>Ga0210106_1000001_pt1 | contig 38086 bp, 36 predicted proteins | sample Tolay_CordC_D2_FD_185580 | JGI IMG/M metagenome (GOLD analysis project Ga0210106, IMG submission 185580) | Wetland microbial communities from the San Francisco Bay, California, USA, that impact long-term carbon sequestration - Tolay_CordC_D2... | ecosystem: Environmental > Aquatic > Marine >...
CAGCAATTCATGAAATATCCGGGCTAGGAATACAAGGAGTATGAAGTGAAGGGGGAAATTCAAAAACTGCTCGAGATGCTGTCGCCAAGCTTTGATTGGGACAAACATTGGGCAAAGGATGATGCCGAAGGTATCGAAGGACTATTTCGAAAATGCGTCAAGCTCGCCACCTCTACTGAGGGCGATTACCACGACTGTGGCAGTTACAAAGCCGAGGATACCCCGAGAGGAATGTATCGTCTTTTCTATCTGCTGGAACCGGAAGCGGTTGATTTTTCAAGTATGTATAGGGGTGACCTTTTTAGTTTTGTCTCCGCTGACGAACGATTCTTGGTGCGGACTTCTCTTTTCGAATACGAGTTGGGTCTTTATTTCTTGGCCCCAGAAGAGCTCATCGACAAGAGCGATGCGGCCTGTGTACCTTCGGCCTGGCCAGGGGCTGACAACAGGATCCGGTTAACCGACCCTGTGGGTATTGACTTTTTTGAGATGGTCAAAAGAATAGTTGAACATGAATTTGAAGTATATTCGGTGGGGGAGTTCAAAGTATAAGGCGCAAAGCGCGGAGGGCAACTCCAAGATCCAGCCTTGCTGGGGTCAGAGTTGAATGGCTTTGCCGGTAAAGATTGCGAGCTGTTTTGGAGGACTGAAGTATTAAGGTTTCAGGTGTCAGGTGTCAGGGAAAAGACAAGGAAAGACGCTCAAAGCCGGGTCCTCAGGGCCCGGATTCTTTACTTACCCCTATTCATCCCATCCCGTTTTTCTGCTCCAGTTCCCGGGCAATTCGCGCACCTTCCTTTTCGTCCACAAAGTACAGAACGATTCCCCCACCTATAAATAGTATTGAAATTGAGAGGATAGCATGACGCGGATTGCCGGTGAGAACACCCACTAAACCCATAAGTACAGGACCGATCACAGCGGCAAATTTACCCAGCATATTATAGAATCCGAAAAACTCAGCCGCCCTATTGGCGGGGATGATGCGAGAGTAAAAAGCGCGGCTCAAGGACTGTACCCCGCCCTGAACCAGACCGATGGCCACCGCCAGTACGTAAAACTCGCCTGGACTGTCCATGAATCTGCCCCATACAGTGACCCCTATGTAAACTCCAATGCCCAGTAAAATGGAAGTTTTGGTGCCCAACTTCTCGCCGAGTTTGCCGAAAAGGATGGCGGCAGGAAAGCCCACAAATTGAACGATGAGCAAAGCCACGATGAGGCTGTCGGCAGGAAAGCCCAGGGACATGCCGTAGTCCACCGCCATTCTGACGATGGTGTCAACCCCATCTATGTAGAGCCAATAAGCTATGAGAAAAAAGAACACTACCCGCAGTTGGCGAATCTCAGTAAAGGTTGTTTTAAGCTGCAGCAAACCACTGCCGATCATCTTCCAGCCGCTTGTCTTGCGATGGGTCGGTGGCTCCTTTACCCAGATCATTATAGGCAAGGAGAAGATAGCCCACCAGATAGCGACGCTGATAAAAGAGATACGCACGGCCGTACCGGCATCGGGCAGGCCAAACCAAGCGGGCTTCAGGGTCATGAGGACGTTGAAAGCGAACAACAGCCCGCCACCCAAATAACCCAGTCCAAAGCCCAGAGCTGAGACCATATCTTCTTTGCCGGAGGGAGCGACGCTTATCAGGAGTGAATCATAGAACACATTGCTAGCGGAAAAGCCGATGATCCCCACTATGTAAATGAGAACGGCAATGTGCCAGGCTCCCCGGGCCACGAAGAAAAGGCTGCCGGTCATGACAACGCCCATGGTGGCAAAAAAGAGGAGGAATTTTTTCTTTACTCCGCCCTGATCGCCGATTGCTCCAAGCAGCGGTGCCATGGCGACAACAATGAGGCTGGCTATGGAATTGGCTAGTCCCAGGCGAAATGTACTGGTAGTGGCCTCTACGCCCACATTCCAGTACTCTTTGAAGAATATCGGAAAGAAGCCCGCCATTACGGTGGTGGCAAAGGCGGAATTGGCCCAATCGTAGAGGGCCCAGGATATGACTTTTTTGTCAGTGGCTAGATTTGGCATGCCAGCGGTCGTTTCAATCTCTGTAGGGATATCTCCATGGTTCAGACTTTTACAACATTCTCACACTATTTTTTCAAGAAAAAGGCTGGAGGCGGAATTGATCTCAGTCTCGTTTATAATCCATGAACCGACAGATTCCAAGGATCAAAAGTTTTTTAACAACTCACAATGAACACGTTTGGATGTAATGGTTTGGACTCTTTTCCTACTAATGATTATCATATGATTATCTTACTCACAAAGAACACGAGTCGATAATCCACCAAGGTGGAAAGGAGACAGACATGAAATCACCATCACCAGGTTCAGATAGACGGTCTGGCCGCAGGTTTTTCCTGAAGCAGTTTGGCGTCTTTGCTCTGCTTTTGGGATTCCCGGTGTGGGCCTGGGGTTTTGTCCGAGAACATTTTCCAATTACTCTGGCAAAAAACTCCTCCGAGCCTACCAAGAAGAAGGAGCTGGATGTGACTGATAAAGTTGTAAGAAGTGATGAAGAATGGCGTCGGCTGCTTACCCCGGAGCAATTCAAGATTACCAGGAGAAAAGGTACCGAACCAGCGTTTAGTGGCGAATACCACAACTTCAAAGGGAAAGGTATCTATCAGTGTGTAGGATGTGATAACCATTTATTCAGCTCGGATACCAAGTTTGACTCCGGCACGGGCTGGCCCAGTTTTTGGGAGCCGATTTCCAAGAACAATATCAGAACCGAAGCGGATAACAGCTTTTTCATGAGAAGGACTGAGGTGTTGTGCAACCGGTGTGACGGACATCTTGGACATGTTTTCAATGATGGCCCACCTCCCACGGGGCTGCGCTACTGCATTAATTCGCTGGCACTCAAGTTTGCGCCGACCAAAAACGAGTAGAATGGAAGTCGCGCCGAATAAAAAATACAAAATTGGACGTGTTCGTCCTTGGACGGTATTATTCTTGGTAGTAGTGACGGTTCTGGGCGGCGGCCCTATTCTTAATGGCTGCGACAGTTCAAATCAGGACTGGCGACCTGCGAAAGAGAGGAACAATATGGAACTGGCAAAAGGTTATTCGAGCCACGATGTGGCTATTCCCCCAATAGACCTCAAGGCGCCAGGTAGTACGGAAACGGCAACCTTTGCCCTGGGCTGATTCTGGGGTCCAGATGCTCAGTTTGGGAGCATCGATGGTGTCATTCGAACCCGGGTTGGCTATGCAGGTGGTACAACAAAAAATCCCACCTATCACGATCTTGTTGATCATACCGAGACGATCCAGATGGACTATGATCCTGCCAGGATCACATACAGCGAGCTCTTGGATGTTTTCTGGCGCAGCCATACTCCTGCTCGGCGTCCTTGGTCGAGGCAATACAAAGCGGCAGTGTTCTATCATGATGAAGAACAAAAAAGGTTGGCCATGGAAAGTAGAGAGAGTATTGCAGCCAGGACAGATGGCAAGGTCCATACTGAGATCATACCCTACTCTGAGTTTTATCTGGCCGAGCCGTATCACCAGAAGTATCAATTGCAGCTCAAGCGAAATTTTATGAGAGAGTTCAAAGCAATCTACTCTGCTAACGAAGATTTTGTGAATTCAACTGCTGCAGCTCGGGTAAATGGCTACCTTGGTGGGCACGGCAGCTTATCACAACTGCAGGCGGAGTTGAGTGGTCTCGGCTTGTCTGCGGCAGGTGCAGAGAACCTCCTGCACATTGTGCATAACTCCCGATAAGCAGATGACGTGAGGCCAGGGCGGAAAATCTCAAAAGGCCGATAGAGAAAGAAACCCAGGTCCCATAATCCGGACTTAGTCAAGATGGGGCGCTATCTTCTCTCCATTTTGACTGAGGTTCGGATTTGATCTTTTGGCCCATTGGGACTGGCCGTCTGGCAAGATGTGGTGAATTGACAAGATGACTCTCTAAGGGAAAAACCTATAACTATTTGTTTTTTAATCACTTTTTATATTTATTACTTGTTGGCACCACTCATGCACAAACAAGATAGGTGAACGATCATAGCCTACCAAGGCAGGAGGTGTGGGATGATTTCAACAGTTAGTATCCTGTGCGTAAGCGCAATTGTTCTTACCCTGGTCTTGATTTTGAAGCTGATATTCTCGTTTCATGAAGGGGATGGAGTGGTTGAGATAGATATCCGTGACAAGGGCAAAAGGGGGCAACTGTAGCGTTACCTTGTCCTGAAGACTTCTACAAAGAAACACCAACCGTATCAGCGACAAGAAAAGGTAATACATGGCGCCTCAGGGCGCCCTTTTTTTCGGTTCTCGCTCAAACCTGGTCAGCTGGCGCGGCTCCTTACTGTGCCGAGCCGATGCATTTCTTGAGCGTCTCGAGCAATTCCTCAGACTCTGGGGGTTTCTCTATGTAAGCCTCCGGCTCTGGTACGGTTTGGCCCCGGTAGCTATTGAGCATTTGCATGGAGTGGAGAAATGTTTTCTTGGCGATTGCCGAGATCATGATCACCGGGATATTCTTTAGATTCTCGTCTGTTTTTACCTCCCGATACATTTGGATACCACCCGATTTCGGCATCAAGACATCGAGAATGATAGCAGCCGGTTTATGTTTGCGGGCTTTCTGGATACCCTCTTCCCCATTGTTGGCGATAATTGCTTTGTAGCCGCTCGTCTCCAGGAGGGTGGAGATGAAGATCCGCATGTCCATCTCATCGTCCACTACCAGTACTTTCCTGTTCTGCATGAAAGGGGACCTCCAAATTACTATTTTTTCCTCATCTCCTTTGAGGGTCTAAAGATTATACAGGTGGTGGTACCGTGTGCATAGAGTTTGCCATCTTTGTCAACTAACTTTCCTTCAGCCGTAGCTGTGCGCCCACCAGTGTAAATTACACTGGCCTCACATCGTAGTGTTCCTGTTTGGGTGCTCAGGGGTCGAATGAAATTTGTCTTGAGACATCAATACTTCCTTTCACTCTGATTGAAATCCATCCGAAGGAATGTACCAGGATTCCCTCCATTCAACAACCTTAAGGTAGTCTGCTTTAAGAATAGTGGCCTCCAGGCATGAAGACAAGGGTGAGAGGGGTGCAGCCACAATTTTGTGATTTTCACTCTAGCTTTTAACCATGGCTATTCTAATGGTGGGCTCGAAACTTGCAATAATACCTGAGGGTTGTTTTTCTTATTCGGAGTCACATCTCTGGTCTTGGACACTGGCTACGATTCGTTTAGTCTCTCACATCGATGTGCCATGGAGTTAGAGAGTGAAGAGATTTTATCTTGCTTTGAAAAGGAACAACTTACAGAAAAGTATCTATCCCTTGGAAGGTTCTGTGAGCATTGGCCGTAATCCGGAAAATGACATAACCCTTGTGGATTATAACGTCTCTCGCACCCACGCCAGAGTTAGCTTCCAGAAGGGTTCCTGGATTATTGAAGATCTTGACAGCGCCAATGGAATCATTTTTGCCGGGGAGCTTGTAGTTTCTAAAACGTTGACCCTGGGAGATTCTTTTCAAATTGGGGAATCTATACTGACTTTCCTGGAAGAAGGTGTTTCAGATAACACAGAACAACTCTCCGCGACCATGCAGGTGTTTTCGTCGCTCATCAATTATCAATCTCCTTTCGTAGATCCAAATCGAACCAATCCCAGTTTCATGCGTCTGCAAGGGGCCCTCCTCTCCACCCCTATTTTTAGATCTCTCGGCAAGCAGGCACTGAGAGGGTTGGAAGATATCGCCAACCTGCATCTTTTCAGTGCTGGCCAACTCGTTTTCCAGGAGGGTGATCCGGGACGCTCCGTTTACATAGTCCTTGATGGCCGGGTGCAGGTATTCACCAAGGACCACGAAGGCCAGGAGTTCCCACTGGCCACGCTGGAATCGAATCAGTTTTTCGGGGAAATGGCGCTGCTATCCGGCAAACCGAGATCAAGCTCGGTGGCAACAGCCAAAGAAAGTCTCCTGGCTGAGTTTAGCTATAAAAATATGCAAAGAATCATGATGCGTTATCCGCAAATTAAGGAAGTTCTCGTCCAGTATTTTCGCGAGCGTGAGGAGGACTCCAAAAAGAAACGGGCTGAAGCAAATATTCAGGAGAGGAGGAAGGAGCCTCGATTCAAAGAAAGGCTTCTGGTTAGTTTTGGTGTTTGGCCGTTGGAGAGTTTGCCCGAGGAGATGATCAACCATACATATAAAGCAAGTTCAGCGGATATTTCCATCTCAGGCATGATGTTGGTGGCCATGGGGCCAGCCATGGAAGCATTTCATGCCGGCTGCCGATTACAGTTGGAAATACATCTCCCTTCTCGCTTTGGCAGAGTCGAAACTCAAGGCTTGGTACGCCACGTTAGCCGAGAGGGGAATACAGTAAAGCTGGGCGTTGATTTTGTGGATACTACAGCCGAAGACAAAAAGAAACTGCAAAAGTTTCTCTACGGTCAGACTCACACCATTGGGTGAAAGTGAAACAAGAAGTGTAAGAAGATTTTCATACCTTTGCCACTCACAACGTATTAATATCTGTATCCACCTACGCCAACCAGAAGAGCGCAGAAATCGGCCCAAGCCCAACAATCTCAGGATATGATATAATTCCGAGATACATCCTCACTGAGCCAAGGATTTACCGATGATGAAACCACAATACACTCTGGTGGAGATAATTCGTGATCCCAGGATGTTGGTCTGCGAGGCGAGCGAAATGACACGGGATGGGCACTATTACCTCTACCGGTACAATGGCACAGAAGAAAAATTTTACCGAGCCACGGTACCTTCGGGTGCTGCATCCACACACTTTCAGATGCTCGAGACGACCGACAAAGTTCCACTGGGTGGGTGGCATGTGGTCGTAAGCGGTGAATTCTCTAAAAGCCGTCTGCATGTGGTGACCAAAAAGAGACGACACTCGGCCGGCTCCGGTGATGCCAAAGGAAAGACATTCAGAAACAGTATGAGGTGAAGTTTCACGCTGTAACGCTACCGTGCCGTATCCCTTATCCTGCCGCCCCGCCAGAGGGCAAGACTCCTTCAAACCCATACTCCGGACTAGTAGCGAAGCCGTAGGCTCTCCAAACAACCAAACTAGGTTATTCTTGTGGGGGGATCCTGTCTTTTCATAAGCTCGATGTCCCGCGGATTGCAGAGCTGACTTGGCAGTTCAGCTACTCGGCCACAGGCAATACAGACAAAATTGATATTTTGCAACTTGGGCTTACAGATGTGACGAGGGTCCGTTGATGCCTGACCGCAGTGGTCACAAACGTAAGCCTCGTCTACCTCAACTGGATCACAGAGATGACCGAACTTATCGGTCGATTTACCACAGGTCTCACACATGTGAACTTTCTCAGCCATGATTTCCTCCCCTTTCAATCCAACTGAAATATCCGGGCTAGCAGGGTGGCGAAGCTGAGAAAAAGCCCTGCAGATGGGTTCCATCCGTACCCTGCGGTTCGAGTCACGCTACTCGGGATTCTTTGGATTATCACTGGGTGCTTGAGATCGGTCCCCGATCTCGCAATTTCCACTCATTCACGTTGAAATCCCCAATTTAGGCAGTACCCATCGATTGAGCACCACCCACCCTACGATGATCAGTAGCAGTAGCCAGATATTGTCCATGTTGTTCTCTTCCCGTTTATAGGTTTCGTACTCACCGTGGTCTTCACCTCTTTTCAAAGATAATCATCTTACTCGTTTTTTCATCCACTGCAATGAATAAATTAAGAAAGAGGCACGCTTTTCAACGTTGTATAACCCTTTTGATTAAGTCGAGACAATATGGTTAAATGAGATTCACAATTCCATTGAAGGAGAGAGACCATGATAGAAGGTGCAGTTCTGGAAGATGTGAGGGGTTTTTTGAAAGGCAGGGTTATTTTGACGGCTGCCGAGCTGGATTTGTTCACCCGGCTGGACAAGGAGCGAGCTACTGCAGAAAATCTTGCCCAAGAACTCGAGTGTGACCGAAGGTGTTTGACCCGACTTCTGGATTGTCTTGTAGCCCTGCAACTGCTGTTTAAGCAAGATGGTATCTACCAAAACACAGAGCGGGGTGCGCTGCTGTCGTCAGAGCATCCGGAAACTGAACTCCCAATGGTGCTCCACCTAAATAGCTTGTGGGAAAGCTGGGGCGGTCTCACCGAGACAGTAAGAACGGGAACAAATCCCAAGAGAAAGCCCGTTACCGAAAGGGGCAAGGACAGTCTCAAAGCTTTCATTGGCGCCATGCATGTGGTTGGTAGAGGCTTATCACAAGAGATAGCCGACAGTTACAACCTTGCACCTTTCAAGAGGCTCCTGGACATTGGAGGCGCTACAGGCACGTACACCACAGCGTTTTTGACGAAAAACCCGGAAATGACAGCGGTGCTGTTTGATTTGCCCGATGTTATTCCCTGGGCCGAAGAACGTCTCGGAGCGGAAGGTTTGCTGGAGCGGGTGGAATGTGTGGCAGGGGATTTTTATAAAGACGAACTCCCAAAGGGCTGTGATCTTGTCTTGCTATCGGCGATCATCCACCAGAACAGCCCCGAAGAGAACCTGGAGCTCTACCGGAAAATACATCGGGCCGTTATGCCGGGCGGCACATTACTCATTCGCGACCATGTAATGAAATCAGCTCGTACCTACCCTCCCCAGGGAACTCTCTTTGCCCTTAACATGCTGGTGAACACCAAAGGTGGAGATACGTACACTTTTGACGAAATAAAGGACACCCTGGAAGAAGCAGGCTTTGGGGAAGTGAAGTTGGTGAGAGAGGGCGAGCACATGGACTGTTTGGTGGAGGCGAGAAGGGTGTAAGGGGAAATGATGGAAGTCCACAGAGTCCTCAGCGGCAAAGGGCTCAAAACTGTCATCTGTCAGACAAAGCATGGACACATTGGCCCTGAATTATGAATCCCCCTTCAGCGGCCCCTCTCACCAGAGGGTGGGGAGGGTGTCCCATTTATGGAAAGAGGAGGTTGCGATGACGGAGAATGCAGGAGCTCCAACGGGTGCGGTCTTTAACCTGGCGGATCATGTCGATTATGCAGACGGTTCTGTGGTTAGCAAAACTTTGCTTAAGAAAAATACTGGCACTATCACCCTATTTTCTTTTGCTGCGGGGCAGGGCCTGAGTGAACACACAGCACCCTTCGATGCGGTGGTGCAAATTTTGGATGGCAGAGCAGAGATTACAATCGGCGGCAAGCCCCATGAGGTCAAGAGCGGAGAAATGCTGATCATGCCGGCTCATATTCCCCATGCTTTGCATGCTGCCGAGAGGTTCAAGATGTTGCTGGTGATGATCCGAGGGGAGTAAGTGTCAGAAAAAATAGGCAGAAAGCATTAGGTGCATTTCACATCTGGCAATTCTCATTTATCATTTCGCATTTTGTTGAGATGGGTTAGTTGAATGGGCGATGAGAGATGATAAATGACAGATGCGAAATGAAGGAGGAGCTAGGCGATCTGTTCATTGTGCTTTGCGTCAAGTGAATTGACCGGCTGTGCTTCTCCGTTGCCCAACACAGAGTGCGCCAGAGCAATGTGTTTTATCTTCCTCCAATCCAGACAAAGAAGCCCGGCACCATAGCTGTCCACTGCAACGGGATCGAAGCCACCCACCAGCTTTCTCACCGGAGGCTTACATTTCGGCCCTCCCAAGTGGTACCTTGCTAGTCCCACACTTCCGTCGATTATGGTGAGGTCGGGGGTGCGGTAGAGATTCAGCTCAAAAATAGAACGGTGCAAGTTTTTGTGGAATTTTGACTTTTTCCAGACCAAGCCGCCGTAGTGGCTTGGAGGGGCGCATCCCATCATATTTTTCATGGTCAGGGTGACTTTCGACAGGGAATGTCTTTTGAGTACCGGGACGGATATGAGAAAAGACTCCATCACCACGCGGGGCATCATGAACTGCGGATAAAGGCGACACCGGCTGTCGCTGAGCTTCAAGAGTTCGGCGTCATTGAGATCGACCAGGCCGATCCCTTTTGCATCAGCCAACTCCAGGTAGCCAAGTTTGCGGTATGGTCTGTAGGTGTCGTATAGAGGCGATCCACACCCTTCTGCCACTACAATTCTCGCACTGCTTACATTCCGCACATAGTCGACTATTGTGGCCACCAGCTCCACCGGAGTGGTTACGGGAGGGCGAGAGGTGTTGACCAGGTTGGGCTTGATGACGACCCTGTCAACAGAGGACAGGTGTGGTCCGACGTTGAGCAGTTCCATGAGGGCAGGCAGACTCTCTTCATAACTATGAAAATCGACAAACCCAAGCGGTGTTCCAGCCATATTCTTTTCCTGAATAGTAAACTCTGATCCGTGAACATCGCCAACCCCAATCATAGATGGGGGCTCGGCGCTGCTCATCTACAGAAGGCAGACTTCGAGCTCAATGGTTATTTGCCTCATCAGTTGCACTATTAGCATGTGTTTCTTTCATGGGCAAGTGGCAGCAGCGAGGGATTCTTTCTCTCACCACGTTTCTTGGGTTGCATAAAGAGCAGTCTCTTTGGTGTGATGCATTGATGCTTATTGATTTTTGCGATATATTAAAAAATTGTCATATGAGTAGAGAAACGTTGTTTGCCCTATACCTGATTGGAACCAAACAATGACGATTTTTCATATTTGCACCTATCCAGAGAAGGTACTGAATCAGCCGGCCGAACCCATCACAAGTATTGATGAGGATGTGATCAAATTAGCTGATCATATGGCGGAAACCATGTACAATGCACCAGGTATCGGTTTGGCAGCCAATCAGGTGGGTGTGGCAAAACGACTGCTGGTGGCCGACATAGCTCCGCGCCGACCTGAATCAGAGCTTATCGTACTGGTCAACCCTGAGATTGTTGCCGCCGAGGGGGAGGTGATCATTGAGGAAGGGTGTTTGAGTGTGCCGGAATACCAAGCTGAAGTAAAACGATATGAGAAAATCACGGTACGGGGCCTCGATCTCAATGGAGAAGAGGTGGAGATAGAGGCTGAGGGTCTGTTGGCTGTGGTACTCCAGCATGAAATTGACCATTTGAATGGTATCCTGTTCATCGATCGGTTGAGCAAGTTAAAACGTGATCTTGTTAAAAGGAGGTTGCGGAAAAAAAAGACAAAAGAGCAGTCTTAAGGCCGCGGTGTTCTGCTATCAGTTCTGCCTTCCATGGGGCTAGAGGGTTAAAGGTGTACGATCTACCAAGCTTGATTTTCATGGGTACGCCTGGGTTTGCGGTGCCCAGCTTAAGGGCTTTGCTCGATGCAGGAGCTCCAATATTGCTGGTGGTTACCCAGCCGGACAGGCCCAGGGGACGCGGCAGGAGAGTAGTGTCCTCGCCGGTGAAAAAGCTGGCCCAGGAAAAAGGTCTGCCGGTTTATCAACCGGAAAAAGTGAGAAGCCCTGAGGCTGTCGAGCGCATAGCTGCACAGGAATCAGCATGTATAGTGGTGGTGGCATACGGCCAGTTGCTTCCTGCCGAGATCCTGGAGATGCCTCCTTTGGGGGCGGTTAATGTCCATGCCTCATTGTTACCCAAATACCGGGGTTCAGCCCCTATTCACTGGGCCCTGATCCGGGGAGAGATGGAAACCGGGGTCACCACGATGTTGATGGATGCCGGCATGGATACCGGTGACATCCTTTTGCAGCGAAAAGCAGTGATCCAGCCGGAAGAGACGGCTGGCAGCCTCCATGACCGCTTGGCTGAGGAAGGGGCCAGGGTGCTGGTGGAAACCCTTGATTTACTCAAACGAGGTAACCTGGAGCCGAGAGCTCAGGACAGTTCCCAGGCAACCTACGCACCCATGCTAGCCAAGGAAGATGGCAAGGTGGATTGGCATGAGGATGCAAAGCAAATCTGTTGCCGTATTCGCGGCTTGGATCCCTGGCCGGGTGGTTTCACCTATTGGCAGGGAAAACGGTTGAAACTTTTTGGTTGTCGTGCCTTGTCTATCTCGACTGAAGCTGAGCCGGGCACAGTGATTGCAGCGGCAGACAATGGTTTGCAGGTGGCCGCTGGAGAAGGGGCGGTCCTTATTGAAACCTTACAGTTGGAGGGCCGTCGCCCCCTTGCAGTAACTGATTTTCTGAGAGGACATCACTTCCAGGTGGAGGATAAGCTTGGCGAATGAAGTTCTAAACAGAAAAGAAAAGCTGACTCCCACGGAGGATCCACTGGTCGAGGTGGGCCAGGCTTCGGAGACGCCCCAGAAGCGGATTTTCATCGGGCTGCTGGCGGTGACCTGCATTATACTTGGCGGCTTGGCATATCTACTCTGGTGGGTGCCCAATGTCGGACTGCGGAACATCCACCCGTATCTTCCAGCCCTACTAGCCGGGGTATTGGGTCTGGTTGTGTTTGCGGTAATTGCCGGCTCGCTCCTATTGATTTTAACTATTTTAGCTGGTCGTGATCTTTTCCTCTCCAGGAAACTCCGCGGTGCGGTCGTTAAGGTACTCTTTCCGTTGCTTGTTGTGATGGGCAAGGTTTTCGGCCTTTCCAGGGAGAAGATAAGCCATTCCTTTGTTGCCATAAACAATCAGTTGGTTCTGGCTCAAGACCTGCGTGTGTCTCCAGCTCGGCTACTCCTTCTCATGCCTCACTGCCTGCAAAACCACAATTGCAAGGTCAAGATTACCGGGAACGTGGAGAACTGTGAGGGTTGCGGTCAATGCCCCATAAAGGAACTTCTGGAAGTGTCACGTAAATATGATGTGGAGTTAGCGGTGGCCACCGGTGGCACCATCGCCCGGCGCATAGTGGTTCAGAAACGACCGCAGCTCATTATTGCCGTGGCCTGTGAACGGGATCTTACCAGTGGAATACAAGATACGTACCCGCTGCCTATCTATGGTATCTTTAATCGACGACCATATGGTCCTTGCTTCAATACCGGGTTGCCGCTGGCAGAAGTGGAAGGTGCGATTCGCCACTTTTTGGACACTTCAGAGTCATGACTCCCAGGGCCATCGCTATGCACACCCTGCTGCAGGTGGCCCGCCGCGCCTCTTTTCCTGACGTTCTGCTCGATATTTATCTCAAGGAACACCCGGATCTGGATCCCCGCGATCGTGCCCTGGTCACCGAACTTGTCTATGGAGTGCTGCGCTGGCAGGGACGATTGGATTGGATTATCGACCAGCAGGCTACAATAAAGCCAGACAAAATAGCCCTGCCGGTCAGAGTAATTCTGCGGCTCGCTACCTATCAGTTGCTCTTTTTGGATCGGATTCCTGCAGCAGCTGCAGTGAACGAGGCGGTGAAACTTGCAAAAACAAGTCAGCCCCCGCATGTGGTTCGCTTTGTAAATGGGATCTTGCGTGCCATTTCCCGCAAGAGTGAGATTCTTCAAAAAGCACAACTTGAAGGAAGTTCTGAAAACCGTTTATCAGTCCTCTATTCGTACCCCGTCTGGCTGGTCCAACGCTGGCTAGCCGCTCTTGGATATGAAGAAACCGAGGCTTTCTGCGCTGCCGGCAACCAGGTCCCTCCAACGAGTATTCGAGTTAATACCCTGACAACGACGGTGGAGGCACTGGCCGGTTCTTTCCGTGATCTTGGTTTCTCCGTAGAACCTGGAAACCTAGCCCCTGAAGCGCTTCATCTGAGGTCAATTCGCACTGACATCTCTTCTCTTGTCCAATATAGGAGTGGAGAGTTTCAGGTGCAGGATGAGGCGTCTCAATTGATTGCCCACTTAGTCCAACCCCAGCCAGGAGAGCACGTCTTGGATGCGTGCGCAGGTTTTGGGGCAAAAAGCACCCATCTGGCCCAACTCATGGAGAACCAAGGCAAAATAACAGCTTTGGACAACCAGGGCTGGAAATTGACCCGCCTGGTGGAGAATGCCAAAAGGCTACAGGTTTCCAGTATTGAACCAGCGGAGATGGACGTACTTGAGCTGCAACCACCTTTTGAGCAACGCTGTTTTGACCGGATTTTGCTGGACGCACCCTGCACCGGGCTGGGGGTGCTGCGACGCAACCCTGACATCAAGTGGAAAGTGAGGCCCAAGGATTTTCACCGATTACATCTGGTACAGAGGCAAATGTTGAGCAGGCTTGCTCCCCTGCTAAAGCCTGAGGGTGTTTTGGTATATGCTACCTGTACTGTGAGTTCCGAGGAAAATGAGGCAACGCTGCAGGGTTTTCTGAGTGCACATCCCGACTATCATTTGGAATCGGCGCGGCCCTATTTACCACCAGGATGTGGTGGCGCGGTAAACCCAATGGGTGCTTTGCAAACGTGGCCCCACAAGCATGGGGTGGATGGTTTTTACGCCGCACGGTTGCGACGTACTAGCTGACAGCAGGCAGCTGACAGCTAGCAGCCAATAAAGAATTCAAAGGAAAAACTGCCAGCTGCTGGCTGCATGCTGCTCGCTGAAAAAGCACCACGGCGTTGCCTTATTGCTTGGATTTCGGTATGGTGCATGATCGATGGCTCTATTGAACAAATTAGTCAAGTTTGGCATCTATGCAGCCGTATTTCTGGTGGCACTGCTGTGCAGTCTCTACCTCACCAGTAAGTGGATCATTCAGAGTGAGGAAGAGGTGTTGGTTCCCAACCTGGTAGGGCATGATACCGTATATGCTTTGGATCTTCTCACCTCTCTGGGGCTGAACATCAAGGTGGGTGGATTCATGTGGAGTGAGACTGTACCCAAGAACTTCATCGGTTCTCAGGAGCCCGTTTCCGGAACCTGGTTGAAGCGTGATCGGGATGTGAAGGTGGTTATCTCTCGGGGCTCCAGAAGGGTGCGGGTTCCCAATCTGGTGGGGACAAGAATGCGTGAGGCGAAGCTGGTTCTCTCGCAAAATGGTCTCCATCTGGGTGGGATCTGCCGCATTCCTTCCTCACAGTATCCACGGGATACCATCATTACCCAGCGCCCAGAAGCCCTCCAGGAGATAGAGCGCGGGGAGTCAGTTGATTTTCTCATCAGCGATGGTCCCAAATCCTTTGCGGTGGCGATGCCTGAGCTTCGCCAACGAACTATGGGGCAGGCCCTGAGAATTCTGGATGGCTTGGGGCTGGTAGCGCCGGCGGTCAAAGAAATACACCAGCCGGGACAGCCTCTCAACACCATTATTGGCCAGAACCCATTGGCAGGGTACAGAGCGGATGGGGACAGTGCTATAATCTTGACGGTGAATCGGGTACCGCAAGCCAAAGGACCACAGGCCAAGTTCTGGTGGATCACTTATCAAATGGAGCCGGGCTATTTCAAGAAGGAGGTTGCTCTCAGCAGGAACCAGGCTGGGGAAGATGTGCTCTCCTACAGCAAGATTCATCGGCCAGGCGACCGGTTGGATTGGCTAGTGTGGGCTCAGGCTCCTGAGGAGGTGATTGTTCTTGTGGATGGTATGGTGCAGAGGCTGAAAGCCGGTAATCTTGACTGGGGGGACACGCTAACGTTTCATTATATTTCCAGTGGCGACGAACCTGCAACCCTTTACTAGCCCGGATATTCCATGAATCGCTTTCTACGACCACGGATATGGCTGTCCTTCCTGGCGTCCTCGGGTGTTCCTTCGACAGGCTCAGGACAGGCTCCCCCTGCGACGTACTGTTCAAGTACGCCTCGGGACCAACCCCCTGCGGTTGCCCGGTGGCACACCCATCTTCGCGGTCTCGAGACGGCAATTCATGAAATAACCGGGCCATGAGAGGAGTAACGGAGAGGACGATGAAGAAACTAGCGCCTTCAATTCTGTCTGCTGATTTTGGTCGACTGGGAGAAGAAGTTGCCGCAGCGACCGCTGCGGGTGCTGACTACATCCACATAGACGTAATGGATGGCCACTTTGTTCCCAACATCACCATAGGACCGCTGGTGGTAGAGGCTGTGCGTCGTAGCACCCACCTGCCCTTGGATGTGCATCTCATGATCAGTGAGCCGGATCTGTACCTAGAGGATTTTGTCAAAGCAGGGGCGGACATCCTTGGTGTGCACGCGGAAGTATTGCCCCACCTGCACCGGACAATACAGCGGATCAAAGAACTTGGTGCCAAAGCTTCTGTAACCCTTAATCCGGCCACACCCCTGGTGTCTGTAGAACATATTTTGGATCAGGTGGATCAAGTTCTCCTCATGACGGTGAATCCAGGATTTGGGGGGCAAGCGTTCATTGAGGCAGTGATTCCGAAGATCGAGGCCCTCCGGAAGATTATTGAGCAGCGAGGGTTGGCGGTGGAACTGGAGGTGGACGGGGGTATTAACGCAGAAACCATAGGGGAGGTGGCCCGGGCTGGTGCCGATGTGTTCGTTGCCGGCTCCGCAGTGTTTTCCACTGCCGACTATGGCGAAACGCTTCGGTTGTTTAGAGAAAAGATTAAAGAGGCACTATCTTAGAGCATGCAGCATGCAGCAGGCAGGGGGCAGTAGAAAATCTTCTTATTGATTCTGCCAGCTGCTGGCTGCCAGCTGGCTGAGCCGCGCTGGCGGTTCAGTGAATGGGGCTGCCGGGTTTTACCTTTTTCTCGGGCGCAATCAGTACCATTTCTCCCTCAGCGCCGCCCACCAGTATCATGCCTTCGGAACGGATACCCATTAGTTTGGCCGGCTTTAAATTGGCCACCAGAACAACCTGCCTACCCACCAGATCCTCTGGGCGGTAGTGGCCGGCGATTCCAGCGACCACCGTTCGTTTCTCGCCTAAATCGACTTCCAATTTCAGTAGGTTCTTGGAACCGGGAATGGATTCAGCCTGAAGGATTTCGGCCACCCGCAAATCCAACCGGGAAAATTCATCCGGCTTGAGAAGCGGTTTTTTGGAAGGTTCATCCGTTTGCCTATCCTCAATGGTTTGTTCAATCCGGGGAAACAGTGATTTACCGCGGCGAGTGGATGTGTTCGGCTGCAGGGTTCCCCAGGTGGTATGTTGGTCCAGGCGCAACTCCGATGGGTCAATCTCTAGTCCAAGCCTGTCCAGCAATTCCTGGCTGGAGTCAGGCATGATTGGCGCTAGAAGTACCGCTACTAGCTTTAGACTTTCGAGAGAGTAGTAGAGTACCGTGTGCAAATTGGACTGCTTCTGAGGATCTCGTGCCAAAACCCAGGGGGCGCTCTGGTCAATGTAACGGTTTACGTGGTTGATGAGTTCCCAGACCGCCATCAAAGCCTTGTGAAACTCCATTTGTTCCATATGGAGAGCATAGGTTGCGGGTAACTCCACTGCCGCCTTCTTCAGGTCTTCATCGTCTTTTTCTTCGGTATCTGACTGAGGAATTTTACCTTCACAATACTTGTGGACCATGGTCAGAAGACGACTGGTGAGGTTGCCCAGATCATTGGCCAGATCCGCATTGACTCGGGTAATAAGGGCCTCTTCACTAAAGCTGGCGTCGAGCCCAAAGACCATTTCTCTCATGAGAAAATAACGAAAGGCATCAAGCCCGTAAACTTGGAGAAGATCCAAGGGTTTGATTACTGTGCCTCGGCTTTTGGACATCTTCTTCTCTGCAACATTCCAATAACCGTGGACGTTGAGATGCTGGTAAAGAGGGATGCCAGCGGCCTGCAGCATGGTGGGCCAATAGATACCGTGGGGTTTCAGGATGTCCTTGGCTATCAAGTGTTGAGCCGCAGGCCAGAATTGAGCAAAGAGAGAACCGTCGGGATAGGATAGGGCGGAGACGTAGTTGATAAGAGCATCAAACCAGACGTAGGTTACATAACGGTCATCAAAGGGTAAAGTAATCCCCCAGCTTAAACGTGATTTTGGCCTGGAGATGCAAAGATCCTCGAGGGGTTCGCTCAGAAAACTGAGCACTTCATTACGGTATCTCTCTGGCCGAATAAAGTCAGGGTGCTTGTGTATGTGATCAATGAGCCAGTCCTGGTATTTGCTCATTTTAAAAAAGTAATTTTCTTCCTCGCGGGGGACGGGTGGGCGATCATGCTGGGGACACTTGCCTTCAACCAGTTCTTTTTCAGTATAGAATCGTTCACATCCTACACAATAGAGGCCGCTATATGAACTGAAGTAGATATCCCCCGCATCGTAGACTTTCTGCAGGATGTAACGCACTACTTGTTTGTGGAGTTCATCGGTGGTCCGGATGAAATAGTCGTTGCTGATGTTCAAATTTGGCCAGGTGCTGCGAAACAGATCGCTAATCTCGTCGGCGTAGGACTGAGGATCTTTTCCTACGGCAGCAGCAGCTTCTACTACTTTGTCGCCGTGTTCATCGGTACCGGTGAGGAAATAGGTCTCCCTCCCGGCTATGGTATGAAAGCGGGTCAGCACATCTGCGACTATGGTTGTGTATGCATGGCCGAGGTGGGGTGGAGCATTCACGTAGTAGATTGGCGTAGTGATGTAATACCTCGCTGACATAGATCCTCCCTGAATCAGTCTTTCTTCACCAAGTCCCCGTTTTCTTGTTTTGCTATGTTGGTTTTGGATCGCCGCTGCGCTGGTTGTTCCCTGCCGCACTAGTTTGCTCGAGGGAGAGGTCGGAAGCACCGAATTCAATTTCCCTACCGTCATCTAAGGCGACCGCCACTCGCTGCTCCATGACGTTTTGGCGAACGACCTTGCCTTCTCCTTCTGGGGTAATAATCCGCTTGCCGACCTTGGGCATTCCCTTTTTCATTTCCACATAGTCGGTATACTCATATTTGAGACAACACATGAGCCGACCGCAGACCCCGGATATTTTGGTCGGGTTTAGGGAGAGATTTTGCTCTTTGGCCATTTTTACCGAGACGGAATGAAATTCCTTGAGGAATGTAGCACAACACAGTTCACGACCGCAGGGGCCAACACCACCGATCATCTTGGCCTTATTACGGACACCGATTTGTCGGAGTTCGACCCGGGTGTGTAGTTTCTTGACCAGATCTTTCACGAGTTCGCGGAAGTCAACACGGCCATCGGCGTAGAAATAAAAGATGATCTTGGACCCGTCAAAAAAACGCTCTACATCCACCAGAACCATGGGTAAGTTACGCTCTTCTATACGCTCCTGGCAGAAGCGGTGGGCTTCTTCCTCCCGGGCAAGACAATCCTTGTACTGCTGGCGATCGTTATCGTTCGCCAGACGGAACACCTCTTTCAGTTGGTCTTTGGGATAGTTGGGGTCTCGTTTTCTGACCGGAGTTGCGACAATCCCTAGGCTCAAACCCTTCTCGGTCTTGACAATTACCTCGTCGCCCTCCTTGAGGACAAAGTGGCCGGGAATAAAGTGATATATCTTGCCGCCTTCTCGGAAGCGGATGCCAACGATGTTATCCATAAATTGTCCTAATCCAGCGTACGTCGTTCGATATTGTTTGTTGATTTACACTCTACCTACCAACAGTAACTGGCCAGGTGAATGGTCCTCTAGCCTGAGCTGGCAGGTGGCCTCTCGGATCCCCTACACGGTCGGTTGCCCGAGTGTGCAGCAACAACAGGAGTGCCTCCAGACTCAGTCTCTTGTTAATATTATAACGCATAGCCCCTTGTACAGTGCAGACAAGTTCAAACATTTCCAGCAGATGATCAGGCTTGAACCGTGAAGACGCCCCCTCCACCTTTTCGGCGAAATCTAAATTGAGGAGACTGATACTGTCCGCCGCCTCAAGCTGCTGGACAAACAGGTCCCGAAGCCATGTTTTTAGCCACTCAAGGTCTTGCTTCAGATCTGGACCCTCGCCTTTCCATGCCTTGGCTGCAGCCAGCAGATCAGTGATGTGTGATTCGTGGATCCCGGCCACAATTTCCAGCAGCCAGCGGCGGCGGTCAAGTTGCTTTTCGTCCAGGAGCGCTGCAGCCCGAGATAGGCTGCCTCCAGCCAATTCGGCCATAATAGCCGCTTTCTCTGGCTCCACTCCGTGGGCCTGGCATAGGTGGGTGGATATTTCCTCCGTTGCCAACGGTTGAAAGGGAAGGTGGAGGCAGCGGGAGACGATAGTGGGTAGGAGAGAGGTGATTTCATAGGCAGTTAAAATGATTAGGTTTTCTGCCGGCGGTTCTTCAAGGACTTTGAGCAGAGCATTAGCCGCTTCTATCTTCATATTCTGGGCGTTGTTTATTATCGTTACTCGGTACCTACCTTCCAATGGTTTGAAACGTAAGCGCTGCTTGAGGGCACGAATCTGCTCTATCTTGATAAAGGGGCCGTCCCTTTCTATGGTGTTGATATCAGGATGGTTACCACTTGCCGCTTTTCGACAGGAGACACAGCGGTCGCAGCAATCTCCAGCAGCACCGTCTTCACAGTTCACCACTTTGGCAAGGGTGAGAGCCGTAAGCTGTTTGCCAATTCCCTCCATCCCAGTAAAAATAAAGCTGTGCGGCAGATGTTCCTGGGCGAGGGCCCGTCGCAATAGATTAATGATTCGCTTCTGTCCTATGATTTCGGCAAAACTCATCTTGAAGGTCCTGGTTCAGTTCTTCTGGTTCAGATATGGCTCCAGTATGGTTACAATCTCTTCATGTAACCGCTCCAGTTCTATGGTGGCGTCCAGTATTCTGAAACGCGCAGGATTCTGTGCCGCAAGCTCCAGATAGCCCGTTCTCACTTTTTGATGAAAAGCCAAGGCCTGCTGTTCGAACCGATCTTCCCGTCCTTCCAGAGCACTATCTTCTATCCGCCGCCGGGCACGATCCAAGCCGACCTCCACTGGACAATCCAGTAACAGAGACAGGTGGGGCCAGAGCCCCTGAGTGGCCCGCTGGTTGAGTTGCTGGATAAAAGCGAGATCTTGACCTCGACCGTATCCCTGGTAAGCGGTGGTAGCGTCGGCGAACCGATCACAGATGAGCCACTGGCGAGCTTCCAGGGCGGGGCGAATCACCTGGGCAATGTGCTGAGCCCTGTCGGCTGCATAGAGAAACAGTTCGGTGAGTGGTTCCATTTCGTTGTTGGCAGGGTCCAGAAGCATTTTTCGTATGAGTTTGCCCAGGCGGGTCCCACCAGGTTCGCGAGTAATCAGGTGAGGGATACCGCGGTTGGACAAAAACGTGGTCAAAAGTTCCACTTGGGTGGTTTTACCACATCCCTCTATGCCTTCGAAACTCACGAACACGGGGGCTAATGCTCCTCTCCTTTTGCAGATGAGTCTAACATATCCAAAAAACTGTAGTTCTCTGGTTCAGGCTCATCTTTACTGTTGTCGGTCTGGATGTCGGCAATTTCTTGCTCCTCCCCGGTTCCTTTAAACACAAAACGGTCATACACTTGTTGGAACGGGGTCCAGTGCGAAGGACTTTCCTTTTCATTATCCAGCAGTCTGGTGAGATGGTTCATTTTGGCATCCAGATTATCTGCATAGTGGAGGGTAAAGGCCTCCAGAGTCTTCGGCCGCTTGGGGGCGCCAAATTCGTACTCACCATGATGGCTTACCATCAGGTGTTGTAGAGTCAGAGACAGGGTTGGTGGAAATCCCTCGAGTTTGTCAATCTTCTCTCGAACTCGCTGAACTCCGAGCACCACGTGGCCCAGCAGTCTACCAGCATCGGTATAATCCAAGTGCAGTTGATAAGAAAATTCCTCAAGTTTGCCTATATCGTGAAGAATGGCAGCAGTGAGCAGCAGATCGCGATCCAACCGAGGGTAATGGTCGCAGATGCGATCCAGGAGACGAGTAACAGAGACAGTGTGTTCAAGCAGACCTCCTAGATAGGCATGATGCATGGACTTGGCAGCTGGGGCTTGCTTCATCTGCTCGACAAAAGAGCGATCTGAGAGGAAACTCTTTAACAGACGCTGCAAGTGCTGATTTTTCACCTGTTTTGCCAGGTCCTCGAATTGCTGCCATAGTTCATTAATATCTTGCGGACCTGTTGGCAGAAAGAGGGTGGGATCAACTTCCTCGGGGTCTACCCGCTCTATGTCTCTGATATTGAGTTGCAGTTTACCTTGATAGCGCTCTACCCTGGCGTGCACGCGCACCACATCATTGACGCTGAAGTCCTGATCAAATTCCAGAGCTCGCTCCCAGATGCGTCCCTCAGTCTCCCCAGTGTGATCGCCGAGACTAATTCTGAGAAAGGGATTGCCACTGCGGGTGTTTCCCAGAGTCTTAGCCTTGACCAGGAAGCTACTGACGAACTTCTCATTCTCTTGGAGTTCTGCAATAAAACGTTCTTTTTTCACTAAACCTTTCCAATAATTAGAATTTACACGAACTACCATTGCAAATTTTATATTTTACCTGAACCAATGGTGAAGTCAAAGGATAAAGGGTTTAGAGGTGGGATGCGGGAAAACCTTGGATGGGGCTCAAAAAGTTTTTTTCTCGTGGGAAAAGGTAGGGGGTAATGTCAGTAGTCCGTGGTCAGTTGTCCGTTGTGACTCACTCCGTTTGCCGCATAGCGCCAAGCGCATAGCGTGTTGTTGCCATCTAGTCATCCGCAAGACACTTTTTGCAACGGACTACAGACGATGGACAACGGACTTTATGAGCGAAATTGCTTGGCGTAAGCAGCCGCCTCAAGTCCAGCCACACAGCCCTCTCCCACCGCCTTGGCAAGCTGCCAGGGCAGGCCGCAGATGTCGCCGGCCGCCAAGACACCGGCAATGTTGGTTCTCTGCTTCTTGTCGGTGGCAATAAATTGGGGTGAATCAGTGTCCATGGCCACACCGAGTTCACTGGCAAGCTCGATGGCGCCTTTGGCCCCCAGTTCAATAAAAACTCCTTTGACATCCAGGCGTGAGCCATTATCTAGGAGCAGCCCTTCTACCTGTTCTTGGCCAGTGATTTCTGTCACCTTGCGACCCTCGTGTATGGTGATTTCACTCTCACTAAGCTGATAAGCCAGTGCTTCCGAAATCTCCAGTTGGTCGCAGACAAGATGGACCTCGCTCGCATGGAATAGCATGGTGAGGGCACCGCTGGCTGCAGCGCTTTCATTACCGACCACTGCAACTGGCTCACCGCGAAAGAACCCCCCGTCGCAGTCCACGCAGTAGCTCACTCCACGCCCCAGCAATTCTTTTTCTCTCGGTACTCTGAGTTTATTGCGGGAAATCCCCATGGCCAGAATAAGTGCTCGGCACCTGAGTTCCTCCCTGCTTTCATTTTGCACAACGAGCCACTGGTCCTCCTGGGAAACTTTTAGCACGTCCTCATGCATGAAACTGGTGCCCGCTGCCTCTGCCTGCTGAATTCCCTGCTGGAGTAAATCTTCGCCCGCGGTTCTTTCCATGCAGCAGTAGTTTTCAATATGGGCCCGGTGGAGGCTACTCTTGGCTGGTTTGCCCATGACCAATACTGACACTTTGGCACGGGCGGCATGAATGGCAGCCTGCAGTCCTGCCGGTCCGCTCCCCAAGATGATGACATCGTAGACCTTGCCTGTCATTGGCTTCTCCTTTATGTATGCAAATAAAACCTGGTCCTATGGGCTAGGTCAAGTTTCAATGACTTTGATGGGGGTTTCAGTGTTCAGGTTTCAGCGACCATGTTTCTTTTTACTGACATCTGACACCCATAACCCTGATATTTCTCCTTCGGAGTCCCCACCCTCTGGGCGGGGCCCCGGTTTGGTGCTTGGAGTTTGGGATTTCATATACTCCACTCCCTAGTAAATATCCGCTGGATCAGTAAAGCATTGCTGGGCAGGTTGACCGAAGTAAATGGTGATCCGATGGATACCCTTGCTGAGTGAGCGGTGCACTACATAGCCGGTGTTGTGGAACACAGCCGCGGCTTCCTGATTGCTGGGGTCAACGTAGGCGATAAAACCGGCAATGTGTTTGCTCCGAGCGATTTGCACTAGATGGTTGAGTAAATAGCTGGCAACCCCTTTCCCTTGCCACTCTTGTCGCACCGCAAAGTCCACCTCTGCCATGTTGTTCTCTTCATCGAGCACGTACCGTCCCAAAGCGATTATATTTTCGGCGCCCATGTCGCCGAGTATACCTACCACTGACATTTCCTTTTGATAATCGATATTGATGAGCTCCTGGAGGTTGCGTTGTGGAAACACTCGCATGGCGGAGATAAATCTGACATGTGAACCGTGGTGGGGAAGGGCATGAAAGAATTCCTGCAGGCTTCTTTCATCAGTGGATTTTACCGGTCTGAATAGGACTCTCTCGTTCTCTCCACACGGCTGACTCGTTTCCCACTCATCAGGGTACTGAGCGGACTCGTCGGGTGGCAGAAGCTGATCTTCGTAAAGATAGCGTAGCCTTTTGGCGGCTGCCAGCAGTTCTTCACGGAATTTGGGATGGGCCAGGTTGATCAAGGCGAGGGCGCGTTCGCGTACGGTTTTGCCGTAGAGATTTACAGCGCCGAATTCGGTAACAACGTAGTGGACGCCGCCACGGGTGTTTACTACCCCGGCACCCTCACTGAGGTGGGGCACGATCCGAGACTCACGCGCATCCAGGGTAGTTGACGGTAAGACGATGAGGGACTTTCCCTGTTTCGAAAAAGTGGCGCCGCGGATAAAGTCAACCGAGCCGCCCACGCCGCTATAGATGCTGTAGCCCATGGAATCGGCACAGACCTGTCCGCTCAGATCCACCTGTAAGGCCGAGTTGATGGAGACCATTTTTTCGTTCTTGCTTATGACCGAAAAATCATTGGTGTATTCGATGGGATGAAATTCCACCATGGGGTTGTTGTGAGCAAAATCGTACAGTTTTCTGGACCCCATGCAGAAACTGGCGATTATTTTTTTGGGATGTAGAGTTTTTCTGGTATTGGTGATGACCCCTCGCTCCACCAGGTGCAGGTAGCCGTCGGTGAGCATGTCCGTGTGGACACCCAAGTCTTTTTTCCCTTCCAGAGAATAGAGGGCGGCATTGGACACACTACCAACTCCAGCCCGAATGGTGGACCCATCCTCTATGAGCTTTGCCACCTGTTTGCCAATCTGGTGCGCAGTTTCGTTCATGAGCGGCGGCTCCATTTCCAAGAGTTCTTCCTCATGCTCCACGATGGCGTCCATATCCCGTAGATGAATATAACTGTCACCAAGGACTCTGGGCATACGAGGATTGACCTGGGCAATAACAACATTTGCGTTGGCGGCTGCCGCCTTGACGATGTCCACAGCTATGCCGAAGGAGCAATAGCCATGTTCATCCGGGGGGGAAACCTGAATGAGGGCTACGTCGACGGGGGTGTGACCACTGTGGAAGAGATCTGGCACGTCAAAGAGATAGACAGGCGTGTAATCCGCTCTCCCTTCTGCGACCGCCTGGCGCGATCCCGAAGCCACATAAAGCGACTTGAGGCGGACCTTGTCACGGAAAGTCTCATCCGTGTAGGAAGTCCTACCCAGGGAAAGCAGGTGGAGAACCTCCAAATCTGCCAATTCGATAGCCACGTGCTCTAGGGCGCGCACCAGGTGTTGGGGTTCTCCACAGCCTGAGCCGATAAAAACGCGGTGGCCGCGGCGGACAAGCTGCATGGCCTTTTCCGCGCTCTTGACTTTGTCAGCGTATTCGGCACGCCAGTCAGTACATTTTGTCTGGTCAACCCTGGGCGAACGTTCTGAGTCAATGGGTTGACCAGGGCGAGTAGAGTTTGATTCCATCTGTTGCTATACCTTGACTTTGTTGACATCTGTCTGATTTCTCAATAATCTTATGACCGGTCGTTGGCAGTGTCAACCTTAGGCTTCACAATGAGTAGACTGAAACACAGAGAACACAGTACAGAATACATCCGACATCAATAGTTCTAAGATTTTGCTGATAAGCTGCCCGGGATCAGGGTGACGGAGGATTTTGGGGTAGGAACTTCCAAAGGACGGCCGCAGTTATAATCATAGTCAGACAGAGAATCTGGCCCATGGAAAGCAGACCCCAGAGTAAACCAATTTGTGGATCGGGCTGCCGGAAAAATTCAACCAGAAAGCGAAAGATTCCATAGCCGCCCAGGAATAGGCAGACCATAGTGCCGGGTCGAAAAGACCGGTCTTTGAGTAGCCACAGTATGATGAACAATACTACTCCCTCAAGAGCGGCCTCGTAGAGCTGGGAGGGATGCCGTGGTTCCGGGCCAGCCAGGGGAAACACCATGGCCCAGGGCACGGTGCTGGGACGGCCGTACAGTTCGCCATTTATGAAGTTGCCCAAGCGTCCGAAAGCCAGGGCAACGGGGGCGGTGACAACTACTGTATCCGCGCCCTCCCAGAAAGGGATCTTACGACGGCGAGCGAAGATGAGGCCCGCGAGTACGGCGCCAATGAGTCCACCATGAAAAGACATACCGCCGTGCCAGATAGCGATTATTTCGAGCGGATGCTGCAGGTAGTAGGTGTAGTTGGAGAATTGGTAGAAAAGAACATAGCCGAGTCGGGCTCCCAGGATAAGGCCAATGGCCAGGGTAAAGATGAGATCCTGGAGTTTAGCCCCAACGAGACCTAGGTTGTGAGCCCGACGCTGCTTGCCGATGAGAAAATAACACGACACAAAGCCGAGTACGTACATGAGTCCATACCAGCGCAGCTTGAAAGGGCCAATCTCGATTATGTTTGGATTTATCTTGGGATATGGCAACATAATGTTGGCTACTGCTTAGAGGCAGTTGTTTAATGAATAAGGGTGGTAACAGTTCTAAATTATTTTGGCCCAGTAGCAGTATCACAAGATTGTTGAGGCGGTCAACTGAAGTATGGTACGTAGCTTGATATCAGTTGTCCGTGGTCCTTAATCAGTTATTTTTCCTCTATAAGGCATAAGATCAATTGTGGATAGTATCAGAGAGGCTATGAATTCTTCGGGTCGAAGAAGGAAGGACGGAGGGAACAGTCTATGCCAGCAGTACTTTCAATAGTAGGAAGATCGAAGGTGGGAAAAACCACTTTTTTGGAAAAGTTAGTTCCTGAGATAAAGAGCCGAGGCTATCGGGTCGGCACCATTAAACATGACGCTCATGATCATTTTGAAATTGACCACAAAGGCAAGGATACCTGGCGGCACCGGGAGGCTGGGGCGCAGGTGGTTGCTATCAGCTCCCCTACACGCTTTGCCCTCACCAAGATGGTGGAGAGCGAGCTGAACGTGGATAGCATTGTTGCTACCTACTTCACGGACGAGGATCTGGTGCTCACGGAAGGCTATAAGAGCGGGAGCAAAGAGAAGATCGAGATTTGCCGAAAGGAGTTGAAATCAGAGCCTCTCTGCAACCAAGCAGATCGTCTGGTAGCAGTGGTAAGTGATTTCTCGGTGGCGGTGGATGTTCCCCTTTTTGAGTTGGAGGATATATCAGGGGTGGCAGATTTCATTGAGGAGCGCTTTCTGAAGAAAACAGCTGAAGCCAGTGTGGTGCTCAGACTGGATGGCAAGAAGGTGCCCATGAAGTCGTTTGTAAAAGACTTTGTCCTGGGTGGCATTTTGGGGATGATCTCCAACCTAAGGGGTTACGGCGATCCCAGCCAGGTGGATATATCCATCCGGCTTAAAAAAGATTGACGGCTGCGTAAAAAATCCATCTGTCTGCCGCAAGCGGATATACTGTGCTGTCTAATTTCTGGTTTTTGTGAGTCCATTAACGTTGAGTGACGAGGGTGAAGTGGCTGGTATGGTTGGTGTAGTCCTGGTGGGAGGAAAGAGCCGGCGTTATGGCCGCAACAAGGCTCTGGAATTCTTCCAGGGTGAACGACTCATTGATCGACAGGTGCGGACTGTTGGGTCCCTGTTTTCTGAGGTGCTGGTTATCACCAACGAGCCAGAGCTCTATCTTCATCTGGACGTGACCATTGTCCGAGATGTCATTCCTGGACAAGGGCCTTTGGGAGGAATTTACACTGGGCTTATCTTCGCCCAGGGTAAGAGTGTATTTGTCACGGCCTGCGATATGCCCTTTGTCCAGCCCGCTGTTGTTAGACGCATGGTGCAGTTGGCCAAGAACTATGATGTGATCGTTCCTGAGAAAATTGAGGGGTTGGAACCGCTCCACGCCATCTATTCGTCCCTTTGCTTGCCTCACATAGAGCAAATGCTGGATCATGGCATGCTCCAAGTCATCAATTTTTTCCCTGCAGTGAAAGTGTATCGGCTCAGCTCAGAAGAAATTGGGCAACTGGATCCCCAGGGACTCTCCTTTGTCAATATTAACACTCCCGATGATATGGACAGAGCCAAGGATCTGCTGGAGGGGCTCGAAAAGAGTCGTGGCGACTAGGCACTAAGCACGAGGAACTAGGCACCAAGAGACTATTTCTAAATAATTCGCAGTAGTGGTTCGTATTATTTGCTGGCTGCATGCTGGCCGCTGGAAAAACGGTGAGTCTCCGAGTCCCTCTGTCTCCGCGTCGCACCACTCCGCGTACCTACTGAAAAAGATGTGAAATGGCGGTAAACGTGAACAAACTAGTATCGTTGGAAGAGGCACAAGGTCTTGCTTTGGCGGCGGCAGCAACTCTGGCCACGGAGCAAGTGCAGCTCGAAAATGCCAGCGGTAGGGTGCTGGCGGAAGAGGTTCGGGCGATACGGGATGAGCCTCCTTCAACCCAGGCAGCCATGGACGGCTATGCGGTTCACAGTGAGGACGTGAACGCTGCTTCTTCAGAGAAGGATGTTTTTCTAGCCGTGGTAGGAACAGTTGGTCCCGGCCAGCAAATCGATCAACAGTTAAAGCGAAAAGAGGCGATACGGGTCATGACGGGAGCCATCTTACCCGCCGGAGCAGACGCGGTGGTACCCCAAGAGATGACCGAGATTGTTGCCGAGGGAGTAGTAGTAAAGGCGCCTGTGGCGTCGGGAGACTACCTGATTCCTGCTGGGGCAGAGCTTCAGATGGATCAGCACCTTCTCTCCGGCTCCACGGTCCTGGGAGCCAAGGAAATGACGATACTGGCAACCCAGGGATACAGCACGGTAAAGGTGCGAAGGCAGCCTATAGTTGAGGTTTTAGCAACCGGTAGCGAGCTGGTGGAAGTGGGCAAGTCCTTGGATCAGAAAGGGGTTTTTGCCAGTAATCTGCACACGGTGTCGCACCTTGTGAACCACTACGGCGGCAGAGCGAGAGCCCTGGGGGTTGCAGGAGATAAGGTGGAAAGGTTAGCCCGTTTTATCGAAAAAGGGCGCAGGGCTGATGTGATAGTTACCACCGGTGGCACAGGCAAAGGGGAGAAAGACTTGGTGTCTAGTGCGATTAGCACATTGGGGGGTGATGTGCTTTTTCACGGGGTGGCCATGTCTCCAGGAAAACAAGCACTGTTCGCCAAACTTGGTGGAACTTTGTTGTTTGGTCTGCCTGGGAGACCAGCCGCCACCTACATTGCTTTTGAGCAACTGGTTCGTCCGGTGTTGCTCCAAATGCTCGGTCTTTCACAGGTTTTTCCGCCAGAAACTACCGCTGTCTTGAGTGGTTCAGTGAAGGTCAGGGGAAAGCTTCTGTCGTTTCTCTTCGGTCGTTTGATTTTCGGGCCTGCCGGCCTAGAGGTTGAATCTCTGCGCTCAGAGAGGAAAGGGATACTCACCGAGATGCTGGCAGCCAACTGCCTGCTACAGGTTCCTCCAGGAAGAGACCGGTTGGATAAAGGAGAGCCAGTTAAGGTCCAGCTGCTTGACCTAGGCCTCGATGGGCTTTCTTATTTCGAGGTTCCACCCTACTAACTTCTGTCCACTAGACAATATCATCTGCGGCGAAGCTTTATTATTTCAGACACAGCTCCGATCAGGGTGTGGATATCTTCTTGGGTGTTGTAAGGACCGACACTGGCGCGGACCGTGCCGTGAGGGAAGGTGTTGATGGTGCGGTGCGCTGCGGGGGCGCAGTGGAGTCCAGAGCGAACGGCAATTGCATAAGCTGTGTCCAAAATGTGCGCAACTTCAGAGCAGTCCAATTCTTCTATATTAAAAGAAAGGGTGCCGGCACACGAACTTTTGTCAGGAGAGCCGTAGAGGACGATTCCGGGAAGCTGGCTCAGTCCAGCCGCAAGGCTTTCTATGAGACTTTGCTCATGGGCAGCTATGGCTTCTAGACCTAGCTTTTGGACTTCGGCTATGCCCGCGGCAAGACCAGCAAGACCAGGGGCGTTGAGGGTGCCGCTTTCGAAGCGCTCCGGCCAGGTTTCAGGCTGCTGCATCGATTCAGAGTAAGTTCCGGTACCACCCTCCCACAGTGGTTCCAGTTCCAGACCCGGTCTGACATAAAGAAAACCCGTACCCATTGGTCCCAATAAACCCTTGTGCCCCGGGCCCGCCAGGAGATCTATATTGGACTCTTGTGGATCTATTGGGATCCTTCCCATGGTTTGGGCAGCATCAACCAGCAGAAGAATACCGTGCTCTCGAGCCATCTTTCCCACCTCGCTCACCGGCATCAAGTTGCCGGTAACATTAGAACCATGGATCAGGGTAATGAGGCGGGTCTGGGGGCGGATTAGTGCTGGGATGTCACCGGGATCCAGTTCGCCGCTGGGGCTGCAGGGAATCTGGCTGTGTGAGATACCCAGCTTTTGCAAACCGCGGAGCGGTCGCATGACCGAGTTGTGTTCCATGCTGGTGGTGACCACGTGATCACCGGCTTGCAGTAATCCTTTGAAGGCCAGGTTTAAAGCGACCGTGGTGCTTGGGGTGCATAGTATGCGGGACGGTTCCACGTTGCCGAGCAACTTGGCGAGCGAACGCCGGGTACGGTCAATTACCCTACCGGCCTCTCGAGCTGGAGCATGTGCTGCCCGACCGGGATTGCCCCCGATTTCGTTCAAGTAATGGGCAACAGCATCGATCACTTGTTTCGGTTTGGGAAAAGATGTGGCTGCGTTGTCCAGATAGATCATGAGTCAGCAGATCAAGTTTTCGGCTCCAGCGTACGCCAGAATACTGCCGCCGCGCACGTAGCCGATGACAGTCATGTTGAGACTGTTAGCCAAATCCAGCGACAGACTGGTGGCAGCGGAGCGGGAAATCAGCATGGGGATTTGCATCTTAGCCGCTTTGATGAGAATTTCCGAAGTAATGCGGCCCGTGGTTACCAGGATTTTGTCAGTGGTATCCACTTCGTTCAAGAAACACTCTCCAAGTATCATGTCTACAGCATTGTGACGGCCAATGTCGGTGCGAAAGATCAGAATCTTCTCGGTATCAGCGAGACCGCAATTATGAACTCCTCTTGAGCGGCGATAAAGCTCAGAGCGGCTATGCAGCTCAGTCATGAGTTGACGGACTTGGTCAGCCCTGATGGCGAGGTGGTTTGTGAGAGGTTGGCTCTGCAACGAGTCCAGCACGTTATAGAAGATTGTACCTTTACCGCAACCGGAGGTAATGGTTCTTTTACCGAAGAGCTGCTCAGCTAGCTCAGTTCTCTCGCTGGTGAACACCCGAACCGCTTGAGCGTTCTTGTCAATCTCCACACGTTCAAGACTACTACGTTTTTGCAGTAGACCCTCTGATTTGAGAAAACCCACTGCCAAACTCTCAATATGTGCTCCTGTGCAAAGAAGGGTGATAATCTCCTGGTCATTCAAAAAAATGGCGAGTGGCACTTCTCGTATCAGGGCAACACGGGTGTGACGGCATTGATCCTTGGATACGCGCAAAACCTCTACTTCTTTTGTGAGACTATCCATGGTGGCTGCTAGCATCTTCTGTGTGAGGAATGTTCAGCATGCCATAGGGCTAATAATCACAGGGAAATACATCGGGATGTTAGGACAAATTTAGCATAACTAAAGAACACTGCTTTGTCAAAAGAATCCGCCCTGCGGTCTGGGGTCGGGATCTTTTTCCTGACTGTGATAGGTCTGCAGCATTAGGGTTAATCTCTTAGATGGCGGGATTTCACTTTTTCACCAGGGCTCGGGCAACTTGCCGGATCCTCGGATCGCGATCATCCACATACGGGGCTAGCGCTTCTACAACTCCAGGATCAGAAATCTGAGCCAAAGCGAAACCGGCGGGGGCTCGAACCGCAGAGCTCTGTTTCTTGCGAAGCGACAAGAAACCTCCTGGTGCTAACATTCTTGCCAGTGGTTCAATGGCGGTTGGGTCAGCTATCTGCCCTAAGGCTCGGCAGCAAGAAATCAAGCGCTCGGTGAGATGGAATACTACTCGCCTCACCTTGCGCCCTTAAGATTAGAAATCCCATCCTCGGTGTAGTTGTACTCTATTTAGCCACAGCCAGATTTCTTTTGGGGGGAGTTTTTGGAGCAAGTTGAAAAGAGTTGGCGATCTGCCTGACCCGTGGATCGTTATCGTGCGCATAGTTGGCCAGCACCTCAGCCACCCGCGGGTGATTAATTTGTGCCAGAGCCAAGGCTGCTGTGGCGCGAATGTCAGCGCTGTGTCGCTGGCGCCGCAGGAAACCCTTGGACGCCAGGAGTTTGGCCAGAGGCTCAATGCTGGCAGAATTGGCCATCATTCCTAAAGATTGACAGCAGGCCACAACCACCTCCTCATTCTTGGCTGCCTGCATTATGGAGACGATCTTTTCATTGGCTGCCGGCGGTCTGAGCTTCCCCAGGAGCTTGATGGTAGCAACTGCCACATGTACCTTCTCATTCTCAGTTTGCTCCAAAAGAAGTTTTCCAACCTGATCTTGGTCTAGCCGTTCTGCGAGTTGAAGAGCCGCCTGGTGTACCTGCTCATTGTCATCCGCGAGGGCATAGGCGAGTTCTGTTTTTAGGTCACTGGTGATAGTATCAATGACCTCAAGCATACGTATCCGTTCAGCGGGAGTAGTATGGAGAGCCAATTCACGTTTCACCAGTTTGGCCGCTAGCACTCCATGCTCTGCTAAGAGGGCGGCAGCCATCTGCCTTACCCTGAAATCTTCTTCATTCTTAATGATGCTGACGAGCAGAGGCAGGGCCACCACTCTCAGGTTGCCGAGCAATTTAGCCGCATCTTGCCGCCGAGAAAGTTCTTTGGAGCGAAAATCCTCAAGAACGAGCTGTTGAGCCTTGGGTTCCAGGGGTTTGAGGAGGATTTTTTGCAACAAATTGGCCTGCTCACCTTTGGCCTCGACAAGCTCTCGCTGTCGACGGTGGAGGTGCAGAAAAATCTGGCTGGCTGTAGGATATTCACCAAATTGGAGTAGGATTGTGGATAGACGGTGCAGGAGGTTGGCCAACTCTCTGAGGATGATAGGATCATTTTCTTTCGCAAAGACAATGAGTAGTGGTCCAGTGATTAATTTGGCCAACTGATTCTGCAAGCCTAGGTTCAATCCTTCCAACATGCCATGGAAACGATTGACCACCTTTTGGCGCGTCTGCAGGGGACCTCGTAAAAACTGTTGCAGGAGACTATTGACTATCTTCTTGATGTGATCATCGTCTCCCTTCAGCAAGAGATCACTCAGTCGCACCGGCATTTTTCCTGCGAGGGCGTCGAGTGTCTCTACCGGTTCTACTTCTGTCGGTTGTACCTCTGTTACTACCTTGGCTGTTCTCTTAACAATACGGGTCTCGGTGGGTGTCAACCTGGTTGCTGCAACCCTGGCTTCATATAACCGCTGGTCGAAAAGAATGGACGAAAATCCCTGCTCTCTGCCCAAACGCTTCCAGTAGGCGCCATCAAGGTCTTGGGCAGGAAGTTCAGCCAGTGAGCCAATAAACCCTTGCAGTTCCTCTGCAGAAACCTTGGCCAGAAAGGTGAGGCTGGTAAGAGCGAGAGAGTTCAGGAATTTCAGAAAGGACTGAGCCAGGGTCTCAAACTCGGAGATATCAATTCTTTCCCCGTTCACCAAGAGGGCAGTGGAGACCCGCGCCAAGGTGAGAGCAGGTTTCCTCTCCAGTATACGCTGGAGGGACTGCAGGAGTTGTCCGATAGCAGCGGTGATAGCTTTACTCTTCAGGGGATAGAGCTTGATGCTCCTGGCGGCATTAAGAAGGCTGCGTAAGACTTCGGGCAAATCTTTGAGGTCTGCTGCATCCAGTCCTTGTTCGGCATCTTCAAGCTGGGCTGAGATCTCTGCTGTGGTTATAGCAGCCTCTTCAGCAACTGCTTGATCAGTATGAACTTCACTTTCTGAATCCGCGATCACGGTATAGCGAACTTGGCTCAAATCAATATGGACAAGGCGCTGTTCACCTGAGAAGCGCTGCCAGAATTGTTGGTCAATCATGTCTGCTTTGACTCGACCAAATGCTTCCAACAGGACTTGCAACTCCTCTTCGGTGAGGCCTCTTTTGAAGGTGATGCCTTTGAGTTCCAACCGACTCATGAATTTCAGGAAAGATTCGGCGAAGTATTTAAACTCGGAGACATCAATTCTCTGACCGTTGACGATAAGCGCCTGCTTTATGCCAAAAAACGAGAGGAGTTCATTCTTGGCCAAAAACTTGTCGATCACCTCTTTCATCTGGCGGTTGGCGGTTACGATCGCTTTGCTGCCAGGGGGGTAAAGCTTTATATTGCGCACCACCACCAGCAGAGAACGAAGTATAGTGGAGATGAGAGGCAGGCTTTCTTGGTCCAGTGGGCTGGCCTCCGGTGCAGCTTCGGCCGATCTCTCTGCGGTATAGTAAACTGCCTCTGCAGAGTTGAATATTTTGTTGCTGGATGCTGCCCGGACTTTTTCATAATTGCCCGCCTTCTCCAGGTTGGTGGAGCGCTTGAAGTGGTACGCTAATGTAGCTGCAGAAGGAACGAGACGTTGTTCGTAGAGGACTTCCTGGTAGTTGCCGACATGCTCATGCAACTCCTGTCTCCGATCCTCGTCGATGGTTCCATAGGTGATGTCCAGAACCCGTTTGCTCAGGAAGCTGATGACCTCATCATTCAATTGAAATTCTGAACTCACTAACCCCTGGGCCACAGCCTGATCAATAAACTCCAGGACCCTAGCCTCTCGTTCCTCGGAGCTGCCGGAGAGCATACTCAAGGAGACATTTTCTCCAAATGTAGAGGCCTGGTCGAGTAACCGCCTGTTTTCTTCATCGAGGGCAGCAATTTTCTGCTGTACAATCTCTTCCAGGGATTTGGGAAGATAGCCTTCCTCCAGAGGTTCGGCTATCCACTGGTTGCCCACCAGGGTTATTTTCCTGTCCTGGACCAGTTTGCGCACAATTTCGTTGAGGAAAAGAGGGTTTCCCTGGGTTGTCTGGGCCAAGTTCGTCTCATAGTTCTCTGGCAACTTCAATTCGGGGAAGATTGCTTGCAAGTGTTCAGCGATATTTGCGGCAGTGAGCGGTGTAAGGCTGACTTTGTGGATGTCCAATTCTTTACAGTGAGTACCATAGAATCGCTCCAGAGGGGCGGGTTGGCCATCTCCTCCATCCTGACGGGCATCTGTGGCAGTAGCGCAAATGAGTATAGGAAAGCTCCGGTCAAGAATAAGCCGCCTCAGGAGGAGTAAGGTGGCCTCATCCACCAGGTCGAGGTCATCGATTAACAAGATGAGGGGACGTGAATCGAGAACCTTGGGGATGAAATGTACGAGGGTGGTGAAGAGTCCCTCGCGCTGTGTTTTTTCATCGTCCTTGCTGTAGTCGTCTGTCTCTCTCAATTGCGGTAGTACGTACGAAAGGTAGAAGATTTCCTTCGGTTTCAGGGTCTCCAGGAGATCCACGCCTTTTTCGGTTTTTTGATTCAGAACGTCTATCAAAATGCTGGTGGTGAGGTAGTAAGGACGAAAAAGCTCCTGGGGATTTCCCTTCACCGTGATCTGCCAATTGTCGTTCTTGGAGAGATTTTTTTGGACAGCCTCTAGAAACTCACTTTTACCCATACCTGCGGCGCCTTCAACAATGAGGAACTGACTTTGACGTTCATCGAATTTCTCAAGGGCCGTGGCCACATGTTTGAGGTGAAGTTCTCGGCCGGAGATTTTTGCCTTCTCAAGCTGATGAATGGCTGTTTTGGCAAATACCTGCTGAGGCGAGAAATCGCCGGCGCTGGCCAATTGATCGCGTCCTGCTTGTTTGGCGTAGTAGAGAGCGGTATCAGCGGTGCGAATGAGATCTTTGCCGGCCTGGGCATCGTGAGGAGCAGAAGCGATCCCTATGCTCAGGGTGATGGAAAATTCACCTTCTGTCTCCTGGAGCAATACGGGTTTTGTGTGGACCAACTCCAGGAGTCTTTCGCCCACTTGCTTGGCCCCCTGCTTATCCACCTGGGGCAGGAGTATGATGAATTCATCTCCCGCATAGCGAATGGGGTGGCCGCTGTCTCCGGCCGCCTCTCTGAGCAAACTGGCCACCCAGACGAGGGCCTGATCACCGGCTTCGTGGCCGTAGGTATCGTTGATTTGCTTGAAATGGTCTACGTCCATCATGAGCAAAGACACCGGATGGTTTTCGATGGAGTCCCACGGGACTTTATATTGCAGGTAGTTCAGGAGAAAACGGCGGTTGTAGATACCGGTGAGCTCGTCTTCAAATATCAGACGTGAGGGATCTTTGCCCACGTTCTGGAGAAAATGAAGAAGATCTTCGTATGCCATACCAGTCCCTCGCGCCTTGCAGTGGAGGCGTGAAGCTTATCCGGGTTATCGATCACGGCCCGCAGAGGCTCGCCGTGAATAGTAGTGAGAAGGTTGTGACCTCAACCACAGTCCACCTCGAGCCTCTCCCAATAAAGCTGTATCCTGTTACACAGTAGAGAAACTGCTTTTCAGGCCATCCGTAGCTAGATGCAAGCCATATGCCAATGGGGGGGCAGCCCGAAGGGTGGGAGTCCGAAGGACAAACCGGGAACCCGCCCGAAGGGTGGGAGTCCGAAGGACAATTTCGAATTTGAAACGATGGAGTACTGGAGTACTGAAGTGTTGGCAAAAGCGAAAGACCGCATTTAACTTGAATTGGTCCTTTCATTACTCCACCACTCCATCACTCCAGCAGACTGCCGCAAGGGGGAAAGAGTATGGAAGTCCGCTCAGGGGGCAGTCCTAAGCCGGGTCCTTTGGGTCCGGATTCTTTACTGGTCTGAAACCAGGTGATATACACCATTTTCATCCTTTTCGACCTTCATCCCATAGGCACGAACGATCTCTGCCAGTGGTCGACCCAGCAGAAAGTTCAGTTCTTCGTCCTCACGATTGAGTTTTTGTGTGACAAAAGCACGGATGGCAGTATCCTGGCGGAGTAGGTCCAGCACCTCATCCAAAACTGCCAAATCTCCGGTATCGTGTAACCGGGTAAAGGCTGCATCTAATTTTCTGGGATCGCAGCGCTCGTCATGGACTTCCAACATTTCCAGCAAATCCTGGTCCTCCTTGATGAGGTGACGCCTGGTGAGTTTTTCTTGTTGCCAGAGTTTCTCTAGGCCTTCAGGGGCCCAACATTCCTGAACGCGACATTGAAGGGGACGGTTATCATAAATGGTACAGCCTCTCTGGTTTTTTCCATAATAGATACAGTGGTGCTTCTCCTGATGTTGCTTGATCTTGATCAGTTCACTGGGAAGGGCGCCGAGACGCCCGTCGATATTAAATTTGACAGGTTCACCGCGCCTGAGGGTGTAGATCTGCCGGGCTGATAGTACGCCCCGACTCAGAAGTTCTGCATCTTCCGGGTGCAGGGATGGGCTTCCCAGGTGACAACAGTCCCCGCAACGTAAGCAGTATGGCCGAGTACCGTAGGTGATCTGGAGCAGTCGTTCCATGAGTTCTTGCCATTTCTGACTCCGAACCGCTGGCTTCAGTTCCTCCCAGGTGTTGTTCAATTCTCGATAGCAAGTATCCTGCTTTATCAGGGTTATGACCTGATCATAGTGGTCTTCCACATGTAGTTTTGCCAAAATCTGCCGCAGTGCCAGACGCATTCCAGCTACAAATTCTTTGCGCTTGCCGGAGTGAAACAGGTCACGCAATTCAGCTGCATCAAGTTGAATAGAGTGCTTCGAATTCTGCTTCATTATGCAAAGCTTCTTTGAGGGATAAGGTTCAGTTTATGTCAAGCAAAGAAGGTGCGGGCTCTCCAAATGTAACCCATGGGTGCGGTCGGAGCAATGTCAACGCTGACGCAAAGCGCAAAGCGCATAGAGCATAGCGCAAAGCGAAAATGATAGTAAACCGTAAATGGCAAACGATGAAACATTACAGAGTCATTGTCAGATCCGTTTGCCGTTAATGGAAGCGCTGCGCTTGGCGTTCTTTCCTTTGTGCTCCGCGGGGTTGACTCGGCTCAGGCAGTTAAGACGTTTGCAACAAGTCGGCGACCTGGTGGCTCTGGCGTTGAAGTTTAGCTCGAATAACTGCATGTGTTGGCTTGGTTAGCTCTGGATCCTTCTGTATCAAGGTCAGAGCG
>Ga0210106_1000002_pt1 | contig 34051 bp, 32 predicted proteins | sample Tolay_CordC_D2_FD_185580 | JGI IMG/M metagenome (GOLD analysis project Ga0210106, IMG submission 185580) | Wetland microbial communities from the San Francisco Bay, California, USA, that impact long-term carbon sequestration - Tolay_CordC_D2... | ecosystem: Environmental > Aquatic > Marine >...
GAAACGGGTACCCAGGCCGCAAGCAACCTTTGCTGGGCCTGCGGCACATGTGACAACGAATGCCCCATCAACCTTGCCAGCAACCGCCTTTCCCCCCGGAAGATTGTGAGAATGGCGAGTATGGGATTACTCGATGAATTACTCTCCATACCGGAAATTTGGTACTGTCTGACTTGTCAGCGTTGTCTCGACGTCTGTCCAAACGGAGTGAAGCCTGCGGAAGTGATCCGCTTTATTAGGGAAGAATCTTTGCGTCGTCAAATCGTCAAATGGGAAACACTGCAAGACTACGAGAAGCTTTTCGGCCGTTTCCAGCGCGTCCGTTGGCACGCCACGGTCCGCTGCATCCAAGGGGAACTGGACGCCGTTACTGATGACCAGTGGTATGCGTGGCTGGATACCCCGGTGGAACTGCCGGGGACTAAGATAACCCCCAAGGCCTCTGCCGACCGGACAGTGTATTTCCGCCAGATGGCCGATTCCAATATAACGCTTTGCCTGACGTGCAGCGAATGCACCAACTGCTGTCCGGTATTTCATGAACGGTCGGTTTTTGATCCCCAGGCCACGATCCGCATGGTGAACCTGGGCCTTACCGAGGAACTTCTGCATTCGCCTTCCATCTGGCTTTGTATCGATTGCGGTCGCTGCAGTAAAGCCTGTACCCAGACGGTCAAAGCGCGCGAGCTTATCGGCCGTCTGCGCCAGATGGCCATCGATGGTGGATACGTAAGCCCACGTTTGCCCTACCAACTGAAAAAGGCCGAAAAATTGCTGTATCCGAGATTGCTGGATGAAATCGATGCATGTTTTGGATTTTCCAGTGGGAGGATACTGCTTTCTGATATCGCCTGAGCAGTTGAAGCTCTCAGTTTAGGTGTATGCAATTTTTGGCGGCTAATCAAATCTATATCCAGCCGGCACTATATCGATAGGATATATGCTCCGCTCCCCTTTGTGGTGTGCCGTCCATCTCCGCCAAACTAACCGAGACTCATGGCATAGTTCCTGCATTTTGAAGTAAGCTGCCAAACTGGGTTGGCAATCGTTGTTCTTAGGGAGTTATCCATGAAGAAATTCTTACTGGTTCTCTTTACCTTTGCTGCAATTGGCTGCGCCCACGCTCCTGATTATCCTCTGCCCGGCAAGCCTGAATTCTCCACAGATGAAGGGAGAAACTGCGCTATTAAATGTCAGACAATACACGATGAGTGCGAATCGCCTGCCTCCGAATGTAACCAAGAACTCGACCAGTGTTACCAGCTTTGCAAGGAACTGTTAGAATAGCCTTGGTATATCTGAAACTCCACTCCACCCTTCATTTTACTGACCTCCACCTCACAACTCAGCGGACGGAAAACAGTTTTAAATCGTCTACTATTTATTCTTAAGTATCACAGAATATTTCAAGGTTTTTTATTGCAATACCTTGAAAAATCGCTATACTCCTTAGTTTATGAGCAAGGCAGTGGTTTCATTCAAAATCGACTCCAGAATAAAGGAAATCCTCCAGAAGTTAGCGGAAGAGGATACCCGCACCCTCAGCAATTATCTTGTGACCATTATTCAAGACCACCTCAAAGCCAAAGGCATCCTCTGGGGAGCCGAAGAGCAGCACGAGGAAAACGAGAAAGAAGAAAGCGCGATTCGCTTCTCTGGCAAGAATATCACTCCTCCACCTACTGATGATCATTAACCCGGATAAGACCAATCTGAGATAGCTTGATCCGACCTCCAACTGGCACTATCTTGAGGCCGGCCCACATTGAAATGGCGGGATTGGCAGAGAGGGGAATGATGACTGAGAGAATCTGGCACCATTTCTATGATGAGGGTGTTTCTTTCGAAATTGAACCACCTGAGGACCCCCTTTTCGTTCAACTGGAAAAAGCAGCTCTAGAGTTTCCTCAGGTCATTGCTACCGATTTCATGGGGGCCCGTCTTACTTACCGGCAATTGGCCGAGCAGGTGAACCGATTTGCCTCCTCTCTCAGTGGTATGGGTGTCGAGCCCGGTGACCGGATAGCAATTATGCTGCCCAATTGTCCGCAAACCATTATCGCCTACTATGCCGCCCTCAGCATTGGCGCCGTGGTGGTAATGACCAATCCCATGTACGTGGAGAGGGAGATGGCCCATCAGTTTGCTGATGCTGGGGTAAAAGTGCTGGTGGGCTTGGATCATCTCATGCCGCGGATCGAGAAGGTCTGGAAAGAGACACCCGTGGAACAGCTCATCATCACCAGCATCCGGGATTGCCTTCCTTTTCCACTAAACATGCTCTATCCACTGAAAGCTAGAAAACAGAAGCTGAATCTGAGGGTGCCTTATGGAGAGTCTGTCCATTCGTTTAAGAGTCTGGTTAAGAACAGCCCTGGGAACCCGCCCCGACCAGAGGTGGCTATGGATGACCTGGCCGTGCTCCAATACACCGGAGGAACAACGGGCATAGCCAAGGGTGCCATGCTTACCCATCGCAACCTCATGGCCAATGTGATTCAGCTCATGGCCTGGTGCCCGCTCAACCGCGGACAGGAACGAATCCTCTGTGTGGCCCCATTTTTCCATGTGCTGGGCATGACCGTACTCATGAATCATTCCGTTTGCTGCTGCGGTTCAATGATCTTGCTGCCTCGCTTCGAAATCAATAATCTTCTCAAGACCACCGTGAAGGCCAGACCAACCATTGCGGTCCTGGTCCCAACTATCTTTACGGCCATGGTCAACTACCCTGAGATATCCAGATGCGATATCTCCTCGATCAACTACTGTTTCAGCGGTTCGGCCCCCCTGCCGTTAGAAATCATGAATCAATTTGAGGAGATTACCGGCGGTATTATCTTTGAGGCCTATGGTCTTACCGAGGCATCACCCGTGACCCACGCGAACCCCATTCAAGGCGAACGAAAGCCGGGAAGCGTCGGTATTGCCTTACCCTCCACGGACGCCAAGGTCATGGACCTGGAGAGCGGCACCAGGGAGCTGCCTGTGGGCGAACCCGGAGAACTGGTGGTGAAAGGGCCTCAGGTCATGAAAGGCTATTGGAATATGGAGGAAGAGAGCGCAGAAACCCTAAGGGATGGCTGGCTCTATACCGGGGACATAGCCTATATGGATGCGGACGGCTACGTCTTCATCGTGGATCGCAAAAAAGACATGATCATTGCCGGGGGCTATAATGTCTACCCGCGGGAAATCGATGAAGTGCTCTACGAACACCCTAAGATTGCCGACGCAGTGAGCATTGGTGTTCCCGATGCTTACCGAGGTGAGACCGTGAAGGTATTCGTTGTGGTCAAACCGGAAGAAACCCTTACAGAAGAGGAAGTTATAGCTCACTGCAAGGATAAACTAGCAGCCTATAAGGTTCCTAGCATAGTGGAATTTCGCCAGGAACTTCCCAAGAGCATGGTGGGAAAGGTGCTTCGCAAGGAACTTCGTGCCGCAGAATCCCGCACCACCGAGGGGGAGGGCGCACCCGGATAGGTGATAATTTGGTAGCCGGCAAGAGTCCCTCCTCTAGCCCGGATATTTCATGAATAACTTACTGCGACCACGGATATGGCCGTCCTTCCTGGCGTCCTCGGGTATCGGCTCCTGCGACGTACCGTTCAGGTACGCCTCGGACCAATCCCGCGGTACGGTTCCCAGGTGGCACGCCCATCTTCGCGGTCTCGCGACAGCAATGCATGAAATATCCGGGCTAGTCCTAAAAGGAACGTCATACCTTGGTAGCAATCCCCACTTTTCACTCCAGTTAAAAAAATGTCTCATTTTGAAGATTGACAAATTGTCATTCTGGACGTATCGTTTTTGTAATTAATCTGAAGCCTTGCTTTTAACTTGGACTGCATGATGCGGTTTTCGACAACCCAATGATCGGTTGGGTTTAAGGCGCTTTTTATAGATAGAAGAAACGTGACACACTAACCTGAGAGAGATGGAGAGGGTTTATCATGAATAGCACGAGAATAGTAAGCTTCATTAGTTTGATTCTGATTGTAGTGATATCGGTGGCTGGGGTTGCCCTGGCAGAGGAGAGGCTGGTACCCAAAATCGAGAACTTTATCATTCTCGTAGATCATTCAGGCTCAATGTTTCTGACCAACCAGGGTGCGATTCCAACGAAAGCGAAACAAGCCAAGGATATACTGTCTGCCATGAACAGACGTATTCCTGAACTGGGCTATGTGGGTGCAATTCAGATATTTCCACCTAGTAAAACCCTGATTGGACCAGAAAAATACAATCGTAACTCATTTGGAGGTGGTATTGAAAACCTGCAAGAAAAGGGGAAGATCTTTGGAAATCAGACACCTTTGGGAAGGGGGATTGTAGATCTAGTCGAAGTTCTAAAAGATATGCCTCCAGGGAAAACGGCGATTATCATTTTCTCCGATGGTGAGGAGAACTTGGATATAGAAGCATTGAAAGCACAAGAGGCATTGGGCGCGGAACAGCGAGAGATAAATTTTCACACGGTTTCTTTTGCGGACAAAAAAGAAGGAAGAACGGTTCTTGAAGAAATGAGCAGAGTAAGCGATGGCATCTCCGTTGAGGGAGGTGAATTAGCTTCTGATGAAGTTGCACTAGATCGTTTTGTCAAAGACGTCTTTTATCTAGTGGAAGTTCTTTTGGACAGTGATGGCGATGGGGTGGTGGACGAAGCGGATAAATGTCCCAATACGCCGAGAGGGATTACCGTGGACGCGCGGGGTTGTCCACCTGACAGTGACGGTGATGGGGTGCCTGACTATCTAGATCGATGTCCTGGCACACCGCCAGGGGTGGCGGTAGACAACTCTGGCTGTCCTTTTGATAGTGATGGTGACGGCGTAGCTGACCATTTGGACAAATGCCCCAATACTCCCAAGGGAGCTACCGTAAACGAAGCAGGGTGTTGGAGTCTCCAGGCGACGACCCTATATGATAGCAACAGCTCCTACATAAGGACTGAGGCCTATCCATTACTGGACGAGGTAGCTAGCATTCTGGAGAAAAATCCCGAAATGGCGGTGGAAGTCCAGGGTCATACGGACAACAGAGGGACCGCAAAATACAACCAGTGGCTGTCTGAAAAGCGCGCCGAGAAAGTGAAGGATTACCTGGTGAGCAAAGGTATTGACCCCAGTCGGCTTGAAGCCAAGGGATATGGCCTCACACAGCCGGTGGCATCGAATGCCACTGAGGAAGGACGGGCCCAGAATAGGAGGGTGGAATTAAAACGCCTTCGTTAGGCCCTAGTCCGGATATTTCATGAATTCACGCCCTGGCGTGACTGCGACCACGGATATGGCCGTCCTTCCTGGCGTCCTCGGGTGTTCCTTCGACAGGCTCCCCGGGACTATGCCCGGGACAGGCAGGACAGGCTCACCCTGCGACGTACCGTTGAGGTACGCCTCGGAACCAATCCCGGGGTGCCGCGGGACGGTTGCATTGCAATGGAAGTTCCAGGAGTAGGCCTCTATTCAATCCAAATCCTTGCTACTCGAAATGAAAGGGATCTCAAATATGTCTGACCCAACAGAAAGACGAGAGTTTCCCAGGGCTCAAGCAAAATGGACTGTGACTTTGCTGATCGCCGAAACTCAAATCGAAGGGGTAATAGAGAATTTTACTCCTAAAGGGTTGTTTATCTCTTGTGACCAGTTCCCAGAGATAGAGGGTAGTTTTCGAATGGTCATCAAAATTCCGGGTCGTCCAACCATGAATGCTGCTGGCAAGGTAATGTGGTCTACTATCCTTGACGCCAGTGAGAGTGGAGCACGTTTGGGGGTTGGTATAGAATTCACAGAAATCTCAGAAAGCGACCTGCAGTACCTTTACGAAATTATGAAAGAATATCGCGAAGGATAGAGCCAAGGGAATGGAGAAGAATGACCAGAAAACAACGAAGATTCTTTCTGGTGCTTGCATTTGTGGTGATAAAACTACCAGCCGCGGCCTCTGCTGAACGAGTACAGATACGCGGCGACTACTGCTATCAATATGGAGATAGCGAATCCCTGCTGGCTGCCAAGGAAGTCTCATACGCTATGGCTTTGAGAAAGGCCATAGAAAGATACAAGACCTTTGTAGCTTCCACGAGTGTTGTGGACGATTTCCAACTGCGGAAGGACCTGGTTGAAACGATAGCTTCCGGTTATGTGGAAAATATTGAGGTTGAAAGAGAAGATATCGAAGGGAGAAATGTATGCACAGAACTGGTAGGCTATGTTAATCCTGAGGCGGTCAAAGATATTATAGCGAAGAAGGTCAAGATATTGAGTAGACAACGGAGAAGAGAGTTTGGTGGAATAATCAGCAATCTTTATTTGAAAATAATAAATTACAAGGTAGATACAGATAGCGGTGGCAATAAGCTCTTACGTGTCTTTTACCAAATCAAGCAATCGCCGCCGCCAGGTGGCACGAGGATGGCGGTTTTTTGTTTTGACGAAGAGGGCAATCCTATACAGACTTCATTTTGTGATATAGTTGCCAGCAGCTCTTTTAGGGGAGCCTTCGGAGAACAGACTTGTGTAATACCAGCTAAAGCGGTATCCATCAATATTAGGTTTTGACCACGACTAAGTTATCGTGCAGGTTAGGGGTTTTCTTATTCCTCTCCAAGAATAAACATCCACTGATTCATTCCAAACATAATGCAACAGTGTAAAAGACCTTAGCCAGGTCTTGCTCTCCCGATACGATCCCTGCGAACAGGAAACCCCCACAACGAGTTCGACTATTCTCTACCCTGTTGGCATCGTTTTGAAACCTTGATTGGGTGCAAGACTAAATAGGTTCCAGGTTGGGTTTATAAAGTACCTGACAGTCTCTTCAGGACCCATTGGTTATTTTTGTGCCGGGTCAACGGGGGATTTTTTTCGACAGATATGCAGGAACAGACAGGGAATATTATTCTTGTTTCTCTGTTATGTTGGCACTTTGTTTGCATAAACATAAAAATGAGCATATCGCTCCCATAATGTTCCCTCCCTTTTCTCTTGACCCCATCGGCTTTGGTGTGGTTGGGCCGATGGGGACTTTTTTTGTGCCTTCTCATTTCACATTTCTTCGCGTTCGCTGCGCTCCGCTCAGTCCCGCACCGCAAGCGGCATCTACGACAAGCGGGTTCCCAGTTTCTTCGCGCTCGCTTCGCTTCCGACTTCGCTAAAGCTTCGAAGGACAGGCCGCTCAGTCCCCACCCCTTCGGGGCGGGTTCCCGGTTTCTCATTTTGGTGGACTGTTTCATTTAGTTTCATCCTTGAGTCTTCAATTATAAATGGGTAAAGCGAATTGCCCAATGAAAGTGCAATGCTCAATGTACTATTTGACTCTTTGACTCTTTTGCTATTAAAATCGCATCGAATTTGAGTTTATGATTGCAGGGAGTAAGAATGAGTAAAAGTTTGCTGGAACAGATCGCAAAGCTAAAAAAGAAACTCAACGCAATTATCCTGGCCCATAACTATCAACGTCCGGAAGTCCAGGATATTGCTGATTATACTGGAGATTCCCTTGAGTTGAGTCGCAAGGCGGCCGGAACCGATGCTGAAGTGATCGTCTTTTGCGGCGTCCATTTTATGGCGGAGACCGCCAAGATCCTGTCGCCGCAGAAGACGGTGCTGCTTCCCGATGAGGAGGCCGGTTGTCCCATGGCTGATATGATTACTGCCGACCAATTGGAGCAGGAGAAGGCCAAGTATCCCGGGGTCCAGGTGGTCTGCTATGTTAACTCAAGCGCTGCGGTAAAGGCAGAATCCGACATCTGCTGCACTTCTGCCAATGCGGTGCAAGTAGTAGAGGCCATGGATAGGGAGCGGCCCATTCTTTTCGTCCCGGACCAATATCTGGGGCATTACGCCATGCGCAAGACCGGTAGAGAAATGCATCTGTGGCCTGGATATTGCCCGACTCACATGAAGATAGGGGTTGATGATGTGAACAGACAGAGAGCACGATACCCGGGGGCCAAGGTACTGGTTCACCCCGAGTGCCGGCCGGATGTAATCGATGCTGCCGATGAGGCTCTCAGCACTGGCGGCATAATTCGTTATGCACAATCCTACCAGGGCAGTACTCTTATTGTGGGTACGGAGACCGGGATTCTGCATAGACTGCGGAAAGAAAATCCCGCGGTGGAATACGTGCCTGTAACCGAACGAGGGGTGTGCCCCAATATGAAGTGCATCACCCTGGAAAAGGTGCTCTGGTCCATGGAGGAGATGGAGCCCAATATTGAAATTCCGGAAGACGTTAGGCAGCAGGCCTTGGCAGCAGTAGAAAGGATGCTGGCCCTGTAGTGCGTAGCAGGCAGGAGGCAGATTGCAGCGGGCAGAAGACAGAGGGTAGATTGCAGAATTCTTGGCTGCTAACTGCTAGCTGCCAGCTGAATAATTCCGGCCAAACCGAAGAGACCTTAAATCACCGGAGTTCGCCATTGGAAAGGGGACATGGTTGTTGTCTACACCTCCGATCTCCATGGAAACAAAGAGCACTATCAAGAACTGTTTGAGCTGGCTGAACAAAGAAAAGCTCAGGCGATAATTATTGGGGGCGACATGCTGCCTATCCGCGGCCCCTTTAAATACTCCCTGCAAGAGCAACAAAATTTCATATTTTCTTATTTAGAGCCCAAGATTCGGGATTTTCGTTCCAGAGCTCCACACACCACCATCTATGCTATGCTCGGCAATGATGATTGGCAGGCGAGCAACGTCCACCTCGAGACTTTGGTAGCAAAGGGCACACTGCGACTGCTTCATGGTGAAAAGCATGAGCTGGGATCTGGTTATGAATTAGTCGGATATGCTCATGTTCCACCTACGCCTTTTACCATCAAAGATGGCGAACGTAGAGATCTCCTGGATGACGCTGTTGATGGACAACGCTGTACTGCGTGTGTAAGCCAGGGGTCGAAGATCATCGTAGTTGACCCGCGTCGATACTTCGCCAGTATGAATTCCATTGAGGAAGAACTGGAGGAGCTGCCAACGGCTCGAGATCCTCGCAAGACCGTGTACGTTATGCATTCTCCACCCTTTCGCACCAATTTGGATAGACTCTTTGATGGCCGTTGGATTGGTAGCCAGGCCATAAGGGCGTTCGTTGAGAGGTATCAGCCTTATCTGACCCTACACGGTCATATCCACGAATCGTCAGAGATCAGCGGTACTTACTGGGATCGGATCGGGAAGACTATCTGCATCAATCCAGGACAATCCACTGAAGAGCTTTACGCCGTAGTCTTCGAGCTTGAAGATATTACCGCAACTATTGAACATACGGTGTTTGGGCCCATGGCATAAAGCGCCAAGTGCCATTTCGCATTGTACATTTCGCATTTCTCAGTATAATAAAATGACCTCATTGCTCATATCTCCCAAGGTGTAATGCCAGAGGCGCAATGCCAGATGAGAAATGCAAAATGTGCATTGTTAGCTGGTCAAATTTGAAGAATACATCACACCTGCTGTAAGTCTTATGTCACTGCCAAAACTGACCAGGGAAATGTTGAGTCCACTTTACTGGTGGCAGGAGTTTGTGCGACAGCTCCAGGAGTTGCGCGGCAGACCCCGCGAGCTATCCCTGGGGATCGCCATAGGGGTGTTCGTTGGCATCACCCCAACCATTCCCTTACACACCGTGCTGGCCATAGCTCTGGCCGCGGCCCTGCGGGGTAGCAAACTCGCGGCGGCGCTGGGGGTTTGGGTGGCCAATCCATTGACTATTCCTATTTTTTACTACGGCAGTTATCAATTGGGAAGATTTGTTCTGAGGTTGCCTGAATTGGCACTACCTCCGGACTACTCAGTGCTTTCAATGGTGAGGATCAGTGGTCGTGTAACAGTGGCAATGTTGCATGGTGGTGTACTCTTGGGAATCTTGCCGGCGGTGGCGGCCTATTTCTTGACATACAGGTTCACTAGTTCCAGCCGTTTTCAGGGGAAACCCGGTCTCACTACACCTGATCCTGGTGACACGGGTCAATAGTTTGACCTCAGAGCCCAGTGGTGGGCTTGGGAGCGGGGAGCATGATCTCTCCTCAGCAGGCGCTGAAGATACTCGGCAAAAGGCCGACCAAAAGCCTTGGTCAGCACTTTCTCATTCATCAGGCAACCGCAGGAAAAATAGCGGCCGCAATTCATCCCGAGCCGGGAGATGTGGTGGTGGAAATCGGGGCGGGACTGGGAGCTCTGACTTTGCCGTTGAGCAAAAGCGGCGCCCGTGTGATCGCGGTTGAGGTTGATTCAGAGCTGGCGGCATTCTTACACAGGCAGTTTAGGGCGAAAACCGGTGAGGAAACCGTAGGTGTAGAGTGCATGGACATATTGAAACTTGATCTCGTTGCTCTGCATGACCGGTTCAAGAGAAAATTGAAGATCATTGGCAATCTACCCTACAACATCAGCAGCCCCGTTTTGTTCAAACTCATGGAAGGAGCGGACTGCATCCAGGAAGCGGTACTGATGTTGCAGAATGAAGTGGCGGAAAGGGTTCTGGCTGGGCCAGGTAGCAAGGATAACTCCATCCTCTCGATAATGGCCGCCTATCACAGTGAGCGCAAACGGTTTATGCGAATTAAGCCATCGCAGTTCCACCCTCCGCCCAAGGTGGACTCTCAGGTCATATGTCTTACATTTCGGAAATGCCCGCTGACACCGAGGGTGGAATCCCCCTGGCTTCTCCAGGTGGTGAAGGCGGCTTTCTCTCATCGGCGCAAGACCATAAAAAATAGTTTGCTGGCCAGTAATTTCCCTGATCTTACTCCTGAGTCTGTTGGCACGGCTTTGGATGAAGCGGCCATTGAATCCCGTAAGAGGCCAGAGAGTCTTGGTCTTGAGGACTTTTTACGGCTGGCACGTGCCCTGTCTAAAAAAAGCGAGAAAAGGTAAGCGAAATGGGGACGCCATGCTCGACTGACCAGCTGCAAAAGCGGTTGACGTTAGAAAATAGTCGTGGTATTTGTCATAGGTTATAATGACAGCATAATCCGCTTGGATCCATCTAGTGGACTGAGACGGTAGTGAGCCAGTCGATAAGGCCGACGCAAACGCGGTCAATATCGCAGCCAGATCCGGAAAGTGATTGAGCCTTCTGGACAGTCGTCTTGGAGGCTTTTTGCATGCTTGGCTACCGTGTCCGAGTTCACTGGAATGGAAGGCAAAATTTCATAGACACGGAGGAGGTCAGGCCATGCAGCGTATTTTTCTGAAAGCCAAAATACATCGGGTCCGGATTACGGCTGCGTGTTTGGACTATGAGGGCAGTTTGAGCATCGATCAAAGCCTCATGGCTCAGGCAGATATCGCGGAGTACGAGCAGGTGGGGGTATATAACCTTTCCAACGGGGAACGGTTTGATACTTATGCCATAGTTGGGCCCGAAGGATCCGGGGAAATCTGCCTCAACGGTGCTGCTGCTCGCAAAGGCCAACCAGGTGATTTGATTATAATAACCACTTACGCTTTGCTGGATGAAGAGGAGTTGGCAGGCCACCAGCCGAAGGTCATACTGGTAGACGAGAACAATCGATCTCGGCCGGTGGTAGCGATGACCAGTAGATAACCAGAACATGCGATTCTTTAATTGGCTTAAATCCATAATTCGCGGCTACTTTCTTGCCGGCCTCCTCGTCATCCTTCCATTGGGCGCGGTTATTTTCGTGATCTCAGCCATTCTGAGGCTGATGGACCGGGCTCTGGGCGTGATCCCCCCCAAATTCCATCCTGAAGCCTATCTTCCCTTCAAGATTCCGGGTCTCGGGCTGGCTCTGTTCATTGCAATAGTGCTGGTAACCGGGGTTCTGGTGAAGAATTACATTGGACGACGGGTAGTTGACTTCGGCGAGTACATGGTCTCTAAGATCCCTTTGGTGCGCCCCCTTTATGGGGCGGTTAAGCAGCTTATTCTGGCGATTTTCGGCGACGCCCATGATGCGTTCAAGCGGGTTGTTCTAGTGGAATATCCCAGAAAGGGGGTCTATTCCTTGGCGTTCGTCACCGCAAAGACATCGGGGGAGATCCAGGAGCAGATGGGCGGCACCAAGATGATAAGTATTTTTCTTCCAACGACACCGAATCCCACCTCAGGATTCTTCCTGGTGTTGCCGGAGGAAGATACTATCCCCTTGAGCATGAGCGTGGAAGAGGCTTTCAAGCTTCTGATTTCCGGCGGTGTTGTTGAACCGGGAGGAAGCGCGTCCCAGTTTCCCTTCGGCAAGAGACAGCGCAATGCAAGCAATGCAGAGAGTGCCAGGCAAGTTGCACAGCTGGAAGGCGATGCGACCTCTTCGACCCATTCGACAGGCTCAGGGCAGGCAAGCTCAGGGCAGGCAAGCTCAGGGCAGGCAGGCTCAGGGCAAGCGCGTGAGCCAGGGAAAAGTGCTGATAAAGGTTAGCACGGCTAGTAAATTTTTAATATTGGGTTAAACTGATTTCTATATACAGTTTGCAGTTGAGCAGGGAAACTGCTGAAGATGACAAGCTGATGGCTGGAAGTTAAAACAAGGAGGCGTGTTAAATGTCTACAACCAACTATCTATTTACTTCTGAATCGGTCACAGAAGGGCACCCGGACAAGATAGCCGATAAGATTTCTGATTCGATTCTGGATTCCATCATGGCCGAGGACAAACAGTGTCGAGTGGCCTGCGAGACCATGGTTACCACCGGTACGGCCATTATTGCCGGTGAGATCACCACCAGCACCTGGGTGGATATGCCCCAGATCGTAAGAGAAACCATCAAGGAGATCGGCTACAACAACTCGGGGATGGGGTTCGACTGGGAGACCTGTGCGGTGTTGACCTCCATCGACAAGCAGTCACCGGATATCTCCCAGGGAGTTACCGCAGGTGAAGGTCTTTTCGAAGAGCAAGGCGCCGGAGACCAGGGGCTGATGTTCGGCTATGCCTGCAACGAAACCCCGGTTCTCATGCCCATGCCCATCTACTACGCCCACCGGATCACGAAGCATTTGGCGCAAGCCCGGAAGAGTGGGGCGTTGGATTTTCTCCGCCCCGACGGCAAGTCGCAAGTTACGGTGGAATACGACAACGGTACTCCCAGAAGAGTTCACACCGTGGTGGTGGCAGCCCAGCATATACCCCAGGTGAAGTACGATACCCTCCGGGAGGGGATTATTGAGGAGGTGATTCGCAAGGCTATCCCTGAGGATATGCTGGACGATCAGACCATGTACTACATCAATGCCACGGGTCGTTTTGTAATCGGCGGACCCATGGGGGATTGTGGTCTGACTGGACGCAAGATCATCGTCGATACCTACGGCGGTCAGGGCAGCCACGGTGGCGGTTGCTTTTCCGGCAAGGACCCTTCCAAGGTGGACCGGAGCGGCTCCTACATGGCCCGCTACGCGGCCAAGAACATTGTTGCCGCCGGGCTGGCAGACAAGTGCGAGGTTCAGATTGCCTATTGCATCGGAGTGGCAGAGCCGGTGAGCTTGATGATAGATAGTTTCGGCACCGGCAAGCTCCCACCGGAGCGGCTGGTGGAAATCGTGCGTGATACCTTCAGTTTCAAGCCGGCTAATATGATCAGCCACCTCAAGCTGCTGCGACCGATTTTCAAGAAGACCGCCTGCTACGGGCACTTTGGCCGCAATGATCCTGATTTCACCTGGGAGCATACTGACAAAGCCGACGAACTGAGAGAGAAAGCGGGCTTGTAGCTCAGCTGGCAGCAGACAGCTGGCAGCAAGCAGAAGACAAAAGAAAGACGGCGAGTTTTTTGCCAGTTGTCCGTGGTCCGTGGTCCGTTGCGAATAAAGCATAAAGCAAGGAGTCAGGAGTCAGAATTAAGGAGAAAAGACATCATGATTGAGTTTCTCTCAACTACTGGATACTGACTACTGGCTATTAACTACTCGATTCTTTGTTCATCTTACAACAAGTGACGGCGAAGCGTACTGACCTAATGACGCCGAAGGCACATGACTAATGCCAAATGCCAAATGAGCAATGCGAAATGTTTGGTTTTGGAAGGAGGACTTCGTTCGTATGGAATATGATGTAAAGGATCTTTCATTAGCGGAAATGGGTGGAAATCGGGTGGAATGGGCAGCCCAGGGAATGCCGGTACTTAATGCTATCAAAGCTACTTTTGCCCGTGAGAAACCTTTGCAGGACGTTCGGATCGCCGCTTGCCTGCACGTAACCACAGAGACTGCCGTGCTGATGCAGGCGCTCAAGGCAGGTGGGGCAATAGTGCACTTATGCGCTTCCAACCCGCTGAGCACCCAGGATGATGTGGCGGCCTTTTTGGTTGCCAGCGAGAAAATCCCGGTGTTTTCCATCAAGGGCGAAGACACGGATACCTACTATCGCCATATATACCAGGCTCTGGAGGTTAAACCTCAAATTACCATGGACGACGGGGCTGATCTGGTGAGCACAATCCATGCGGAGAAGCGAGATCTTCTGGAAGAAATCATTGCCGGAACCGAGGAAACCACCACAGGAGTAATACGCCTCAAAAGCATGGCCGCCGAAGGCGTGCTGGCCTATCCAATAATTGCCGTTAATGACGCCAACACCAAGCACCTGTTCGACAATCGGTATGGAACCGGTCAGAGCACGGTGGATGCCATCATCCGGGCCACCAATCGGTTGCTGGCCGGTTCTACCTTTGTGGTGGCAGGCTACGGTTGGTGCGGTCGCGGCGTGGCAATGCGAGCCCAGGGAATGGGGGCCAACGTAATCGTCACCGAGGTAGATCCTTTGCGCGCCCTGGAGGCGGTAATGGATGGCTATCGAGTGATGCCCATGCTGAACGCAGCTGAACTGGGGGATTTCTTCTGTACCGTGACCGGGGATATCAAGGTTCTCCGGGATGAGCATTTTGCCGTTATGAAAGACGGGGTCATAATCTGCAATTCTGGTCATTTCAATGTGGAAATCGACCTGGAGGCCCTGGCCGAGATGAGCAAGGAAAAGCGTCAGATTCGGGAAAGCGTAGAAGAATATCTGTTGTCGAATGGTAAGTGTGTTAATGTACTGGGGGAAGGGAGGTTGGTTAATCTGGCTGCTGCCGAAGGGCATCCTTCCAGTGTCATGGACATGAGCTTTGCCAATCAGGCACTGATGGCCTCTTATGTGATCGAAAAGGGAGCTGAGCTGGAAAACAAAGTCTATGGAGTGCCTGAGGAGATCGATCAGGAGATCGGCAAGCTCAAACTTGCAGCCATGGGGATTGAGATCGACGAACTGCTCCCGGAACAGGAGAAGTACCTGAGGTCCTGGGATATGGGGACGTAAGGATTACGGATTTCGGATTTCGGATTGCGAATTTAACAAAAAGAGCAGGTAGGAGGCAGATAGCAGCCCCGCGACAAGCTCGGGACAGGCAGGCAGAAAAACACTGGGAACTAGACAACATACACTAGGCACTATTTCGAATCATTCTAATGCCTGGTGTCTAGTGTTTAGTGCCTAGTTGAATTGCTGATCGCTGAAGGCTGAAAGCTGACAGCTAAACTAGACCGGCAAGACTGACCAAACCGGCTAAACCGACTAAACAGACATTAGGCAGGTAGCGCTTTGCGACTCGCCCGAAATGATGACTTGAACACTAGTGCCAAATCGGTATTGGTGTTTTTTTTGTCTCTGACGATATTGCTCGCCTCAGCCTGCGGGCCGTCGCGGGTGGCAACTCCCGTTAGCAGGCCGGAGCAACCTCTCCAGGAAGTCCCTCCCCAATCGGTGGAGCTGGAAAGAGATGACTTGAGCCGAGAGCTGTTGGTGCAGGCGGTTCAAAACAGCCTGCTCTATTACGAACGGCTGCCTGAGGACAGACTTTTCAAGTTCGGTCCCGAGGAAGTTCCCGTCAGCCGAATGAAGCGAACCCTGGAGACCTTTCTGGCGCTGCTGGTTGAAAGTCATTCCTGGACGGAGCTTGCAGACAGCGTTCGGGAGAAGTTCATAGTCTACCGGTCCGAGGGCCGAAATGTTGAGCAAGAGGTTTTGTTCACCGGATACTACGAGCCCACCATCCAGGGCAGCCTTACCCAGGACGACCACTACCGCTATCCCATCTACGGTGTTCCGGATGACCTGCTCAAGATCGATTTGGGGCTTTTTGGAACCAAATACCAGGGAACTAGTCTGGTGGGGCGCACAGAGGGAAACCGGGTGGTCCCCTACTACAGCCGGGACGATATCGAGTTTGATGGCAAGTTGGCCGGGCAGGGTTATGAGTTGGTCTGGGTGGCGGATCCGGTGGAACGTTTTTTCCTCAGAATTCAAGGTTCCGGGCGGATAAGGCTGATAAATGGTGAATATGTTCGACTTGGATATGCGGCCAAGAACGGCAGGCCGTGGGGGCCCATTGGGAGGTTGCTGATTGAAAAAGGGCTGATACCCAAGGAAGCCATGTCGATGCAGGCTATCCGCCGCTACCTGAAGCAACATCCGGAAGAGATGGCAGAGATTTTTTCCTACGATCCAAGCTACGTATTTTTTAGCAAAGTTGAGGGCGGTCCTTTCGGAAATATTGCAGTTCCGCTCACCCCAGGTCGATCAGTCGCCACCGATTCCACACTTTTCCCTAAAGGAGCTCTTGCTTTCATTGAATGCCAGAAGCCAGTTTTTGCCAAAGACGGCGTGATCTTGGGCTGGTCTTCCTTCGGCCGTTATGTTTTAAATCAGGATACCGGTGGTGCCATACGTGGTCCAGGGCGGGTGGATCTATTCTGGGGTAGTGGTCCTTTCGGCCGCATTGCCGCGGGGCATCTTAAACATCCGGGGGCCCTCTATTTCTTGCTCGTCAAAGAGTAAGAAACCCACAATCCACAATCCTAAATCTCCAATCTGAAATCTTCAATCTGCTCCCGTCTCGCTATCCTTCCCAACCAGCGTCTGGATGACGAACTCATTGATAACCCTTATCTCGTCGAATATCTTTGAAAGTTCGATTGCCTTTTCCAGTTCGTCATCCTCTAGGGAGTCTAGTAAGTGCTTCTGCACCAGTCGGAAACGACTTAGTAGGGCCGCCTCTCGATGCTTGAGTCCGACCAAAAACTCTTCTGGCGATTCCATTTTGCGGTACTGCGCTTGCAAAGCCAGGTGAGTATCATGATAGCCTTGGGCAAGATTTTTCAAATGCTCAACAAGAGTGGGGACCTCATTCATAAACGGTGAACTCCTTCCTTAATTAAGGCGACTAGGCAATAGTGATGGTCCGATTGTAAATGGACTCTGGCTTTCGGCCAAGTAGTTTTTTGCCCTTGAATTTATTATGTTGCAGTGCAATAATATACAAAGCTTTATACATGAAACCATCATTTCTTTCCGGGGATGTTTGCCCCTAGCCGTAGTTGTCGGGCGGATACCAGGTTTTCGCCTATCCTTTTTGTGGTTCGCTGGCACATTGTCGATAACAGAAATGTCGACGGCTACTCTTGGATGGAGTTGTTGCGCCGAGGGCGATGCGTGGGGTAATGTGCGGCTTTATTCCGGCAGATTGTCGGGGTGTCGCAGACAATCCCTTGGTTTGACTCGGAGGAGGGAGGGGATTTTGCGTCCTGAATGGAACCATAATACGGGTACCATGAAGGGTATGCAAAGAGCAGTGAACATAGTGGTCTCAGAGCGCATCAAGGTACCCACTGCGCCCCTGCCACCGATGTTCAAAAAGAAGCTAACTGAACGCCTCGTCTTTACTAATCCCGAATATGAGTTTCGTCAGAGTCGCGGGGAGTGGCTTGGTAACGTTCCCCCTCAGATACACTGCCTCTACGAACAAAGACAGCATTACTTTATTCCACGCGGATTTCTCTCCCAATTGTTGGTTCTCTGCCAGCAATTCGGCGTGAAATACCGGGTGGTTGACCGCCAGCGGAACCTCGAACCTGTTGAGTTCCAATTCCATGGCGTCCTAAAGGATTATCAGGAGCTGGCCTATGATGATGTGATTGCCAGAGACCATGGGACTCTGGTTGGTGACGCCAAGAGCGGAAAAACAGTCATCGCTCTCTATTTGATATCCCAGCGTAGACAGCCCACCATGATTATTGTGCCGAATGTGGCGCTGCTCGGCCATTGGAAGGAAAAGCTCGTTCGCTTCCTCAAGGTGCCAGCAGAAGAAGTCGGGATTGTTGGTGAGGGAAAATTTAATGTAGGTCCCCAGGTTACGGTGGCCCATGTAAGCGCCCTGTACCGCCGGGTGCGAGAGGTGCGTGACAAAATCGGCCTTCTGGTGGTAGATGAGTGCCACCGGACACCCTCTCGGACCTTTACCCAGGTGGTTAGCAACTTTAACTGTCGTTATCTTTTGGGTCTATCGTCCTCCAACCAACGGCGAGACCGGCTTTCCCGGCTGATCTACTACTATGTGGGTGATATACTTCATCAAATTGACTCTCGTAAAGCAACGGAAATAAGAGCTATTTTCCAGGTCGACGTAGTGGTTCGGGAGACGGACTTTGACTATCCTTATGAGAGCAATGAGGATTATTCGTCATTGATGGCGGCCTTGGGCATGGATCCGGTGCGCAACCAACTCATTGTGGATGACGTCGCCCGTGAGCTGAGTCAGTCCACTGGTGGCCCGCTGCTGGTGCTGACCGAGGATGAAGAGCAAGACAACGCTCTGAGAGATATGCTGAACAATAAGAAGATTTCAAGCATTTCGCTTGACCCCGATGTTGTGGCGAAGGGAGGGAAGGCTTTTTCGAAACAGCTGAAAAGCAAGAAAATTCAAGTCGTTTTGGGCAACCGTCAATTTTCCCAAAAACTAGTCCCCGAGGTAAGGTTTGAAGCCATATTTCTCACCACTCCAATCAATTTTCGCGGCAAGATAATTCGGTGGTTCCAAGATGTGTTGAGGCGTGATAATGGCCAGCCGCCGATGAAAGTTTACGATTACGTAGACAGCAAGATTAGCATCCTTGATAATTTCTTCCGCATGCGCAGCTATGCTTATGGACTGCGGTTACCGAGGCCCAGTCCCCCGAAGTAAAGCCTTTCTATAATCTCCTTTTTCCTTTTTATCTCGTCTAGTTAGATCAGTGGAACACACATCGCCTCTCCAGGCTGACAACTAGGAAAACCCGTGAGTCGGATACGAGTTGCCATAGGTGAACAGCTAAAAACATGTCCCCAAATAATTACTCTGGGGCTGCGGCCACAAATGGCCGACTACACGGAGCAGGAGCGCAGGTTGTTGCGAACTGCCGACATGATTTTCTACCCAACAGATCGATATGTGGATTTCTTTGCCACCTTGGGCAAGGAGACCTTTCCCAGTGTCAATTGTTATAGATTGCGAGGGAACAGACTGAAACACACCGCCTTACTACGCTTGTTGAATGTCCCGCATCCCCGCACGCGTGTATATTATGGACACAAGCAGAAAAGAGAGATTCCCAATGAATTCGCTTTTCCATTCGTGGCGAAAAAGGCCCGAGAAGCAGCCGATGGGAAGCAGGTCTTTCTCATCAACAACCGGGAACAATTAGATTGGTACAACCAGCATTTCAATCCAGCTCTTATCCAGGAATATGTAACCCCAGAAAAGGAACTGCGGGTGATTGTTCTCAACTGCGACACCCCGTTCGGCTATCGGCGGAATGTCATCAGGAGCGATTCTATGGACAGTTCGAGCCGCAAGGGGATCTGGAAAACGGATGATGTGGATCCTGAAGGGGTTGAATTGGCGAAAACCATCGCCAGGGATGCTGGCCTCTCCGACGTGGCGGTTGATATGGTTTTCGACGGTAGCCGCTATTGGGTTCTCGAACTCAATTTCCTCTGGGACGAAACGGATTCGCATCAAGCCGGGCCCGATCGGATTAAGTTTGTTGCTGAAATGATAGATCGGGGAGAGCTGTAAGAAGCAAAGCGCATAGCGCATAGCGCAGAGCGTGCGTGGCAAAAGGCGCATCTTTCATTGAGCATTGCTGATTGGCCATTTCTCATTTCGATGAGGTCTCTTAAGTACCATTAATGCTCAATCTGTAATGATAAATCCCCGAGGAGAGATGCGGAACTATTCATAGAATCAACGCTATGCGCTATGCGCTTTGCGCTTTGCTAATTAACATTGACACCGCAAACCATGCGTCGCTATAATTGTCTCGTTCAGATGCCGGAGTGATGAAACTGGTAGACGTGCTGGACTCAAAATCCAGTGGGCCTTGCGCCCGTGCGAGTTCGACTCTCGCCTCCGGCACCAAGCAAATAGGGCGCTCAGAGGGATCTGGGCGCCTTTTCTATTGGCCCGGATGTAGGATGGAATGGTATGGAGGCTTCTTTTAATAGGCCTCTAATGTTGTGTTCCGTTGAATTTTTTCCACAGAGAACCGATAATAATGGAAAATGTTGAACTTTTCTGCAAAACTCTTTTATCATTGGGATATGTTGAGACATTCCAACATTAGGGTATAGTAAACCGTTGGCCACTCACTAGACAACAGAACAATTGACAAGATTCGTTTGCAAAGAACATATCATAGTCAAGAAAGGAAGAAGAGACACATGGAAAAAGGAACGTTTGAAATTAAGCTTGGACTTTCCGAGATGTTAAAAGGTGGCGTCATTATGGATGTTGTCAATGCTGAGCATGCCAAGATAGCGGAGGAAGCTGGTGCAGTTGCGGTTATGGCATTGGAGCGCATCCCAGCCGATATTCGCGAGGCAGGAGGGGTTTCCCGAATGTCAGATCCGGCCTTGATTAAGGAGATACAGAAAACTGTCTCGATCCCTGTGATGGCCAAATGTCGCATTGGCCATTTTGTTGAAGCGCAAATTTTAGAGGCGCTGGGAGTGGATTTTATTGATGAAAGTGAGGTCTTGACCCCTGCGGATGAGGTCAATCATATCAATAAACATCAATTTAAAATTCCGTTTGTCTGTGGTTGTCGGGATTTAGCGGAAGCATTAAGAAGAATTGGTGAAGGCGCAGCGTTGATTCGTACAAAAGGTGAAGCAGGGTCAGGCAATATTGTTGAAGCCGTGCGTCATATGCGAAAAGTAGTGGGTGAAATCCAAAGATTGACAGCACTGCGCGATGATGAGTTGATGGCAGTCTCAAAAAAAATGGGAGCTCCTTACGAACTGGTCAAAAAAACAGCAGAACTCGGCAAGTTGTCGGTTCCTAATTTTGCCGCAGGCGGTGTGGCGACACCTGCGGATGCTGCCTTAATGATGCAGTTGGGTGCTGAATCGGTATTCGTCGGTTCAGGAATTTTTAAATCGAATGATCCGCAAGGCCGGGCACGCGCCATTGTTCAGGCGGTGACTCACTACAATGATCCGCACGTGCTTCTGGAGGTATCCGCCGGATTGGGTGAAGCAATGAAAGGCATTGAGATGAAAGATTTGCCTGAAGAGGAGCGATTACAGCACCGGGGTTGGTAAATCATGCCTAAGAAAATCGGTGTTCTAGCACTGCAAGGAGATTTCGCCAAGCATCAGGCGATGCTGCGGTTGCTGAAAATTGAAACTGTTTTGGTGAAAAAGCCCGGAGATCTACACGGCTGTGAGGGTTTGATCATTCCTGGCGGTGAGTCGACAACACTAACAAAATTAATTCAGAAATGTAATCTGTATGAACCAATTCGTGATTTTACTGAAAAACATCCAATCATGGGAACATGTGCTGGGGCGATTATGGTTGCCTCTACTGTTGACGATCAGCGGATAGAGCCTTTGCAACTCATTGACATTTCGGTTGCTCGGAATGCTTACGGCAGGCAAATCGACTCGTTTATAACCCATGTGGATGTGCCATTTTTGAAAGGATCTGCGAGGTTCAAGACGGTGTTCATTAGAGCGCCTAAGATTAGAAATGTTGGTTCACAGGTTGAAGTTTTGATGGAGTTACACGGAAACCCAATAATGGTGCAGGAAAGTAATGTTCTTGCCCTGACATTCCACCCTGAATTGACGAGTGATCCACGCATTCACAAATATTTTTTAGAACATTTCTTGAGCACTCAGGCTCTACTCTAACGTTGCAGACCGCCTACGGCGGGATGCGCTCTTGGCCCTCTTCTTGCAGAGGCTTGTAAGAATACAAGAGAGGGTGGTCATTGCAGTTATTTGGCAAACGGAAGGAAGAAAGAGCTGTCATGAAAGTCTTAATAAGAATAGGTCTGTCGGTTCTAATGGTATTATTTTTATCGATTGGTCTCTGCTATGCTCAAAATGTTGCAGGGCAAAGTACCACGAAAGGTGTGGACTATGCTGCACAAGGTAAATTCAAAGAGGCCAACGAGGAATTTGCAAGAGCCTTGAAGGTTGACCCGTCATTTGGACCTGCAAAAAGAGCCTCGAAAGTCATGGAAGATGTGTCTGACCAGAAGATAGAAAGTCAGACAGCTGTTCATTATTTCAAGGGTATATCCTACGCCATAAAAGGCCAATATGACCAGGCGATCTCCCATTACAACCAGGCCATAGAGATAAATCCAACGTTTGCAAATGCCTACATCAGTAGAGGGGTTGCCTATGCTCAAAGTAGGGGCCAATATGACCAGGCTATCTCTGATTTTAGCAAGGCCATAGAGATCAGCCCTCAGTTTGCGAAAGCCTACAAAGACCGGGGATTTGCCTATTACAACAAGGGCCAGTATGACCAGGCTATCTCCGATTACAGTAAGGCCATAGAGATTACCCCGAGATTTGCGGATGTCTACTTCAATCGGGCGGTTGCATATTACTCGAAGGGAGAATATGAGAAAGCCTGGGGCGATGTCCACAAGGTACAAAGTTTCGGTCATCAGGTTCACCCGGGCTTTCTCAATGCTCTCCGTGCAGCCTCCGGAAGACAAGGATAAACGAGGTGAATCCAATCTCTACATTAGGCTGGACCAAAAGTTAAGCGGTAATAACGAAACGTTCCTGTCAAAACAGTCGGACCTTAGAAGGCAAATTTATTAAGTTTAGAAGCTTGCCTCGGTAGTCAAGATCTACCATTACCCCCTCTTTTTGATCTACCCGACCCATGCCACAGTGTGCTAGTATTCAGATTAACCCACAAGGCTCCTTGATGCCAAATTTCCTTTGATCGAAAGGGAGTTAGTAGCAATTGCTTTTCTTCCATTTTTAAAACCTTGCTGTGGTGAAAGAAAAGATTTTAATCCACTCTTGAAATCCGCAGGGTCGATAGATTCTTGGCGATTGACTGGTTATAAGGATATGATTGATTCTCTATTTTCAAGCTCCCTGAAACATTGATAGCGGCTGTGCAAGTGAATTTGTGATTAGAAATGCTGAATCAAATCATTGCTGTTTTCTTTATCGCCTTTTTCGTTGCAACCTCCGCGCTTTTCTTTTGCGTCGCTCTTGTCATATGGCTTTTTACTGTGCTGTTTGACAACCGCTTGGTGCTGCTCCACCTGTTTTCCTCCTTCTGGGCCTCGGTTTACCTGTGGGCCATGCCCGCCTGGTCGGTTCGTGTTGAAGGAAGAAGCACCATACGGATGAGGGATCGCTATGTCTTTGTCTCCAATCACCAATCCCAGCTGGATATCCTGATGGCTTTCAGGCTCTTTTTCCCCTTCAAGTGGGTGTCAAAGGCAGAGGTGTTCAGGATCCCCTTCATCGGCTGGAACATGTATCTGAACCGGTACATTAAGCTGAAAAGGGGAGATAAAAAGGCCATCGCGAAAATGTTTGTCGATTGTGAACAGGCACTTGCCGAAGGCAACTCCCTTTTTGTCTTTCCAGAAGGCACGCGGTCAGAAACCGGAAGCCTGAAACCGTTCAAGTCGGGGGCATTCATTCTGGCCAAGAAGATGTCGGTTCCCATTGTTCCCGTCGTTATTAGCGGCACAAAGGACGCTCTGCCCAAGCATAGCTTGAATTTTCACGGCAGCCAGAAGATGAGCATAAGGGTGCTCGAACCTGTGCTACCCGAACGTTTTGCCCACCTTTCAGCCAAAGATACAGGCGATATGATCAGAAATATAATTGCCGCCGAGCTCTAGGTTCTTGTTATCAGTGTTGTACACCCGGGCTAGGTCTGATTCTAAGGATATGAGCTTTGGAACACCATGTATAGCAGCAGGACAAATTGGCACCTTGTAGAGCGCTAGGTGTGCAGCCCAACAGGCGGCAGGAGACATGGGATTACATCTGAGAAAAATTCATGACATCAGCCTGAAATGGAAACTACTCATTCCCTTTTTGTTTCTCTCTTTTATAGGGACCACCACCCTTATCCTTTTGGGCCTTACTGCCCAGAGAAAAATAATCGAGAACCAAGAAAAGAAAAAACTGTCCGACTACTATCAAGCTTTCTCGGACCAGGTAAAAGATCGTGAAAACTCGGCATTGAGTCTGGCCTACCAGGTCGCCAAGTCGCCGATAGTGCAAGAGGCATTTGCCCACAAAGATATGAGAGCACTCATTGATTTATTGCGACCCTCTTACGAGGTTCTGAAAGATAAGTTTGATGTAAAACAATTTCACTTCCACACTAAACCAGCCACTTCTTTTCTGCGACTTCATCGGATCTATCAATCCGGCGAGGCCATGGCATCCTTTCGTCACACAATTAATAAGGTTGAGGAGACAGGCCAAGGAATAGCTGGGTTGGAACGAGGTACCACCGGATTCGGGGTTAGGGGCGTGGTGCCAGTCTTCTATCAAGATGAATTTGTCGGAACCTTTGAGATCGGGTACTCGGTGGAGCGTCCTTTTTTGGATTCCCTCAAGCGTCGATACGACATGGATCTTGCCCTCCTCATTCCAATCCACGGGACTGATGGCTTTTATACACTAACGGCCTCTTCGGCTAGCTTACAAATATCGAGTGACGAGATCTGCGGCAGGGTGTTTCGAACTCAGAATCCAGAAATATTGATTAGCCCGCCCGATGCTACTGGCTTGGCTGTTTTCCTGGGGCCATTGAAGGATTTTTACGGGAAGAGTATCGGGGTGGTGGAGATCAGCGTTAACAGATCTGCCACTCTTGCCGAGTTGGCCGAAAACAGAATCGAGATGTTTGCTGTAATGGTGGCAGCCCTGCTGTTCTCATCCATTGTTATTGTTTGGGTGGTGACGGTCTTTCTTCGCCCTGTACGTGACATCGTTGCGGCGGCGCGAGAGATAGCTGCGGGCGAACGGGTCCGGGGAATTTCTGTGCCAGTGCGGGATGAGATCGGCACCCTGGCCAGTTCTCTCAATGACATGCTCGAATCCCTCAACAGGGCAAAGCAAGAGATTCAGGAATACTGCATCACCTTGGAAGAGAGAGTAGAGGCGAGAACACACGATCTCGTGGAAGAGAAGGAGAAATATGAGGCGCTGGTGGAAAATGCCCCTCTGATTGTCTATCGTATTGAACCAGATGGAACTACCGTTTATGTTAACAGGGTTGTTGAGGAAATCCTCGGATACACACCCACAGAGGTAATAGCAGACAGGCAATTCTGGACCAGAATCGCACATCCGGAGGATCAGCAGAAGGTTACCAAACACCTAAGGGCCTGTCTCGCAGAGGGTAAGGAATTTCTTCTCGAGTACCGAGGCAATCGCCGAGACGGCCGGGCAGTATTTCTGCTGAACCATGCAATGCCCTTAACTGACCGGGAGGGCAGGGTGCAGGCGGTGGATGGTATCGTGGTAGACGTGAGTGAGAGGAAGCGGTTACAGGAGCAGATCATTCAAACCGAAGAACTCAAAACTCTAAGCAGTGTTTCTGCTAGGCTGGCACACGAAATCCGCAACCCTCTCACCTCGGCTGGTGGCTTTGCCCGAAGGTTGCTCAAGGAGATGGATCAGAAAGATGCTCACCGAAGTAAGGTTGAGATTATCGTGAAAGAGGTGGGCCGGTTGGAGCACATTCTCAAAATGATTCTCTCCTACATACGCCCCGTCACTCTTGAATTTTCAGACGTTGATCTGAACAAGGTTCTGCAGGAGGCCATCAGCGGTTCCGAGGATAAGCTTGGCAGCCAAGGAATCACGCTTGATCTGCAACTGGCAGGGGACCTTCCTGTTATTCGTGCCGACCGCGGCCATTTGCGCAAGGCGCTGGAAACCATGCTCAAAAACGCTTGCAGCCATATGCCCGAGCAATCCTGCCTTCGAGTCAGCACGACATACAATGGAGCAGCAGTTGTTCAGCTCTGCTATCCTGCGCTTCATGTGGCGGACGACGACATGGAGCACTTCTTCTATCCCTTCGTTAGCGACAAACTCGGGGAGGCTGATTTGCAGCTGCCGTTGACCAAGGTGGTGATTCACAAACATGGAGGTGTTATCAATATAACCCGGGACGAACAGAACCAGGTCGTGATTACCGTCACCTTTTCGTCTATCGGGCATAGGCCCAATGCTTAGCTCCAGACGCGTTGAGCTCTGCGCCATTTATTATTTCGCATCTATCATTTCAACAAACTGTCATTATTAGTGTCTCATATAAATGTGCAATGACAGATGTGAGATGCCAAATGCCAAATGTTCTTAGTGCTTCGGGCCTCGCCACTTGACATCAGGGGGCTTAAGGCCAAGACGATTGCAAATCAATAGACGATAAACTCAGTGGGGGATAGAGTGGCAAGCTCAGATAAGAAGAACAGTTTTAACCAGGAACAGAGGGGGCTAACCAAGCTGCAGAAGGATGGGATCAAAAAGAGGCTTGCCAATAATCCTGTCGTCGAATTTGTGGGTATCAAGCTCATGGAGGTGGCCCCCGGGCGTTCCAATCTCGTCTTGCCTCATCGGCAGGAGCTGCAAAATTCCATGGGGGTGTTGCAAGGGGGTATTCTGGGGGTGCTGGCTGATGTGGCTGGTGGTGTTTCTCTCTATTCCGTCCTACCTGATCCAGTGAAGGTAGTTATTCCCACCATTGAGTTCAAGCTGAATTTTCTACGACCGGCTGGAGGGGAGGATGTCAGAGCTCGTGGCAGGGTGGCGCACCATGGACGGCGGATTGCAGTTTGTCAAGTGGATCTTAGTACAGAAGGGGAGACCCTGCTGGCTACAGGGCTTTTTACGTATATGATAAGAGAGGTTGAGAAAGCATAGGGTAGATTGCGGATTTCGGATTTCGGATTTTTAGAAAAGCAGGCAGTTGGCAGATTGCAGCGGGCAGGAGGAACTGGGCACGAGGAACTAAACATTAGGCACCAAGGGCAGAAGATTCTTTGTGGGAGAGGCTTTCAGCCGCGATCTTACGATTTCAACGATTTACCGTTTACTGCTGACACCTGACACCTGACAACTAGATATTTGATCTCAGATTTGAGGTATGCGATTGTCGATAACGATTTGCCGTTTACTGATTACTGTTTACCGTTTACCATATGGGGTCATTTCACAACACAGGTCCTCGGGGGGACTGCATTCATGAAACAAATCATCCTGGGTACGGCTGGGCATATAGATCACGGGAAGACCACCTTGATCAAAGCTCTCACCGGCATTGACCCCGACCGTCTCAAGGAGGAAAAAGAGCGAGGCATCACCATCGAGCTTGGTTTTGCTCACCTCGAGCTCCCCAATGGGCAGGAGTTGGGGATCGTTGATGTGCCGGGACACGAGAAGTTCGTGCGGCACATGGTGGCAGGGGCAACAGGGGTCGATCTGGTAGCGCTGGTCGTGGCCGCTGATGAAGGAGTGATGCCTCAGACACGAGAGCACCTCGAAATCTGCGAACTTCTCAAGGTCAAACAGGGAATTGTGATACTTACCAAGACTGATCTGGTGGAAGACGCGGACTGGCTGGAACTGGTGAGAGAAGACATTCAAGATTTCTTGCAGGGAACGTTTCTTGCCTCTGCGCCAATAATTTCGGTTTCGGCAGTGACCGGTGACGGTTTAGAGTCGTTACTAAACAATTTGCAGAGTCTTTGTGATTCGGTGGAAGCCCGATCGAGCAGTGGAGATTTTCGTCTGGCTGTGGATCGGGTGTTCACCATGAAGGGATTCGGAACGGTGGTCACCGGTACCGCCATTTCCGGGAAGGTCAAGATTGGGGACACCCTGTTTGTCTATCCTCAGCTGCTCAAAACCAAGGTGCGTGGTACTCAAGTCCATAATCGGGAAGTAAGTGAGGCCGTCAGTGGGCAGCGTACGGCCATCAACCTTCAAGGCCTGGAAAAAGCTGCCCTTGAGCGGGGCAATGTGTTGGCGACCCCGGAAAGCCTGATTGCCTCGTTCATGGTGGATGTACGCTTGCAACATCTGGAGACCGCGCCACGGGTTTTGAAAAACCGGGCAAAAGTCCGTCTCCACACCGGCACCAATGAGGAACTGGGCACCCTGATACTCCTGGACGCTGATGAGCTCAAGCCCGGAGCCAGTGGTTATGCCCAGGTGCGTATGGACAAGCCGGTGGTGGTCCGCAGTGGGGACCGTTTTGTCCTGCGAAGCTACTCGCCAATGCGTACCATCGGTGGTGGGCAAATACTGCATCCGGCTCCGAAAAAGAGAAAACGGATGGTTGCTGACACCCTGGAGTCTCTGGCCATCTTAGAAAAGGGTGAATCCGGTAAAATGGCGGAACTCTACCTTAGAGACGCAGGACTTGCCGGCATCGGGGAAAGGGAGCTGAGCATTCTTGCCAATATTACAGAAAAGCAACTCCGTCGTTTGCTTCAAGAGCTGATGAGCCGCGGTGAGGTAATCCAGTTCGATCGGGAGACTGCTAGATTTGTGCATAGGGACGTGTTCAACAAACTCACCGAGCTGCTGTTGGGCCAGCTTGATGAGTTCCATCGGCGGGAACCTTTGCGGTCAGGCATTAATAAGGAAGAGCTCTTTGGCCGGCTGCCCCGCGGAGTGGACGGCAAACTTTTCAACGAACTCATTCAGCGACTGGTTCGCCAGGATGAACTTGTTCAAGAAAAAGATCTCGTGCGGCTCTCTGCTCACCAAGTGGCCCTTGCGGGGAAGCAAGAAGAGGTAAGAGAAAAGCTTGAGGCGATCTACCAGCGGGCAGGGCTGCAACCTCCCTTTTTCCGAGAGGTGGCCCAGTCGCTTGGGGTCTCGGATGGAGAAGCGCGGCAAATTCTTCATTGGATGTTACAACAAGGGTTGTTGGTCAAAGTCAAGGAGGATATGTACTTCCACCACGCAGCCTTGGATGACCTCAAAAAACGATTGTTGGACTTGTTCCAACAGCAGGAAGAGATCACAACTCCTCAGTTTAAAGAGCTTACCCAGACCAGCCGCAAATACACCATACCACTACTGGAATTTTTGGACGGTGTGCGCTTTACCATCAGAGTAGGGGATGTGCGCCGCTTGAGGCAAAAAGGGAAAACGTAGAACGCATAGCGCCAGGCACAGAGCGGATTGCGCAGTAGGAAGTTGGTGCTCATGAAAATATATTAAACATTTAACAATTATAGATAAATTTAGATTTTGTTAGAAATAACTTTAAGTTTATAATTTGTCTTTCAAAGGCTTCATCTGGACCTGGAACATCGCAGGTGAGACTACTATTTTTGAGTAGTTCATAGTACCCAGTGCCTACTGCTTACTCCCCTATGCCCACTGGCCCCCTGGGGACTTCTAGGGTGCCAATTATCTCATTGATATCTGCAAGGCCCTGTTGGCGGAGGTAGTCTTCCAGACCGTCGATTATCTCCAGGGTGACGCCTGGATTGACGAAGTTGGCGGTGCCTACCTGGACAGCCTGGGCACCTACTATCAGGAACTCCAGGGCGTCTTCCGTGGAGACAATTCCTCCCAAGCCGATTACCGGCACCCTGCTCGCCTGTACAACTTGCCACACCATTTTTAAGGCAATGGGCTTGATGGCCGGTCCAGACAGTCCACCGACCACGTTTGCCAATCGGGGCTGGCGGGTCTGTACATCAACTGCCATACCGGCAACGGTATTGATAAGTGACAAGATGTCGGTACCCGCATCCTCGACAGCCTTGGCAATAACGGTGATGTCAGTCACGTTGGGGGTGAGTTTGGTGATGACCGGGAGGTTGGTTTTCGACCTTACTGCCGATACCACCTGGAAAGCCATTTCTGGGTCAGAGCCGAACGTCATTCCGCCCGCCTTAACATTCGGACAGGAAATATTAATCTCTAGCCCATCGATGCCCTCCTGACCGTCCAGTGCCGTAGCCAACTCCCGGTACTCTTCCACTGTATTGCCGAAAAGATTAACAATTACAGGGACGGACAGCGGCCTCAGCCAAGGGAGTTTCTCCTCCAAGAAAGCGCGAAGGCCCACATTCTGCAAACCGATGGAATTGAGCATGCCACCGCACGTCTCCCAGATGCGGGGAGGAGGATTGCCGGAGCGGGGCTCCAGGGAAATTCCTTTTACCACTACTGCACCCAAGCGCTCAGGAGGAACCAGTTCAGCATACTCCTGCCCATAGCCGAATGTGCCCGATGCCACCATCACCGGGTTTTTCAACTTCAGCGGTCCAAGCTCTACTGCTAGACTAATTGGGCTATCATTTGCCATTAGATCAAACCCGCAATGGGTAAATCATAAGCTGCAGGGGATAAGCGCGAAAAGAATACAGAGCAATAAACTTAAGAAACACAATAGTTTTTCCAGCCATGCTCACTTTTATTGCTTTTCTAGTCTTTGTAGCTTTTGTATCCTTTATGACGCTTAAGTCCCCTATTGCCATAGGTACATATTTCCCAATACTCAGTTTAAATGACTGCACGCTGCCAACTGTCAGCTGGAGGATTAATCCCAGACTATCTCCTCTCCGTCAAATACCGGTCCATGCTGGCACACATTTGCATAGTGGGGATCCTGAGCACCTTCTGGCGGGCGACATCTGAGCGAACAACTCAGGCAAGCCCCGACACCACATCCCATTAAGGCCTCCATAGAAAGCTGAGATGGGATACTTAACCGGGCAGCCATCTCTGCCACCAGTCGCTGCATGGGATAGGGACCGCAGGAATACATTACTTTCGGCAATTCATCCTGTTGGGACAGCCACTGTTCCAGGTGGCCGGTGACCAGTCCTTGCAATCCTTCACCGCCGTCTTCGGTGACAAGTTGCACTGCAAAGCCCAGGTCCTGGAAATGCTTGACACAGACAAGATCGGCAGCGGTTTTGCCGCCGAACCACAAGACGAAAGGACCTCTGAAACCTGAGCTGACCAGGGTTTCTGCCAAATGAGGTAGAGGAGCAATGCCAATTCCCCCCGCAACCATGAGAACTAATCCATCCTGCTCCGGCGCTTGGAAGCCGCTACCCAGAGGTCCGAGGAGGTTCAATGATGCGGCTGCTTGCATATCGGCAAGCAGCCGGGTACCGCGTCCGACTACTCGATAGAGCATCTCGAACGAGGTAGGGGGATCGTTATGGTGGATCCGGTGCACGGCAAATGGTCTTCGCAGCAAGGGATCGAAGCCCTCCTGCACTCTTACCATCAGAAACTGCCCTGGCTGGATACGAGCTGCGATTTCAGGACACAGAAGACCCATATGGTAGAGTTCGGGACTCACACGATCGTTAAACAGTATCTCAGCGTTTCTTAGCAGCAACTTACTATTACTCCTGAAAATGCTCCCTATCAATTACCACAAAAAACAGCAAGATCACAAAGAGAAGAGATTTAAATTGTATCCTGTGACCGGTCGTAAGCTTTATTATTTTATCCTGCTTTGTTACCTCTGTGGAATTTTTTCTAAGTCCTTGATGCCGATGACCACTGCAAAGCGGCCGGTTTCGCCTTCACCGCGGTAGGAATAGAAAACCTCAGGATGGCACTTGGTACAAAGCCCGGAAACTTCAATATGTTCCCTGAGTAAACCGGCTTCCATAAGTTGATACTGGCTGATGGCCCAGAAATCGAAGTAATTTTCCTGTGTCTGAAACCGAGAAAAACTAAGCGGAAGTTCCTGTCGCCAGTTACGAAACTCACCACAGCAGGGCCCCAGCGAGGGGCCTATTCCGGCAAAAATGTCTTGGGGCTCGCAGCTAAAGTGAGCTTGCATCAGATGGACAGCATTGCCCGCAATGTTCTTAACACTACCGCGCCAGCCCGCGTGTATGATGGCAACCACTTTTTTCTCAGGATCGTAAAGCAAGATTGCCTGGCAGTCAGCGACTTTTATCATCATGAGAAGGCCGGATAATTGGGTAATGAAACCGTCTTTGCCCTGCAGGGGATATGGAATTGTAGGGTCAAGGCGCGGGTGCTCACGCAGAACCACGATGTCGCTGCTGTGGCTCTGTCGGGCGTAGATAAGGGAAGAACAATCAGTAGCAGCTCGCACCAGGCGTAAGTTCTCTCGAACCTTGCCGGCCTCGTCTCCGATGTCGTAACTTACGTTAAGACTGGCAAAAGGCGGTGAACTCACCCCTCCCATACGGGTAAGAATGAGGTGTTCTAATTCTTGAAACTCGCTTAACCGATGAAATGTGTAATAGGGGATGGAATTTTCTACGTGAGGTTGAAGAGTTTCTGAGCCAGGGAGCACAGTGATGGCTGATGTGGCCATGGAACTAGATTTCCATTTCCAGACCCTCCCGGGCCATGATGATTTCCAGGTTGCGATTGCCCTTAATCATCTCGTAGTAACGAATGGTCTTGTCGTAAATCTCTTGAAGCTTTTCATCATTGTAGGAGGGCTCATGATGGAAAAGAATCAACCGCTTGATATTGGCCTTGAGAGCGATATCAACTCCCACCATGGAGGAACTGTGGCCCCAACCTTCTTTTTCCATGGCGTCCTCAAGGCTGAATTGGGCATCAAATACCAGAGCCTCACTATTGGCATAGAAGGAGATGTATTCGCCCATTACCTGAGGGCTGAGGTCTTTGTATTCAGCGTCGGTGGCGTAGACAAAAGCACGGCCGTTTTTCTCGATCCTGTAAGAGAATGAGCCGCCAGGGTGTCGCAGTGGCATGCTATTGACCGTAAATTCGCCAATGGTCATCTCATTGTCTTCTTTAAGCTGGACAAACTGAACATCAGCAGACATGGCTTCCAGGCTCACCGGGAAGTGGTCAGGGTGATGCTGGTCCTGAAAACGTTCCTTGATTCGGGGGTGGCGGCCATAAATAAGAACCTGATTGCCAGCTGCATATGCGGGTGTGAAAAAAGGGAAGCCCATTATGTGGTCCCAATGGGTATGGCTTATCAAGAGGTGGACCGTTCCTTTGCCCTGACCGCAGGGTCCCTGCATGAGTTCTATTCCAAGTTGTCGGATGCCGGAGCCGGCGTCAAGTATTATTTTGGTGTTGTCACCGCAGACTTCCACGCAAGAAGTGTTGCCGCCGGTGGTGGTTCGTTGATAGAAGGGTAGGGCTCTAACGTAGTTTTCTATCGCCTCGATATCATCCAGGTCCACACCACTGGCGCCGCCCAAAGCCTGTACGATTTTATTCTCGATTTCGGTTGGAGGGATGGGTGCTGGAAGCGATCCCCGCACACCCCAGAACTTCACTTTCATAAGAACCCCGCTGTAACCGTGGAAGAATATTTCTTTTTTACCCTCCGGCTTTCAAGGTGCTGTAGTCTATCACAAAATTTTTTTCCGAATCAATTCAAAAAAGCAGAGCTTCCAATCACCCCGCCCCTCGTCAGACTCTTGCGGCGGGACAAGCTCATAGCATGCAAGTCGTGTTCCATGATGGTGATTGTGGCCATGGAGGGCGTATAGTGGTTTCCGCATGCTACATGGTCAGAGTGTGGCGTCTGTGTTTGTGGTGAATTTTGCGCCAAAGGCAATGTGATGTGCCAGAGGTTGACTTCTTGTTACCGGCGCGAGAACAGCTTGAGAAGCTCTTCCTGGAGCATTTTTTTCTCATTTCGCTCGGGGGATTCGGCAGGCCGTGCTTTCTGGGGTGCAGTGGATCTATTGAACTCTCTCTTGGCTCTTGCCAGGACACTGTCTTCACGACCGAATACTTCTCGCAGTTCTTTTTCCACCTTCTTCTGCTCTCTGGACCAGGTTTCCTTGAGACTCTCAATGGTGCTCGGACTATCATAGCTGGCTGGCCGGATTTTGGGCTCGATGGCTGTGGACGACTTCTCGGCTGGCCGGCGGCGTCCAGCACGGCGAAATGCTAAAAGGAGAAAGAGCGGCAGTACCACATAGACAATGGTTTTGAACATTTCTCTTCCTTTGGGATCAGAGAGCCATTTTATTA
>Ga0210106_1000003_pt1 | contig 30167 bp, 23 predicted proteins | sample Tolay_CordC_D2_FD_185580 | JGI IMG/M metagenome (GOLD analysis project Ga0210106, IMG submission 185580) | Wetland microbial communities from the San Francisco Bay, California, USA, that impact long-term carbon sequestration - Tolay_CordC_D2... | ecosystem: Environmental > Aquatic > Marine >...
AAGTGGGATTGTGATGAAAACAATCCAGTACCAGTTGCGCCGCAAAAAGTGCGGCGCCTTTCCTCTATTCGAATTTTCGTTTTCTTTCATCTTGCTAGGTGAGACCTTCTATTATGAGTGTACGACCCAAACTGCCAATCCACCGCTTTCCTGAAGGACCTTGCTGGTGGTGCTGCCCGCTAAATACTCTTTGACGCTTGAATGCCCTTGGCGACCGAGGACTATGGTGCCAAAGTTGTTACTCCTGGACTCTTTGAGGATGCCCGCAGCCGCATTTCTGCTGCCGCCAACTACTTTGGTGCTGATTTGCTCCTCCCTGAGCTTCTAATGTTCATCTTTTTCCTCCTCGGCTCACTCCCTTGAATCTCTCTGTCCTGGCAGGGGTGCACCGCTTGAAAGGCTGATGCTGAGTGGCCTGCGCTCGTCGTGGGCCAGATAAGTAGTGGTAGTGGGGAAAGCGAATTCTATCCCTTCTTTCTCAAATTCATGCATAATTTGCAAATTGACTCTCTCACTGAAGGCGACGAAGGCCCAGTAGTCAGGCGGATGGTACCAGTAGATCATCAAGATATTTAGAGATGCGTCGTTAAATTCGTTGAAATAGACCCTGGGAGGAAAGTCGGGATGCATACCCTCGTGGTTGTCGAGAATATTTCTGATGATATTCACCGCCTTCTCCACCTTTTGTAGGGGTGTGTCGTAGGTGATGGTGATGTTAGAAAGTCGCCGGATGGAAGGCCTGTGCCCGATGTTCTCTATGTTGGCGCTCGCCATCTTCTCATTGGGAACTGTGACAAGGTGGCCGGTGAGGGTGCGGACCCTAGTGGAGCGGAAGCCGATTTCTTCCACCACACCATCGTTCCCCTCAACTACTACCCGTTGACCAACTTTGAAAGGTTTGTCCAGCATGATTACTATGCTTCCGAAGAAATTCTTCAGCGTATCCTGCGACGCCAGTGCTATTGCCAGGCCACCAATGCCCAGGCCAGCCAACAGGGTGCTCATTGGTTTTCCGGAAATGGCCCGCAGGAGATAGATAGCGCCAACCGCGATGACAATGACGCGACTAAAGATGCGGACCATCTGCACAAATGTCTGGTCCACACCAGTCTCTTCCCGCTGGGCATATTTTGTTAGCTCGTAATCCACCACATCGAGAAGACCATAAACGAACAGAATCACTGCCAGGGTGCCAAGAACACCTATAGCTCCATCCGCAATCGGGGTGACCATCGCTGGCAGCTGGATGATTGATTTGGCGGCATAGACGGCAATAGTGGCCAGGAGCAACCGGATGGGCCAGATAGCCGCTTTGAGTAGGAGGCGAAGGCGCATCTGTTCCTCCGACTCTCTGAGGGCAGCCGTCATGCCGGAGAGGAATTTACCGCTCAGTCTGGAAACCAGATAGACTGCGAAAACCACGATAACTATAAGTACATAGCGCCACCAGGCATATTTCCACAACCACTCCGGGAAAAAAGCTTTCTGGGTCTGGAGGTAGACAGCAGCCACCCCTATGAGTGCTACTACCCGGAAAGCGCTTTTGAACTTTGCCAAAGTCCTTTCCGGTAATGCATCTTGCGCGGCGGCAGGCAGAGCACCACGGAGCCGGTCCAGAAGTCCTACAACCTGGAAGAGCAGTAAGATGATGGCGAGAGCCAGTATCAATGTTTCCAGTCCATGAAGGATTTGGCGCAGCTGACCAGGGAGGACAAGAAAAACTTCCGCCAGTCGGAGGAGCAAGGCGGCAAAAGCCAGCCGGAGTGGCGGCAGCAAGAGGGACAGGTTCCAAACTTCTGGATCCAAGCCTTTCTTCTCAACGGAAGCCTTGATCTGACGGTTGGCTGAGCGCCAGAGGGTTTCGAGAATGAGGAAACCGATGACGAGAACTCCCAGGCTGGCAATGAACCGCCAAAGCTCATTTCCCACTGTCACTTGATGAATGAGGGTGTTTATTTTGTCAAAAAAAGCTTGCCATTTGCTCATAGGAGATCGCCTCCTTTTAAAGAACGAAAATTGTATTGATAACTCTGACCAAAGATCCAATGACTATTTCCAGGGTTTTTAAAAACCATTTCTTTTTTTTGAACCAAGCTACTATTGATCAGGGGACGTTGTTAACAAGTTATACGTATTGGTTTCTCCACAATATTCCTGCGATTACAGAGGAGTATAAGCTCCTGTTCGCGGCCTCTCTTCGTGGTTCCATGATGTATCCTGGCAGATCATGCTCCCCGGAGGACATTTTCCCCTCACAGCATTAGCATGCAACCTCATAAATAGCTTTGTAAAATTTGGAAACACCGTCCGCAATATCCTTCTCTGTACTCTTAAAAAATCAGAGAAAGAATTAAATCTCGATAAAGCTCGGCAGCGTCCACTACTTGCTGAAAAGAGATCGACTCTTCTGGGGCGTGCGCCTTATCCAGTTGACCAGGTCCGAGGAGAATGGGCTTGACGCCGGAAGCCCAGAGCTGATTGGCGTCGGAGTGGCTGGGGAAGGGCTGAGGCTCCCAGGCAAGAGAGTGGCGGGAGTAGGTAGCCTGCAGGGCCTCCACCACCGAGCCTCTTTCTGGCAGTTCATAGCCTGCTTCGATGGTGGCAAGGCGGATGCTGGTATCAACCTGGGGACTCTCTTTCTGGACTCTGTCTACAATCTCTTCCAGCTCCAGGGAAATATCACCTATGGGAGCGTGGGGTGGCAGGTGAACATCCAGCCAGGCCTCACACCAGTCGGGGACGGCAAAACCGGCCTGCGTGCTCAGGAGATTCCGGATATTGTAGACGCCTTCCGGCCGATCATTTACCATGTAGTGGGAAATGTGCAGAAGTAAGCCGAGCATGGTCTCGATGGGATTCTGATCCCGGCTGGCCAAGGAGGCATGTACCCTCTTGCCCTTGGCACTCAGCTGGACTTCCATGTAGCCGTAGCAACTGAGACATGGGCAGAGGTCCGTGGGCTCTGCTAAGATGGCCCAGGGGAAATGATAAGCTTCCATCAAGCGCTCAGCGCCGTCTCCCTCTTCTTCCTCTCCCACTACCATAACCAGGGCAACCGGTAGCTGCCGGTGTCCAGCTTCCCACAAACTCAAGTACGCCTCTATCATCGCGGCACAACCTGATTTCATGTCGGCTGCCCCCAAACCAGAGACCAGATCATCCTGTTCCTCGTAACCATAGTTCTCCAGATCATAGGCCACCACCGTATCCAGATGGCCAATGAGGGCGACACGAGCATCTGTATCCGGTGGGACCACAATCAGGTTGTAGCGGCTGTCGTCCACTTCCTGGCGGATGACCGGTAGACCTTTCTTTTTAAGATGGCCATGAAGGTAGGCAAGGATCTCCTCCTCCTTGCCCGAAGGACTGTAGATGTCCATGAGGCGAAGTAAAAGCCGGCGCAAACGCTTTGGATCTATGGCGGAATTCTGTTTAATCATCCTTACTGCGCAAACGGCGGGGCTGGGACCGCTCGTTTTCTTTCTTGCCCTTAAGCTGCTTCAGTTGGTCGGAGAGGTTAAGAGTCAAATAGATGTGTTGTTGGGGATGCCCGAATCCCATTTTCCTGAAGAAATGGAGAGCAGGCAAGTTGTCCGCCTCAGTGTCCGTCAGCAGCATACGTACACCGTCCTCCAGCATGAGATCCTGGAAATGCTTGAAGAGTTTCAGCGCAATTCCTTTTCTCTGCAATTCTGGTTCCGCGCCCAACCAGACAAGCTGGCCGTACTTCCAGGCGGACTGGGTCTTCTCTATTGTGGTTCCGAGAATGAAACCCACAATCTCGTCATCAATCTCTGCTACCAGGCAAAATTCGGAATCGCTCTGGAATAGGTTTATTACCTCGTACTCGTCCCAGGTCCGATAGAGATTCGGTACCTCACGTGCTGTAAATATTCTCTCACCAAGATGAAACACATCCGCCAGGTCATCAATTTCCATCTGGCGAACTACTACACTGCTTTTCTTCTTTTTATTAGGATCGCCTTCATCCATGATTGTTATGTTCCTCTTTGCTTGGTTATTTGCCATACCTATCTTCGCCCTAGAAATAGCCAAGACAGGAAAATGCTACAAAGATATTATCACGTCTCTCCTGTTGAGTCGTCAAGATTGCCAACTGGATTATAAATCACTTTTCAATACTCTGCGAGTGCATGACCTATTCCTAAAATTCGGCTGGATTGTAAAAAAGCATAGAGCATCCTTCGACCCCTTCGATAAACTCAGGGCAGGCAAGCTCAGGACAGGTAGGGCATGGAGCATAGGGTAAGAAAAAAATCTAGAAAAAATACTGCTTACTGGATACCGGACGATTATTTTCCAGGTACAATTCTCTACTTGGCTGTGGTCTCTACGGATATTTTCCTGGTTAGTCCCAATTTTGGCAAGCGGTTGTTGACCCCGGCAATTCCTACAAGAATGAGGGCTAACGCCAAGAACGCACTCCAGTGGAGTCTCTCGCCCAATAACAACGCACCCCAGAAAACCCCCGTTATAGGAAGCAAATAGGTCACCAGGCTGACATTGGTGGCACCTATTCGGGCGAGCAAATAATAATAGAGTATATACGCCAAGGCTGTTCCCAGAAGAGAAAGGCAGGCCAGGGCGCCAAGGGAGAGAAGTGTCGGCGACAGCTTCCAAGGAGCATCGATAACCAGACTCATTGGCAGGGTGAGAGATGCAGCGCAAATAAGCTGACCGGTGGCGGACACCCAGGGGGTAATTTCTCGTAGTCGCCGCCCGTATATGACTGAAATGGCATAGCACAAGGCAGCGCCCATGACCGCTAACTGACTAAGCACATGGGTGCCAAGGCCCTTCAAAACCGCGGGACCAAAGAGTGTTAGCACTCCGAGAAACCCCAAGAAAATACCCGCGACTTTCATAAAGTTGAGCCGCTCATCCTGGGTGAAGAAGTGGGCCAGCAGAACGGTGAACAGTGGCATGACCGCATTGATAATCGCGGCCAGTCCAGAGTCCATGTGTATCTCAGCCCAGGTTATGAGGGTGTATGGCAGAGCACCGTTGAAAAGGCCCATCAGCAAGAATGATCCCCATAGGGGACCGAAGGCGGGCATCCTCAGACCCCGGGAGCGCAAAACCACATAAAGCACCAAGGCGGCCGGTGCAGTTCGTCCGAAAGCCACGGTAAAAGGTGGAATAGTGACCACAGCCACCTTGATGAAGAGAAAAGATGCACCCCAGATGAGGCCGAGTACGATAAGTATTGCGAAGTTTCGTAGCGACATCCTGTCTCGTTCCCTAAAAATCACGCATTCAGTAAACGGTAAAATGAAGTCATCACACTGCGCTGTCACTCATGGTCATTTGGCCACCGAAAGTGGCCGTCACTACGCTCCGCTGTCATTTGTGGTCATTTATTGTAACGACATAATGACGGCCGTAAGGCCTAATGACGGGCGCAGCCCTAGTGACAACGAAGCGCACAGGCGCGAAGTTTAATGACCTCTGTCCGCCTACTGCCTGCTGCCACCTACCTACTGCTTGCCGCCCGCTGCCTGCTGATTACGTCGGCTTTCGACAAATTATCTGTGCCACCGCCCGGGTGGGATTCTCCTTGATACCCTCGAAGTAGAAAATCTCCTCCCAGTCTGCGAACATGTGACCTAACTCCCCTGATTGGAGCAGATAATCTGGATTGCGAGGCTTGCCAAATCGGGGCTGTTCCGCGGTGAAGGTCTCATATAGCAGCAATCCCCCTTTTCTCAAAGCCTTTTTTATGCAGGGTATCAGGGGCCTGTGCAAATAGCGAAAAACCATAATTGCCCCGTAAGCATGTTCGGGCAGGGGATTGACTCCCTCTGGTTCAAGATCCACCTGCCACACACTAATCTCTGCGCCGCACTCCGCTGCAAGCTCCCCTGCCCTCTCCAGCGCCTCACTGGAGAGATCTCCACTGATCACCTTCACTCCCTTCAGGGCCAGAAAAATGGAGTTGTGGGCTTCACCACAGGCGAGGTCCAAGACCGGGCCTGGAAGGGTCTTCTCAAGAAAAAGGCCACTGTGTTCTACCAGCAATTGGGCAGGTTTCAACTTGCTTTTCGCTGATTTCACCTAATCATCCCTTGCATATTTCGTTGTTATTCTGGTAATCTCAGTTATATAAAAGGAGTTCTACCAACTTTCAAGCTTCCTTTATTAAGACAACATTGTAAAGGAGTCTTATTAGCGACTATAGGATGCCCGAGGCCTGACTGGCCCATGTGCTCATCCTGCAATCCTCCAGTACAAATTCTCTCGGAGAAGTGGAGCTTTCTCTTGAGGGGTTTTAGTTTACTACAGTGGATCAAGTTTCATTCAAGCAAACCTCTGAACAAAGGAGGAAGGGAATGATTAGAAAAATCGGTCTACTCGTGTGTGGTCTCGTATTAGTTTTCGCTGTGACCGCATGTGAGAAAAAAGAACCTGAAAAGGCTGAAGCCCCCACCCCAGCTGTTTCCAAGAAAGAGGGTGGAACCCTGGTCTTTGGTCGCGGCGGTGACAGTGTGGGACTGGATCCGGCCTACGAGACGGATGGAAATTCCTTCATGATCTGCGACAACATCTATGAGGCCCTGGTCTTTTACATGGATGAGTCAACCGCCCTGGAACCGGGGTTGGCCGAGTCCTGGGAGATCTCGCCCGACGGCAAGACCTATACATTCAACTTGCGGAAAGGGGTGACATTCCACGACGGCACACCCTTTAACGCTGACGCCGTGGTCTTTTCCATCGGCCGGATGATGAAAGACAGAAACGTGAAATTCTTTGGCCCGGGTTGGGCTATCCCACCGCAGGAGCGTCCGCCCGAGTACTGGGTCTCCATGGAGATGGATGACACCATTGATTCCATCGAAGCTGTGGACGACTACACCGTTGTCTTCAAGCTCAAAAGGGTTGAGGCCCCCTTCCTGGCCAACATGGGGATGGACTTTGCCGACATCATCAGCCCTACGGCATTCACGAAGAATCCCAAAGAGTTTCTCCGCAATCCGGTGGGGACCGGCCCGTTCAAGTTTGTCGAGTGGATCAAGGACGACAGAATTGTCCTGGCGAAAAACGAGAACTACTGGGATAAGTCAGGCGGTCCTTATTTGGATAAGGTCATCTTTCGCGCTATTCCTGAGAACTCGGTCCGCTTCCTGGAACTGAAAGCAGGAAACATCCATGTCTGCCAGTTTCCCAACCCGGCAGATATTCCACTGGTCGAGCAAGATCCTAATCTAAAACTGGTATCCCAGCCTGGAATGAACATCGGCTACCTCTCCTTCAACCACACCAAGAAGCTTTGGCAGAACGTCCATATGCGCAGGGCCATCGCTTACGCCATTAATCGCAAGGCCATTGTGGACAACATCTACCAGGGTATGGGACAGGTGGCCAAGAACCCCATCCCGCCGACCATGTGGGGCTACAACGACGCTATCCAAGACTTTCCCTACGATCCAGAAAAGGCCAAGTTGGAACTAGCAGAAGCCGGCTACCCGGGAGGCAGCGATTTGCCGGAGATCACTATCTGGTCCATGCCGGTTCCCAGGCCCTATAATCCTGAAGGGTTAAAAGTAGGCGTCGCCATGATCTCTGATCTGGCCAAGGTAGGGATCAGGGCAAGGATTGTCAGCTACGATTGGGGAACCTATTTGAAACGCCAGCGCGAGCAGCCCAAGGATATGGACCTCTTCCAGCTTGGTTGGACCGGTGACAATGGCGACCCGGACAACTTTCTGGCCGTACTTTTTGATGGCCTTGCCTCACCCGCCATCAGAACCCAGTGGAAGAACGAGGAATACCACCAACTGATGCAAGCTGGAAAACAGACAATCGACCAGGCCAAAAGGGCCGAGATCTACCAGAAGGCCTTGCAGTTGATCCATGATGAGGTGGCAGTGATCTCCGTGGCCCATTCCACCGCGATTTGGCCGACGAGAAACAACGTTATGAACTTCAAGCTCCATCCCACGGCTTCGGTGCGGATGAAAAACGTCCGGCTCGAGTAAGCGTCGTGCAAGAGCTCCATAGACTGTAAAATGAGGGGGAGCGGGAAAGTACCCGCTCCCCTTCTTGCGCAACTGAAGATCACGAATAGTTGAGGTTTCAGGTGTCAGGAAAAAGAAACATAGAAGCCGGAACCTGAATCCTCAACATTGACACCCGACACCTTCGAAGAACTACTTCCTTTAGGCCTGGATTCTTTAATAATCCACCCAGTTGCTTGTCGATTCAGAAAAGGTTATATCTTTGAACTCAAGGTACAGCTTGGCCGCACAACCACTCTTGTCCGACAGGACTACCACTAATACACTCTCTCCATGCTAGCCTACATCATTAGACGGATATTGTTACTGATTCCCACCCTTCTAGGGATATCCATCATCATTTTTCTGATGATGCACATAACCCCTGGTGACCCGGCAGAACTTCTCCTGGGGGAGCGGGCCACGGTAAAGTCCCTGGAAGCGATGCGGGAGCACCTTGGTCTAAATGAGCCTCTTCTAGTCCAATACGGCATGTTCTTGAAGAGATTAGCGAAAGGGGATCTGGGAGAGACCATCTGGACCCGGCAGAAGGTCTGGATTGAGGTGAAACAGCGCTTCCCCGCCACCATAGAACTGTCCGTTGCCGCCATGGTCATCAGTACCTTTTTGGGCATCATTCTCGGCATCATCTCCGCAACCAAGCAGTACTCAGTTTTCGACTACATAAGTATGCTCGGGGCTCTCGTGGGGGTCAGTATGCCCATATTCTGGCTGGGGCTGATATTAATGTTGATCTTCTCCTTGCACCTTGGCTGGTTCCCCATGTCCGGCAGGCTCAGCGTGGGTATAGACCTGCATACTATTACCAACTTCTATATTTTGGATGCTTTGTTGACCAAAAACTGGGCGGCATTCAAGGACGCCCTTTGGCACCTCGCCTTGCCTGCCTTTACCTTGAGTACAATCCCAATAGCCATAGTGGCTCGCATGACCCGCTCCAGCATGCTCGAGGTTTTGCGCCAGGATTATATCAAGACCGCCAAAGCCAAGGGACTTTCCCCTCGAGTCGTTGTCCTGAAACATGCCTTGCGTAATGCGCTCATCCCTGTGGTAACCGTCATTGGCCTGATGTTTGGCATTCTCTTGGCAGGTGCCATCCTCACCGAGACTATCTTTGCCTGGCCCGGGGTGGGAAAATGGCTCTATGACGCGGTACTGCAGAGGGACTATATGGTCATTCAGGGGGGGACACTCTTTGTGGCCGGTATATTCGTGATCATCAACGTGGTTGTCGATGTCCTTTATGCGGTAATCAACCCCAAGATTAGCGTGCAGTAGCAGACATGGCTTCTTTGTCACAGAGAAAAAAATCCGCAAGAAATCCAGAAGACCGCCACCCTTTTCTCGATCAACTGGAACAGCTCTGGCGCAACAAGACAGCGGTGGCCGGGCTGCTGGTTATCACTCTTTTTGTATTGACTGCCATCCTGGCGCCTTTCTTGAGTCCCCACAATCCCGTCGAGGCTTCTTTGTACGATCAGATCATACCACCAATCTGGGAAGAGGGAGGAACCTGGAAGAACATTCTCGGCACGGATGATCTGGGCCGAGATATCCTTTCACGCCTTGTCTATGGTGCCCGGGTCTCGCTGGTTGTGGCTTTGGCCACTGTGGGAATTGCTGTTTTTTTCGGCTCTTTTCTTGGTGCTATTTCAGGCTACTATAAAGGTTTCCTGGACAATATCATCATGCGTTTCATGGATATACTCCTGGCTTTTCCCCACATTCTCCTGGCCATTGTTATCATGGCCTACCTGGGTCCCGGCCTGACCAATGCCATGATCGCCATCGGGATCATCTATATACCCCGCTTCGCCCGAATAGTGAGGGCTTCCGTCCTGGAGGAGTGTGAGAAGGATTACGTTACCGCATCCAGGTCCGTTGGCGCCAGGGACTGGAGGATAATCTTTGTCGCCATCCTCCCCAATTGCCTGGCCCCTCTCATTGTCCAGACCTCACTTGGCTTCGCCTCTGCCATCCTGGATGCAGCCGCCCTTGGTTTTCTTGGTTTGGGAGCCCAGCCGCCCACACCCGAGTGGGGCGCCATGATTGCCATGGGCCGTTCCCACATTCTCAGGGCCTGGTGGGTTATGACCTTTCCCGGCATCGCGATTTTGTTTGCGGTGCTTGGTTTCAACCTTTTCGGTGACGGTCTCAGGGACGCCCTGGATCCAAGGTTGAGGGATTAATGGACCAATTGAGCATTATCGCTCAATTGAGGTAGTGCACATGGGAAGCAACGACCTCGTCCTGGAAATTCAGCAACTGCAGACGTACTTTTACGTTCGAGGTCAGGTGGCCAAGGCCGTTGATGAGGTGGACCTGGCCATCGCTTCAGGTCAGACCCTCGGGCTCGTGGGAGAATCGGGTTGCGGTAAGAGTGTAACCGCCCATTCCATCATCGGCCTCATCCCTGATCCGCCTGGCAAGGTCGTTGGCGGCAAGATTCTTTTTGAAGGCACCAATCTGCTGGAACTACCCGAGGCCAGAATGCGGAAAATAAGGGGAAACCGAATTTCCATGGTTTTCCAGGAGCCAATGACCTCCCTGAACCCGGTTTATTCTGTTGGCAATCAGGTGGCGGAGGTCATCAAGCTCCACCAACACCTGTCCCGAAGTGAAACCCGAAACCGGGTTGTCGAGATGTTCCAGTTGGTCGGCATCTCGGAGGCAGAGAAATGCATCGCTTGCTATCCCCACCAGATGAGTGGCGGCATGCGGCAGAGGGCGATGATTGCAATGGCTCTTGCTTGCAGCCCCACACTAATGATAGCCGATGAGCCCACAACCGCCTTGGATGTAACTATCCAGGCTCAGATTCTTGCTCTGATGAACAAGCTCAAGGAAGAGACCGGGGCTTCCATCCTTTTCATCACCCATGATCTTGGTGTTATTGCTGAAATGGCTCAGCATGTGGCGGTAATGTACGCCGGTAAAGTCATGGAATACACTGATGTGAAGACCCTATTTGCTGAGCCCAAGCACCCTTACACCGTAGGATTGCTGCAATCCATCATCGTTCTCGGCAGAGGTCAACGGGACCAGAAACTCAACGCCATCTCCGGCGTGGTGCCATCTTTATTCAACCTCCCCAGCGGTTGCCTGTTCAGCGACCGTTGCCCAGATGTTTTTGCTGATTGCAGAACCATAGAGCCGCACATGTATCAAGTGGGAAAAAATCACACGGCACGGTGTCTTAAATATGCTTGACCCTCAAATGGCAAATGGAACCCTTGTTGAATTGAAAGCTTTGGTGAAGCACTTCCCCATTCGAGGTGGAGTCTTCTTGAAGGAGGTTGCATCGGTCAGGGCTGTGGACGGTGTCAACCTGAGCATACGTGAGGGTGAGACGCTGGGATTGGTTGGCGAGTCAGGCTGCGGCAAGACCACAATCGGTCGTCTCATCCTGCGCCTTGAGGAGCCGACTTCTGGTGAAATCTTTTTTCAAGGAGAGAACATCCTCACCTATAACAAGGAGCGCATGCGCAATCTGCGTCGGCAAATGCAGGTTATCTTCCAGGATCCCTTCTCCTCTCTGAACCCGCGCAAGACAGTCTCTCATATAGTGGGAGAGCCCCTACTCGTCCACGGCATGAAGAACAGAAGGGAACGGGAGGACAGAGTACTGGAACTGCTTCGAGTGGTTGGCCTGCGGCGGGAGCACATGCGCCGCTATCCGCACCAATTCTCAGGCGGACAAAGGCAGAGAATCTGTGTGGCGAGAGCATTGGCTCTCCACCCCAAACTGGTCGTGTGCGATGAGGCAGTATCAGCTCTGGACGTTTCCATTCAAGCCCAGGTGATCAATCTACTCAAGGACCTCCAGCAAGAGTTCGGGCTCACCTACCTCTTTATTTCTCATGATCTGGCAGTGGTGGAGCACGTTAGCGATCGGCTCGCGGTTATGTATCTCGGCAAAATAGCGGAATTAGCTGATAGTGTAGAAATCTATCAGGCCCCTCTTCATCCCTATACCCAGGCTCTCCTTTCCGCCTCTCCCATCCCCGACCCCACCCTGAAACGAGACAGGATAATTCTAAAAGGAGATGTGCCCAGCCCCATCGATCCCCCTCATGGCTGCCGCTTTCACACTCGCTGCCTCTATGCTGAGGATATCTGTAGTCAACAAGAACCAGAACTCAAAGAAGTAAGGAAGAACCACCTGGCAGCATGCCATTTTGCCGGATCAGTGGGGTTGCACTGAAGATTGGAGGGGTGGAGTAAAGGAGGAATAGAAATTCCAAATCACAAAGACTGAGGTTTCAGTGTTCCCCGCTGCCGCTTCGCTTCAGACGGGATTTCCGCTTCGCTCCAACACGTTGCAGCTTTTTTGTTTTTCTTCCCTGACACCTGACACCCGACACCTGACACCTTGAGATTTGGTGTTTGATATTTGAGATTTTGCACTGGAGAGTTAGTCCTTGAAACCGATATACCTTGATTATAACGCCACTACCCCAATTGACCCGGAAGTTGCCGAGGCCATGCGCCCCTATCTTTTCGAACATTTCGGCAATCCTTCCAGTTCTCATTGGTACGGCATTCAGACGAAAAAGGCTGTGGATGAGGCCCGCCGCCAGGTAGCGGATCTGTTGCATTGCAACTCTGAAGAGGTGGTGTTTACCAGCGGCGGCAGCGAATCCAACAATTACGCTATCAAGGGTACTGCCTTTGCCAATCGGGAAAAAGGTAATCACATCATTACCTCGGCCATCGAGCATCCTGCTGTGCTCAAGGTGTGCAAGTACCTGGCAGAGAAAGGTTTCCAGATAACCTACCTGCCGGTGGACGAATTCTGTCTGGTGAATCCGCGAGAATTACAAAAAAGTATTACGCCACAAACCATATTGATTACCATTATGCATGCGAACAACGAGGTGGGTACCATTCAGCCCATAGCTGAAATTGCCAAAATTGCCAAAAAGCACGGCATCGTTTTCCATACCGATGCGGCGCAATCTGTGGGAAAGATACCCACTCGGGTGGATGAGTTGGAGGTGGATCTTCTCACCATTGCCGGTCACAAGCTTTACGCTCCAAAGGGAATTGGAGCTCTGTATGTCCGAGGCGGGATACGACTGGAAAAACTCATCCACGGCGCAGATCACGAACAGGATCTCCGTGCCGGCACCGAGAATGTCCTTGAGATTGTCGGCTTGGGTCAAGCCTGCGAGATCGCGAAACGTGATCTGGAAAAGAACACGCGCCACATGCAGAAGATGCGAGATTTACTTTACGCCGGTCTCAGGCAACAGGGGGGTGAAATAAGACTGAATGGCCACCCTGAGAAACGGTTGCCCAACACCCTGAGCGTGTGCTTTAAGTCCATTGAAGCCAACACCCTTTTAGCAGAGATTGAATCCGTTGCTGCCTCGGCAGGGGCTGCCTGCCACTCAGATTCCGTTCGGGTCTCCTCGGTGCTGGAGGCCATGCAAGTGGACCTGGAGTACGCCATGGGCACTGTACGTTTTTCCACCGGCAAAATGACCACAGAGGAGGAGGTGACTCACACCGTGGCCGTCTTCGTTAAGACCGCCCGGCGGTTGCTGGCGGAGAAGTAAAAGTGGTAATTTTTTACCAAAATTCTGGCTTTAATTACCTAATTTCTAATACCCCTCCCTACTCCCCAACCACATAAACACCTAAAATAACAACACTTATAGTACCACACCAAGTTGGCACGATCTTTTAATACTGATAGCCTTTTGCGTTACCCTTTGATTGCCCCGATGAGGCCGTCCAACCACCGTTTTCCCCTCCCCTGGCGGGCAGGGATTATGAGGTTATCGGAAAGGCTTATAGTCTATGCCGGGAAATTCCCTAGACCGCAGAAAAAAAACCGACAGACGCTCGGATAAAGATAGGAGAGCAGGTACGGACAGGAGGAGTGGTACCGATAGAAGGAGCGGGAAAGACAGAAGATCCGGCTGGGGACCAAGCCAAGAACATAGTTTTCAAGGAGTTCTCAAAACAACTTCTACTCTTTCCCACCTGCTAGGCCAACCCTTGACCGTAATAACCGGCTACGTCGATCTGTTGTCTGAGAGCACTAATGAGGAAAACACAAAAGAAAAATTGTCGATAATAAAAGGGCAACTAAACTTGATTAACAAGTATATGGCAGACCTGAGAAACATTAAGGAATATAAGACTATCAATATAGCCGGTGTTACTTTGCTGGACATAGAGCCGACAAGAAAAATTAAGAATGACTGATTCATATAATTTTGTCTAAGCAAGAAATTCCAGACCCTTCCGAAACTCCATTCTAATATTGTTTCCCACCATTTTTTATAGCCCGGATAATGCATGAATCGGCTGCTCCGAGCATGGTCTACTTCTTGCACTTAATTTGCATTGCCCGTCTTGGATTTTTCTACCGAATAGGACATTTCATTAATGGCTAAACCCATACCCAACTCAATTCGTATCCTTGTGGTGGACGATGAACCAGCAATTCTGTCCTTATACCAAGAAACACTCCAACCCGAGTCCAACCCCAACCATTTTGATTTAACTCTCTGCAGTCAAGCTGAAGAAGCTCTTGATGCTTTTAGAACAGCAGTGGAGGAGGGAAAGCACTTTGCAGTGACTTTCCTCGATTTAAGGATGCCTCCGGGGCCTGATGGGATTTGGCTGGCAGAGAGAATTCGGGCTCTGGACCCTTACACAGAAATAGTAATGGTGACCGGCTATTCAGATACCAGTACCACACCAGAAAAAATAGCCTCTCGCGTGCCGCCAACCGATAAGCTCCTATACTTGCAGAAGCCCTTTCACAACCTCGAGATTCAACACTTCGCTGCCTCCTTGAGCACAAAATGGCTTGGCGAGAAAGAACTCAGAAGAATTCATTACGACCTGGAAGGTCGCATTGAAAGACGAACCCTCGAACTGATTAAAGTCAACGATCAATTGAAACAAGACATTGTCAGGCGTGAAAGTGCCGAAGCAGAAGTTCAATCTACCCTGGCCAAATTGAGAAGTGCCATGGGCGGAATCGTCCAAGCCATGGCCTTGACAGTGGAAAGGCGAGATCCTTACACCGCCGGCCACCAGCGACGTGTGTCTGATCTGGCTCGAGGGCTGGCAGTAGAGATGGCACTGTCAGGCCACCAAATTGATGGAATCCGTATAGCCGGCTTGATTCACGACCTGGGAAAGATCTGTGTGCCGGCTGAAATCCTCAGTAAACCTGGACAGTTGTCTGAAATCGAGCATAGTCTAATCAAGGATCATCCCCAGGTGGGATATGAAATCTTGAAGGAGATAGAATTTCCGTGGCCAGTTGCAAAGATTGTCCTGCAACATCACGAAAGAATTGATGGCTCTGGCTATCCTGTAGGTCTATCCGGCGATGACATCATGATCGAGGCTAAAACTCTGGCTGTGGCAGACGTAGTAGAGGCAATGGCCTCGCATCGACCGTACCGGCCAACCCTGGGCCGCGACATGGCCCTAGAGGAAATCTCTCAGAACAAGGGAGTACTGTACGACCCAGATGTGGTAGATGCGTGTATGAAGCTTCTTCAAGAGAAAGATTTCCAATTCAGGCAATAGCAAATAAAGCAAGGAGCCAGTAGTCAGAATCCAGAATTCAGGAGACAAGCAATCAAAATTGAGTTCCTCTCAACTACCTTCTCTCCCTTGTCCTTAGTCGTCTGACCTCCTCGCCGCTCCGTAGTCTTGGCGAAGGCGGGTGACCTCTAACTCCTGTCTCGCCGTTTCTCCCCGTCCCCGTGTCGTGCCGCTGTGCTTAGTGCTTTGTTCCTACTTGTCCTGAGCCTGCCTGCCCTGAGCCTGTCGAATGGGTCGAAGGAGTGCCTACTTGCAACGGCTGCGTGCCTGTCCCGAGCTTGTCGCGGGGCTGACTCGACTTATAACACCCACTCACCACCCCCATTATCTGCCCGACCTTGTTGTTTTACGGAAACAAACCTTTTTTGTTTTAGACAAACAAGAGTTGGTGTAAAATGAAAGTGATTGAAGCGACTGTTGGGATACACGCCGAGGTCTCCGGTGTTGGGGAATCCCGCGGGTTATAGCCTCTTGAATTGTGAGGAGAGAAGATGAGGAAGTCTCGAGACGACATTCAGCTGGGTGTGAAGGCTCTCAAGCTTGGCAGTAAGATACGTGAACTGAGACTGAAGAAGAATTACACTCTACAGGATGTGGCTGCCAAAACTGGCTTGTCTAAGCCATTTCTCTCGCAAATTGAAAATGACCACGTGGTTCCACCCGTGGCTACCCTGCTCAAGGTGGCCAGGGCCTTCAATGTTAGCTTAGCCCACTTCTTTCAGGACGAGGTGGGGAGCGATAAAATTGCCATCACACGACACAATGAACGGATTCGAGTAGAAAAGCGGCCTCACCACCGCAAGGGTGAGGTCAATTATGTGTATGAGACCTTAGAGACCAAGAAGACCGACAAGCAGATGGAACCCTTCTTAGTGGAATTTCCTGTGCAGGATAGCAGCGAGATGGTCTTCATGAACCATGACGGAGAGGAATTCCTGCATGTTCTTGAGGGCACGCTCGAGTTTCGCAGCGTGTCCCGGGTGGAGGTGCTTGAGTCGGGAGACAGCATTTATTTTGAATCAGACCTTAGTCACAGCTTTCGTTGCCTGGGGGAAAAAGCAGCGAGAGCTATTGTGGTGGTCTGGAATGGTTGAGGACTCAGGTGTCAGGTGTCAGGAAAAGAACAAAAAAGCTGAAACGTGTTGGAGCGAAGCGGCAATCCCGTCTGAAGCGAAGCTGCAGCGGGGAACACTGAAACCTCCATCAAAGCCATGCAACTCTGGCCTTGCTTTGGGTACCAGGTTTTCTAGGTTCCAGTTTTTTGTCATTGGGGTATGCGTCTTGCATTTAACCCAGCTCGAAGTTACCATTGCTGTTCGGTTATCGGGTATTGAGTTTCTGCCTCTGGTTGGGAGAATTGGATGAAACGATTGGGCTTGCTTGGTTACTGGCTCATGCTGCTTATGCTGGTGGTTTTGTTTGCCAAAGCACCGCCAGTCTTGGCGGCAGAGGACCCAATGAATGGACCCTGGGATAGTCCAGTTCACCGGTCTTCTGCCCACCGGCACAGTGACCCTACCAATTCGTCTATAACTTCCGGCTTTTTCACTTCTCTTCTCACCTTTTTTTCAGGAGTAATTTCCCCGGTGGACGGGGATCGCTGCCCAAGCTACCCCACGTGCGCTGCCTATAGTAAAGAGGCTTATCAGAAACACGGGGCCTTTGTCGGTACACTCATGACTGTGGACCGACTTTTTCATGAAGCCGACGAATATCGCTTCTCCCCCACCGTGAAGGTCTACGGAGTACACCGTATTTACGATCCGGTCTCAGCAAATGAGTACTGGAAGCGTAAACCCTAACGTTGCAAACCCACACCGGCAAGAATCGCTCCCACCGCTGCAATCCGCAATCTCCAATGCAAAATCTGAAATCTAAAATCTACAATCTGCAATCTAAAAATTGACTCTGATGCAATTAAGTTGCATAATTCGTATTGGACTCCGGACTCGCAACACCGCCAGAACACAAGCAAGGTGACAGCACTGTGAAAAAGGTGGCCATTTCTGGACTGTTGGTTCTATTCTTGTCTATTGCCCAGATTACTCTCGCCCGTCCCCTCAAGGTGTTCGTGAGCATTTTGCCCCAGAAGTACTTCGTCGAGAAAATCGGCGGAGATTTCGTTGAGGTTGCCGTTATGGTCCAACCGGGAGCAAGTCCAGCCACCTACGAACCAAAGCCCAAGCAGATGGTCGCCCTGGCAAAGTCCGACCTTTACTTCGCCATCGGCGTGCCATTTGAAAAAACGTGGCTTCCAAAGATTGTGGCCACCAACTCCAAGATGCACATTGTGTATACCCAAGTTGGTATCGAAAAGAGGGCGATGAAATCTCACCACGCACATCAAGAAGAATCAAAACACCATTATGGTGAGACCGAGCACGGGCAGGATCACCACATGGGAAAGGATCCCCATGTCTGGCTTTCTCCGCCGCTGGTCATGCAGCAGGCCAGAAATATTCTGAATGGACTAGAAACTCTTGATCCAACTAATCGAGCTCTTTACCAAGCTAACTATAAGAGTTTCATCGCGGAACTCGTAGACCTTGATCTAGAACTGAAAAGATTGTTTCAGACAACGGCAGATCATTCTGAATTCATGGTGTTCCATCCTTCCTGGGGTTACTTCGCTCACGCTTACGGACTGGAGCAAGTGCCCATTGAAATTGAAGGCAAGGAACTCAAACCAGCGGAACTGAAATATCTAATTCAGTACGGCAAACAAATTGGTATCGAGGTAATCTTTGTCCAACCTCAATTCTCCTGGCAAGCAGCTCGAACAATAGCGCAAGCCACAACCGCGCAAATCGTTGTCGTGGATCCACTCGCCCCCGATTGGGCCGAGAACTTGCGCCAGGTAGCAGCCAAGCTCAGTACCGCTCTGAGGTGAGGTGTTTCATGAATGAACCAATTATAGAGGTTAAAGATGTCTGGTTTTTCTACAATGGAATTCCAGTTCTTCAGGACGTAAATTTTACTGTTCGCGGGGGAGATTTCGTCGCCCTGCTGGGTCCCAACGGTGGCGGTAAGACTACGCTCCTCAAACTGATGCTCGGCCTCTTGAAGCCCGAGCGAGGTGCTATACGTATCTTTGGCCAATCCCCGCGGGAGAGCTCCCACCGCATCGGCTACATGCCTCAGCACCTCCATTTCAACCAGAGTTTTCCAATATCAGTGCTCGATGTGGTGCTCATGGGAAGGCTGCGTCCGAGCCGGGCCTGGTCTCGATACACCCAAAAAGACAGGACGGCAGCCCAACAAGCCCTGGAAAGAGTGGAAATGGGGGAATCTGCAAATCGCCGCGTCGGGGAGCTCTCTGGGGGGCAGCAGCAGAGGGTCTTCATTGCCAGAGCGCTGGTGGATGAACCTGAGGTACTCTTCTTGGACGAACCCACGGCTAGTGTGGACAGTAAACACCAGACCGATCTTTTTGATATTCTCAAGGAACTCAACGAGACGGTAACTATCATTGTAGTCAGCCACGACATCGGTGTTGTTTCCAGTCATATCAAATCTGTTGCCTGCGTAAATCAGCAGGTTTTCCACCATGATCATGCAGAAATCAACGAAGAGATGATCGAGTTGGCCTATCAATGCTGTCCAGTGGATATCGTTGCCCACGGCTTGCCCCACAGAGTTTTGCAGAAACACGAGGAGGATGAGTAATAAACAGCTGATCCAGAAATAGTGAGGTCTATGGAATATTGGAGCATTGCAAAATATCAAATCTCAAGCACCAAACCGGGGCCCCGCCCAGAGGGTGGGGACTCCGAAGGAGAAATTACAAACAAATCTCAAATTCCAATACTCAATGACCAAAACAGGTTTGGAATTTTGGTCATTGTTATTTGTTTGATATTTGTGATTTGTGATTTGGTATTTTCGCACTCTAGCACTCCAATACTCCTGAAGAACGACAATTTTGCAAACACTTTAGATACGTTATCAGGGCAGACTTGCTGAATAGGACTTGATGATATGTTTGAAGCTCTCCAGTTTGAATTTATGAGAAATGCGCTTTTGGCCGGCCTTCTCACCAGCATCGCTTGCGGGGTGATCGGCACCTTCATTGTGGTAAATCGGATCGTGTTTCTTTCCGGTGGCATTGCCCACGCAGCATATGGCGGCATTGGCCTGGCCTTCTTCTTTGGGTTGCCCTACGTGGCGGGAACTTTGGGATTCGCCCTTCTCATTGCCATGGTAATGGCGGCAGTAACGCTGAAAGCAAGACATCGGGCCGACACCATCATTGGTGTTCTCTGGGCAGTGGGGATGGCCCTCGGTGTGATTCTTTTGGATCTCACACCAGGCTATAACGTGGACCTCATGAGCTTCCTCTTTGGTAGTATACTTACCGTTCCAACAACCGATCTCTGGCTTATGTTAGTTCTGAACGGTTTGATTCTCTTGGCTGTGGCTTGTTTTTACAATGATTTCCTGGCACTTTCCTACGACGAAGATTTTGCTCAAGTCAGGGGCGTCCGCGTAAAGTTCCTCTATTTTCTTCTCCTGGCAATGGTAGCGCTCTCCGTGGTCATGATTATCAGGATTGTGGGGTTAATCCTGGTCATTGCCCTGCTGACCATTCCACCATATATAGCCGAAAAATACGCCGGATCTCTCAAAAAGATGATGTTCCTCTCCTTCCTGCTGAGCTGCTTTTTTACTATGGTTGGGCTCTGGCTTTCCTACACTTTCAATCTTACTTCAGGCGCCACCATTATCATGGTGGCGGGGGTTTGTTTTTTCATTTCACTCTTGATTGAGTTTTTGAAAGCGAAAAGGTTTTTTTCCGCTTGACAGCTCATGGAACCCCACGTCCACAGCAATGACTTGGGGCCCCATTTGCGACAGCTACCGGAACAACCGACGTGAGAAAGGCAAAAAATTATGTGCAATCAATGTGACTATGTGAATCTCATTGAACATAGTGGTTTGGGGCAAACTCCCAATCGATTGCGTGTCTTGGAAATTATCGGAAACAGCCCCCACCCCATCAGTGCGCAGGAGATTATTGCCGCCTTGAACCAAAGCCGGGATGTTAACCGGGTCACTGTTTACCGAATCCTTGACCTATTGGTGGGAAACAAATTGGTTGAGCGCATTAGTGCCGGCGACCGCTCTTTTCGCTACGGGTTGGCCCCAAATGCCAACCACCATCCGCACTCCCATTTCTATTGCGTAGAATGCGGTGAAATGGAATGTCTTCGTCCCGAACATATTAGCTTGGACACGGAGCCCCTTGAGCGCTCCTCCTTTCCAGGGTTGATCGAAAGAGTCGAAGTCCGCATTGATGGCATCTGCGAGGACTGCCGCAGGCAGTGATCACCAGGCACCGGAAAGCGAGACATAGGGGTCAAATCTTTACTCTTGACAATTCGAGCGCAAAAACCTCAGGTGTCGGATCTCAAAAGCTTTTATGAACCCGCAAACAAATAAAAGGGTAAATTGTCAAGAGTAAAGATTTGACCCCTATCGACGTTCTTCTTCGTCGGGGTAACGCTGTTGGATTGATCGCATCACATCCAGGGAGGAAAAGAAGACTTCGATGAGCGCGGGATCGAACTGCTGCCCAGCACTTTGTTCCATGGTTTTAATGATATCGGCCTCGTCCCATGCCTTCTTGTACGCTCTTTTGGAGGCCAGAGCATCGTACACGTCAGCTATGGCTACAATCCTGCCGAAAAGGGGAATCTCGTCGCCTTTTCTGCCCTGTGGTTGCAGTTGTTGCACAGAGAAACTCAGTCCCGGTCCGGTTGCCGCCAGATCGACATGCCCAGGATAACCCTTGCCATTCCACCACTCATGGTGGCTCAGGGCAACTTCTGCTGCGGCCTCATCGAAATCTGATTTCTTGTCAATAAAAAGTCTCGCCCCGAAAAATGTGTGTTGTTTCATGATGTCAAATTCTTCGTCAGTGAGCCGAGCTGGCTTCTTTAGAATCTGATCCGATATGGCAACCTTGCCCACGTCATGGAGCATGGCAGCCATCCGCAGCACATCGCGCTTGATCTGGATCTCTTTTGCGGAAATGTTATTTTCCTTGGCCCACCTTTCATATATCTCCACGGAATACGATCCAACCCGGTTGACGTGAGGTCCTGTTTCTTTGGGGTCGCGCAGTTCTGCCATCCGGATCATCCTCAGGATGAGGGTTCGGGTCATCTGTGCTCTTTCCAAGGCCATGGTGGCCATACTGGCAAAATGAACCATCATCTTGGCGTCTTCCTCTGAGAACGGCATAATCTTGCCCTTATCGTTCTGGGCATTGATAACCTGAAGGACACCGATGACTTCTTCCCGTACTGTCTTCAACGGAACTGCCAGGACCGAGTGGGTTTCATAGCCAGCAGTCTCATCGAATCTTTTGTCGAAGCGATATGGGACGGTGCTTTCGAGTGTGTAGACATCCGGAATATTCAGCTCCTGACCGGTGATTGCCGAATAACCTGCGATACTACTTTCGTCTGCAGGAATCGTAAAAATATTGTAGATAAGTTTCTCTCCTAAAGGCAGTCTCCTTTGCAGCGTGGCATTCTGAGTATAGGTGAAACGTAATTCCTCTTTGTCACGGATGTATATGGAACCGGCATCAGCATTCACAACCCGCCGGGCCTCGGTAAGTATGTGCTCCATGAGAATGTCAAGGTCTTTGACCTGGTTGAGTTCCGTACCTAGATTGGTCAGAACCTCTAGCTTTTGCTTTTCTGTAAGCATAAGGCTAATCTCCAACAAAAAGAGTTCGGCAGACCGAGAGTTCGGTAACATAAAAGTCGGAAGAGACAGAGAGCACTTAAGATTTCTTCTTGGCCCACTTCATTTCAGGTTGGTTTTTGAATCTGATCACGCCCCCTTCTGTTGGGGTGTAGTAAAAAGAGAACTCAAACTTCCGTCCTGCTCGAATGAGATAGTGGATGATGTACAAGGTATTTCCATCTTCATCCATTTTTTCCAAATCCACGATTGGAAACACATCAAAATCAAAGTAGCCCAGACCCTGTTCAAAAATGAGGGTGTCCTTTTTGATTTCAAAGGGATGGTCCACGTATTTTGGGTCATCTGTCACCCAAACCCCGATTAGCTCCTCGGGAACCGTGAATTCCTTTTGACATTGCGCTCCGAAAAATAGAATGAGAATCGCGAACGCTATGAAGGTGCTCTTTGATTTCACTCGCGTCTCCCAATCGCGTGGATCGAGTTACAAACCTTTTTAATATAAACCCCGAAAAAGAACAATACCACCTCAAACTGAAAATTCCCTGTGGTCCCACTGCAGGGGCTGTAGGGAATTTTCCAACAAAAAGAATACCGTTTTCTTCGCCCGCTAACTCGATACCGCTTCTCTCTCTTCCTGGGCCATCACCTCCAGGAAGGCCTCTACCACCTTTGGATCGAACTTGGTACCAGAGTCCTCTTTTATGAAACCAATGACGGTCTCCCTAGGCAATCCTTCACGATACGGCCTGTCTGAAATGAGAGCGTCGTAGTGGTCGGCCACCGTAAATATGCGAGCCCCTAAATCAATATCCTCTCCGGAGAGATTGTCGGGGTATCCCGAGCCGTCATAATATTCATGATGGTGCAACACCACTGGTATGATTCCGGCGTAGGCCTCAATTGGTTCCAGGATTCTCGCTCCAATGCGCACGTGCTCACGCATCAGTTGATATTCCTCATCTGTCAATTTACCTGCCTTATCAAGAATCTCCGGCGGAATTCCGATCTTGCCAAGATCGTGCAGCAGCCCTCCCCTATGCAGATCATCCAGTCGTTTCTGATTCAGTCCCAGAGCCTGGCCGATCCTCAAAGCGAGTTCAGTCACTCGCTCAGAGTGGCCTGCCGTCCAGTGTGACTTGGCATCTATGGCCCTGGCCAAAGCATACAATGTGCCCCAGTTCAGTTCGTCCAACTCCTCTATCAGTCGGGCATTTGAGATGGCCACTGCCACCTGATCAGCCAGCTGACGGGCCTGGACTGCATCTTCCTCATTAGCCTCTGTCGGATCCAGGTAGCCCAGGACGATCAAGCCGGAAAGTTTCTCGGCTACAAACATGGGAAGGGTCAAAAATAATTCCGCCTCCAACTCCGCCAGGGAGGTAAGATAGTGGGGGATTTCCTTATTTGGGTCTACGAACAATTGTTCGGGATGATCATATAATTCCTGCACCTCGGCAGCTGTGAGATTAATGGGCGCTAGCCAGTTTTCGCTTTCTGACTCGCCGTATTGGACATGCATCAGCCCACCATCTGAAGATTCAGCATCCAGCAAAGCCACGCCCACACAATCACAGGGGAATAGCTCTCGCATCCGGTTGAGCACCGTGTCCACGATGAGTCTGGTATCCAGCGCCGAAAGGATGGAACGGTCGATTTCATTCATTGTGGTCAAGGCGTTAAATTGCTTGCCCAATCGACTTGCCATGGCATTGAAGGATTCCGCCAACTCCTGAAACTCGTCGCCGCTGGTGACTGTCACTCTGGTATCAAAGTCTCTCCCGGCAATGCGTTTTGTCCCCTCCTGCAATCTTTCCAGGGGGATCAAATTCCTTCGAATCTGATTAATGCTAAGAAGTAACACCACCCACAGTGACAGCAGGACCACAAGGGGAAAGATCTTTTTGAATTTTGACATGGGCGCGAGCACGTGGGCTTTGAATTCGCCCAGGGCAATGATCCACTTGTCCACCAGGAACTCGTTTTGCATATACAAGGACGAGTACGTTCCCACGCCTTCTCTCTCTTCGTACTGCCAGTCAAATGGCCCTGAGTGGGTACGGATCATTTCACGTATTTCCTGTTCGGAAAATAATACAGCGTCTGGAAGGGTACTGAAGAGCAACGTGCCTGCTTGATCGAGTACCCAGAGTTGGGTCATAGGCGGCAGCGGGTTCTCGTCCGCCCCGCGCCACAGATACGTTATTTTGACCTCAGCAACTAAGGTTCCTCTGCCCGGCTGGTCTGGGTCGAGCAACCTGCGCATGAGAACGACCGCTGGCCGACCCGCCCGGGCCCTGGCACTTATAAGGGTTTTGCCCTGCCGCAGGTGCACCTTTTGCTCAGCGGTGAGCGGTGGCGGCTCTTGAACGGTCCCCAAAAGAGATATGGGCTTGGCCTTCTCGGTAATCACTCCCAGAGATTCGAGCCGCTCTTTCAGACGACCACTGATTTCCGCCACCGTTTCTCGCCACCTGTCTTCACCGGTTTCATTGAGGCTGGAGGCTGCAATCTCCATCCCGGTCTCAAGAAACAAGAGCCGCTCAAAAAGATGCATGCCCATGGCTCCGGCTGCCTGGTGCAATCGCTCCTGGCTCTGTTCATTGAGCTGCCTGGTCACATGTTGAAAGGAAAGTATGGCCAGGATTGTAACGGGGAGAAGGGCACAGGTGATAAACAGGAGAAAGATTCTTCTGGCCACCTTGCTGCGGAGAAATGTACGGTCAACTTTCATGGTCTGAAATCCGGTTAGAATTGAGCCCCCAAGCCCACATAACGCCCGTTCGCCGCTCGAACGATGTCATCAGCTCCCTTGTTTCTGGTGATCTGGCTGTGAGTCGGAACTTGTCTGTCAGGTCCCACACTGTACAGGTCAAAATCGTAGTTGAGGGGGTTATAGCTCCGGTCCTTGCGACAAAATTGGGGTTTTCCACCTCCAGCATGCGGCCCTTGGGCGAGATTCCTGTACTGGTATGGTGTTCCCCATGGATCTTTGAACTGGTCCCTGCCAATCTCCTGCATGCTCTCGAGCATGAACGTTATGATCGGCTGCTTCCCACCAGGATAATAGCCTTTTTCCAGCTCAAATAAGATGATCTCTTTTTCCAATGTACGGATATCCAAAACCGCACGGTCCACTTTCGCCTTGTGGAGGTAATCTGCGGTCAACGGCACCGCAATGCCGGCAAGCGTTAGCACTATAAGAATACCAAAGATGAGCTCCAACAGCGTAAAGCCTTGACAAGAGTCTCTTTTTTTCTTTTCACATTCTGGGGACACATCGAGGCTTGCCGGCAGCACCGACAAACATACAGACACGGATTTTAATCCATATTTGCCCATACGTTTCCACTGGGTGCCGCGGTTTTAATGTGCGTTCTGGCCTCGCCCCTCTAACTCCAGCATCTCAGGCAGCGGTTCTGATCCCACCCCCTGACCGGTGGCGGCACAACATGGACGTTACAAGATCTAATCCACACCTATCACCGGCAGCGCCAACGGAGCAGTCAACCGGCCACGGCGAAGAATTTCCTTTGACAACTTTTCCTCTCTTCTCCTAACCTGCAATATTCATGAAAGCAAAGTTAGTTCATGAATAATCCGGGCTAATTACCCTTAAATTCTTAACTTCTCCGTCTCAAGAGGCTAAAACAGCAAGAAACATACCATCCTAACTGGCAGCTGTCCACCCCTGGCAGGCCTGTGAGATAAGGGAGAAATGTCACTAATAAATCTTGAGATTTTAGCCGGTTACTGTCACCTCACCACCCCAACACTCCAGGCAAAGGGAGTGGCAATCTGGGTTTACCTTGGAATCTTCGCACGGCAAAGTTCTGGAGGATGTAGTGCTGTTGCTCACCCATGTACCACTTTTTTCCTTGCCACTTTTCCCGCCTTCTTGTAGCCTGAAATTAGCCCATTTTCTGCTTCCCGACGCGATCTTGCAATCTCAATTCTCCGATTGCTCTGTAAGGGTTAACCTTATTGGGCAAAAGTGAAGCTCAGCAGAATTGATTCGATGTCCTTATCAAAAAAAAACGGCATGGAAGACAAAGATAAAGCAAAAGACGAACTCATTGATGAGCTCGTCATTTTACGTCAGAGGATTAGCGAATTGGAAGCTCTGGAAGCTGAACGTGAGGAGATAGAGGAAGTCCTACGCGAGAGGGAAGAGAGATATCGCGCCATAGTGAAAGCCTTTGACGGAATTGTTTACATATGCTCCGAAGATTTCCATATTGAATTTATGAACGATGAGTGCATCAAACGAACCGGTTACGATGCCACCGGAGAATTGTGTTACAGAGTTCTTCATGATCGTGATTCAATTTGCCCCTGGTGCGTCAACGAGCGGGTGTTAAAAGGCGAAACCGTGCGGTGGGAAGTGCAAAGTCCCAAAGACAACCGCTGGTACTATATTGTAAATACACCGATTTACAACTCTGATGGCACTGTGTCCAAACAAGCCATGATTCTGGACATCACCGATCGCAAGGAGATGGAGGAGGCTCTGGAAAAAAGCGCTGATAAAATCAAACACTTTGCCTACTCCGTATCACACGATCTCAAGAGTCCTGCTGCTGCTATTTATGGCCTGACAAAACGTCTTCATGAACGGTATGGCGATAGTCTCGATGAAAAAGGCAGGAGGTACTGTGCTCAGATATTAAAAGCTTCCCTGCATGTCGGAGCGCTCATTGAGAAGATCAACGCTTACATCGAGGCCAAGGAGGCGCCGCTAACAACTGAAGAAATTGATCTCAGAGAGATTCTTCAAATCATTAAAGATGAGTTCTCCCCTCGGTTGACCATTCGTCGAATCACCTGGTTGGAGCCTGAAACCATACCTGAAATCAAAGCTGATATGTTGTCCATGCTCAGGGTATTTCGGAATTTTGTGGACAACGCTTTGAAATACGGTGGAGAAGGCCTCAGTGAAATCAGCATTGGATATCAGGGGAACGACGATTTCCACATCTTTTCTGTGAGCGACAACGGGGAAGGCATACGGGGGGGAGATTATGAAGGGCTTTTTGCCGCGTTTCGCAGGGATGACACCTCCAAGGCAGTGGAGGGAGCTGGACTTGGATTAGCCATAGTGAGCGAGATAGCGGAACGCCACAAAGGCCGAGTTTGGGCGGAGCCTGGGAAAGACCAGGGAGCAATATTTTTTATCTCGGTGTCAAAGGATCTCTGAACGGTTATGGCAGCCCAAATTCCAAGCACCAAACCGGGGCCCCGCCCAGAGGGTGGGGACTCCGAAGGAGAAATCTCAGGGTTATAGGTGTCAGGTGTCAGGTGTCGGGTGTCAGGAAAAAGAAACATAGAAGCTGAAACCTGTCGAAGATCCCGTCTGAAGCGGAGCGGCAGCGGGGAACACTGAAACCTCCATCCGTCCTGAACACTGAAACCTTAGTCATTGTGATTTGGAATTTCTATTCCCCGATACTCCAGTACTCCAAAACAGCTCGCAATCTTTAGATGTTGAATAAAGCCCAGGAGGCCAACTATGGGTGAGCGCAAGAGACTGTTCTTGCTGGTTCTCATCATGACAACCGTGTCTATGGTTGTTGTCGGAATCACCATCTACGTCTTGTATGGCACCTCTTTTGAGCAACAACGAGAGAGACTGGTGGAGACTGCTCAGAGTCAGGCTCGTCTGATAGAAGCCATCGCCCGGTTCGATGCCACCAATGAAAGAAACGACCCCGGATTTTATCCTGATGGTGCAACAGTGGCTACCTTAAGCCAGATCATCGATGCCCACAGCCACTACAAGGGCTTTGGTGAGACTGGAGAGTTCACCCTTGCTCGTCGTGCTGGGGATGATATTTTCTTCCTGCTCAGGCACCGGCATCATGACCTGGAGAAGCCAAAACCAGTATCTTTTGACTCAAAACTGGCCGAACCCATGCGACGGGCGCTGTCGGGACTGTCCGGAACTGTGGTCGGCCTCGACTATAGGGGAGAGATAGTCCTGGCGGTGTACGAACCTGTGACAGAGTTGAACTGGGGGATTGTGGCCAAGATTGATCTGGCAGAGGTTAGAGGTCCGTTCGTCAAGGCTGGCATAATTGCCATCTGTGCAGCACTTCTCGTAGTCCTCGTCGGGGCAGTTATTTTCCTTGGCGTTAGCAATCCAATGATTAGGCGGTTGGAAGAAAGCGAGAACCTCTTGCGGGAACAGTTCGCAGAGCTAGATCATATTTACGCCAATGCCCCAGTCGGGCTGTGTTTGATGGATACCGACCTGCGTTTTGTACGTATAAATGAGAGGCTGGCTGCCATTAATGGAAAGCCCGTATCGGCACACATCGGTCGAACCCTTGGGGAGGTCATTCCGGGCATCACTCCTCGAATAGAGCCGATCTATCGCCAAGTAATGGAATCCGGTGAACCGTTCCTCAACTTTGAGGTCCGCGGCGTTACGCCCGGGGAACCCGAGGTTCCACGGCACTGGCTGATAAGCTATCACCCGCTCATGTCGGAAGAAGACACGGTCCAGGGCGTGAGTACGGTTGTACAAGATGTAACCGAACTCAAGCAGGCGGAAAATGAACTGAAATGGGAATTTGGTGTGAATGCCGCTCTCTCGGAGCTATATAAGCCGCTGATTTCGCCTTCTTCTTCAGTCGCAGAGATTACGACTACGATATTGGACCAAGCCAAGAGGTTGACCGGAAGTCCACACGGGTACGTCTCCTCTATTGACCATACTACTGGTGATAATGTTGCGCATACCCTTACCGAAATGATGGGAGTTCAGTGCAAAGTTGAGGTCGAACACAAGAAAATTGCCTTCCCGCGGGGAGATGACGGGTTGTACCAAGGACTCTGGGGCTATTCGTTGAATACTCTACAACCTTTCTTCGCCAACTCGCCTGAAACATATCCAGCATCCACTGGAATCCCTGAGGGACACATACCTCTCAAGAGCTTTCTATCTGTACCGGTCATGTTGGGCGGGGAGTTAGTTGGTCAAATTGCTTTGGCCAACAAAAAGAAGGATTATACCGAGCGAGATCTCGAAGCGATTCGTCGATTGGCCGAGTCCTATGCCCTAGCCATTCAGCGCAGGCGGGCGGAGGAGGCACTGCAAGAAGCCCACGCCGAGCTCGAGATGCGTGTGGAGAAGCGCACTGCCGAACTGGTTAGAACGAACGAGCAGTTGAAAAAATCAGAGGATGAACTCCGGATTCTCTCTTCTCAGCTTCTAACAGCCCAGGAGAATGAAAGGGCACGGATCGCCCGGGAACTCCATGATGGCATTGGCCAATCCTTGAGTGCCATCAAGTTTAGAATTGAAGATGCCCTTGGACAACTGGGTAAAGACGTAGCCGAGTCAAGTGTCAATTCATTGAACAGTCTTATTCCGGTAATTCAAAGCACCGTTGAAGAAGTTCGAAAAATAACCATGGCCCTGCGGCCATCCACCCTGGATGACCTGGGTATCTTGGCAACAATCGCTTGGTTTTGCCGTGAGTTTCAAGAAACCTATGCAAACGTCAGAATCCAAAAAGAGATCGGCCTAGGAGAAGCTGACATTCCTGAATCGTTGAAGACTGTTATCTATAGAGTCTTGCAGGAAGCCCTGAACAACGTGGCAAAACACAGCGGCGCAGACAGCGTCACTATCTTCCTGACGAAGAGAAACGATACCATAGAGTTGACTATTGAGGATAATGGTCGCGGCTTCGACCTTAAGGAGGCGCTCGATGTCGATGGCTCCAAGAGGGGCTTCGGGCTCGGGAGCATGAAGGAACGACTAGAACTCTCCGGAGGGTCTTTTTCCCTCGAGTCAGTCAGGCGAGAAGGAACCACTATCAGGGCATCTTGGCC
>Ga0210106_1000005_pt1 | contig 26095 bp, 18 predicted proteins | sample Tolay_CordC_D2_FD_185580 | JGI IMG/M metagenome (GOLD analysis project Ga0210106, IMG submission 185580) | Wetland microbial communities from the San Francisco Bay, California, USA, that impact long-term carbon sequestration - Tolay_CordC_D2... | ecosystem: Environmental > Aquatic > Marine >...
GGGTGAGATCGATAAAATAGGCCTCAGTCAAAGGATTTTTTCCCAGCCGAAGTTTTACGTGCCAGCGCTGATTACGATTTCGGTGTTCGCGCTGGTGTTTCCCTTCATCTTCTCAATGTATCAGACCAATATCATGATAACCGGCCTCATTTATATCATGCTCGGTCTGGGACTTAACATCGTCGTTGGACTTGCCGGTCTGCTCGATCTGGGGTATGTGGCCTTTTATGCGGTGGGAGCTTACTCTTATGCGCTCCTGAACCACCATTTCGGCATTGGTTTCTGGACCGCGCTTCCCATCGGCGCCGGCGTGGGTGTGCTCTTTGGGATACTTCTGGGCTTTCCCGTGCTGCGTTTGCGGGGGGACTATCTGGCTATCGTAACCCTCGGCTTTGGTGAAATCATAAGGCTCATTCTGGAAAACTGGAATGAATTTTCTTTCGGGCCCAGCGGTATCGCAAATATTCCGCGCCCCTCGCTTTTCTCCATTCAACTATCTCTACACAATGCAACCATATATCTCTATTACCTGATGATCCTTTTCGTACTGTTTACCATTTTTGTGGTGAATCGCTTGCAGGACTCCAGAATCGGCAGGGCCTGGATTGCCTTGCGGGAGGATGAGGTTGCCTGTGAAGCCATGGGAGTTGACAGAAGAAAGACGAAGCTGACCGCATTCGCCCTGGGCGCAACCTGGGCAGGCATGGCAGGTGTTATCTTCGCGGCCAAGACCACCTTTATCAATCCTGCAAGTTTCACCATCTGGGAATCGATTATCATCCTCTGCATTGTGGTGCTGGGTGGAATGGGATCCATCATCGGGGTTATTGTCGGGGCACTTATCCTTATCCTACTGCCGGAATATCTCAGGGCGTTCTCTGAATACCGGATGCTGATTTTCGGGGGCATGCTGGTGCTCATGATGGTTTTTCGTCCCGGCGGGATCGTCAGCGATGTTCGGCGAACATACAAGTTTGCAGGTTTACAAAACAACAAAGAAGAGAATCTGTAGGTAAATGGCACCAATACTGGAAGTAAAAGGTCTGAGCATGGACTTTGGCGGTCTGCGGGCGCTGGATCAGCTGGATCTGGATGTCGAGGCAGGGGAAATCGTCGCCCTTATCGGTCCCAATGGTGCGGGAAAAACCACCTTTTTCAACTGCATAACCGGCATTCATCCTCCTACTGAGGGTGACATGCTGATTGCGCCCCCTGGGAAAAAAAAGCAGGAACGTGTAAACGGTCTGAAACCCAATCACTTGACCGAACGGGGCCTGGCCCGGACATTTCAGAATATCCGCTTGTTTCCCAATATGACGGTTCTGGAAAACGTCATGATCGGCCGCCACTGCCGCATGTCTTCAGGAATCCTGGGTGCCATTTTCAGAGGCCGAGGCACGGTCAGGGAAGAACAGGAAGTGGTGCGGGAGAGCTACGTCATCCTGGAAAAGATCGGCCTTGCCGGCTTCGTCAATGAGTTTGCCATGAATCTTCCTTACGGGGCCCAGCGGCGTCTTGAAATCGCCAGGGCCATGGCGACCGAGCCGTTCTTACTCCTTCTTGATGAACCGGCCGCTGGCATGAACCCCCAGGAAACCAAGGAACTTGACGACCTGATCATATGGATCCGTGACAATGAGAAGATTTCCATCCTGCTGATCGAACACGACATGAAGCTGGTTATGAGCCTGTCTGATCGTATCTTTGTGGTGGATTACGGCAAGAAGATCGCCCAGGGCACACCCGAAGAGATAAAATATAATCCCACTGTTATAAAGGCGTACCTCGGGGAAGAGATTGATGCTTGAGCTCAAGAACCTACAAACTTTCTACGGTAACATTCAGGCCTTGAAGGATGTCAGCATTGAGATCTCCGAGGGCGAGATAATCACCCTGATCGGTGCAAACGGGGCAGGGAAAACCACCACGCTGATGTCGGTTTGTGGAATCGTGCCACCGAGATCCGGCGACATACTGTTCATGGGTAAACCGATTCATGATTTAAGTCCCAACCAAATTGTCTCCCTTGGGATCTCCCAGGTTCCCGAAGGCAGACGAATTTTTCCATACTTAACAGTGGTGGAAAACCTGGACATGGGAGCTTTTTTGCGCACTGACAAAGATGGCATCAAGCAGGATATGGAGTACATATTCGAGCTTTTTCCGATTCTTGCAGAAAGGCGCCATCAGGCCGGCGGCACACTCAGTGGGGGTGAACAGCAGATGCTCGCCATTTCTCGGGCACTTATGGCCAGGCCGATGCTCCTGCTGATGGATGAGCCCTCCCTGGGACTTGCACCCCTTATAGTCAAGCAGATTTTCGAAATCATAAGGAAGGTAAACACTGAAAATAACACCACCATTTTCCTGGTGGAGCAGAATGCAAACCTGGCCCTCAAAGTGGCCCACAGGGGTTATGTAATGGAAACCGGCCGGATCACTCTAACAGATTCTGCCGAAAATCTCCTTGCCGATGAAAATGTAAAGAAGGCATATCTGGGGTTGTGAGTCACTTGTCATAACGACAAGTGGCGAGAAACCAAAACTAGATACCTAGAAAACCATTCAATCCTACTTCTCTCAAAGCAAAACATCTCCTTAGAGGCAGCAATTCCCTCAAAGTCAGGCTCCGTATCACTCTCCATTATTTCACCCCACCTTCATCCCCATGGGGGTGAGGAAGTTTAAGTTTGTTGACGGGCACCAACCAGGTGGTGGAGGAGGTGAAGTTGGGGCAACCGCCTGCATTGACAAACCAGATTGCATGGGGTAAGGTTTTGCTCAAATCCCTTGAAATCACTAGTGATAATCAAGCTGTCAGCCATCAGCCCTTAGGATTAAATGAGAACAAAACCTTAGTCTGCTGAGAGCTCGTCGCTGACTGCTACCAAGGTGGGGTGTTGAAACAAGAGAACTTTTTTGGATCGACGGGCTGGCAAGCAGAACCACCGCTGGCGGAACGCATGCGCCCCAGCACAGCGGGCGAGTTTGTGGGCCAGCAGCAGGTGATGGCTCCCGAAAAGCTGATAGGGCGCCTGCTCAGGCATGGCCGCATGCAATCGCTAATTCTCTGGGGTCCTCCAGGATGCGGCAAAACCACCCTGGCACGGTTGATTGCGCGAGATACGGAGGCGCACCTCATAAACCTTTCGGCGGTGACCGCCGGCGTCAAGGATGTACGGGCTGCTGTTGATGAAGCCAGACAACAGCAGAGCATGTGCCGAAAGCGTACTATTTTGTTCTTGGATGAGATCCATCGCTTCAACAAGGCCCAGCAGGATTTACTCCTTCCTCACGTGGAAAACGGTACAATTACCTTCATCGGAGCAACCACAGAGAATCCCTCCTTCGAGGTCATTTCGCCCTTGCTGTCGCGGGCGCCGGTGGTGGTGTTGGAACCGCTGAGTGAGGATGACTTGGAGGTGATTCTCAAGAGCGCTCTCGAGGACAAGGAAAGGGGAGTGGGCGGACTGAACACGGACATAGATGAAGATGCACTGGCGTATCTGATTCGAGCGGCCAGAGGAGATGCACGTCTGGCCCTCAATGGCCTGGAAGTGGCTGTACTGACCACAGCGCCGAACCCCAGTGGACGGCGCCACTTAAACCTTCAGACAGTGGTTGATGCCGTCCAAAAAAAGGCTTTCATTTATGATAAGGATGGTGAGGAACACTACAACCTGATTTCTGCACTACACAAGAGTTTACGAGGAAGCGATCCTGATGCGGCTCTCTATTGGCTTGCCAGGATGCTCGAGGCCGGAGAGGACCCCCTCTATATAGCTCGCAGAATGGTGCGCTTCGCTTCGGAGGATGTGGGTTTGGCCGATCCACGAGCGCTTATGGTAACGGTTGCGGCCCAACAGGCTTTTCATTTTCTGGGACGGCCTGAAGGAGATTTGGCCCTGGCCGAAGCAGCAGTCTATTTGGCAACGGCACCGAAGAGTAACGCCCTTTATAAGGCTTACGGTAAGGCGAGGCAGGAGGCCGAAGACAAGGGGAATTTGCCGGTTCCACTGCCACTCCGCAATGCACCAACTGGTCTGATGCGTCAATTGGGTTACGGTCGTGGTCACCGTTATCCGCATGATTATTCCGAGGCCCACGTTCCAATGAGCTATCTCCCTGAGGATTTACAGGACCTACGGTTTTATGAGCCAACAAATAGGGGGTTTGAGGTAACTGTGGGAGAGCGCTTGAATTACTGGCGCCAACGGGTAAAAACAGCCAAGCGCAAAGCGTAAGGGCCAGCAGGCAGAGGGTAGATTGGGGATTTCGGAATGCGGATTGCGGATTTGGAAGGGCATAGAACATAGAGCATAGGGTAGGACATTGGTCATGTGCCTTCGGCGTCATTAGGCCAGTACGCTTCGCTGTCATTTATTGTAAGAGGTATGGTGCGTAGAGTTTATGCAGCTGATAGCTGATAGTTGAATACAATCGGCTAAACTGGACAAACCGACTAATCCGGCTAAACTGATTAAACAGACAACAGGCATAGAACACGGTAGAAAGGCTAAGGCGAGGCGGTGAGACTAATTCCACCTCACGAATGAGCCAGTGAGACAACGACGGCAAAAGTTATGATCCGCAGAAGTATTGCCATCCTGATTTTGTTGAGTTCCTTCGTTGCGGGGCCGTTATTGGCCAGGGGCGCTGAGCGGTCCTTAACAGAAGGTATCCATCGCTACAAGAAGCTGGTGAAGCTGCATCCCCATAAAGCTACCTACTGGAACGCACTGGGCTACTATTACCTCAAAGCAGGGAATTTGCAAGAGGCGGAGATTCACTTTCTAACGGCCATCGAAATTGATAATTCCTACCCGACTCCCCATAACAACCTCGGCGTGGTTTTTCTCAAGCAGGACCGCCCGGAGCAGGCAGAAAAAGAGTTTATCCAGGCCGTCAGGCTAGACCCGCAGTACTGCAAAGCTCAATATAACTTGGCCGTGGCTCTTTTTCACCAAAAGCGATATGCGGACGCAGCCAAGGCCTACTTCAAGGCCCGCGATTTGGACAGAGAGTATGTGAGCAGGAGGGATAATAGCGAAAATACGCAGAAGAAGTTGCAGGCGGCCCTGGAACAGGCAGCTGGAGATGAAGAATCCACCAAAGAACTGAAGCGGATGCAAAAATGGTTGGCGCCAAACTATTAGGTCGGTTCAGCTGGTGCTGGATTTTGTTATTATATTTTTTGGGTATGGCCCAGCCAGTTGCGGCGGCAGAACGGGCGGACCTTTTGTGGAATTTTGCCGATCACCTCTATCAGGAGCAAGACTTTTACAGGGCCCTGAGTGAGTATCAGCGTTTTCTCTTTTTGTTTCCGACTGACCCTCGTGTCCCGGAGGCTGAACTCCAAATTGGCCGCTGCTATCGGCGGGAGGGAAAGTCCCAGAAGGCTTTCAGTCACTTAATCAGGCTCCACAATCGCCGAGCCGAGGAACCCGCTGGGCGCGAAGCTTTGTTGGAGATGGTAGCGATCCGCGAGGAACAGGGACGTTATCCGGAGGCCATTTACTGGGCTAAACAATTTGTTGAGCGCTACCCTGACTATGCAGAAATTGATGTTGTCTACATGCGCTTGGCGTGGCTTCAGATCGACAGCGGCAAATATGAGGAAGCAATTGCCACTCTGGAGCTGCTCAAGCCAGGGAGCACACATTATCCCCGGGCAAGATCACTTCGCCAAGCGTTGGAGCAGAGACCTGAAAAAGGAAAGAAGTCCCCTGCCGTGGCAGGAACGTTGTCCGCGGTGCTGCCAGGTTCAGGGCATCTTTACGCGGGTCGGCCAGGCCAGGCCGCTTCATCATTCCTGCTGAACGCTCTCTTTATCGCCGGAGCAGTAATAGCTTTTCAACAGGATAGTCCGGTTCTCGGCGGGATTCTCGTTTTTTTCGAGTTGGGGTGGTACCAAGGGGGTATCCGCAGTGCGGTTCAAGCGGCACGTGAGGAGAATCAGAAGCAGGAAAGGAAATACCGCAGGGAGCTCGAGCAAAAGTATCGGCTTTCTTTTGGGTTGGAGCCCGGAAAAGATCGGATGGCACTTTCGGTGCGCTTAAGTTTCTAGGGTACAGGTTGTATTATATCAAATGTTGTATAATGTGGAAAAAAATAAGGGTCATATTTCATGCGGATGAGGGTTGAGGCAAGAGAAAGCATCAAACCCTTTCGGTTGGTGAAGTATTTCACTCTGACCAGCCTTGTGGTGATTCTCATTCCTACCCTGATGCTGTCCATATTCATCTCACAGCGGGCCAAGAACGAACTCTTCAGACAGAGTGAACAGTATGCCCTTTTGGTTGCCATCAATTTGAACCATCAGGTCTTCAGCCAGTTCGTCCTGCCGACGGTGCTGAAGTTTGGTCGGATTATGCTCGGCAGTCCTCAACAATATGAACGTATGGACAAGGTGGTTCGCAACACCATTCACGGATTCAAGGTGGACAGGGTTGACGTCTATAATCTCAAAGGGGTGATCAGCTATAGCACGGATCGTTCCCTGGTAGGGCTCCCCGGGCTTGGCGGCAGAGATTTCAACTTGGCACGTGAAGGGAAATCTTCATCGCGGCTCGTTTCACGGGGGGGCTTTCTCGGTTTTGAGCTTGGAGGGGTGGCAAAGCAGAGGCAGCTCAAGACCTATATCCCCCTGCGGATGGAGCAACACCTCTCAAGAGAGCAGGACCGTATCCTTGGGGTGTTCGAGATTACCCAGGATATTTCCGAGGACTATGCTGCCATTACCAGCTTTCAGAATAACATTATTTTGAGCCAGCTGGTGGTAATGAGCCTTCTCTTTTTCGTATTACGTTTAATTGTGAAGAGGGCAGAGGGCATTATCGCCAAAAGAAGTGAGGAGCGCAGGCGTTTGGAGGAGCAGCTTAATCAGGCTGAGAGATTGGCCGCCCTTGGTGAGATGGTTGCCGGTGTCAGCCATGAGATCAGGAATCCACTGGGGATCATCGGCTCCACCGCCCAACTTCTGCATCAGAAACTTGAGGAAGGGGATCAAAAGAAGCAGCTCGGCAAAATCATCATGGAGGAGACGACCCGTTTGAACTCAATTGTCACTGATTTTTTGGATTTTGCTCGTCCAACCACGCCACATTTGTCAGAGTGCCAGGTGGAGAAAGTGCTGGAGAAAAATCTTGAGTTTCTGGAGGTTGAACTCAAAAGGCGAGATATTACCGTTGAAAAACGTTTTGCCGAGAATGGCACCCCGGTTTACGCAGACGCCGCTTTGCTCTATCGCGCCTTTTTGAACATTTTCGTAAATGCCATGGAAGCTTTGGATGATGGGGGGGCGATTAAGGTAGTCACGCGTTACAAAAACTCCCAGGAGGATAGCCTCGAGGTGGTCATCTCCGATACAGGTGCTGGAATTTCCAAAGAAACGATAGCAAAGATATTTGATCCCTTTTTTACTACCCGCGAAACGGGTACCGGGCTGGGACTTCCCATAGTCCGGAACATAATTGAAAGCCATGGTGGTACAGTTCAGATTGAAAGTCCACCAAGGACAGAACGAGTGCAGGTGGAAGACAAGGGGACAGCTATTATCATTTCCCTGCCCGTGAACCCGGTTGTGAGCTAATCAATTGATTGGCACAGCAGAAGAGAATCATGGAAACCATTCTTATCGTTGATGATGAAAAAAATTATCTCTTGGTCTTGGAGGCTCTCCTTGTGGATGCCGGATACGAAGTGATTACCTCTGACAACACCACTGAGGCGCTCGAAATTACCATGAGCCATGACCTGGATCTGGTGATAACCGACATGAGAATGCCTGGTCCGGATGGGATGGAATTTCTTGCCCAATTACGGAGTCGGCAACCCGACCCGCCGGTAATTATGATGACAGCATACGCCACAGTGGAAAGGGCTGTGGAGGCTATGAAGCGGGGCGCTTTCGATTACATCACCAAGCCTTTTAAGAACGAAGAGTTGATACTTACCATTCGAAAAGCCATAGAGATGCACCGACTCAAGCAGGAGAATCGGTTGCTCAGCCGGGAACTGCAGGAGCGCTTCCAGTTCGGTAACATTGTAGGTAAGAGTAAAATCATGCGCCAGGTCTATGAGATTATAGAAAAAGTGGCGCAAACTCGAGCCTCGGTATTGATAACTGGAGAGTCGGGCACAGGCAAAGAACTCATTGCCAGAGCAATTCACTTCAACAGTCCTAGGCGCGATAAGCCATTTATTTCGGTGAACTGTTCGGCGCTGTCCGAAACGTTGCTGGAGAGCGAGCTCTTCGGTCATGAGCGGGGAGCATTTACCGGTGCTGTCACCCAAAGGAAAGGGCGGTTTGAGTTAGCACACGGCGGATCTCTTTTTCTTGATGAAGTGGGCGATATGTCTACTGCGTTGCAGGTAAAATTGCTTAGGGTCTTGCAAGAGATGCAATTTGAGCGGGTGGGCGGCACCAAGACCCTGCAGGTGGATGCCCGACTGGTTACTGCCTCCAACCGGGAGCTCGACCGGGAGGTGGAGTTGGGACGTTTTAGAGAGGACCTTTATTATCGTCTGAAAGTAGTCCACATTAAAGTGCCGCCACTGAGAGAGCGGAGAGATGATATACCACTTCTGGTTCACCACTTTTTGGAAAAGGCCGCCGAAGCAAATAGGATTCCAGTCAAAAGAGTAAGCCATGAAGCACTCAAGTACCTGTGCCAGCATGATTGGCTAGGGAACGTACGAGAGCTGGAGAACGTCATCGAACGTGCGGTGATCCTCTGTGATGGTGATGATGTCAGTCCCCAGGACTTACCCGAGGAGCTGTTCCAGCAGCGACTGCCGGGCATCACCAAAGAAACCTCGGGTCAAACCCAAACTACCTCGGACCTGGCAGGAGATGGTGAGTTGCTGCCCTATTTAGGACTCAATCAACGGCAGGTCAAGGCAATAAATTTCATCAAGAAAAACGGCTATATAAGCAACGATTATTACATCCAAATAAACCACATTTCTGATCGTCATGCCCGTCGCGATCTCAGGCAAATGGTGGATTTGGATATTGTTGTACGTGTCGGCAAAGGAAGGAGTACTCGATATGTGCTCAAATAGTCCGGATTATGTCCGGATTATGTCCGGATTATGTCCGGATTTGATCTTTACGCCTAAGGCCATAAAGATAATAATTCCCGAAATATTAGTAATTTTAAGGTGATAGAAATATTAGGCCAATGGGAAGAAGTGGCAAGAAACTTGCTATGTTTAGTGAAACGAGTAAGGATGGTAAGGACAGTACGAAAATGAAGACCCTGCCTTCTTGACTCTTCAACTCTTTTTCTCCTTTCTTTGACCGTCCGGATGTGGCCCCATCCAGACGGTCATTTTTTTGCCTCCTGAGTTCTCAACAGCTACCTCTACGCTAAACCCGGATATTTCATGAATCCGCCTAGGCGGACCGCAGGGTGTTGGGATAGCAGGGGACTAGTTCTAGTGCTTCTTTCCTCAAAGTAGGTCAGCAACCGTAGGGTACATACTATTGCCAATTACTGCCGGGATGTGCTCAGATCGCTCCTATTTAAATCTTGACAAAGCTGGGAGCGATTGCTAATTTGCCTAGCACTCGACAGAGGCGAGTGCTAAAAAGGTAGCCATGAAGGGACTAGTGAGAGGGGAAAGAAGTCGTCTGGTGCTGGAGGCGGTTATCCTCGAGTACATCAAGGGTGGGGTGCCCGTTGGTTCTCGAGCGATAGCAAAAAAGTACGGTCTAAGCGTCAGTCCAGCAACCATTCGGAATGTAATGGCAGACCTTGAGGAACTTGGCCTCCTCTATCAACCGCATACATCCGCTGGTAGGGTTCCCACCGAACTCGGGCTCCGAGTATATATTGATGCAATTCTAAAGATACAGCAGCTCAGTATTGCTGATCGTGAACAAATCAGACGATCGTACCGGGGTGGTGTGTCCCGGGTGGAAGGATTGTTGCAGGAGACTTCCAAGGTCCTCTCGTCTTTCTCCAAGCAGGCTGGTGTGGTCCTAACACCTCGCCTCTCTCACACGGTGTTCAAGCGGATCGAGTTTGTTCGGCTGCGTACCAGTATGGTTATGACCATTCTGGTTTCTCAGGCCGGCATTATCCACAATACAGTTTTTGAAATAAAAGAAGACATTTCTCAGGAGGAATTGGACAAGTATGGTCGTTATCTCAATGACATGTTGCAGGATTTAGCCCTGCACCAGGTCAAGGCGCGGTTGCTGGAGGAGATGCAAAAGGAGAAGGTTCTCTTTGATCGCTTGCTTTCTAAGGCCTTGGAATTAAGTCAGAAGGCTTTGCAGGAGGACATAGAAAATAGCGAACTCTACATCGGTGGCAGGACCAATCTCTTGGACAACCCAGAATTTGCCGACGTGGAACAGATGAGGCGGATCTTCAATGCTTTTGAAGAGAAAAGCAAGATTATCGATCTTTTGGATAAGAGTATGTCAGCCGGAGGGGTCAATATTTTCATCGGCTCAGAAAGCGAACTGCTGGACATGGAGAGCGTAAGCTTTATTACTTCGCCCTATGCCAGCGGCGATGAGGTTCTTGGTACCCTCGGTGTAATTGGGCCCACGAGAATGGACTACTCGCGGATTATTCCTCTGGTGGATTACACTGCCAAGCTCCTGAGTAAAATGCTGGAGGAAACCTTCTAAATTTAAACAGACATTTTCGCGTAACTTACAAGCTCCCTTCATTTTTTTTGGGAGCTTTGTTATGAATAGACGTTGGGGGGGCTTGACTCAGCGCTAATCGTTCTTAAAAAAGTAATGTGAAGTAATGGAGGGAGCAGGGTGGTTTCAAAAGAAAAGCGAACAGCGGAACCTCAGAACAATGTGAACGAAAATCAAGAAGACCAACAGGAGATCTCACCTGAGTTGGAGAACCAAGCTCGAGCGGACGAGGCTGAGATTGAGCAAGAGGAACCTTTTGATCCTGAGACGGCGGATGGGGATACGCTTTTGGCCAAGTACCGGGAGCTGGAGGATGAGCTCAGTGAAACCCAGGAACGAGTCCTGCGCACTGCTGCGGATGCTGAAAATTTCAAGAAAAGGCTGCAGCGAGAGAAAGAAGAGCAGACTCGCTACGCAAATGAATCCTTTATGCGCGAGTTGCTACCCGTAATAGACAATCTGGAACGGGCCCTAGAACACTCAGAGGCCGGTGCAGATCAGGGGGGACTGCTGGAGGGCTTAAACATGACGCTCAAGGGCTTCCTTGACACCCTGACCAGGTTCGGCTGCACGTCGGTAGAGGCAGCAGGGAAACTCTTTGACCCGAACTTTCACGAGGCCGTTTCTCAGGAAGAGAGCGCTGATCACGAGCCCAACACAGTGCTGAGGGAATTACAGAAGGGCTACATGCTCAAAGAGAGGTTGCTTAGGCCAGCAATGGTACTGGTCTCCAAACGGACCAGCCAGCAAGACAACGCTACCCGAGAGAAAACCACAGCCAAGGCTGCGGAAGCGAACAGTGGTGAGGTAAAGATAAAGGTAAAAAAGGGGTAAGAAACAGGACCATAATAGAGAATCACCTTAGGATGAGAGATTAAGGAGGAAAGAATGGCAAAGATTATCGGCATTGATCTAGGGACAACAAACTCAGTCGTCGCAGTGATGGAAGGCAAAGAGGCAAAGGTCCTCACAAATGCCGAAGGAGGCCGTACGACTCCGTCTATTGTCGCTTTCACAGAAAGTGGCGAGAGGCTATTGGGACAGGTGGCAAAAAGACAGGCAATCACCAATCCCGAGAACACAGTCTATGCGGTCAAACGCTTGATAGGTAGGAAGTATGACTCTCCAGAGGTCAAGCAAGATATTTCTATCTGCCCTTATGAGATCGTCAAAGCTAACAATGGTGATGCGCACATCCAGATTCGTGGCAAGGAGTATAGCCCCGCAGAGATTTCGGCCATGGTTCTGCAGAAGATGAAGCAGACCGCGGAGGATTATCTGGGTGAAAAGGTGACTGATGCGGTGATCACTGTGCCTGCTTACTTCAACGACAGTCAGCGCCAGGCCACCAAAGATGCTGGCCGAATTGCTGGGCTCAATGTCCTGAGGATTATCAACGAACCCACGGCAGCTTCACTTGCCTACGGCCTCGACAAGAAAAAAGAGGAGAAGATTGCGGTCTTTGACTTGGGCGGCGGCACCTATGATATTTCCATTCTGGAAATTGGTGATGGCGTTTTTGAGGTAAAGGCGACAAATGGTGATACTCACCTGGGTGGAGAGGATTTCGACCAGAGGATTATTGATTGGCTGGCTGATGAGTTTCGGAAAGACCAGGGGTTCGATCTTCGTGGAGACAAAATGGCCTTGCAGCGTCTCAAAGAGGCTGCAGAGAAGGCCAAGATGGAGCTCTCCACCTCCATGGAAACCGAGATCAACCTGCCGTTTGTCACCGCTGACGCCAGTGGTCCTAAACACCTCAATATGAAATTAAGTAGAGCCAAAATGGAGTCACTGGTGGAGGATCTCGTTGAAAAAGTGGTTCCTCCCATGCGAACCGCTCTCAAGGATGCAGGCTTGACGACCTCAGAGGTCGATGAGGTGATCCTGGTGGGCGGTATGACCCGGATGCCCAGGATCCAAGAAAAGGTTAAGGAATTTTTTGGCAAGGAGCCGCATAAAGGAGTCAACCCTGATGAAGTAGTTGGCGTAGGTGCTGCAATTCAGGCCGGAGTGCTCAAAGGCGACGTGAAGGATGTACTGCTCTTGGATGTCACCCCGCTCTCGCTTGGTATTGAGACTCTGGGAGGAGTAAAGACCAAGCTGATCGAAAAAAATACCACCATCCCAACTCGGAAGAGCCAGATTTTTTCTACGGCTGCCGATAACCAGCCGGCCGTCTCCATCCACGTGTTGCAGGGTGAACGGGAGATGGCGGCAGATAACAAGACTCTAGGACGCTTCGAGTTGGTGGGCATCCCCCCAGCACCGAGGGGACTTCCGCAGATTGAAGTGACCTTCGATATTGATGCCAATGGTATTGTTAACGTCTCGGCCAAAGACCTGGGAACAGGAAAGGAGCAGTCCATCAGCATTACCGCTTCCAGCGGTTTGGGTGAGGAGGAGATCCAAGCAGCTATCAAGGAAGCGGAATTGCACGCTGAAGAGGACAAGAACAAGAAAGACCTGGTCGAGGCTAAGAACAATGCCGACTCTCTCATCTATCATACCGAGAAAACCCTGAAAGAAATGGGAGACAAGGTTGACGCGGGCACCAAGCAAACCGTAGAGGAACACACGCAGCGACTCAGAACAGCTATGGAAGGTGACGATGCGGAAGCCATCAAGCAAGCTTCAGAAGAGCTGATGCAGGCTTCACACAAAGTGGCAGAAGCCATGTACCAGCAAGCAAGCCAGGACACCGGGGCTGAGGCGGCTCAGGAGCATCCCGGGGAGGCTGCTGGCGGTGCTGACAGCGACGAAGAAGTAGTTGAAGCGGAGTTTGAGGAGGTTGATGACGATAAGAAGTAACTTCTACCACTAGCCCAGATATTTCATGAATCACTTGCTGCGACCACGGATATGACCGTCCTTCCTGGCGTCCTCGGGTGTCGATTCCTGCGACGTACCGTTCAGGTACGCCTCGGAACCAACACCCTGCGGTTGCCCGGTGGCAAGCCCATCTTCGTGGTCTCGCGACAGCAATTCACGAAGTATCCGGGCTAAGGGCTTGCTTAATTCCTGGAAAGGGTGCTACATATGACCTCGTTTTTGGAGGTTGGAGCACCCTTTTTTATATTGCGGATTGCGGATTTGAGATTGCAGATTATAGGCATTTTAGATCATTTTAGGCATTAGAGCTCTCTATGCCCTACGCCTTTCCAAATGTGCAATGTTAGATGAGGAATGATACTCTGTGCTATGCGCCTAACAACAAGAGCTGGGAAAATACCTATGAGCGCATTAACGAAGGTCAGTAAACGGCTCGGGCTTTTCCTGTTGCCCTTTATTCTGTTTGGTTGTGCTCTGATGCCGGCCAAGAAAGAGGTTGCGGTTGAAGCTCCGCCCAGTGCTGAGGAGAAGCAGGCCCGCCAACAGCTGGCAAAGGCGGAATCAGCCTTGCAGGAGGGTAACTTGGAAGAGGCGGCCCAGCAGTATCGTCAGCTTGTTATGGCCTTTCCGCGAAGTCCGCAAGCGGCGAAGGCACTGCTGCGACAGGGTGAAATAGACTTTCGCTTGGAGCGCTACGAACAGGCTGCTTTGGTATTTCAACAAGTGATAAATGAGTTCCCGGTAAGGCCGGAGGGAGATGCGGCCCGGTTGTGGCTGCTACGCTGCTATCTCAGATTGGAGCGCTTCAATGATGCGGTGGAGACCGGGAGATCACTCGCAACATATTTGCCTGAAAGATCTCAAAGGGGTGAGGCTGCCGAAGTTGTGGCTGCAGCCCAGGAGGCAGAAGGCAATTACACTGAGGCAGTGAGGTGGTATGTTAAAGCGTACGAGCTCGCCGAAGAGGAGAAACATGCAGAACTGGCCATAAAGGTAGATGGTGCTCTGGAGCGCCTCGATCGGAATCTGGTACTTACCCTACTTGCAGAGTATCCAGATGGTTTTCCCAACTTCCAGTTGCAGACACGCATGGTGGAGATCGATATGGAGGAGGGGAGATTGGGTATAGCTCTGCAACAGCTCGCGGTTCTTATAGAGGAGCAGCCGCTCCATCCATTGGCAGAGACTTGGAAAATGATGTCAGAAAGGGTGGAGGAGTGGCTCAAGGTTGAGATGACTACAGTAGGTTGCGTCCTGCCTCTTAGTGGTCGCTATCAGGCCTATGGTGATAGGGTGCTTCGGGGATTAGTGATGGCAGCCCAAGATCTCCGAATCATGGTTCCTGGTGCTGGTGACATCCAACTGATTATCAGGGACAGTGGGGGTGATCCAGATCTGGCTGTAGCAGCAGTGCGCGACCTTGTTCTGGACCACAGGGTCGCTGCCATTATTGGACCTTTGAACCGAGTAGCTGCGGAGGCGGCTGCCAAGGAGGCAGAAAAACTCTGGGTTCCCATAATCACTCTCAGCCAAAAAGAGGGAGTCAACGAGATTGGTGGCTACGTGTTTCGTTATTTTCTCAGCAATGAGCAGCAGGCAAGGACATTGGTGGAGTATGCGGTACTCGGACTCGGCTACAGACGTTTTGCTATTCTCTACCCCAACGATAATTACGGCACCAGACTAGTACAGTTGTTTTGGGACCAAGTGGATCGGCTGGGAGGGGAGATTCGAGGAGTGGAAGCCTATGAACCATCCCAGACAGATTTTGCAGATCAGATTAAAAAACTCGTTGGGCTTTACTACCCTCGCCCTGAAAGCGAGATTCCCGACCAAGCCAAGGAAGGTGCGGCTGCAGCTAACCTGGCAGAAGGAAGCACTGAACCATTAGAAGAAGAGCTGCTGCCGATTATGGATTTCGATGCGATCTTTATTCCCGATGGCTATAACCAAGTTGGTCTCATTGCACCCCAGCTGGCATATCATGATGTCACGGGGATTAGGCTGTTGGGAACCAACCTCTGGAATTCACCAAAACTTGTGGAGATGGCAGCCCCTTATCTGCAAGATTCTGTTTTTGTGGATGGCTTTTTCGCTGAGAGCAATCTGCCCTTGACCAGTCAATTCGTCGCTCGCTATCAAGAATCCTTTGGCGACAAGCCAGGGTACATCGAGGCTCAGGCCTATGATACTATGCGATTGCTTGTAGATGGTCTCCATCAACCAGGGGTAACATCTCGGCAATTACTTCGTAATGCTCTTTTGGGAATACAAGCCTTGCCTGGAGTGGCGGGGGCAGCATCAGTTGGTCCAGATGGAGAGGTGCATAAACCGCCTTTTTTAATCACCATCCACAGGAGACGAATGGAAGAAATCCAGGTGGACTATGGGGTACTGCGCCAGCGACAAAAGTCATTGGAGTTCTTCGCTGAAGAGCAGAGATCTCACTTGCCAATGAAATCTTCGCCTCCCCCGGAAGCGGTCCTATCAACAGCAAACCAGTGATCGGTGGGCAGCGGGTACCTTTGGGCTTGCGGCATCAAAAATGAAGGGATTTTGGAATTGAGGATTGAGTAAGCAGCCAATTGTTCCGCTATAATCCCTAAATCCCAGGATTCATAAATTGATCAGGGAGCGCTATTGATGAAAATTACGGTTGAAGAGGTAGAGCACGTGGCAAGACTCGCTCGCCTGGAGGTTAGCACTGAGGAAAAGCAGAACCTCACAGAGCAGTTGAACGAGATTTTGCTCTATATGGAAAAGCTCAACGAGTTGGATACCACCGGGGTTGTTCCCACCTCACATGTCGTCGATCTTTACAACGCTTTCAGGGAGGATATTGTTGAGGAGTCTATGGATCGAACAGAGACTCTGAAAAACGCTCCGGAGGACAACGATGCTGAATTTGTGGTGCCGAGGGTAATCTAGCTCTCTAGCACACAGGGCAGGACGCTTTACGCGGAAGCTACCAGGTATTCCCATTTAATGTGCTTAAAGTCTTAATAATAGATTAATTTTACGTTATTGAGAAATAACTTTAAGGAAATTGTTGAAAGATTTAAACTCTGAGTTGGACCTTTGGAAAGACCAATCATGAAGCTATATGATTTGACCATACATGAACTACGCAGGCTATTGGATCAGGGAGAGACTACCGCCGAAGAAGTGACAGGTGCCATCTATGAACGAATTAAGATGTTGGAGCCCAGGGTTGCCGCCTATCTCTCCCTTGCTGAAGAGAGAGCAATGGAGGAGGCAAGAAGCTGGGATAAACAGGGCTATGGTGATACCACAAAACCCCTTGCCGGCGTGCCATTGGCCGTGAAGGATGTTATCTGTACCAAGGGGATTCGAACAACCTGTGGTTCTCATATCCTGGCTAATTTTGTGCCGCCTTACGACGCCACTGTTGCTTTGAAGCTTAAAGAGGCCGGCGGTATCCTCCTGGGCAAGACGAACATGGACGAGTTCGCCATGGGATCCTCCAATGAGAATTCGGCTTTTCGACCGACGCGAAACCCTTGGAATCTCGACCGTATACCGGGTGGTTCCAGCGGCGGCTCAGCAGCAGCAGTAGCGGCAGATGAGTGTATCGCTGCTGTCGGTTCGGATACTGGAGGGTCAATACGCCAACCTGCATCACATTGTGGAGTGGTAGGGTTCAAGCCTACTTATGGGCGTGTGTCTCGATACGGCCTCGTGGCGTTCGCCTCTTCCCTCGATCAAATCGGTCCCATTACCAAAGATGTCACAGACGCTGCTTTGCTGCTCAATGTAATCGCAGGGTACGACCAGCGAGATTCAACTTCGGTGCCCAGGGAGGTTCCGGATTACAGGGAGAATCTCCTGGAAGGTTTGGCAGGCGTCACGGTGGGAATTCCCCGGGAATACTTTGTGGAGGGGTTGGTCCCGGAGGTGGAACGGGCTGTACGGCAGGCAATTAAGACCCTTGAGAGTCTGGGGGCACGAGCCATCGAAGTCTCACTTCCTCATACTGAATATGGTGTAGCTGCCTACTACATAATTGCTCCTGCGGAGGCCAGTTCCAATCTGGCGCGCTACGATGGCGTCAAGTACGGCTATCGAGACCGGGAAGGGAAGACCCTCATGGAGATGTATCGAAAAAGTAGATCCGAGGGTTTTGGCGCTGAAGTGAAGAGGAGAATAATGCTCGGAACCTATGCCCTGTCAGCTGGCTACTACGACGCCTATTACAAGAAAGCGTTGCAGGTCCGTACCCTGATACGCGAAGACTTTCTCACGGCTTTTAAACAATGTCAGGCCCTGGTTACCCCGGTGGCGCCAACAGCGGCATTCCCTTTAGGGGAGAAGGTGGACGATCCCCTGCAAATGTACCTCTCGGATGTCTTCACCCTGCCAGCCAGCTTGGCTGGAATTCCAGGCATTTCTATTCCATGCGGCTTCACCAGTGAGGGGTTGCCCATTGGCTTACAGATTCTAGCACCCCATTTCGAAGAAGGATTGGCTCTCCGAGTAGCTTATAATTTCGAAAAGAACACTGACTCCCACCTCCGTCGGCCACCGCTTTAAAGTGGAAATTGGTTCAGCCCCTGACATTGGACATCCTAACTGTCTGATTTATAGAGACTAGAACAGTATTCAGAAGTTCAGGTCTATTTGTCCAATGACAGGGGCTGAACCTAATCATACCTACTTGTGTTTTTCGTATACAGCCCACACCGTTTGGGTATATCTGTTTCTATATCGTTCTCCTTGGTAAATGATTTTTCTGAACGCTCTTGCCGGCCATGGCTTTGGCTTTTCTGTTGCGAACATCTCCACAATTCGTAAAAAGTTCTTTTGAGATTGCCGTTCTAGGAATTCCCTAGCCTGCGTATAATTGAAAAACCATTTATGTCGGTCCATTGGAGGGTCGACGGGCAGGCCATAGTGAGCAAACGTGCCCCTTCCTCTTTCAATTGGGCGCCTCGCATCACGCCAACAGTTGGGAAGAGAGATGATAATATAATGCTTTGCGACTCTGATTATCTCATCGAAAATCGCGTGCATATTGTCCAAATGCTCAAGGACGTCGATACATAGAACACAATGGAACGCACCTGTTGCAAATGTTAGCCTGGTACAGTTCTCCAGGTTCAACCGTATGTCAGGTTTGCCAGCCACATCGATTCCTGTATATTCGACTCCTTCGAGAATGTCTCTGAGTGGTGCCTCAAAGCAGCCGACGTCCAGAAGGGAATCAGAAAGATATGTCTGGAACCTTTTTGCAACGTACCTGCTCCGCGCTTCCCTACTGGGAAAATGAATGTACTCTGTTTGCAAGTGCATAAGTTTTCAGACCCTGTTCATCGAACTAATGTTGGGCATTCCAAGAGAAATTCAGTTCCCAAAAGACAGCCGATGATGATCCCGTGGATTATGTCCTTTCGCTCCAGAGACAAAGACAACCCATTTAGACGGGTATAGAGGCATAGCAGACAGCCATGACTGACCTGCTGGCAGCGGCCAGCATAGGTAGGATACCCTGATTGCTTATTCGAATGCTTACTAGATTTGCGCCCCATAGGAAGCAGATAAAGATCTACAAGAAACCATAGGGTGGTTGAGAGGGGGTGTTTATTCCTCCTCCCTAAAATACCCTTTCGGTATCACCACAATACCTCTGGGAGTCACGGTGAAACGTTTGCGATCCTCACTCGGGTTGTAGCCAATTGTGGTTTTAGGTGGGATTATATTGTGTTTGTCGATGATTGTTTTTTTGATCTTACAGTGTCGCCCTACCACCACTCTATCCATAATAACTGACTCGTCTATCTGAGCCCAACTCCGGACTATCACATTAGGAGACAGTACAGAGTTTCGCACGATACCACTCACGATGCAGCCAAGAGCGACCAGAGAATCAAGGGCTTTCCCAACCCGAAAACCGTCAGACCGTTCGGTAGCAAAAACAAACTTGGCGGGTGGGGCTGCGGTCTGGTAGGTGTGAAGAGGCCACCTTTGCCCATAGAGGTTGAAGTAGGGTTCCACTCCGGTGAGATCCATGTTGGCGTTCCAGTAGGCATCCAAGTCTCCCACATCGCGCCAATAGGCAGAATCCCGGGTGTGGGGTTCCAATCGCAATTGCCGTTCGCCATCCGGCATGGTCATGTAGATATAGTCCTCGATTTTATTCTGTTGCCGGTAGGGATAGGCATAGATCCGGTGGGAGTTCAGGAGATTGGGAATGATGTCGCGGCCGAAGTCGACTTCATTTCCAGAGGTGAGAACTTCAACCAGAGTCTCCGTCCGGAAAAGGTAAATTCCCATGGAGGCCAACACGCGGCTGGAGTCTCCCGGTATAGTTTTGGGAGCCTCTCTGGGTTTTTCCTGAAAACCAAGAATGCGAAATTCTTCGTCCACTTCGGCCACCCCGAACTGCTGTGCCAGTTCTGTTCCCACCTCGAGAAGCGAGATGGTAACATCTGCCTCTCTCTCCTGGTGGTAACTGGCAAACAGGCTATAGTCCATTTTGTAAATGTGGTCACCTGAAAGGATCAAGACGTGGCTTGGCCTGTAACGCTCAATGAGATAGAGGTTCTGGCGAATAGAATCGGCGGTACCTCGATACCAATCAAGCCCTGTCCGCTGCTGAGGTGGGACGATTCTTAAGAAGTGACCCAGCTTCTGATTAAAGATATTCCAGCCGTCTTCCAGGTGGTCATGGAGAGACTGGGACTTATATTGGGGTAGAATGATGATCTTGTACACCATCGAATTGATACAGTTACTCAAGGGTAGATCGATAAGGCGATACATGCCACCAAAAGGAACGGCGGGCTTGGTGCGGTCCTGGGTAAGGGGCATGAGCCTTTCGCCCCTACCACCAGCCATGACAAAGGCAAGAACGTTTTTCATGATACTATCCTGCTACTGTAGTGGTTATTGGATATACTGCAACCTAACATATGGTCTCTGACGCTGGAGGAAAAGTCAAATTAATCTTTACCCTAACGTTGCAGACCCACACCGGCTAAAATCGCTAGGCTCGCACTATAGTACACCATCTGCGGCTGTGCTCGCCTCGGCCAGGATCTCACGTACGGTGAAGTACGCTTCGTCCTGACCGAGCCTGTGCGCAGCCACATCTAGCGCACTCTAGTGCGTTTTTCCTCGGAGTAGGTCTACAACGTTAGGGTTTATCTGCCATATAGTCTATGGAGTGAAACTCCCAGCAAGCCTAACGGACGGCGTTGAATGCATTATGAGGAATAGGTCGAAGGGTCGAAATGAGATGAGAGACTCGGGTCAGAAGAGTGCCGCCACGAACTGTTCAGGGTCAAACTCCCTGAGATCATCCAAGCCCTCGCCCAAGCCGATGAAGCGGATGGGGATTTGAAATTCCTGACAGGCACCCACAACTATGCCACCTTTGGCCGTGCCATCCAGCTTGGTGAGCACCAGCCCTGTGACCGTCAATTCCTGATGGAAAAAATGCGTTTGCGAGATTGCGTTTTGTCCTGTGGTGGCGTCAAGGATGAGCAGGACCTCATGGGGGGCGGTGTCCATTTGTCTCGAAATCACCCGCTTTATTTTTTTGAGTTCCTCCATGAGATTCACCTTGGTGTGGAGACGACCTGCTGTGTCTATTAACACCACGTCCACACCTCGAGCCTGAGCCGCAGCCATGGCATCATAGACCACGGCCGCCGGGTCAGCACCACTACTTTGCTTGACCAGCTCGACTTCCACACGTTCAGCCCAGGTTGACAGCTGTTCTGTGGCCGCAGCCCGAAAGGTGTCGGCAGCAACCAGCATCACCCGTAAACCCGCCTGTTTATAGTGGAACGCCATCTTGGCGAGGGTTGTAGTTTTGCCCACACCATTGACACCAACAGCCATGATCACAAATGGCTTGTGACCAGTAACATCTAGGGCTGAGGTCTCGACCTTTAGGAAACGGCGGATTTCGTCCTTCAGGTGGATGCGCAATCGATCTGCATCCGTAAGCTCCCGGCGATGGAGCTTCTCCTCCATGGAAGTAATCAGTTTCTGTGTGGTAGCAACCCCGAGGTCTGAGGTGATCAACACTTCTTCCAATTCCTCTAGCACATCTTGGTCAATTTCTTTCTTGCCAACAACCAACCGGTCGATTTGTCCTGCCAGTGTCTTCCTGGTCTTCTGTAACCGCGAGCGCATATAAGTGAAAATCCCGGAAGTTGTCTCAGAGGCAGGCTCGACCCCATTCTCCGCCGGAGGATCTTCGGTTTCAGGAGAGGATTCTTCTGGCTGGGGAGATTCGATTGTATTCTCCCCCGCACTCTCGGTTGCATCGTCTTCCTGTTTGCGTCTAAACCATCTAGCCATGGGTTTCAGGAATACCTTGAAAGTTTACAGAGATGATTTTTGAAATACCGGGCTCTTCCATGGTCACCCCCAGAAGAATATCTGATATCTCCATGGTTCTCTTGTTGTGGGTGACCATAATGATTTGAGAATCTTGGCTGATTCTTTTGAGCACCTCAATGAAGCGATCAATGTTGGCGTCATCCAGAGGGGCGTCCACCTCGTCCAAAATACAAAATGGACTGGGTTTTATCATATAGAGGGAGAAAAGGAGCGCGGCTGCAGCCAGGGCCTTTTCTCCGCCGGAAAGGAGACTCATGCTGGTCAGTTTCTTGCCTGGAGGATGCACGAGGATTTCCACCCCAGCCTCCAGGGGATCGCGGTCGGTCATGAGCCGCAAATGGCCACTGCCACCATTGAAAAGCAGAGGAAAAACTTCTGCAAGTTTGCGATTTACAGCTTCGAGGGTTTGGAGAAACCGCTTTCGAGTTGTGCGATTGATCCGAGAAATTGCTTTTTTCAAGCCTTCCAGTGACTGTACGAGATCATCCCGTTGAGCAGTGAGGAAGTCGTGGCGTTGTTGCTGTTCTTCATATTCCTCTATGGCTGTCAAGTTCACCTCACCAATGCGCGCCACCCGATCGCGAAGCCGCTGCAGTCTAGCTTCCGACTTTTCCAAATCCACGACCTCTTCTTCCGAAACAGGTAAATCCTCCATGGTGAGGTCCAGATGGTAGTGCTCCTGAATCTGGTGCACGAGATACTGGATCTTCAGGTTGAGTTCGGTGAGTTCTTGGTGCCGAGTCTGAATCTCCCGCTCTTGTTCTTTGTCCTGTTTGATCAGCTGCAGTCTGCGGGATTCAAAATTTTGCTGCTTTCCTTCAAACTCGCGCCAGTGGTCCTCTTCAACTCTGAGGCGCTCTTCTCGCTCCAGCAACTGCTTGTGGGCTTGCTCTAGTCTCTCTTGGGTTTGTTGTTGTTCCTCGGTAAGCTGATGTATTTGATGCTGGCAATTTTTTCTCTCTTCCAGAAGCTGTTGGTCTCGCCGACCGCCTTCAGCAGTATACTCTTCCAGCCTCTGGTGGCTCGAGCGGGCTGCCTCTTTTTTCTCCACAAGCGCACCAACCGACACCTGTTGAGCCGTGGCTTTTTCCTGCAGGCCGTCCACTATATTTTCCTGTTCCTGCCGCTGGTGTTGCGCTTCCGCTAAGCCCTCCTCCGCTTCTTCTTTTTGCTCTTCCAGAGCCTCAAGTTCACGCTCGCTTTGGCTGAGTTCGGTCTGGAGCTGAGAGACCTCTTCTTTATCGTGGTCTTTTTCCATGTCCAGTACTGCTAGCCGCTCGATGATTCCCTGGTGTTCGGCCTGCGAGCGGTAGTGCTTTTTTTCTTGTTCCAAAAGCTGATCTCGCAATATCTGTTGGTTCTCCTGAATTGACTGGAGTCGTGAGACAATCTGGGCAAGCTGTTCATCGACTTTCCCGGATTTGTCCCGCTCTTTTTTCAACCTTTCTTCTGAGGCAATAATCTTGGCCTCAAGATCCTTCCTCTCCTCCTGTTTTTCCAAGATACTTATCTGTTGTTCCTGGCTTCCTCCCCATAGTGTTCCGTCCTGGCCGATCAGATCCCCTTCGGCCGTTACCAAGATATACGCCTTGGGGTGCAACTGCCACCAGGATAAAGCCTGCTCCAGGTCGGAGCAAAACAGTACCTGGGACAACAGATGATTGATAACCGATTCGTAGCCCGGGCGCGGCCTGACCAAGCGTGCCAGAGGAACTGGACCCTCACCGTCGGCCTTTAACTCCGGGGCCTCATTGGTGACAGATAGCGGCACAAAATAGTTCCGGCCTGTTTTTGTGCGTTTGAGGTGCTGCAAAGCAGTACGGGCATCACTGACTGAATCCACCACTAATGCCTGCAGTCGGCCACCGAGAACTGCCTCAACCGCCTGGCGATGGCTGACATCTACTTCCAACATTTCTGCCACTGCGCCCCTGATGTTACAGTGAAGTTCTTTCTCATCCCTGGCGTTCATTAGCTCCCTGACCGCATCGTTAAACCAGGCGTAGGAGTCCTCCATCTCCAGGAGTATCTTCAATTGGGACTGTTGCTGGTGGTAGGTGCTTTCCAGGGCGGTAATTGTCTCAGTGTACCCTTCACGATCCTGTTCAAGCTTGTGTTGCTGCTGCTTGAGAGAATTAACTTCGGCAGAAAGTTTCTTGAGTTCTCCCTCACTGGCACTTTTTTTCTTTTCCAGACTCTCAATTTGGGGCTGCAAGTGATCGTGTTTTTCCTTGAGTTCCCGGTATTCGGATTCTTGGCGACTTTGGCGGCGGCCAAAATCTTCCAGTCTTTTGCGCATTGACAGTTGATCATTGCGCGCCCGCGCTAGTTCCCCCAACAGGTCAACCAGATCACCTTTTCCCTCATCCAGCTGATCAGTTAACTGAATCAGACGTGCCTTTTCTCGGTCCAACTCCCCGTTCAGTTGGCCGACCAGGGCTTCAGCCTCGGAGCATTCCGCTGATAATTCTCGTTGTTTTTCAGCCAACCGGTCTTTTTCCTGAGCAAGTTGCGCCTGCCGTTCCTCTTGCTCCAGGATCTCCTTTGCCAACCGTTGCTGTCTTTGCTCTAATTCTTTGATTTGCCGTTGCAGGTGGAGGAGGCTATTCTCGTCGCTGGTGATTGAGTTCTTGACCTGAAACAGTGCCTCTCTGCGTTGTCGGAGACTCTCCTCTATTTCGTGCATCTGACTGCCACGCTCTGTTAGTTCAGCGTCCAGTCTGCCCAATTGCGCCCCCCGCTCAGATTGGGAATCTTTTAGAGAGCGGAGGTCTTTGTCCAGCACTTCCATTTCTTTGCGCCACTGGCCATAATGATGCAGTGCGCGGTTGATTTCAATCTGCTTAATTTCCTTTTTTAGGGACCGATAACGATTTGCCCGCTGAGCCTGACGTTTGAGGCTCGAAAGCTGACGCGAAACTTCGGCGATGATGTCACCAAGGCGGAGAAGGTTCTGTTTTGTAAGTTCGATCTTGCGGAGGGCAGCCTTCTTTTTGACCTTAAACTTGGTGATCCCTGCAGCTTCCTCGATGAGGGCGCGGATGTCTTCTGGTTTGGACTCCACAACGTGGCTGATCTTGCCTTGCTCGATAATGGCATAGTGGCGATGCCCGACTCCGACATCCATGAAAAGCTTACCTATGTCCATCCTACGGCAAGGGATTTTGTTGATGAGATATTCACTCTCTCCGGAACGAAAAAGGCGGCGGGTGACCATGATTTCACTGAGGTCGTGGTAGGGCGGAGGCGCTTTGCCATCCTCGTTGGAGAGAACGAGTGAGACCTCGGTAAAATTCAAAGATGGACGTCCATTAGCGCCGCCGAATATGACCTCCTCCATGAATTTACCCCGGAGTTGTTTGGCGCTCTGTTCGCCCAGCACCCAGCGAATGGCGTCGACAATATTGCTCTTGCCACAGCCATTGGGTCCCACAACCGCACAGATCCCGGTGGAAAAGGTGATGGTGGCTTTGTCGACAAACGACTTGAATCCGAAGAGTTCTAGCTGTTTAACGTGCATGGGGCTTAGGGGAAGAGGACAATTCCTCTGGTTTAAGGATTGTCCGGAGTGAAAGTATGTCCAGGGGCATGTTTTCAGGTTTCATCTTGGTTTGGACCACCTCTCCAAAAAATCACCGCATGCTAACAAAAAGGTAGAACCTTGTAAAGCGATTCTTCTTGTATTTGCTTGGTTCAAGTTGGAGAGGCGGGGGGGGCAGGGGCGGAGATCAAAGGACAGAAGGCAGCGGGCAGAGGAAAGATTGCGGATTGCGGATTTAACAAAAAAGCAGTCAGCAGGCAGGATACAACAAGAAGAAAGAAGACAGAGGGCACATGGTAGATTGCAGATTCTAGATTTGAGATCTCACATCCCACATCTGCCATTCCCCAATCCGGCATTCCTTCAGGGGCAGTTTAAACCACGTTCTCTGGACCCTTCTTCTTTACTTGAATGATCTATCCGCAGTTCACAAAACCAAGCGCGAAAAATCTGCCAGTTGCTGGAAAAGGTTGGCGATTCGGGTCAGTAGGGCCAACCGGTTCTGTCTCAGAGACAAGTCCTTGTCTAGAACCATTACATCGTCGAAAAAGTGATCAATGGGACCTTTGAGCTCACTCAAGCGCTCCAGAACGTCGCCGTAGTCCCGCTTAGCCAGAACCTTTTCCAGTTCTTGCTCACAGGTTACCACTTCCTGATACAAATCCTTTTCTGCTTGATTAACGAAC
>Ga0210106_1000010_pt1 | contig 21242 bp, 16 predicted proteins | sample Tolay_CordC_D2_FD_185580 | JGI IMG/M metagenome (GOLD analysis project Ga0210106, IMG submission 185580) | Wetland microbial communities from the San Francisco Bay, California, USA, that impact long-term carbon sequestration - Tolay_CordC_D2... | ecosystem: Environmental > Aquatic > Marine >...
TTGGGGCTGGAGTGAAAGGCAAGTACGCCACCCACCTGGGCCATGGCTTCAATAATCAGTACGCCGGGCATGATTGGATTGCCGGGGAAGTGGCCAACAAAGAACGGTTCGTTAATGCTCACGTTCTTTATTCCCACGATCTCTTCCCCCTCCTTCAGGCTTTCGATCCGATCTACGAGCAAGAAAGGATAGCGATGCGGCAAGATCTGCATGATTTCTTTGACATCTATCATCACGAACACCCCTCTTTTAGGAATCTGTCTTCTCCTCGAGCGAAGCTAACCCCTTCTCCAAATCCATAATCTTTTTCCGAAGTTCAGGAAGACGGCTTAATATATGACAGTTCTTCAGCCAGTCTCGATGATCAATTGCGGGACTGCCTGAAACAGTTTGTCCCGCAGGAATTGATTTGGCGATTCCTGATTGAGCGCCAACCCGAACACTGTCCCCTATTTCCAGATGTCCGGTCACCCCTACCTGCCCGGAGAGAATGACATTTTTGCCAATCTTGGTACTTCCTGAAATCCCAACCTGGGCTATGATTATACTGTCCTCTCCTACAACTACATTATGGGCCACCTGGACAAGGTTGTCTATCTTGACTCCCCTCTGAATCCACGTTCTACCCATTGTGCCCCGGTCTATCGTACAGTTGGCCCCGATTTCCACATCATCATCAATCTGGACAATGCCTACTTGGGGAATTTTGAAATGGCCATTGCCATCCTGGGCAAAGCCAAAACCGTCGCTGCCCACCACGGTGCCACTATGAATAATTACCCGTTTGCCAATAATGCAACGAGCAAGTACGGTCGCATTTGGATAGAGGACAGTGTCATCGCCGACATGAACATCAGAGCCAACATAAACGCCCGGGTGCAAGGTAACCCGATCGCCTACCACAGTGTTGTTTCCGATGTAGACCTGAGGATGGATCGAAACCTCATCTCCAAGGGCAACGCTAGCTCCCAAATGAGCTTTTGTACTCACCCCCGGCACCGTCGTTCGCTGTTCTTGGGCAAAGAGTTTGAGTATTTTGGCAAAACCCAGGTAAGGATTCTCACTTATAATGAGAGGTTTCTCAAAAGCTTTCAGTTTGGGGGGAACAATGAGGGCGCCCGCCTTAGATTGATGCGCTTTGCTGACATATTTGGGGCCCACAACAAAAGAAATCTCATTGCTCCTGGCCTCCTCCAATCCTGCCACCCCCGTGATCTTGAATTCCGGATCGCCGAGAAGCTCACCCTCAACCAATTGAGCCAACTCGCCTAAGGTTCTTTCCATAATGGACTTCCTTAGTCAGTGGTCATGTGTCGTTGGTCGATCTCTCTCACGTACTACTTGTTTTCTCGCGCTATGCTCTATGCGCTTTGTGCCTTGCGCGCCAACTATTGCGTACCCTTTTCACGAGCATGAAATTTATTGAGTTCTTGTACTATCCTCTCGGTTAGATTCAAAGAATCTGGCGCGTACCAAATCCCTCCATCCCCGAGTTCAAAGATCATTGCATAGCCCTCTTCTTTGCCAATTCGAGCCACGATTTCTACCACATTTTTCTGAAGTGGCATCAAGAGTTCCCTCTCTTGCTCGGATAAGAGGCGATTGGCTTGGTCAACACCCTGCCTTAGCATCACCTTTTTAGCGCGAATCTCCTGGAGTTTGGCTTGCTTTACATCATTGCTCCATACGAGTTCTTTCGTCTTGAATTCAGCCTCCAGTTCCTCTACCTCCTGTCGCGCGGCATCGAGCTTTTCGCGAATCGGTACCATTTTCGCTTTGAGCTTTTCTAGCCCTTCCTTGCCCATCTCAGAGCGATCCACAACAGCCTGCTTGTCGAAAAATCCGAGCCTAATCACTTCCGCCGCCCAGACCTGGGTGCTGACCGCCAGAAAAAGCAAGCCAGCGATAACTCCTGCAAAAATCCTCATGTCGTCTCTCCTTACGCCCATTTGCCTCAACGTCCCGTTTCTTTAGTTACACTGTTTTTGGTAATACAAAATGGCCAATTTTTAACATTATCGAAGCAATGCTCTGTGCGCAATGTATTTTTTACAGAGCTAGCCCGGATATTTCATGAAAATGCTCTAGCGAGCGCATTCCCCGTAGCTTGTTGGAGCGGAGCGGAAATCCCGTCGCCGGGGCTGCGGGGTTAGCGAGCGAACTACAATAAATATGGAATAAATACCTTACATTTCGAAGATTCCCTGTCACGCTTTAGTCCCGCTAAAGCGGGACAGGGAGCTTCAATTGCTGTCGCGAGACCACGAAACTGGGAACCCGCTTGCGGGACTGAGCGGAGCGCAGCGAGCGCGAAGAAGATGGGTGTGCCACCGGGCAACCGTCCCGCGGTACCGCGGGATTGGACCCGAGGCGTACTTGAACAGTACGTTGCAGGGTCCGACACCCGAGGACGCACGGAAGGGCGCCCATATCCGTGGTCGCAGCAGGCCATTCATGAAATATACGGGCTAGAAGAACACCCCCATGGAAAACTGCCATTTACTCTTATTTTCACCCTTATCAGGATCAGGATTGTAGCCCCACTCCAGCCGTAACGGCCCCATTGGCGAGTACCATCGAATGCCGTAACCCACAGCATACTTCAGGTCGCCCAAGTCTATATTGTCGCTATCATCGTAGGAATTGCCAGCGTCAAAAAAGAGCACTCCCCGAATACCCTGCTGCTCTACGAGGGGGAAAAGGAACTCGGCGTTAAAAAGCACCATCTTGTTGCCACCAATACGGTCTCCGGTCTCTGGATCGCGAGGGGACACGTCGCCGGAGCCAAAAGACCTGATGGAATTGATGCCCCCCAGGTAAAAACGTTCATAGATGGGAACCTCACCGTCAGTTTCACCTATATATCCAGTTTTGCCGTGCAAAAATCCGACGCACTTCCAAAAAAGCGGAAAATACCAGCTGGAATTAAAAACGGTCTTGACATAGCCGGCATTACCACCGAGTGCGCCGCCAGCGTAATCCACCATCAAACTGTTATCGGATCCGCGAGTGGTAAGAAAAGTGTGGTCTCTGGTGTCTCGCCTCAAAGTACTGCTTAGGGAACTGGTAATGAGTTTCCCCTCTTGGTCCTTGATTTCTTCTGCTGCGCCGTCAGTCACATCTTTCACATCAGCGTTGTCATAGGTATAGGAGAGGTAAAGTCTGGTGTAATCCCAGACCGGATAGCTCAAGGAGAGTTTTCCCCCGGTGCTGTCCTTGGTGAACTCATCGTAGTCCCGGGACCAGTTATAGCTCTCGATTGTGGCCGAAAGCGGGATATCGAATAGCCAGGGTTCCGTAAACTTCAAGGTATACCTATTGGACTTACTCCCAACCTGGGCCTGAAACGCCAGGTCCTGACCTCGGCCAAAAAGGTTCCGTTCGGCTATCTGCGCCTGGAAGAAAAAATTGTCTGCCGTGCTAAATCCGGCTCCGGCTGATATGAACCTAGTCGCCTTTTCCTTGAGTTTTATGTCGACATTCATCCGGTCGGCAGCTTTTCCTTTCCGGGTGTCCATTTCTATGTCTTCAAAATAGTCAAGTCGCCGCAGATTCCCAACACTCCTCTCCAGCTTGGCCTTGCTATATCGTTCCCCTTCAACCACCTTTAGCTGCCGGCGGATAACTTTGTCCCGAGTCTTGGCATTGCCGCTGATTTCAATCCTGCCAAAATCTACCAACTCCCCTTTTTTGACTTGGTAATTAACATCAACCACCTGTTTCGTCCTGTCCCGGGCAATGTTTGGCTCTACCTCAGCGAAGGCGTATCCCTGAGAAGTATAGTAATCCGTAAGCCTTTCAAGGTCTCTGGCCAGAACCTCCCGATGGAAGTACTTTTTCTTGGACAGTTTGATACTATTCAGCAACCTCACGTCCGGCTCGACATCCTTCCCGGTCACCTCCACTTTGCCCACCCGAAATCGTCCCCCTTCGTTTATGGGAAAGTTGATGTAAATCCCCTCTTCATCATAGGTAATCTCAGGACTTCCCACCCTGATATCCATAAAACCATGATTCAGGTAGAAGGCGGCAATCATATCCGAGTCCACTTCCAACTTGTCCCGCTTGAGAATTCCCGATTCAGTGAGCCAGGCAAAACCGCTTTTTTCCGAAGTCATGACAATATCTTTGAGGTCATCATCCGAAAAGTGCTGATTGCCTGTGAAGGTGATTCTGCGGACATAAAGCTTGTTGTTCTCCTTTATGCGGAAACTGACATCCACCCGGTCACCCTCAACTGGCTTTATCTCGTAGGTAACCTCAGCATTATAATAGCCTTTGTCCCGATAAAGCGCCCGGATCTTTTCTTCATCTCCCTTTAGGACTGAACGTTGTAGAATACCATATTGTCTCGTGGTCATGGCAGCACGAATGTCATCTTCTGTGACAGATCTGGAGCCGCGTATTGAAACTTTATTTATGGTGGGCTTTTCCTCCACCACAAAAACCACATCCTGTCCTTGGGGAGTGTCCTCCGCCTCTATACGGACCTCTTTGAAATAGCCCATCTTGTAGATCTCTGTCAAATCTTCACGCAATTTGGCCTGATCAAAAAGGTCGCCGTCTTTGGTCTTTACCCTCAATTTAATGGCCTCGGTTTCGACGCGCTGATTGCCCCTTACCAGAATCTGACGAATCTTTTTTCTCCTCAGGATGCGAATACCCACTTCTCTGGAGAGATCAGAGACCGCACTGGCAAGATTCTCCAGTCCCACTTGGGTTACATAGATGGGTACCGTAGGCCGTCGTTGATCAACATCAACCAGACGCACATCAAAACTGATTTGTTCCCCTATCTTACTGAGGCTGCCATAAATAACGAAGGTGCTTCCCAATTCCGCGCCGATTTTTCGAGCCTGAGCATCGGTCATCTCTTGAGCCACCCACAACGGCTCCCCCTCAACTGCTTCCACCGCAGGTACCGGTTGGAATCCTTGCTGCTTCAGGCTCCTGACCAGCATGTCCATTAGCGGCTTACGCAGGTGGGTAAGATCCTCCTCGCTGTAAAACGAGAGGGGAATAATAGCTAGACGAATAGTGCGGGAATAGAGCGGCTGGGGCCAGGTGAGAGATAGTACCAGCAGAACAAAAAGAAGGCGGCATTTCACAACGTACTCGCTCTCTGCAGGTCACTCGATCTCGTTTAGTAGTCCGTCTTTCATCTGCAACTGTCTTTGCATCATGCCTGCAAGTTCCATGTTGTGTGTAACGACAACCAGGCTCACGTTTTGTTCCTGGTTAAGGCTCAGCAGAAGCTCATGAATGTTCCGGCTACTGTTCGTGTCCAGGTTACCGGTGGGTTCATCAGCAAGAAACACCTTAGGATTCAACACCAGTGCCCTCGCTACCGCAACCCGCTGCTGCTCTCCTCCAGATAGCTCTCCGACACGATGCTGCAAACGGTGGTTCAAGCCAACCAGATCCAAAACGAACTCCGCACGCTCTTTCGATTCCTTTTTATTCTTGCGTCCAATGAGCGCTGGTAACATGCAGTTTTCCAATGCAGTAAACTCAGACAGCAGATGATGGAATTGAAAAACAAATCCGATGGTGCGATTGCGGTAGGCGGCCAACTGTTGTTCTTGGAAGTCAAAAACGTTCACTCCCTCATAGGTAACCTCCCCGTCGCTAGGCTGCTCCAGAGTTCCCAGTATGTGGAGCAGTGTTGACTTCCCTACTCCGGAAGCTCCTACCACCGCAATGCTCTCCTGCCCTTCCAGGGTGAGATCGATACCACGCAATACATCAACGCGACGTTCGCCGCTGCCGAAGTGTTTATAAAGCCCCTTCACCTGGAGGATAAACTCGGCCCTATTCATAGCGGATGGCCTCCACTGGATCAAATCGCGAAGCCTGCCAGGCCGGATACACACTTGCCGCCAGAGTAATGACTATTGCCGCCAGGGCGATGATTGCTACGTCAAGTGGGTTCATCTGAACCGGCAGGGTAGATATGTAGTAGACATCGCTGGGCAACTCAATAAACTTGTACGTGGCCAGCAGTTTGCAAAGGGTGTAGCCTCCAAGAAGCCCGAGTAGCGTCCCTACCAGACCGATCACCGCTCCCTCAATCATGAAAATCTTCATAATACTTCTGCGGGTGGCACCCATAGATTTGAGAATAGCAATATCCCTGGTTTTTTCTATAACTACCATGATTAAAGTGCCCACGATATTGAACGCTGCTACCAGAATAATGAGGGTGAGGATGATGAACATCACGATTTTTTCCAATTTTAGGGCAGAAAAAAGGTTCTTGTTCATCCTCATCCAGTCCCTACTCCAGTAAGGATAGCCGTCCAACGCTTTGCCAATGGCTTTGGCCACCCGATCTGCCTCATAGATGTCATCCACCCGAACCTCGATGCCTGTGACTCGATCCCCGATACCGAGAAACCGTTGAGCAGCCCATAGGGACACGTAGGCTATGGTAGAGTCGTATTCGTACATTCCCGAGTCAAATATTCCCGCCACCCGGAAGGTTTGACTCCTGGGCACCCGGCCGAGGGGAGTAAGACGACCCAGGGGAGAAATCACCGTCACGGGCTCTCCCCGTAACGCCCCGATATTCCTGGCAAGTTCGTTACCCAAAATGATTCCTGGAGTGGATCTCATCCCTTCTGGCTTATTTTCAGCTTCTAGCTCTTCGAGACTACCGGCACGCATATTCTTTGGTAGGTTGATAACCTTGCTGGCGGTCTTTGGTTCGATTCCTCTGAGCACTGCCCCAGATATGGCTTTGCGAGAACTGATCATAACCTGGGTGTAAATAAAAGGAGTGGCAGCGTTAACCCCAGACACTTCCCCCACCTTCGCTCTTACTTCCTGGTACTTGGAGATATTTCCATCGAAACGGGAAATCACCACATGGGAGGTCACCCCAAGAATTTTGTCCCTCAGATCCTCCTTAAACCCATTCATCACTGCTATTACAACGATTAGTGCGGTCACGCCAACCATAACCCCTGCAATGGAAATGAGGGTAATAAGGGAGACGAAGGTCTGTTTGCGTTTGGCCTTTAAGTAACGAAGGCCTATGAACAGTTCATAGGACATATCAGAAAGGATCTTGATCTAAGGGTTTAGCTACGCTCTGGCCTGAGATGGGGAAATAAGATCACCTCCCGGATGGATGGTAGGTCTGTGAGCAGCATGACCAATCGATCAATACCCACCCCCTCCCCGGCAGCGGGAGGCATGCCATATTCCAGGGCGCGAATGTAGTCATCATCCATGAAGTGGGCCTCTTCGTCGCCAGCCTCACGGGCCGCCACTTGCTGCAGGAATCGCTCTCTTTGGTCAATGGGATCGTTCAATTCGGAGAAGCCATTGGCAATTTCATAGCCACCAATGAAAAGCTCAAATCTATCCACTAAAGAGGGATCCTCCTCATTGCGCCGTGAAAGTGGAGATACATCAATGGGATAGTGGGTAATAAAAGTTGGTTGTTCCAGCTTCGGTTCCACCAGGATATCAAATAGCTTGGTGAGAACCTTTCCAGACTCTTGTCCAGCCGTAGTGATTCCCAGAGTCTCGGCCTTGGTCCGAAGTTTTTCATCATCTTCCACCTCGCTCCCCTCTAAACCTCCAATAGCGACGAGTGCATCGCGGAGTCGATAACGGGGCCAGGGTGGGCTCAAATCGATCTCCTTACCTTGAAACGATAGATGGAGGCTACCATTTACTTCTTGGGCCACCCAGCAGACCATTTCTTCGGTAAAGGTCATCAAGTCCTCATACGTGGCATATGCCTGATAGAATTCCAACATGGTAAATTCTGGATTGTGCTGGAAAGATATCCCTTCATTGCGAAAATTTCGATTTATCTCAAAAACCCGCTCAAAGCCACCCACCAGGAGGCGCTTGAGATACAGTTCAGGAGCGATTCGTAGATACAGGTCAATGCCCAGGGCATTATGAAAGGTCTTGAAAGGACGTGCAGTAGCACCACCGGGAATAGGCTGCATCATCGGGGTCTCCACCTCAATGAAACCATGACCCTTGAGGAATTCTTGTATTTTCTGAATAATCTTGGCTCTCTTGATGAAAACCTCGCGAACGCTGTCGTTTACCACCAGATCCACATAGCGCTGACGGTACCTGGTTTCGACGTCACGAAGCCCGTGCCATTTTTCGGGTAAAGGTCGCAGACTCTTGCTCAGGAGTCTTACCTCCTGGGCTTGCAGGGTCAACTCACCCTTATGAGTCCGAAAAACAGTACCCGTAACGCCGACAAAATCACCTATGTCCATCTTTTTAAAAACCCGATACTCGTCTTGACCTATCACGTCTCGTTGAACGTAGACTTGAAGCTTACCAGTGGCATCTTTGATGTGCATGAAAGAAGCTCGGCCAAAGGAACGCATGGACATGATGCGGCCGGCACAGATAAGAATCTTTTGCTCTTGAGCTAGATCCTCTTCACTCCATTCCCCGTAGTGTTCCCTAATATACGCCAGGTGATCCTCTACGCTAAAATCATTCGGGTATAATTGGACACCCGCATCTCGCAACTCCCGAGCCTTTTGTCTCCGCTGTTGCAATACCTGGCTTTCTTCACTCATGCCATGTCTCTAGAATGATTGACCCCGGCGGCCAAGAAAAATGAACCACAGAGCACCAAGGACACAGAGAAAAAAATGGAGTCCTAACCGTAATTCGCCGCAGTACTTTTTAGAGCAACAATTCTCTATGAACTCTATGTCCTCTGTGGTCGAGATTCCCCGGCACAAAAACACTCACCACACCTTGTGGTCTCAGGACCTCAAAACGCGTTACGATAAATCATTTACCCAGTGGAGTCAAGCACTATAGGCGGGCTACTGAGGTCTGTCTTGGGGGTCTTCCTCTGCTAGAGGGAAGTGTAGCGTGAAGGTAGTACCACTGCGTCCGTCGCTGTCGAGGAAGATTTTACCGTCATAGTTCTCCACTATCCGGTGAACGATGGTCAGGCCCAGACCCGTGCCCTGGTCTTTGGTGGTAAAGAACGGATCGAACACTTTCCCCTGATTCTCTGGCAAAATCCCTGGGCCCGTGTCTGAAATTGAAATTTCGGCCAGCTTTTCCTGCCTGTCCCGGGCATAGTCTCGGGGAGCGTCTCCTGATCCTCGCTTCGTACGGATAGCGGTGGCGACGGAGAGACGACCACTGTTTTTCATTTCTTGGACAGCGTTGAGCACTAGGTTCCAGATCACCTGTTGGAGTCGTTGAGAGTCAATGTGAACCCATAGGTTCTTGCTCAGAGTCTTTTCAATACGAATAGGTCGGGAGAGCTCCGGGCTGTTTTTCAACATCTCCAATGTATCTTCAATGACCTCGTTCACCTCCACCGATCGATCCACCGCTCTTTCCGGCCGGGCAAAAAGGAGAAACTCGTTCACCAGTGCATTGAGCCTTTCCGCTTCCCGCATGGTGATGTCCATCAGCCGCTGTTGCATCGGTCCGAAATCCACCTCGTCCCTGAGCATCTGTATCGAGCCGCTCAGTGAAGCGAGAGGATTCTTAATCTCATGCGCAATACCAGCTGCAAGTTCACCCGCCACTGCCAAGCGGTCCATCCGTCGCACCTGTTCCTGCATCTGACGAAATTCAGTGAGATCCTGAAATATTAAGATCAACCCTATTTCGTCGCCCCCTGGATCCTTTAGGATCGATTGGGAGAACCCTAAATGGAGTCTAGTCCCATCTCGTCGATCAAAATCAACGTCAATCCCTTTCTGCGGTTGAGGCATGTCATCATTGTCGCCCCCTCTATCACTAATACTCAAATAGGGTACAATTTTCGGAAAAATATCACCAATGTGAATCCCCTCTAGATCCCTATAGCCGAATCCAGAAATCTGCTCGACTGCCGGGTTGATATATGAAATCTCGAGTTGATTGTTCAGAGTTATAAGTCCAGTATTGATACTTTGAACAATATTACGGTTTAGCAGTTCAAGTTGGTCCAGATCGTACTGCTTTGCTTTCAGCTTGACGCCACTGCGGCGAAGCTCCTCAGCCAGATAACTGCTCAAGAAAGCCACCAGATAAAAGGCGGCAATGTTCATCAGCAGGGTATAGAAGTAGTAGCCGATGGTGTAGGTCATCAGCTCGGAAGCGCGGATGTAATATGGATGAATAATGCCGAAATATTGGAGGTCCAACAAGGAGCCGTAACCTATACTACTAGCCGAGGCTATGAGGAGGCCTCCACGACGGTAGAGCATGATGGCAGCATTGATAATTGTGAGTATGTACATGAACGAAAAAATGCTCTCGATGCCTCCGGTGACATAGATCAATGCCGTCACGAAAAGCACATCGAAAACGAGCTGTACATAAGCAAAAAAAATGTATTTCTTGATGCGGTCTAGCAACAGGGCATAGCAAAGAGTCAGAAAGTAGATGACACCGGTGAGAATGTACAATGAGGCAAGTGAGGTATTAGAGAAGGAGGGATAAGCTCTTGCCTGCACAACAACTGTGGCAACAAGGAGAAAGGTGGCAAAAAGCAGCCTGAGAACCATGAGCCACTTGATTTTCCCCAGAAGCTCCTCGTTGCGCTCTGTCGAATCCTGTTCCAACTCAGACATGGTTGATCAGCCACCCATGGCTCCGGCCATCTGAAATATGGGGAGATACATGGAAACCACGAGACCACCTATGGTACCTCCCAGGAAAACCATCATAAAGGGCTCGAGCATGGCGGTGAGAGCGTCAACGGCTGCATCAACTTCATCATCATAGAAATCGGCAATTTTGGCCAGCATGGTATCCAAGGCACCAGTGGCTTCACCCACCGAGATCATCTGTACAACCATGGACGGGAAAACATCACTGTCGGCCAAGGGTTCGGCAATGGTCCGGCCCTCACTAATGCTTCGTCTGGTTTCCCGGATTGCCTCCTCGATGGTCATATTACCAGCAGTAGCTGCTACGATGTCCAGACTATCAAGGATTGGGACACCGCTGCTGATCATAGTGCCCAGAGTACGGGTGAATTTGGCCACAGCTACCTTGCGGAGTAGCATACCGAAAACGGGAAGCTTGAGGACCAGTTTGTCCACCAGAGCTCGACCTTTGTCAGTTTTATAGAATCGCCTGAAAGCAAACATAAGGAGAACGAATCCGACAATGATGTAGAGAATATAGTTTTTGAGGAAATCACTCATCGCTACCACTATCTGGGTGGGAACAGGTAGTGCTTTGCCGAAGTCGGCGAACATTGACTCGAACACCGGGATCACAAAAATAAGGATGACCGCCACCACCAGAACGGCGATTACCATAACCACGATGGGGTAGGTCATGGCTCCTTTGACCTTTTTTTTCAATTTGGCAGCCTTCTCGATGTAAGCCGCCAGTCGATTCAAGATGATATCCAGAATACCACCGATCTCGCCCGCGGCCACAAGGTTAACAAAAAGGTCGTCAAAGACATCAGGATGCTGTTTCAAAGCGTCAGCAAAGGTGGACCCTTCCTCAACGTCCTCTTTTATGTTCTTCAGTATCCTTTTAAACGTCTTATTGTCTTGCTGGCTGAAAAGAATCTCCAGACACTGAACCAACGGCAGACCCGCATCAATCATGGTCGCAAACTGGCGGGTCATAATCACGATGTCCTTTTCGGTCACCTTGGGCTGGAGAAACTTGACGTTTTCAAATAGGTCTTTGGGTTTTGGTTTGATCTTAGTGGGCTCAATACCCTGACGTCTTAGGGTGAGGCGAACGAAATTCTCGCTCTCAGCTTCCATCTCACCCTTTTTCTTTTTTCCCTTACGATTGACCCCTGTCCATATGTAGTCTGGCATGGCCGCTCCTTTGTTAATCTAGTAGGCGTTAATGTTACGGATGCTCACATCCTCCCAGCCTAATCACCATGACCACGCTTGTTTCTCCATCCCAGCGCTTCATGCCCTGCAGTTGTCCTACTGCCTATAGTTGCCAGCTGAGGAAAATAAAGCAAGCTAATCTTTCACCGAGCAGCGGACAACTTCCTCCACGGTAGTAATTCCTGCTTTTAGTTTATTGATGCCTGACTGCCTCAGGGTCAGCATACCTAACCGCATCGCTTCACGTTTGATCTCGGTGCTGGAAGCTCCTACCAGAACCAGCTCCTTAAGCTCCTCGTACAGCGGCATAACCTCATAAAGGGCGATGCGGCCTTTATACCCTGTTTGGCTGCAGGTGGGGCAACCAGTACCATGGTGGCATCTGTAGCTACCCACCTCTTCGTCAGGAACGCCTAAATCCAGCAACGTCTCCTTGGGGATTTCCAACTCCTCTTTGCAATCGGCACAGATTTGGCGGGACAGTCGCTGAGCGAGAATAAGATTTACAGCCGAGGAAACCAGGAAGGGTTCCACCCCCATATTGAGCAAACGGTTGACGGTGCTCGGTGCGTCATTGGTATGGAGGGTGCTCAAAACCATATGGCCCGTAAGCGCCGCTTTGATCGCGATTTCCGCGGTCTCGAAATCACGGACCTCGCCCACCATAATTATGTCTGGGTCCTGACGCAGAAATGAGCGCAGGGCCGATGCGAAGGTTAGTCCAATGGATTCATGGATCTGCACCTGGTTGATCCCGCCCAGGTTGAACTCCACGGGATCCTCAGCAGTGGATATGTTTTCTGTGGCTTTGTTCAATTCTGAAAGAGCACTGTAAAGAGTCGTAGTCTTGCCGCTTCCAGTGGGCCCGGTTACCAGCACCATCCCAAAAGGCTTGTAGATCGCATCTTTAAAATGATCCAGCTGCTTTTGTTCAAAGCCCAACTTGGTCATGTCCAGTTGGAGATTGGATTTGTCCAGAAGTCTGAGCACTATCTTCTCTCCAAACAGGGTTGGTAGCACAGACACGCGGAAATCCATCTCCTTGCCCTTGGTCTTGAGTTTGATGCGACCATCTTGAGGCAAGCGGCGTTCTGCGATATCAAGCCTGGACATGATCTTGATCCGCGAAAGAAGCGCATTTCTCAGCTTCATCGGCGGCTTCATCACTTCGTAAAGGACCCCATCAATCCGGTAGCGTACCCGAAAACTCTTTTCATAGGGCTCAATGTGGATGTCACTGGCCATCTTCTTGATGGCATCCACCAGGATCAGATTAACCAGCTTCACCACTGGCGCCTGCTCGGCCGCGCTTTCCAGTTCCCCAAGATCTACGTCGTCAGAACCCTCAATTACATCTACGCCTTCTTCATCGAACTCACTCATAACATCTTCCAGGGACGCGCCAGCATCGTAGAATCTGTCCATGGCCGACTTTATCGAAGTCTCTGTTGCTACCGTAACGCGGATGTTTTTCCGGGTGAGAAATTTAATGTCATCAATGATGAAAATATTGGAGGGATCCACCATGGCTATGGTCAACGTCTGCCCCTCCAAAGAGATAGGAACGATCTTATACTTCTGGACGATGTTTCCAGGTATCATCTCGATCACGTCAGAATCAACGTCCAGTTTGGAAGGATCGGTGGAGGGCACACCGAATTGCTTGCTCAGAAACTCCATGAGTTCGGCCTCTTCGATATATTGCATCTTCACGAGGTTGCTTCCCAGCATGCCCCCGTTGGCCTTTTGCTCTTGGAGTGCGCTATCCAGCTGTTCGGGTGTGATCAAACCCTCGCGTACCAAGAAATTGCCCAGCTTTTGCGCCATCTAAGGACCTTACCTCCCTTAGTCCGAATATTTCATGAATGAACTGCTGCGACCGCGGATATGACCGTCCTTCTCTCCGAGCTGTGGGCTCTACGAGCCGGAAGCCGGGCGTCCTCGCGTGTCGAGCTCCGCAAGGTACTGTTAAGTGCGGTTCGCTCCGCCCCCCTGCGATGACCCGGTGGCCCGCCCGCCTCGCCTTGCTCTCATGGCGGGCAGGCATACCCTTCTCCACGATCTCGAGAGGGCGATTCGTGCAATATCCGGGCTAGCAGGATTTCTCTATCTTGGTCTCGGGGTATTTATGCAAAATACAGACCAAGGGCCTTAAGGCCCATCCAACCCAGCAACCACAGCAAACCACTATGGGTAATGTAAGTTAGTATCTAAAATAACTAATGATAATTTCAACTTAGGAAAACAACTTTTCTTTGTCAAGGCAAATTTCATTGCAGTGAAATGTGGCTTTCTCGTGTTTCGGTACACTTTTGGATTCACCGTATTTGCACGTTTAGTAGTTGAATTAGTTCACTCCGTGCGGCTACCCCAAAACACCGGCAGGCCGATTGTTCACTCAGTGCTTCAATTGACACATATAATGACACCTATAAGACATCATTATTGATCTGGCTCTTGCCTCCTGCCTGCTAACCATGCGCTTGGAGCTATGCTGTATGCGTTATTTAATACCGGACCTCTAGCAAGCAGAGGCCCCGAGCCGGTGCTGTCATTCCCGCTTGTTTTCGGTCGCAGGCGGCCACAACCGCAGAAAACTCTTCCACTGTGAGCTTTCCCCGTCCCACCTCCACCAAGGTGCCAACTATGTTGCGCACCATGTATCTGAGGAATCCGTTGGCCTCAATGGTGATCGCCTGCATATCTTCTCCTGCCGGGGCGATCCCGGTGGACATGACTATCCTCTCACTGCTCCTAACACTGCTCCCCGTTGCCTGGAATGAAGAAAAATCATGTCTTCCTTCGAGGAGCTTCAGACATCGTTCCATGGAATCCCATCTCAGTGGTTGCCCAATATGCCAACCGTACTGCCTCCCCAAGGCCGGCGGCATCGGTCCGTTATAAATCCGGTATTCATAGACCTTGCTATGTGCTTGGAAGCGAGCATGAAACCGATCAGGTACCAGAGCCAATTCCAGGGCAACAATGTCATCCGGAAGCAGGCCATTTAAACCACGTCGCAGTATCTCCGGGGGAATCCTGGTTTCACTGAAGAAGTTGGCTACCTGGCCTCTGGCATGGACACCAGCATCGGTTCTACCGGCTCCTGTCAATCGAACCGGAGCCTGAATCATAATCGCCAGACGCGTTTCCACAACCTCTTGAATGGTCAGCACGCCCTTCTGGCGCTGCCACCCGTGGTAGTTGGAGCCGTCATATTCGAGGACTAGCTTAAAATTCTTTCTCTGGTCATTGGTCATAGGTGTTTAGTCATGTATCATTTCTTTCACCGCGTCGCCCCTTCTCCCCATCGTTCCGCAGTGCCTCGGGCGTAAAGCCTCCAGGCCTTGCGACTACGGCTGCCAAACCCGAAGCTTAAGGCCTTCATCCTCATCGAAACCAAACATCAGGTTCATGTTGCAGATGGCCTGGCCAGAGGCGCCCCTGGTCAAATTGTCGATGGCGGAGATAGCGATGATTCTACCGGTACGAGGCTCTAACCGCCAACCGATATCACAGTAGTTGGTTCCCCGGACGTGTAGGGTAGAGGGCAGTTGCCCTGGATTCAAAACCCTGACAAAAGGGGCGTTACCATACGCTTTCTGGTAAAAACCCTCGATCTCTTCGTCGTTAACCCTTCCTGAAAGGTTCGCATAAAGAGTGGTCAAAATCCCCCTCGACATAGGAACCAAATGCGGGGTAAACACCACCTTGATCGCTCTTCCAGCAAGGCTGCTAAGTTCTTGCTCGATTTCTGGAGTGTGGCGGTGCTCCCCAACTTTGTAGGCCTTGAATCCCTCATTGGTTTCACAAAAGTGAGTGGTGAGGGTGGGCGTCCTCCCAGCACCGCTAACTCCTGATTTACAATCGGCTATCAGGCTGTCCGAGTCTACAACTTCAGCGGCCAACAGTGGTGCAGCCGCCAATATGACTCCGGTGGGATAGCAGCCTGGATTGCCAACCAGATGGGCAGATCGGATCTTATCGCGGTGAAGTTCTGGTAGACCATATACCGCTTCAGCCAGGAGATCTTTGGCTGTATGTTCCTGATACCACTGTTCGTAAACTGCCGCATCTCGGAAACGAAAATCAGCACTCAGGTCCACTACCCGCTTGCCGGCGCGCACCAATGGAGCTACCACCTCCATGGCCGTCTTGTGCGGTAAGGCCACAAACATGCAGTCGGCTCTTGCCACCAGGCTCTCGAGATCCAATGGTTCGCAGACAAGGGAACTCACCCCTCTCAGTGCTGGAAACACCTCATCGATGCACTGTCCTGCATAGGACTGAGAAGTGATGGCAATCAGTTCCACTTTAGGGTGTTGCTGAAGGAGAGCAACAAGCTCAAAGCCAGCATACCCCGTGCCCCCAACCACCGCCACACGTACTTTCACAGCTACCCCCTATCCCGGATGTTTCACGAATCCGCCTAAGGCGGACCGCGGATATGACAGTCCTTCTCTCCCAGATGTAGGCTCTACCCTCCGGCCTGGAAGCCCTACGGGCTGGAAGCGGAGCCGGAAGCCGGGCGATGTGTCGACAATCTCCCCGTTGAGTACGGTTCCAATCTATACGGCTATCAGTTCGACCATGGGGGAGTACTCCAGCACGCCATGTGGTGTTGGACTCCGACCAGATCGAAAGCAAAGATTCTGAGATTAGGTTCAGATCGTGGTTCCGAATGCTAAAAAAAAAGGAGGGCCGAGCCCTCCTCCCAAATCCCAAAGAATACAAGCCTATCGTTTAGAGTATTGGAATCTTTTCCTGGCGCCAGGCTGGCCGTATTTTTTCCGTTCTTTAACTCGCGAGTCGCGCGTGAGGAAGCCTGACTTCTTGAGGAGGGGGCGAAAATCAGGATTAACTGCTAGAAGTGCCCTGGAAATGCCATGTTTGATCGCGCCTGCCTGACCCGAGATGCCACCACCTCGTACATTCACATAAATATCAAATTTTCCTAGCGTCTCTGTCAATTCCAGAGGCTGGCGGATAATCATCTTAGCGGTTTCCCGTTTGAGATAGTCATCAATGGATCGTTTGTTTATCTTTACGCTACCCTCGCCCGGCGTCAACCATACGCGGGCTACGGATGTCTTTCTTCTGCCAGTGGCGTAATAGCGTTCTTCGCTCATTAACTAGCTCCTGTCCTCAGTACGGTAACTCCAGTGGCTGCGGCTGCTGGGCTTCATGGGGATGATCGGGCCCGGCATAAACTTTGAGCTTTTTGTAGAGCTTCCGGCCCAAACGGTTTTTGGGCAACATACCCCATACTGCGAAGCGCACCAGATCTTCGGGCCTCTTTTCTCTCAGTTTCCTGGCAGTAATTGACTTGAGGCCACCCATGTACCCCGTATGGCGATGGTATGTCTTTTGCTGCCACTTCCTACCGGTCAATCTAACCTTCTCAGCATTGATAACGATAATGAAATCCCCGGTATCGGCATGAGGGGTAAAGGTCGGCTGGTGTTTTCCACGCAGTCTGCTTGCCACTTGACTGGCCAGTCGGCCGAGTGTTAGTTCGGTGGCATCCACCAGATACCAGCGGAGATTTTCGGGAACGGTCTTGGCACTCACTGTCTTCATGGTTCGACTCCAGAAAGGATAAGTCACAAGCGATGCATATAACCATGGTGGGTACTACTTGTCAAGTAAAACCCTCACAAATGGAGGAAAAATATAAACCAGTTGCCCACGTCTTAATCGCTGGAGCTGTATGTCTGGGCTTCCAGTTCTCCAACTCCATAAAGGCTAATACCCAGAGCAACTCTGCGATCGTCAGCGCCAGGATCATCTACGTAACTGGCAGATATCCCCCAGCATTGCCTTTGTAACATTATATTGTACTCGGACTTGATATTCCTCGTCCGCTTTAGGTCGTAGTCACTCCGCACGTTGGCGGAGACCCCCTCCCACAGATTCAGCTTAAGCTGTACCCCGATCTCGTTCACTATGGTATTGTCATCGTCGTCGAGTTGCCGCCGGTAGTCAACGGTCAGGTTGTCACCCCGCTGATCCCAGAGATGCGCCAATAATTCATGGCTTTTGAAGTCCGTATCGTAGGGTGAAAACCCATTCTTGTAAGTGAAATTCACGTAGCGTTTGGGGGTGAAATCGATTTGGGTGAAGACGTTAGAAAACGGCCGATCTCGGCTGGTGCTGGTGTCTTCCTCTCCCCCGTCGGGCTGGCTGACGTCGTAGAACTGGCTAAACTCTAGTCTGGCAAAGTCGTGATATTCCACCTCTCCTGGAGCCTGATCGAGCCGGGCGCTAAAGAAGTTGATAAGGCTGTAGGTGATACGGTTCCTGCTGTTAACCCGATCGGTACTGTCAAACGATGGAAGCTTGTTCTGACTCACCTCAGGCCTGTATTCATAACCGATCTGCGGCCTCACTGTGTGTTTGGTTTTGGTCCAGGGGTCACCACCCATGCTGAAAATCCCAACGATCTCGGTAGAGGCATCCACTCCAGTCTCAACAAGAGCCCTGTTCTGAAAGGTCTTCTCTCTGACCCGACTGTCTTCAGGTTCGTCGTAATGCTCTATCAGGTAGGCCGTCTCCAGAATACCGACAAAGGGTTCAAGTTCCAGGTAGCCACCGCGGCGCAGCGGTAAGGACAGCCGCGGCTCAAGGTTAACTCGATGGCCTCGGGTGCCCTCCGGCCTCCAGTAGTCCACGTAGACCGCATTGCTTTGCCAGAAAAAAGGCCCTCCCAGCAGGGATTGTTTAGAAGCACTGTATGTCACCAGGGGAAGCTGTTGTAAGGTGGTTTCGTCTTCATCGTCATTGAGATTTTGATAATAATGGAGCTCGAAATTGGCGGCCTGTGCGGCCCAGGTCTTATTCAGCAGGAGATTTGACTGCCGGGTGGTAATGGTGTCATCATTTATGAGCCCCCGGTCGAAAGTTTTGCGGAAAATTCGATCAGACTCAGTCCAGCTACTAAACCCTGTACTGAACGTCTGCAAGTAATCCGGGTCACTGACAATATCGAGATCCATATTTCCTTGAATACCATGGGGCAAAGCAATATCCTGTTTAGATCGCCACCACCAGCGATCCCGGGTTGCCCGGGTGAGGCCCGGTAGAGTATAGAAGTTTTGCACCCGCAGTTCATCTCTATCCGCCTGGTCATGGAGATAATCGAAACGAAGCACTCCCTTATTCTCTTTGCTGGCAGCATAACGAAATTGAGGGCCCACCATCAGGCCGCGCTTGCTCATATAATGCGAGTAGACAGTTGCATCTGTGCTTCTGGAGATGGCCCAGAAAAAAGGAAGATCCACATCCCATCCCAACCGATCACCTCTTCCCAGCCGGGGCGGCAACAAGCCCGTCTGTCTCTTCGTTTTGGCTGGAAATGCCAGATAAGGGGTGTAGAGCACGGGGACGGGCCCCGCATGAAATCTTGCGTGTCTGGCAAAACCATATCCTTCCACGGTAACTTTCAGGTCACTGGTCCGGAAATGCCAGCTGGGACGATCCCCGTCACAGGTGGTGAATTTGGCCTGCTCCACATGATAGGTTTGAGGGCCTAGTTTTTCGATGATTGCGCCGCTGAAGTGAAAATTCCCTTCGGCCAGAAAACCTCTGCCATACTCGATGACGCCTGTCTGCTCTTCCAGATCCAGGAATGCACGTTCCCCTTCCAGCCAGTCATCACCTTGCTCGATTCGAATGTCGCCTTCAAGAATAGCCTCACGGGTAAGCGCGTCCAAGCGAATCTCATCGGCGGTGATCACCCTTCCCGGGGCGTGCAGGGTAACATTCCCCGTTGCCGTATAAATATTCTGGCGCTCGTCGTAGGAAAAATGGTCGGCCCGCAGCCGGTACCCTGAATCTTCTCCCGGTGCAGCGACGGACTTTCCAACTCTGTCCTGGGATCCCGCGGGTAAGTCAGGAAAGAATACGAATGATACCAATAGGCAAAGCCCAACTATTCTTACAGTCTTTCTCATAGCCTACCCTGTGAGGATGGGTATTTCAGCACGAACGGGGTGGTAGAACTAGCCCCGATATTTCACTGGGTTTGCCCTGTTCTTTTCTTCCTGGATCTCCTTGACCTCACCGATAAAGTAGAGCGAGCCAGTCACCAGTACCAGATCTTCGGAAGTGGCCAACCCCATAGCCCTCTCGAGCGCTTCTCCAACAGGTCTAATCAGCTCAGTTCGTTCGGCAAATTCCCCTGCCACTGCCCGGAGGGACTCCGGCTCTGCTGCCCTTTCATATGTGGGCCGGGTTAGAATGATATGCTCTGCCAACGGGGCCAGTCTGAGGAACATACCGCGAAGATCCTTGTCTGCCATAATCCCCAGCACCACGATGAGTCTTCTATAGGTGTACTCTTCCTGCAAGGCCCGACGGAGAGCCACTATACCGGCGTAGTTGTGGGCCCCATCCAAAAGAACTGGCGGCTTCATGCCAAGCAATTCCAGTCTTCCGGGCCAGCGGGTTTTGACCAACCCTTCTCTGATCTGCTCTGCGTCCAAATTATAGTAGCCCCCTCGCTCCAAAACCTCAAGACCCCCCAAGGCAGTGGCAGCATTCACCACCTGGTGGCGACCGGCAAGGGGCAAAGATAGATTTTCCAGTCGCCATCCCAAGCCGCTGTAGGAAAAGCGCTGTTCACCCAGAGTCCGGACCTTGATCTGCCGGCCAAGACGATAACAGGGAGCATTGAGGGCCGCACACCTGGTTTTAATAACCGCTAAAGCCACTGGTTGCTTCACTGCGGTTATCAGTGGTACTTGCCTCTTAATAATCCCCGCTTTTTCCCGGGCGATTCGACTCAGGGTGGAGCCGAGAAACTCCTGATGGTCAAAAGATACGTTGTTGATGATTGTGAGTTGTGGTTGGACCACGTTGGTGGCATCAAGACGCCCTCCCATACCTACTTCCAAGATAGCCCAATCCACCCCCTTTTCCGCAAAAAGGCTGAGTGCCATGGCTGTGGTCATCTCAAAAAAGGTGGGCGGCTCGCGTTCATCCACTACAGCCCTCACTGCCTTGAAGACATCCAGAATCTCCTCGTCCCCAATATCTTGCTCGTTCAGGCGAAAGCGCTCATTGAATCTGACCAGATGAGGCGAGGTATACAAGCCAACCTTGAAGCCTGCCCGCACCAGAATAGAGGAAAGCATGGCTGCAGTGGACCCTTTACCGTTGGTACCGGCAATGTGGATTGTCTTCAACCCTGCCTGGGGATTTCCGATCCTTTCTAATAAGCTGCTGGTACTGGAAAGGCCGAACTTGATGCCATATTTCTGCAGGTCGTAGAGATAGCTCAGGGTCTGATCGTAGTTTTGTCCTCCCACTTTACGGCGTTCCTCCGTTTAGGTGGTGGCTCACCCTGCTCGTTCAGGGTGTTTACCCTAATGTTGCATACCCACGCCGACGCGCAGCGCAGGCGCTTGCGCCGCGTGGGAAAAACGCGTC
>Ga0210106_1000011_pt1 | contig 20523 bp, 17 predicted proteins | sample Tolay_CordC_D2_FD_185580 | JGI IMG/M metagenome (GOLD analysis project Ga0210106, IMG submission 185580) | Wetland microbial communities from the San Francisco Bay, California, USA, that impact long-term carbon sequestration - Tolay_CordC_D2... | ecosystem: Environmental > Aquatic > Marine >...
CATGCCACACCTATTTTTGTTAACAATGATTTTACTAGCCATGTCCGTTCTGTTGAACAGAAAGCAGCATGCGGCCAGGCGGATACCTTCAGCGTCCCTGTCCTATTTGAACCTTGAGGCCGCATCGTGATAGGCGGTCTTGACTTCAGTCCAGGCTTTTTCCGCGCCCAATTTAACGGTTTCCCATGCCTCATCGCTGGCGGTCTTCAACTCCTGCAGCTTGGTCTTGGCCTCATCCTGTTTATGCTCCAAGGCCTCGATGGCCTTGTAGTAATCAATCTTGGCGTCGGCCTTGGCATTCTCCGCCTTGGCCTTGAGTAGAGCGACCTTCGCCTTCCATTCCTTCAACTTTGCATCGAGCTTTTCTTCGTACGCTTTTCTTTTTTCCTTCATAAGAAACTCCGTGTTTGAAACGTTTTGCCTCTCATCAGCTCTTCTTCATTCCCACGACCAGTAACACAATGCCGCCCACGAGAGAAATACCACCCACAATCGGCGGAAGGGGAAGTGTTCTCGTCTTCTCAGCCGTCATGTGGATGGGACCGAGATCGACGACCTTCTCTCTGGTGGTAAAGCTAAAGCCCTGATAAGCGAATGCGAAGATTCCGATGACGATAAGGATGATGCCTATCAACGTGTATGTTTTCATGTCACTCCTCTAATGTTCTCAGAATTTGCTGAACTCAGCCGCAGCCTTTTTGTAGGCGTTAGCCAAATCCTCCATGGCTGCATCGATACCTGTTTTCATTTATTCCTGCTCTGCCCCATTGTCACTATGGGGTAATAACCGTATTTACATCGGTGCCAGTATTCGCTGCTGCCTTGATGACTCCCTCAGTGGCTGCAACAAAGGGAGGGTTATCCTACCTGAGACCTGCCTACATGACTTTCTTCACACTCTATAATTTTTTCCTTCAATTTGTGGATTTCTTTGTTCATACTCCTTCCACGAAGGGATTTCTTCGCCAGCTTTGGTAAGCTCAAAACCGCCACAATTGCTCCACCAAGGAGAGAGGAATAAAAAATCAAGGCCGTAATAGAAATCTGAAAATTCCAGGTGAAAAACTTAAAATCCAAAACCATACTGTTTTGTATAGCGGTGACGATAATTACCAGTAGAAGCAAAAAGGTCACGCTTAACGAAAGATACATGATTGTTTTCCTTTCTAACCCCGTCAAAATCTTTTTGTGCGAGTCTCTGTTTGCGCCTTACAGTTTAATAGATACTCAAATCTCATGCCATGGAGGCCAGGTCTCCGTTTATTTTACGCAACATACTGATCTCAAAGGTTTTCCTTATGAAAAATGAGCAACTGTGGGTGAACGATGGGTGCAAAAGTATGGTCGTATTTGACCAATGGTCATATATGACCCTACAAGGAGAGAGGAATAAAAAATCAAGGCCGCAATAGAAATCTGAAAATTCCAGGTGAAAAACTTAAAATCCAAAACCATACTGTTTTGTATGGCGGTGACGATAATTACCAGTGGCATCCTGGAGGGGATCAACAGTTTGGTGTCCGGCGGCGAGTTTCTCCCTCAAATATTTTATTGAACCTTCTTGAAATCGATATACCCCTTCTCCACATCCGTGCGGACAAGTTGCACCTTGAGCCGATGGCCCACATCGATGCCTTCAACCCCATAGAGCAGCCGGCCTTCGATCGGGGGCTGAAAGATGCGGACCCATGTCCCTTTGTCGGCCGCGCCCGTGCAGATAGCGTCAAACCGATCTCCGATCCTCGAGGAGAGCAGCATGGCCGCGGCTGATTTGCGAACGAGCCGCTCCACCTTGTTTGCATCATTTCCCTTCTCCGTACAGTGACGGGCCAGTTCTGTCAATTCGTCCCGGCTGTAGGACGAGGGCGACTTCTCTAAAGCGGCCTTCAGGATGCGCTGGGTGATCAGGTCCGGAAACCGCCGGTTGGGAGCCGTTGAGTGGGTGTAATCCTTGACGGCCAGGCCGAAGTGGCCGAGGGGCGACTCGTCCGGGGCTTCGACGACATATTCACCCGGACCTAGCAGTTTGATGATGGCAAGAGACAGATCGGGAAAGCGGAGTGGGTCGGCGGTTTTCTGCACGGTAAGGAAACCCTCTAGCGACTTCGAATCCGGCTGCGCCGGAAGCTTGAAATTGTCCTGGGCTGCGATCTCGACGATCCGCTCCCAGCGCTTGGGAGAGCGGACCATGCGCCTCAGGGAGGCGACTTTCTTCCCGTGCAGAAAACGCGCGGTCACGCCGTTGGCCGCAATCATGAAGTCCTCGATGATCTCCTTGGCCCGGTTGCGCTCATCCGCCTGCAGATCTTGGATCTCGTCTCCGGCAAAGACGGGGCGGGCTTCCAGCGTCTGCAGATCCAGGGCACCGTGCTCATGCCGCAGGGCTTTCAATCGCTGGGCCACCCGGTCCTGGAGCCGGAGGTTATCGGCCAGCCCCGGGACCGCCGCCACGGCCTCCGGCATGGGCCCTTTGCCTTCCAGCCAGGCCGCCACGCTATTATAGGCGAGCTTGGCCTGGTTGTGCACCCGGGCGCGATAGATATTCGAGTCTTGCATCACACCCCCGTCGCCGATGACCATTTCGATGATCATGGCCGGGCGGTCTTCATGATAGTTGAGAGAGGTGAGATCCGTGGAGAGTTTCTCCGGCAGCATGGGAAAGATCCTGCCGGCGGTGTAGACCGACGTCGTGTTCTGGCGGGCATGCGCATCAATGGCCGAGTTCTGCTTGACGAGGGCCGCCACGTCGGCAACGGCCACCAACACTTTCACCTGTGTAGCCGTCAGGACCTCCGCCACCGTCAGTTGGTCCAGGTCCAGGGAATCATCGTTGTCAATGGATACCCAGAGCAGGTGGCGCAGGTCTATCCCGGGAGATTCTGCCTGACGATCTACTTGCGCCACCGTCTCCAGTTCTCTAAGGGCGTCCGCTGAGAAATCGGGCAGAAAGCCATATTTTTGCATTGCCCGGCGGGCGATCTGTTCCAGATAATCTTTTCGTCTTGCATCCGGATGAGGTACCATAGGCCACCTTCGAGTGTCTTGAAGAGCATTCGTGCGCCCGGATTCCAGTTCCACCAAAGATTTTCCGCCAGCTCCTCCAAGCCTGCAAGGCGTTCCGGCAAATGGGGAAACAGAAGTTTCACGGGATTCATTTTTTCCATATTCTATTACTCCCGGGCGATGAAGTCGCGATTTCGGATGTTGATATGGACTCTTTCCCCGGGGCATACCCCGCCATTCCTATCATGAATCGCACCAACCCATAACTTAGCCAACTCGCCAGACGCAACCGGATGGGCTGGGTTCTCCAGCTATTCTCAAATATCCGCCGCGCCCCCATTTTGATAGCCTGCTCCAGGCTATGCTTTAATTTTTTGGCAAAGTTTTCATCGTCAACAACAACATTTGCCTCGAGAGAAAGCAGCAGACTGAAAGGGTCAAGATTTGAGGATCCCACCGTAGCCCAATGTTCATCAATCACAGCAACTTTGGCGTGCATACGGCTCTTGTGGTATTCGTAGATCTCAATCCCTGCACCGAGAAAATTGCCATATAGGGCATGCGAAGCATAACGCAGCAATCGATATTCCACCCTTCCTTGCAACAGCAAAATCACCCGGACACCGCGCCCGGCTGCATCCAAAAGCGCATGACGAAAATTCAATCCGGGCAAGAAATAGGCACTTGCAAGAATGATTTCAAATTGCGCCTGTTCTATCGCCTGCAGATAGGCATCTTCAATATCGCGGCGATGGCGGATGTTATCCCGTACCAAAAAAACTGAACGCATACGGCCCCTGGGTTCGGTTGAAGGAGCTTGTCTGTAGTTGTCCCGGCCCCAGCCAGGACGCAAGCGGGTCCAGGCCACTCGCGACCACACCCGGCGGGTGGAATTATGAATTTCTTCCACCAGCGGCCCTTCCACACTTACAGCGTAGTCATAACGAGGAGATGTTTGACCAGGCATATCCATATCATCCTTAATATTAATGCCTCCGACAAATGCAATCTCCTGGTCCACGACCACAATTTTCCGGTGCAAGCGACGCAACCTCTGGCGCCGCAGCGTCCAGGGCGATATCTTGGGCCGGAACTTCAGCACCATTACTCCAGCCGCCTCAAGGTAATCGACCATGGTTTTCGGCAAACTTTTCGAACCGAATCCATCGATCAGCACGTGGGTTTTTACGCCACGAAAGGCCGCACGCCTGAGCGCTTCCGCAATGCGTCGTCCGGTATTGCCATTTTCGAAAATATAGCTTTCCAGATAAATTTCATGCACCGCCCGGTCCAACGCCGCTTCGATCGCCGGGAAATAAGCTTCGCCGTTTTGCAACAGGGTAATCTGATTGTGTGGAATAATTCGGGTCACAGCAGGGTTGACCTCTTTCTCAGCTTTCAGTTGGCGTTTGCTAATTCCATCGATGAAACGGTGTTCGGCATGCTCCACACCCCATCACGATTCGGGCTGGAATATTAAGGTAAAAGCGTCTTGAAAAACAATTAAGTTTGATTGAGCGTCCGACGGTTATTCAAAAGCTTTTGATGACAATCAGAAAAACTTGTTTTTCAAGTCGTGCATGGCCTTCACAATATCTAGGATCGCCTCGTGCATGCCCTCAGCGCCGGAGCCTATTTCCGATGTTCCTTTCTTGTCGATCTTGCCCTGAACCTCGGATTTAATCTTTTTGAAGTTTTGAGCGTGTTTTTCAAACTGCAGGCGATGTTCTTCTTTCATGTCTTCGATGGCATCGGACTGAATCTGTTGGATGAGTTCATCGGCCTCAGCCAGTAATTGCTCGATACTCTTAGATTCTAAGTTCTTTGACATAATGCTTCCTTTCCCTGACTCTTCGGCTGTTCACCTCACTACCGCCGTCATTGCCCGCCGGAAAGCGATTTAATGCCCAATGTTTCGATCAGCCGGTTGATGTCGGTGGCCTTGAGATTCATCCCACCTTCGGATACCGGCAGCAGCATGATACGCTTTCCCTGAAGCGCCTTGGCGATTTTTAGTTTCACAATTGCTTCGCCGCCCAATGCGGCGCCAGGGCGTTGTTCATTTCCTGGATGCCCTTGGCTTCCGCGATGCCTTCGGCCTGGATAGCCTTGGCAAAAAGCTGTTGTTGTTCCTGGTACACATCAGCTTCGATTTTGGCCTTTAGGTACTGACCGTCGGCGTCCTCCGGGTGAAGTCGGCTGCGGAAAGACTCCATTGTACCGGGAAACTCCTCGAGTGAAACTCCCAAGATTTCCCGGAAACGAACCGAGTAAAACACGCTGTCCGACAGGATGTTCCAGTCCCAGAGGCCGTCGGTAGAGCTTTCGAGCGCCAGGAAATATCGCTCCTCACTCTTGCGCAATGCCTCTTGCGCCCGGCTGTGCCTCACTCGCTGGATGAGCAGACCCATTATAAACAAGGTCACGATGACACAGCAAAAAGCAAGGACGATGATTGCCGTTTGTATAGACCCCAAAGCAACTCCTCTATAGCTTGCTGCTATTATCAAATCTTTCTTAAATCAGCAGAAAAATGAAGATTGGGGTCACCAAATTTCACTCTTCGGCTTTCCATGCCCACCCTAATAGGGTGTGAATGCTTGAACCTGCCATCAGCTTATGACTACTTGCCATAATCCTCGCCTTCCAGCTTTTTAGAATTCTAAAGGTATTCTTCAATATTGGCAATGATTGAGGGCTAAAGTTGCTTGGATTATTCTGAAACCCTGATATTCTCAAGCATACTGATGGTATTCTGTAATTATTGGGTCAATCCAGAAGTCCACTTTACCTGCCACAATGCTCACGAATAATAGGGAGCTTGCAAGTGGTTGCAAAAGCATAGTCCTTTTTTTATGAAGAGCGAAGCAGACACGAAATTTTGTGGAAGTTTATTTATTTAAAAACTTTTGGTTTCTTGCCAAGATGTGAACTTTGCCACAACTAAAGGTATGAGAAGGAGATCAAAACATTTTGGTGGGGTTGCGGACTTCACATCTATAGCAGGTATCTTCATCCAAGGCTTGCGCTCTGAAAATACAATATAATGTGTTCTGAGACGATCGTTGCTCACGAGCAGGTCAGCTGGCTGCGGAGCTGATGAATGCTGAATTAGCCTGGCCTAAAAAGATGATAAAAAAACAGGTGTAGGAAGAGAGGTAAGTAGAGATCATTCAACCTAGTCAACGGCGTCCCGTCATTTTCTCCCAGGTGGATCGCTTTACGGGAGGCTCCTTTTTATCAGCAAAAGAGTAGTCAATCACACAATTGTAGTAGTACACTAGATGGCATCACATCAGAAGGTGCTTGTTTTAACTCTACTGATCTTAGCCTAGGACTGGCAACAGAGATCCCCTTGAGCAAAAGAACAATGGGGCCGTGGCTGAGTTCACCTTAGGCGAAGTAGAAACTGCTCTTTTCCTGCTGCAAGAGATCGAAGGGGGTGGCGGCTGCGGCCTCTGCCTTTCTGAAGAGGAAGCCACGGAGGTCTTCAAGAAGACGGTGGAGTTTTGGCGTCGCTGGCTTTCAAAGATAACTACATAAATTCATTGCTATTGTAATAACTTTTGAAGAAGATTAGAGATAGAATATCTGTAATTAGATACGAATCAGGGGGTAGTACACATGGAAATAGGGGAGTTTACGAGAAGGATCAATGCTAGTGGAAACGAATACAGTATGTTGGATATCAATATACTTGAGCAAAGGGGGATGGCAGATATAAGAAGTCTGCCTTTTACCATAAAAATCCTCGTTGAGAACCTCTTAAGAAAACTGGACGGTCGTATGGTGAGAGAAGAGGATTTGCTTAGAATAGCCAGGTGGGAGAAAAGATACCGTGAGCCTGTTGAAATACCGTATCATCCAGCACGGGTCCTCATGCAAGATTTTACCGGGGTTCCTGCTGTTGTGGATCTTGCCGCCATGAGGGATGCTGTAGAAGATCTTGGGGGAGATCCTAGGAGAATAAATCCTCTTGTTCCGGTCGACTTGATCATCGATCATTCGGTACAGGTCGATTACTACGGTACTGAAGATTCTTTGAACAAGAATGTGGAAAAGGAATACGAGAGAAATTGGGAAAGATACTCACTCTTGAAATGGGCACAGAAGAGTTTTGATAATTTCAAAGTTGTTCCTCCTAATTCCGGGATATGCCATCAGGTGAACCTGGAATACCTAGCGAGAGTGGTAATCACCGAAGCAATCAACGGGAAAAATATAGTCTATCCTGATACTTTGGTTGGTACCGACTCGCACACTACGATGATTAACGGAATCGGTGTAATGGGCTGGGGTGTCGGGGGAATTGAGGCGGAGGCTGTCATGCTCGGCCAGCCTTATTACATGTCAATTCCTGAAGTTGTCGGTGTCAAGATGGTCGGTGAACTCATGGATGGCGTTACTGCTACCGACCTCGCACTTACTATTACGCAACTGCTGAGGAAGCACAACGTAGTAGAGAAGTTCGTAGAGTATTTTGGTCCCGGAATGAAGAACCTGACCGTTACGAATAGGGCAACCTTAGCCAACATGACTCCGGAGTACGGTGCGACACTAGGTTTCTTTCCCGTGGATGAAAAGACCGTGGAATACCTCAGGATAACAAACAGGGTGAATCAGGCCGAGATTGTTGAAGTCTACACGAAAGAGCTTGGACTTTTCTATTCAGGCGAAGAAGATCCGGAATACACTGAAGTGCTGGAGTTCGATCTTGCCACAGTTGAGCCTTCAGTAGCCGGTCCCGCCAGGCCTCAGGATAGAATTGCCCTGAGGGATTTAAAAAAGACCTTTGAAGAAATACTTGGCGGTAGCTATGAGCGGGATTCTGATATAGTCGATATTTCCAGGTTTCTCGATGAATCCGGCTGTTGCACTTATCGGGAGGAGATCTGCAAAATCAGCCGCAAGCGGATGCATAAAGTCAATTTAGAAGGAAACGAAGTAGAAATAGGTGATGGAAGCATCGTAATAGCTGCCATTACGTCATGTACCAATACCTCAAATCCCTTTGTCATGCTCGGAGCAGGGCTTGTAGCTAAAAAAGCGGTCGAAAAGGGACTCCGGGTCCCTGCGTACGTGAAGACTTCTCTCGCTCCGGGCTCGAGGGTAGTGATTCGCTATCTCGAAGATTCGGGTCTCATGCCTTACCTTGAAACCCTCGGTTTTTACAATGCGGGATTCGGCTGTACTACCTGTATCGGCAACAGCGGTCCCTTACATCCACAGATAGAAAGGGTAGTATCCGATCATAGCCTTATGGTTACCTCTGTGCTTTCTGGCAACCGTAATTTCGAGGCGAGGATACACCAAAGCATCAAAGGAAATTTTCTTGCATCGCCGATGTTGGTCGTGGCGCTGGCCATAGCCGGAAATATCGATGTTGACTTGGCAAAGGAACCCGTGGCTTGCGACCCGAACTGTGCTCCGGTGTATCTCAGGGATATCTGGCCGACTTCCGAAGAGATAAATAACCTTGTCAGCAAGCACGTTAAGCAGGAGTTCTTTGAAATGGAGTACGATAAGATTTTTGAAGGGGACGATTACTGGAAAAATCTCCCAGTTACGGAGGGCACCACGTTTGCTTGGGATGAACGGTCCTCATATATTAAGAAACCGCCATATTTCGAGAACTTCCATCTCGGACCAATAAAACCTTCCGACGTGAAAGGTGCTAGACTACTTCTCTTGCTGGATGATTCTGTTACAACCGACCACATCTCTCCGGCCGGTGCGATTCCGGAACACTATCCTGCGGGTCGATACTTGGTCAAAGAAAACGTAGCTCCTGCGGATTTCAATTCTTACGGTTCCAGAAGAGGAAACCACGAAGTTATGATAAGAGGCACGTTTGGAAATATAAGAATAAAAAACAGACTTGTTGCACCGAAAGAGGGCAGTTTCACGGTAAGGTTTCCAGATAGCAAAGAGATGTTTGTCTACGATGCCGCAGTCAAATATGGAGATGCAGGGACGCCGCTAGTGGTGTTGGCAGGAAAGGAGTATGGAACCGGATCGTCCAGGGATTGGGCCGCAAAAGGGACAAACCTCCTGGGAGTAAAGGCGATAATCGCTGAGTCTTATGAGCGAATACACAGAAGTAACCTCGTAGGAATGGGCGTGCTGCCATTGATGTTTAGAGAAGGGGACGGATGGGAAAGCCTAGGACTGGACGGTTCTGAAACGTTTTTCACCAGTGAAATTGAGGATATGAAACCGAGAAAGATAGTGAAAGTAAAAGCAGTAAGAAAAGGCGGAAGCGAGGTTGATTTTGAAGTGATTGCAAGACTGGACACGGAAATTGATGTCGAATACTATGAAAGAGGCGGTATTCTGCCTTATGTTTTGAGGAAACTATTGGATGAGAAAATGAGCTGATACATGCTCGTTATTCTATTTCAGACATTAAGATACGTGCAGTTGCCAGGGTTTGATCTGACAGTGGTAGGAGAAGAGTTTCTACTTACCCAGACAGGGGTCGGGTGGAAGGCCAATTACGACCCCACCAAAGAACAAGGTTAGTTGGTGCCAGTTTGGTATATTTCAGAACTCACTTTCTGACAAAGTCTTTACTACATCTAATGGACAGATCATAGGCTACAGAATTGGGTTAAGTTGTCATTTAATTCTTGTACCATATGACCGGGCAATAACGAAATTCTACCGGATATATGTTGAAAAGTTTTTATTTAAGCTCTTTTACTTTCTTCGAGAGCTCAAGAGATGTATTTTGAAAATTCCACAGAGTCGCCCCTTTCAAGACACCAACTTTTCAGAACCCGTCACTATGTACAAGTTTTAACAAGCTCAGTACCGCTCAGTTGCTTAGTGTACATACAGTTGTCTTCGAGAAGGGTAAAACTCAACAAGATTTTTGTTCTGCCTGAGACGTAGAAAAAAACTGGGGTGAACAGGGAATCCCCTTGAGGACGCCATTTGAATTACAGATAAGCTCTCATCTTTTTATGGGGGCTTTTCTTTTTAAGCAATACTGTTGGAATGTATTCGAAGGTTTTCTTGACCAGGTGAAGGGTGTTGGATTGGATGACCTCTAAGGGCACTGTTGACCAAGATGTGGCTGGCCACGCGCCTCTGAATTCCATTAGTGCTTTGCTGCGGCTGGCGTCAGCTCCCAGAGATCATTCTTGCGTGTCCCCGGGCTCCTTGTCTCCCTCGGGAGGTTTTACCCCAAGGGCTTCAACCGTTCTGGCTGCATCTTCCAATTTGGCCACGGCCTTCGCTGCCCGCTGAGTAGCTTTGCTTGCCCGTTCTTCGGCTTCAAGGGCAGCAGCCTCTATCTTAGACAACTCCTCTTGCTTGGCGCCGGATTCAGTGGCAGCCTGGACCTCTCGAAGCCATTTTTCTGACTCCTCCTTTGCGGCAACTGCCTCCTTCTCCGCCTCCCGGGCCTTCTTATCAGCATCAGCAAGCGCATCAAGCGCTGCGGCTATTTCTCCAGCTATCCCTTCTTCAGGTTCAGCGTCGAGTTCGATATCCTCAGCTGCCAGAACCAGAGCCACAATGGGCAAACGAGGGAGAACCGCATCAAGAGGTTTATCAAATGGGTCCAGAAGCTGATTAGCCCGCAGTCGAAACGGGAAAAACACCAGGGCAGCATCGGCGGAGTGCTCCACAACAGTTTTGGAGCTCATGTTCTCTACTATCTCTGGTTCCGCTTCAATTCGGGCCTCCTCGAGCATCTTTTTGAGGCCCTCCACCTCTTCATCTAATTCCCCATCTTGCCCAGCAGCCAGCACCCGAATCCTCGCCTCACCCCACGCATCACTTCGGGTCATCAGATACGCAAGGAGGAGCATCAGGTGGCCGGTCGCATCGTCCCACCACCATACATCTATACGCCTTTCACTGGGGGAGAGAGCCTCCAGGGAGACCCATTCGTCCTCCTTGGCATCCAGCACCACGATGTTACAACCCAGACGGAAGGCGGTGCGGAGATTTGTTGCGTATTGAAATTCCCCAAGGCCAAGAATGCCTTTGGGAAGCTGTTCGAGCCAGTTGAGAAGAATTGTATTCACCCGCAGCGGCCCGATGCCAAAAGATTGCACCAGGGTATGAACACCAAGGTTGAGATTGGGTGCGGCTACTACAAGGGAAAACGCTTGCATACCATAGTCAGCGATGTCGGCACGAAGTTCCGCTTCAGCTTCCTGACGTAGTTTCAGCATTTTCACCCCTTCTCCTTCCAGAATGCGCACCGCTGTGGTAAGGCCACTGCCTCCCTCAAGCCAGGAAGCAAATCGGAGAAGTTGCTTGCGTCTGTGGGAGTCATTGGAGAAGGCAAGCAAATGCGGGCGCCAATCCCGAGGATGCTCGGGCTCTGCTACTGCAGCCAGAAGATTCTCCCGCACGCGCTGTAGGTAGTAAGAGCGACGACTGTCAGCCCACCGTGCTGGACCTGCGGTTCGCTTGAGATACTGGTAGATGGCAAACAGCAGTGCAGTTGCCGCTGCACCAGCCGCCAGATGAATTGCCAGCATGGCTCCGAGGCACATTAGCCCGCCGAGGAAGCTGAGCCGCAGATCAAAAAAACGAAACCTAGGGCGGAATGATGGGCTGGCAGCCCGAGCCTCGTAAAAAGTAGCGTAGTTCAGAAGGCCATAGGAAATCAAAAAGAACATAGAGACAACTGATGCGACCAGATTCAAATCGCCCAGAGTTATAGTGCCCAGAGCGATTAACCCAGACAGCAAAACACCTCGACGAGGATTCCCGGTGGAGCCGGATCCCTTGGCAAACGGCAGCAGGAAAGGAAAAGTACGGTCACCTGCCAGGGATTGCAAGATGCGAGGTGCGCCCATAAAACTGGCCATGGCGGAGGACAAAGTGGCTGCGATTACCCCTGCATCGATGAGAAAGTTGAACCGCGCAACACGCTTCATGGCCCCGTAGTCGCTAATGAGGAGGTCGTTGGGCAGGGTGGCAGCGAATACTACCGCCACCCCGAAGTAAACGATGATCGACAGCCCCACCGCCAAAAATGTTCCCAATGGTAAGCTCTTACCCGCATCCTTGAGGTCACCTGACATACTTACGCCCTGGGTGAAGCCTGTGGCCGCCGGAAAGAAAATGGCGAATAGAACCCAAAACCTAGGACCAGCAGGAGGCGCAGCCCAGTTTTGAACGAGAATTGCCGTGTCCCACTTGGCCAGACCGCCGGCAAAAAACGAGATCAGCGCGGCTACCAATGCAGCCATCACCACATACTGGAACTTGGTGGCCCAATCCGCACCCAACCAGGCGAAGACAAAAAGAAATAACACTGCGAGGCCAGCTATGATCTGTGGCAGAACTCTTCCAGCATCTGGAATGAAGCTGGTCACGGCCTCGCCCAACCCTATACAGTAGAAGCCGACAGATACCGATTGGGCGAGAAAGAGGACAATCCCTATGGAGCCACCGAACTCCATACCAAGGGTCCGAGAGATGAGATAGTAATCCCCTCCACCCCTGACCTTGATGTTCGTGGCAATCGCAGAAAGTGAAACACTGGTTAGTACAGAGATGGCGTTTGCCAGGCCAATAATGATGAGGGCGCGACCTAGGCCTGCGTTCCCGACAACGTAACCGAACCGCAGGAAGAGGATGATTCCCAGAATAGTTAAAATGCTTGGGGTAAAAACCCCAGCGAAGGTCCCCAGGGTGCCTCCTGCAATCGCGGAATCAGGCTTTTCAGGGACGGTTGATGTTCCCATCACTTCACCATATGTCACAGGTTGTCCAAATATGACTTGTCAGCTTGAGGGTCGAATCGCGGCTACCTGCCCGCCATCGCTCTCGCTCAGGCGAGGCGGGCGGGGAAACCGCTCCTACAGGAGACAGAGTTCCGGTAAAAGCTGAAGATTTTAAACCACTTCAAAAAAGACTGGATCTGGGCAACAGCCTGTTGAAGTTTGGCAGCTTTCTCCGCGGTAGAAAATCGTCTATCTCAGATTATAAATTTTGTAAAGAGGTAAATAACGAGGTCTTTGTCTGATCTTCGCTCTTGCCTAGCTGCGGGATAAGGTTTTGCACCGCAAGCCTCAGTTTGCGATCCTGGCCAATCAAATCCTTCATTGTCCCAAGCAAACTATTCACTGAATATCGCCATTACACTGCTGCTTTGACTTCAAACGGGATTTCAAGCAGATAACTCATTTTACCCTTCGGTGAAGTACTCTTGGGGACGCCATGTTTTTAATAAAATTAAGGGCTTAACAAATAAGTGCTAAGCCCTTAATTTTTTATTTGCTCGAAAATTGTTTAATATTGGGAGGGAACTGCACTTCCAACTTCAAATAATTGGTTGCATTGGTGGAAAACCGGCTGCTTGCCAAGCCAGATTTTGACTGCACGCCGTTCGGAGCACCCACTCATTGATAGGTTCTATGAGGCCAGCCTCTTCAGCCAATGGTATGAATTCTGTCGGAGACACTGCTCCCAGTTCCGGATGTCGCCAGCGTATCAGTGCTTCAGTGCCGTCTATTTTGTCCGAGTTGATGTCTATTTGTGGTTGGTAGTAAAGCGTTAACTCAGCATGCTCGAGCGCCTAACCCAAAACACTGTCCAGAGTAAGTCTTCGAGAAATAGTGGTGTTCATGTAGCCAGCATAAAACTGGAAATTATTTCTCCCCTGGTTCTTCGCGTGATACATTGCCGCGTCGGCATTTTTAATCAACGTGTTAACGTCCTTCCCGTCTGAGGGATACAAGCTAATTCCAATACTGCTGCTGACAAAAATCGCGCGCTCCTCCAGCACATATGCTCTGGAGAGTTCGTAGAGGGAGCGCTGTGCCACGTTACCTGCATCGTGAGGCTGTTTAATATCCGTGAGTAGTAAGACAAACTCATCGCCACCAAAACGTGATACATAGCTAATTGAGTCATCAGCCTCATGACGGGCAATTATGTCACTTTTGCGCAGGATTTTTTTCAATCGATCGGCTACGCGCTGAAGCAGCAAGTCACCCACATGGTGGCCGAGCGTATCGTTGATTTGCTTGAAATGGTCGAGATCAAGAAATAGTACCGCCAGCAGACGTTTATGACGCTTAGCATGAGCCAGCGCGCGGCTCAAATGCTCTCTAAACAGTTGGCGGTTTGGTAGACGTGTCACACCGTCGTAATAAGCTAAGTCATGAATTTCTTTCTCCGCTCGCTTGCGCTCGGTCATATCCTCGATGGCGAGAAGAATCGAATGGGTATTGTTGGTCTCCCTGTATATCCGTCGAGCGTTCAGGTGCATTACTCGTCGCCCGATAGTCTTGAATTCGTGCTCCACCTCGAAGTTGTCGAAGGTTGTGTGCGTGGGGAGGATCTTTTCCAGAAGTTCTCGCAGCTTGGGGATGTTCCACTCTCGGTTGCCCAGGTCATATAATAGCTGTCCCTCGGTCTCCCCAGGTTTCACTTTGAAGGTCTCGTAGAAGGAACGGTTGGCCGAGATTACATTCAGGTCCGCATCAAGCACCACAAGGGGCTCACGAACCGTATCCACAATGCTCTCAGCGAAATCCCGAGTCTCCCGTAACTTCTGCCTTGCCCGCTTGCTCTTTAATTCTGATTTCTCGAATTCGGTTACCCGTTCACGCAATACAACCAATTCCTCTAGGAGTTGCTTTCTTGTTTTGTCTTCACCTTTCATCTGGTTTTCCGGGTAACGATGATGCGCAATTCTTCTCACGTTACGTATTTTTGCATATACCATGCCATGATTTGCACAGGTTAGCTCTGACCTTATCAGATAAGTCTAAGCTATAGGTTGTGAAAGCACACTAGGACACAGGAGAGGGGTTAACTCAGGCTGTAAAAAACGTGGGATAAGTCAAGGGGCAAAAAAGAGCCGACAAGCTGGAAGCCGGTCTTTCATTTGGGTGGAGGACCAAGCAGGCTGTTACGTGTCAATCAAGTATGGATAATGGTGAGTAATATGCCCTGCTGCCCAGCAGTGGGTAGGTGTTGATTACCCCATCAACCCAGGAAGGGACGACCACCAAGTCAGCACCAGGGGTGGCTGGCGCACAATCAGGTTCCAGGGCTTTCTTTTTCCAAGTTCTCCTCTAACTGCAGAAATGGTTTGAACAAATCAATGGGAATGGGAAAGAGCGTGGTGGATTTGCTCTGCGCAGCGGCCTCTTGCACGGTCTGTAAGTAGCGGAGCTGCAGGGCAATGGGCTGGTCGGAGATTATCCGGGCCGCTTCGGCCAGGCGATTCGCAGCTTGGTGCTCCCCCTCTGCGTTGATAACCATGGCACGGCGCTCCCGTTCGGCTTCAGCCTGGCGGGCCATGGCTCGTTGCATATCCTGGGGCAGGTCGATGTGCTTGACCTCAACAGTGCTGACCTTAATGCCCCAAGGGTCGGTATGCTCATCCAAAATCTCCTGGAGCTGCCTATTGATCTTTTCACGTTCGGAGAGCAGTTCGTCCAGCTCCCCCTGCCCGCAAACACTGCGCAGGGTGGTTTGGGCCATCTGGGAGGTGGCATAGAGATAATTTTCCACCTCCACCACCGCATTATTGGGATCCATCACCCGGAAATAGATCACTGCATTGACCTTCACGGATACGTTATCTCGGGTAATCACATCCTGAGAAGGTACGTCCATGGCCACCAACCGCAGGCTGACCTTCACCATCCGGTCCACCACGGGGATAAGAATGATCAGCCCCGGCCCCTTGGCCTTGATAACTCGACCCAGACGGAAAATGACCCCCCGCTCGTATTCCTTGAGAATCCGAATGGCACTGGCCAGAAAAAGGATCACCAGTATAAGAATGAAAACAATGAAGTAGGGCATACTATCTTCCTCTCAAGACAACGATGAATACCTGCCACTGACAACGCCCATTTCATGGCAGGAATCTGCAAATAGTATGTTTAATGTTGACCTTGTGAGAAGCGTACGTCCAGCAGAGATCATGCAGGCCGGGAAGGTTAGAAGAAGAATATTTGCGAATAATCGAATGGCTTGGCCACTGGTTGGATTTGCTTTTTTAGTTTGGTCCACTCTATCCAAGCCTGGTCCGTCTTTGAGTAACAACCATAAATACTTGGTCAGGAAAACGAGGTGTTTTTTAGCTGTTGACGCAGGGGTTGTCCTCTTGGACAAAAAAAACCCCCGCGTAGGAGGTGTTGGCAGACTGTCTTGAACCCTTCGTAACTAGATGAGGTCCCTGTTGGTCCTTTAGGCGCTTCGGGTTAACCGATGCGGCACACCGTTCCAAGGAAGGGTCCCCGTTTGTAGGCGTTGATTCAGAAAGAAGCTACCAATCATCAATACCGCAGGGGAACCGAATCAAAATAAAGTACTAAGGTAAACTACCTTAAGCTTGCTTTTAACTCTACTCTTCCATCAAGACACAGTCAAGCACTATAGCTTAATAGTGGCTGTCCCCTGTCGAATAAAAAGCGGGGTTACTTCCCCCGCAACTGTTCTCTAAGCAATGAATAGCCCGTGCCGGGAGCTGCTAGGAGGCGTATCTCTGAGCAGTCCGCTCAAGATAAACCCACTATTTTTTCTGCCAATCACCACACCATTCATGGCCGTAGGTGGTCGGCCACATTGCAATAGAATAGAGTTTTCTCTCAATAGATTCATCTTCATGAATGTCCACCCCAACATAACCGGAGCCCCAAGGTCTAGGGGCATAGCGACGACAATTACCAGCGTCCTTTTCTGCTTGAGCTTCAGGTCTTTTCCAAAACCTACAATTTTCGCACTGCTCTTTCACGGCTCATCCTCCTTTAACCTACCAGAGGTAATGAAATTAAGAGTAATAAGGAAACGGCCATTCTTTACATATCACGTTCCTTCTTTGGGATTACCAGCGGCTGGAGCCGAGAGGTGCAAAAGTGAAGTGAAAATCACCAGAAAATGTGAGCTAATTTCAGATTAGGTTACATAGGGGGTTGTGTCAAGAAAAACCGCAATACCAAAATGGTGTGCGCAGCCGAAAAGGGAAAGGGTCAAGTGGAGATTACATCCCTTAATTCACAGTCTTGGCTCCGATGAGCCTACCACAAGGTCTTGATGCAAGTCAAAAGGAGGCCGACTTTGCATTAAAGTATGTAATGTTAGGCCGCCATTTGCGACGGTTTGAATTGTCTCTTCTAGTAACTGGCACACAACTTCCGTGCTTGATTTAAGGTCACCGAACAGCACTGGGCATTTATTTCTTCTTTTCTTTTTTCAATTTTCGTTTTTCCTTTGGATTAAGCTGGGCCTTTTTCTGTTTTTCCCTTTTGCCTTTGTCTTTTTTTCCCTTATCAGCCATATTTGTTTCTCCTTGCTTGAAAATGACTTGCGCCGGACTGTGGCGGCGAAACCCCGTCTTCGGTCGTAGAGGTTAGCAGATGAGATTGTTTGGCGTCACGCTCGCCGATTTCTTGTCCGTCCCCTAGCACTACCTGCCATGCGGCCTAACTATTAGTAGACAGAATTTCTTCTGCATATCCCCATAATGAGGGGGTTTTACGGAAGAAATTTCACATATCTCCCTGTTTTCGGTGCTATGCGGAAAAGATTCTGAATAGCACAATATTGACACCTCTGCCGAGAAACTTCGTGATTACTATATCACATCTTTCTGGTGACCGCCATTGACCATAGTTTCGAAAATCTCCGCAAGAAGAGGGCCAGTTGTTCTTGGGTGGGACAATAGGCGAAGTCTTGAAGAATATCAATGTAGGATCGAAAGGCCTGAACTCACCTTGTCACCATGAAAGTGTGGATTACATCCCTTAATCCACACTCGACTGGATTTCACTTTGGCACAATATTTCGTGGTGGTTAAAACGAGAATTTAGGATAAGGATGAGATTTTACCCCAAAAGGGAGAAGATAGGCTGTATGTTGCTAACTGCGTGGCGACTGGGGTGACGGCAGGTGCTTACCACCTTTTTTGATGAGGATATTGTAAGCCTTCAACCGCCATTGAGGGGGCAGGTTGCGAATGTCGCTGAGTAACTGAACAATTCCCTCGCCTTCCACAAATTCATCATCATAAAGCTTAGTCAAGGCGTAATCCAAAATCAGGCTCAAATGGGGTTCCTTTAGATTGACAAACTTGATGCCTGTCCCCTGAACCTGCTTTGCCTGCAATGCACAGGGGCGACTCCACACTGATTCACCTTGAACCTGAATTGAATTTAGGGTTGCGGGCATGAGAAATTCCAAACCCAGCCTTGCCTGAAGCTCAATGGGCTCGGAAGTGGTAATAAATAAACCTCCGGTGCTCATATTGACGGCTTTTGCCATGACGGTTTGCTTACCGCCATATTCACACCGCACTTGGAAGTCGACTGGAATCCGGAGTCCTGCTCTTTTGCTCCGGGCTGTTGCACTTGGGAACATGTCCTGTATGCCCCGATATTATGAAAGTTTATAAACGGGCACATACTGTGCAAAAGTGATACCAACCATTGTCTACAACTAAAATGCAATAAAATCAGACTGTTAAGAAATTTGATCCTTTTCAGCCACAGAAGGATTTGGCCAGATCGCCAAAAGACAATTGACCAAATGGCCAATTAGCGCGCGGGGGGAGCTTGTCCGAGGTTGGTTCGTTCTATCCTGGGAGTGTCCATCCAGAAACCTAGCTTTCATGTGTCATTCTGAGGAGTCCCGCTGGGGCGGGACGACGAAGAATCTCGTGGTTCCATGGTTCGCAAGAGATTCTTCACGGAGTTTATCCTGAGCCCGTCGAAGGGCTCAGAAGGACAATCCATCGTTTCCGGATGGAAACTAGTCAAAGAGGACGCTGAGGACATCTTGCAGTGATTTTACACCTATCATTTCACAGGATTGAACCGTTGGCAGTCGCTCAACATTGCTTTGCGGCAGCAGGCAGCGACGGAAACCTAACTTGGACGCCTCCGTGACCCGAATGTCCGTACGGCCAATAGCTCGGACTTCGCCCGTGAGGCCAACCTCACCCAGGAGCACGGTTTGAGGATCCACAGGCTTGTCCAGAAAACTGGAGGCAATCGCTGTGGCTATAGCCAGATCAACTCCAGGCTCATGAATCCGGACACCACCAACTGCATTTACAAATATGTCCTGGTGTAGCAAAGAAAGCCCTACCCTTTTCTCCAAGACCGCCACCAACAAGGCCAAGCGATTGTGATCTATGCCCATTGAGGTTCGGCGTGGTGCCGCCAGGCTGGATGGGCTCGCCAATGCTTGCACCTCTACCAGAATCGGCCTGGTACCCTCCATAGCTGCTGTAACAGTAGATCCGGGTGTGTCCATAGGCCTTTCAGCCAGTAGGAGTTCCGAGGGATTGCTGACTTCCTGCAGTCCACTGTCTTTCATCTCGAAGACTCCGATCTCGTTGGTGGAGCCGTACCGATTTTTTGTGGCTCGCAGGATACGAAAGGCATGGCCGCGATCTCCCTCAAAATAGAGTACCGTGTCCACCATGTGCTCCAATACTCGTGGTCCTGCAATTGCACCATCTTTGGTCACGTGGCCGACAAGAAAGACCGGCAGTCCCTTTTTCTTTCCTTCGTGCATAAGACGGTCGGCACAGTGCCGCACTTGAGCCACGCTGCCCGGAGCTGATTCCAGCTGGGTCGTATATGCAGTTTGGATGGAATCCACTGCCACCGCAGCCGGGTTAAGCTCATCCATGATACGCAAGATATTTTCCAGAGCTGATTCGGCAGCCACGTATAGATGTGATGAGGTCACCCCCAACCGCTGCGACCGCATCTTGATTTGTAGGGTGGACTCTTCGCCGGATATGTACAGGATGGGTTGCTCGAGACTAGTGAGACCATTGAGAGCTTGAAGCAAGAGGGTAGATTTACCTATGCCAGGGTCACCGCCAATCAGAACAACTGAGCCGGGTACCACTCCCCCTCCCAGGACACGATCCAGTTCCACTATGTTAGAAGAAAGTCTTCGACTTTCCTCCAAAATGACGCCATCGATGGGTTGGGGAGTAGCGGGCGGCAGGAGTTCCTTACCGCCTGGAGTCGGATCTCGAACCAGGATTTCCTCCACCAGGGTGTTCCACTGCCCACATCCAGGACAGCGCCCTAACCATTTAGGACTCTGGAAGCCACACTGCTGGCAAATGTGACGACTTTTTTCTGCACGCGCCATCTAACTGCCTATCTAAGGTAATGATTGTGTCATCAAGTTTGGCTGGAACACTCTACGATGTCAAGGAGTTGTTTTCAATGTCAATTGTCAGTTGTCCGTAGTCCGTAGTCCGTGGCTTAAATCGTTCAAAGCCACCTGCTGTCCGCTGCTTGCTGACTTTTCCTTTCCCGTCTCGCCGTTTTTCCGCGTCCCCGTGCCTGCCCGCCATCGGCTTCGCCTTCAGGCGAGGCGGGCGGGTCATCCCGCTGTGCCTAGTCTTCATTACTGCCTGCTGCTGCCTGCCACCTGCCAGCTGGGTATTACCACTCCATGCCCTATGCCTTCTATACAACGGACCACTGACCACCGACATCTAGGCCAAGTTGCCGTTGACAAACAATTGTCTCTATGATTAAATTCTAGACTTCAGCCTATTCC
>Ga0210106_1000013_pt1 | contig 20201 bp, 19 predicted proteins | sample Tolay_CordC_D2_FD_185580 | JGI IMG/M metagenome (GOLD analysis project Ga0210106, IMG submission 185580) | Wetland microbial communities from the San Francisco Bay, California, USA, that impact long-term carbon sequestration - Tolay_CordC_D2... | ecosystem: Environmental > Aquatic > Marine >...
TAGTATCTTTTTTATCAGTTCTAGGAGCCACCGGAATCGGCCACTTGCAGATCCCGTGGGAGACTGTGATGGCTGCCATTGGTGAGGGCTTGGGTCTTTCTCCGGCTGGATCAGTGGAACGCACTCCCCTGGTGGTGGTCTTTGACATTCGTTTGAGTAGGGTGATTCTTTCTTTTCTGGTGGGATCTGCCCTGGGGGTGGCCGGAGTTGTTTTCCAGGGAGTCCTGAGGAATCCACTGGCTGATCCTTTCACCATTGGTGTTGCCAGCGGTGCCGCCTTTGGAGCAGCCCTGGCTTTTGCTCTGGGATTGGGGGGAGCCTCCTACCTGGGGCTGGGTATCATTCCACTGTTGGCACTCGTGGGAGCCCTGGGTGCTCTGGCCCTGGTGGTTATTCTCGGCCGGGTACAAGGACGCTTGCGAAGGGACACCTTGGTGCTGGCCGGGATAGTTGTAGCGACGTTTCTCTCCGCCCTCATTGCTTTGATCAAGGCACTGGATGAAGAGGCGGTTTCGGCGATTGTTTTTTGGGTAATGGGGAGTTTTCAGGGACGAGGCTGGATACATGTAGCTTTTTCCCTGCCCTATCTGCTCCTGGGTTTGTATCTAGTGGCAAAATGTGCCCGGGAATTGGACATTATGACGATGGGGGAAGTGCAGGCACGTCAACTCGGGGTTGAAGTGGAACGAGTGCGCCGCCGGCTTCTGGTTGGAGCTAGCCTGCTTACAGCCGCAGCAGTATCGGTTTCCGGAGTAATCGGCTTTGTGGGTCTCGTGGTTCCCCATCTGGTGCGCATGACTGTGGGAGCGGCGCATCAGAGGCTCATGATTTTCAGCGGACTCCTCGGGGGCCTTGCCTTGCTCTGGTCTGATGTGGTATCACGCACCCTTTTACCTGGTGGTGAGGAGCTACCGGTTGGCGTGGTCACTGCTCTGATTGGCGGACCTTTTTTCTGCCTTCTCCTCAAGCGGAGGAGGGGAGGCGTGATTCTTGATTAGCGTCCAAGGCTTGACCGCGAAGTACGGGGATCGAGTAGTGCTGCATGGGTTGGATTTCCATGTTGGCAAAAGCGAACTTGTCGGGCTGCTCGGTCCAAACGGAAGTGGTAAATCTACTCTACTTCTTTGTCTTAGCAAGGTCGTGCCTTTGCACGCGGGTGAGGCAACTGTGTCCGGCCGCGAGCTTTCGGCCTACTCTGCTCGTGAGCTGGCGTTGGTGGAAGCCTCGGTGCCCCAACGTCTAGAGATCTCTTTTCCTTTTAGGTGTATTGAAGTGGTACTTATGGGGCGCTATCCACACCAACGTGAGTTTGGCAGTGATAGCGACGAAGACTTGACCAGAGCTATGGAGGCCATGCGCCTTACTGACACCCTGGATCTAGCGCAAAGGCGGATCACTGAGATTTCCGGAGGAGAAGCACAGCGGGTGATTATTGCTAGGACCCTGGCCCAGGAAGCAGAACTCCTGCTGCTCGATGAAGCCACAGCCAACCTGGATGTGGCTCACAAGATGCAGATGTTCGACCTCTTCTCGGAAAAGAACAACCAAGGTGCCACTTTCCTGTGCGCTATGCATGATTTGAATCTGGCAGCCCTTTACTGCCAGCGTTTGATTTTTCTGAAGAACGGGCGCATCAGCGTTGATGGTCCTACCATGGAGACCTTTACTGAGGAGAATCTGTCAAAGATCTATGAGACTGAGGTCAGAATTATCCCGCACCCTGATACTGGTGTGCCTCAAGCGATGTTTGTGCCAGGGGCAGAGAGTATAGAGCATAGAGCATAGAGAAATACAGCTGGCAGGAAGCAGTGAGCAGCGGGCAGAGAGAGATTATTACGAATTTCGGATTTCGAAACTGGGAACCCGCCCGAAGGGTGGGAGTCCGAAGGACAATTGCGAATTGAAAAAAAGGTTGGAAGACTGAGGACAGCAAAAAACTAGGAACTAAGCACTAAGCACAAGGTCAAACACCGGAGAGTTGACGGCGAACAAGATGTCTCATTTTGGTCGATACACAATGGCTGTGCTACTCACTTTGGAGTTGCTGCTGTTTCTCCCGGCGATGGCGTCGGCAGAAGTGAGAATAACCGACGACCTGGGGCAGGTCATTTCCTTGGAGGGGCCTGCCAGGAGAATCATTTCACTCTATGGAGCTTACAGTGAAATCTTTTTCGCCATGGGACTAGAAGACCGTCTGGTGGCCCGGACCAGGGCGGATCTTTTTCCTCCGGCTATTTTAAGCAAGCCGAGTGTGGGAACCCACCTCCGGCCCAACATGGAGCTGGTGCTGGGGTTGCAGCCGGATCTCATTATTCAAGCCTCCGGAAGGAAATATGGACACGAGGTCATCCGACAGATAGAGGAAAGAGGGTTAGTAGTAGCTTCCTTTCAGCCAAATACTTTTGAGGAGCTTTTCTCAGTCATTCACAGGCTGGGAACTCTCACTGGCAACGAGGAAACGGCCGACCGGTTAGTGAAGCAATTGCGGGGTCGACTCCAGCAATTGAGCCAGAGGCTGACCGCAACTGAGCACCGACCCAGTGTGTTTTTTGAGGTGCGTTATCCAAATCTCCTGGGTGCAGGACAACAATCCATTGTGAATGATGTGATTCTAAAGGCCGGGGGCATCAACTGTCTGCCAAACAGAAAGAAACTGGTTCGGATCAATATCGAAACCCTGGTTGGCTACAATCCTGAGGTGTACGTGGTCCAAAAAGGTCCCATGAACCGCAATCCGGTCGAGCCAAAATCCCGGCCAAATTTTCGGGTCATAAAGGCGGTGGAAGAGGGTCGGGTCCTGTTCGTGGATGAGCACATTTTTTCCCGACCAGGACCCAGGTCGGTGGAAGCGGTGGAGAAGTTGGCAGCATTTCTACATCCGAATTTCAGTCGGTAGCCCGAAGTCTAGGGAGCAACGGGTCATGAGCACTAAGTTGTTGCTCAGGAGCAATTGAAAAGATGAACATCGAACATCGAACGTTCAACATCGAATTTTGAATGGGAAAGAAGATGAAGAAGCAAGCGTATCATTTTGAGAAACGCTGCTCGAAGAAAGAATGCACATCGAACGTCCAACATCGAACATTGAATGGGAAAAGATGAAGAGACAATCATATGACCTGGAAGAAAGGCTGCTCGAGTATTCGGTGCACATCATAAAGATCGTTGAACAACTACCAAAAACCAGAGTAGGCAACCATGTTGCGGGTCAATTGTTAAAATCGGGCACTTCACCTTATCCAAACCATGGCGAAGCCCAGGCAGCGGAGTCCCCAAAGGACTTTATCCATAAGCTTCGTATTTCATTAAAGGAACTTAGGGAGACTCAGAGATGGTTAAAACTTATTCAGCGTGTGCCACTCATCAATAAACCTAAACTACTCGATGATATTCTTCAGGAAACAGAAGAATTAATTAAAATTTTCGTTACGAGTATCAAAACGGCTGAAAAGAAAAAGAAATAACCGTTAAATGTTCGGTATTCGATATTTGTCTTTTCATTCGACGTTGGACGTTCGATGTTCGATGTTCGATGTTCGACGTTCATCTTTCAAAACAACCCCGTATGGCATAAATGCAACCTGGGAACGTTTACAAAATAACTTAGCGCTTATGGGGCAACGGGTGGTGTGTAGACCACTAAGGTCACAAACTAAAAGGATGAGAGCTATGAAACCTGGAACCTTATACGGAGTAGGTGTTGGGCCTGGAGATCCAGAACTTATCACGCTTAAAGCAATGAGAGTGCTGAACCAGGTGGAGGTGATTTTTGCCGCTGCCTCGAGCAAGAATGAGTACTCCCTAGCACTTGAGAATGCAAAATCTCACATGCTGAACGGCGCAGAGGTCGTAAGGCTCAGTTTTCCAATGACCCGAGAGCAGGAAACCTTGGAAAGAGCTTGGGAAGAAAATGCGCGTCTGATTCTGGAGTTTGTCCAAAAAGGCAAGGACGTAGCATTCATTACCATCGGAGATCCTCTCACCTACTCCACCTTCGGATACGTGATGCAGACCATCCAGGAGATGGCTCCAGAAGTGCCCGTCCATGTTATTCCTGGTGTTACCTCTTACCAAGCTGCTACTGCAGCTGCTCATGAAATAGTAGCAGCACAAGAGGAGACCTTCTGTGTGATTTCCGGCTCTAAAGGAGGAGAGCAACTTAAGGAGATGATCAACAAGGTAGACTGCGTGGTAATGCTAAAGGTGTATCGACATTTAGACAAGATACTGGACATACTCGAGGATCTCGGCATACAGGAAGGGGTCACCCTCGTGTCTCGATGTGGTATGGAAGATCAGGTGATCTGCAAGAATCCGCAGGAATTACGGGGCAAGAAGGTTCCATATCTTTCACTGATGATAGTGAAAAAGAGCAAAGAAAGTTAGTGGGCAGCCCTTCGACAGGCTCAGGACAGGCTGGCAGTCGTTTCAACTAGGTACTAGACACTATTGGGTCATTTGCCTTCGGCGTCAATAGGGCTAGCGCCCGTCATTACGCCTGACGGCTGTCATTAAGTTGTCTCAACGCTACGATGACAATTAACTATGAATGACAGCGTAGCGTATTGACCTAATTACCACAAATGACGCCGCAGGCATATTGACAGCGAAGCGTAATGACGGCCACTTTCAGTGGCCAAATGACTACGAATGACAGTTGAGCGCAGCGAGCGCGAAGAAATGACGAATGACAAGTGGCACTTTGAAAACAAAGAAGAGGACTTCACCCTGGCTGCTATACGGTATCCTGGCCGCTCTTTTGCTACTGGCTCTGCTGGTTTTTTATTTTGGCAGTCCAACCATCTCTTCGTCCTTTAAAGATCCAGCTTTTCTCTGGAAACGTCTTGTCAAACCACTGCTGCGCATGACCCTTCTCATTTCTCTCGGGCTTTTCGCCGGCCAGATTATCGAAGCTTCAGGCTGGACCGGCCGTCTCTCAGCCATTGTGCGACCGCTGATGCGTTGGGGCCACTTACCGGATGGGTCTGGAGCTTCTTTCACCACCGCCTTCGTTTCCGGCACAGCAGCTCAGGCCATGCTGGTGACCTTCCATGAGGAAGGGAAGCTCACCAGAAAAGAAGTGATTTTAACCAGTCTGTTGAATGGTTTGCCGGCCTATTTCCTCCATCTCCCCACGACATTTTTCATAATTCTTCCGCTGGCAGGTCAGGCCGGACTTCTCTATCTAGTTTTGACGTTGCTGGCCACACTACTGCGAACGGCCGGGCTGGTAACTTACTCGAGATTTTCACTGCCACCGCGTCCTGTGGAGATGGCGGACGAGAAAAAAACGAAAAAGGATTGGCAGGCTCTTATTCAGGATACCTGGCAGAAATTCGTCAAACGGTTGAAGCGGATTATGCTGCTTGTGGTTCCGGTCTATCTGGTAGTGATGCTAGTAAGCCAATTGGGTTTTTTCACCTGGCTACGGTTGCAGCTCGCGGGGGGGATCACCTCCACTGTGGTTCCGATAGAATCCATGAGTGTAGTAATTTTTAGTTTGGTGGCTGAATTTACTTCCGGATTTGCAGCAGCCGGGGCTCTATTGGATGCCGGGACCCTCACTATCAGGGAAACGGTGGTTGCATTGCTCTTGGGAAACGTTATTGCAACCCCTGTGAGGGCCTTAAGGCACCAGCTTCCTTACTACATGGGAATCTTCCAGCCGAAGCTTGGGGGACTACTAATTGCTCTGGGGCAAACGCTCAGGGTGATCAGCGTGATTATAGTTGGGGCGGCATATGTACTGCTGACAGCTTTTTAGCTGCCAGCAGGCGTAAGGCGCAAGGCATAAGGTAAAAGAGCATCCTTCGACAAGCTCAGGACAGGTAAAGCAAAGGGCATAGAGTGAAAGATTTTGAATTTGCCCTATGCCCCATACTCATTTCTACTGACTACTGACTACTGGCTACCGGTTTCTATCAATGGGCCTTGCGCCTTGTGCCCTGCGCCTTATGCCCAGAGAAAGTAAAGCCTATGGCAACAGCAAAAAACCTGATGATCCTTGGTACAGGTTCGGATGTGGGCAAGAGCATCCTGGTGGCCGGCCTGTGTCGGATTCTCAAACAAGACGGCTATAGGGTAGCTCCATTCAAGGCCCAAAACATGGCACTCAACTCCTTCATCACTCCGGAAGGGGGCGAGATGGGCCGGGCTCAAGTGGTACAGGCAGAGGCTGCCGGCATTGAGCCACATGTTGATATGAATCCAATTCTACTGAAACCCACGTCCAATGTTGGTTCCCAGGTCATATTGCACGGCAAGGTACTCGGCAATTTTACGGCTGCAGAGTACTATCAGAAGAAATCTGATCTGGTAACGCAGGTCATGGAAAGCTATCGTCGCCTGGAGGCACAATACCAGGTCCTGGTATTGGAGGGCGCGGGCAGTGCAGCAGAAATTAACCTCAAGGATAAGGATCTGGTAAACTTTTCCATGGCGGAGCGGGTGAAGGCCCCAGTGCTGTTGGTGGCAGATATAGACCGGGGAGGAGTATTTGCAAGTATAGTCGGCCATATGGAGCTTTTCACGCCAGCGGAGCGGGACCTGGTAAAGGGGTTAATCATCAACAAGTTCAGAGGAGATCCATCCTTGCTTCTTTCCGGGGTGGAGTTTCTCGAGACTCGCACCGGCAAGCCGGTTCTGGGCCTGGTGCACTATTTTACGGATATCCACATTCCCGAAGAAGACAGTGTTGCCCTGGACCTCAAGATGAGGGCGCCAAAAGAGAGACCACAGGAACAGGTGCGGGTTGGTGTTATCCGTCTGCCGCACATTTCAAACTACACGGACTTCGACAGCCTCGAGCAAGAGCCATCAGTTAGCCTTACCTATTTCACTACTCCCGAGCAGGTTTTTGATATGGATCTGGTGATTCTACCCGGCAGCAAGAACACACTTAACGATCTCCACTACCTGCAAAACCAGGGTATTGCCGAGGCGATTATTTCCTTCCATGCCAAAGGCGGTACTGTGGTGGGAATTTGCGGCGGCTATCAGATGCTGGGTCGTAAGGTGCTGGATCCCTTGGGTGTGGAGAGCGATCTGCAAGAATTGGCCGGACTGGGTCTGCTTGATATGGAGACAGAGCTCCTGGGAGAAAAAGTAACTACCCAGGTGAAGGCCAGGTTGCTCTGGAGCGAACTAGCTGATTCCGAGGAAGAGGTGCGCGGCTATGAAATCCACATGGGGCAGAGCAGGGTTATTGGTCCGTCTACTCCGCTGCTGGAAATTGTGGAGCGTAATGGTAAGCCGGTACAGGTCAAGGACGGCCTGATTTCCAGCGACGGCCGCGTCTGGGGAAGTTACTTACACGGCCTGTTTGATAACGATGGTTTGAGGCACCGCCTCATTAGTCGGCTCATGAGTGTTGATTATGTGGAGCTAACCAAGGAGAGATTGGGATCTTTCCGTCGCTGGAAAGAGGAGCAGTACGACAAGTTGGCCTCGCATCTTCGTAACCACCTCGACATGGACCGCATCTATCAGATAATTGGCATTGCAAGCCATCACAAGTGACGTCAAGCATTAGCCCCTGAAAACTGAATGAACAACCACACCCCTTATCCAGACCGCGACCCCCACCGCTGGATGGTTTTTTCCGTCGTCGGCGTGGTGTACTTTTTCGTCTATTTCCACCGGGTCTCCACTTCGGTCATCGTCTCGGACCTTTTAGAAGCGTTTCACACCAACGCCACGGCGCTGGGCTTCATGTCGTCCTTGTATTTCTATCTCTATGCTTTTGAACAGCCGCTTGTGGGATACTTGTCCGACCGGATCGGGCCCCGGCGAGTGATCGGCTACTGGTCCTTGGGGGCTGCTGCTGGGTGTTTTCTTTTCGGCATGGCGCCAAACATCGGCTGGGCTTCAGTGGGCCGGGCCCTTATCGGACTTGGCGTTGGTGGTGTGTACGTGCCGGCGGTCAAGGCGATCTCCCAGTGGTTCAGAAAGAATGAGTTTGCCACTATGATTGGCCTGCTCATGTCCATGGGCAATCTCGGGGCCGTGATTGCCACCACACCCCTTGCCTGGGCAGCCGGTACCTGGGGATGGAGGTCCACATTTTTCCTAATTGGCGGGATTACGGTGGTATTGGCGTTTGTCACCCTATTGCTCACCCGAGACTATGCCCTTCCCCCAGAGCCGGTTCAGGTGGGGCCCGCCACAGCCTCAGGGAGCAATCCGGGTTCTAGAGCAAAAGTCTTCAAGGTGCTGGCATCCGGTCACTTCTGGATCGTTGCGACAGTTTTTTTCGGCATATACGGTACCCTGATAACCCTGCAGGGGCTGTGGGCAACGCCGTTCTTGATGGCAGCTCTTGGAATCGAACGCATCTTTGCCAGCAAATTGAACATGCTAATCCCCGTGGGCGTAATCATTGGTGCGCCCTTTTTCGGCTGGCTGACCGACCGGTTTTCACTCGACAAGGGAAATACCCTGATCGCAATCCTAACCGTGTATACTTTGACCTGGATAGGAATGATTTTCTTCTACAGTCAATTGGGGACCGCCGGTCTTTCCCTGGTGCTGCTAGTGATGGGCATTACCACGGGCGGGTTCATCAGCACCCTGTGGGGGATAGTCCAGGAGACCACGCCTGAAGAAATTATGGGCCTAACCGCCGGGCTGCTCAACCCGGCGCCGTTTTTCGGCGTTGCCGTGTATCAAGTTGTTACGGGCGCTGTTCTAGATCGGGCCGGTCGCGTCGGCGACCTTTACTCTCTGTCGGGATTCAGGAACGCTTTTTTGCTCTGTCTGTTCGGCATCGTCATCTGCCTTCTGCTGTCGTTTAGCCTCCGTACATCCAAGGGTGCGGAGGTTCCCTGATCGCCCCTAAGGAGTGCCTAGTTGCAACGACTGCCAGCTGTATTGGAGTACTAGAGGAATAGAAATTCCAAATCACAAATCACAAATATCAAACAAATCACAATGACCGAAATTTCAAATTCTCAATCTGTTTTGGTCATTTAGTATTGGAATTTGAGATTTGTTTGTAATTTGGTGCTTGGAATTTGATATTTTGCAATGTTCCATTACTCCAGCCATGATCTTATCTATCAGGCTGTCTTTTTCTTACCCCTCTGCCACACTCGCCTTTTTTCTCCGACGCAGAGGAAGAGGATCCTTCTCGCGCTTCCGCTCCACCCAGTTCTGATACACATCTACCGTGAACATCAGCAAAAGGATAAAAATAACAATCCACTGTGGAATATAGGGAAAGGCACTATCGTTTATCGTTAGATGTGCAAAATGTCCCCCTTCGAGAATCAGGACGAAACCAATCAATAGAAGAACGAACAGACCCAGAATCTCAAAGTCTGGGTTGCTCATCATGTAGTTGGAAATGTATTCGGCAAACCACAGCATCAGCATAACCGAAATAACGACCGACCCCACCATGACCAGAAAGACGTCTGTCATCCCGACGACGGTGAGAATGGAGTCCACGGAAAACAGCAGGTTTATGCTAACAATGAGGAAAACCACCTGGCTGAAACGGTCTGCTTTCTCGACTTCCTGTTCCATCCCTTTGGACTTCAACCTGAGTTCTTTGACACCTTTCCATATCAGGAAGAAGCCACCGATCCATAGCAGCAATGACTTGCCGCTCAACTCCACATGCAGTCTAAGCAATGAAGGGTAATAGGTGTCGAGTTGGTAAAAGACCCCCGTGACGTATTTGAGGATGTAGCTGACTATCGCCAAAAGGAAGATGCGAAAGACCATGGCCAGCACTAAGCCAAGGTTGATCGCTTTTGTGCGCTGAGACGCGGGCAATTTGTTGGCAATGATGGTGATGATAATGAGATTGTCTGCACCGAGGGCGATTTGGATCAACGTTATTGAAAAAAGGCTAATCCAGATTTTGGGATCAACAAGTAAATCTATCATTGCTGTTCTCCGTTTGTAATAAGAAGGGCAGGAACCAGACAAAATGAGTCAGCCAATACAAATAGCATAATGACTCCGAGTAGAACAGACTCGTGTCTGATGCACCCCCCCCTGCTTTGATCACTTCCAACATGTTGTCACACGTTCGATGTGGCCGCTTCCGATCTTTCGGTAGTATCTACACCAACCCACTATCTCCGTGGGAGCTTGGATGCTTCATCATGGGATGGATTTTCCTTTTCGGTTTTGCGCCCCAGATGAGTCGCATCACAACCGCTCCTTCATTTGGGAATGGTCCGAGTTTAGCGAACGATGCTGTAATACGTCTTTTTCCTCTCCCCCGAGCATGGATTGGCCTAATTATTGCTCTTTGTTTTTCCACGTTCTGATTACTCATATCTTGCCAAGTTTCGCACACTTAGTAGAGTGGAGAAGGACATTGTCTCGGTTTAGGCTCTGTAGGATGCCGATGGGAGATGAAAAAGTTTAGCGGACAGACGGCACCGCGTCCAAAGAAATGGCGACAGAGCGCAACCGGGCTTTTGCTGAGAAGCAATAATGTCCTTTCCGAGGGGGGCCATATGAAGAAGATACTAATACTGATCATCAGTATTATGGTGGTATTTGGCGCTGCCTTGCCGGCCCAAGCTTTCGAGGCGGGCGTGCGAGGCTATTACTGGTTCCCAACTATAAGCGGTGACGTCAAATACAGCGATGGCTCACTGAATGGGACTAAACTCGATCTGGAAGATGACCTAAATATAGATGACGAGTACTATCCCGTTGGTGAAGTCTTCATTGGGTCGGACGATCATCACCTGAGTTTCTCTTTCTATCGCGCCGACTACGACGGCACAGCAACCCTGACCGAGGATATTAACTTCGGCGGCGAAACCTTTCCCGCGGGTGACAGGATTAAAAGTAGTCTAGAGTATGACGTCTATGATCTAACCTATCAGTACGACCTGCTAGACCTAGAAAACGTTTTGGCAGGCTTCTCTTTGGGTCTAGTAGGCAGGCTCAGGGTTTATGATGTAGAGGTTGAGATCCAATCCAGAACAGTCGACCAGTCTGAAAAGGAAGACTACACTGTCCCCATTCCATTGTTCGGGCTTAACCTCCATCTAGGCATCCTCGCGGACGTCTTGGAAGCCCGTGTCCTCGCTTCAGGAATCGGCTACTGGGATGGCTATATGGTCGACGCTCAGGCCGAGCTCTCCTTCACCCCCATCCCCTTCGTGGATATCCACGCAGGCTATCGAACCTTTTTTGTAGATGTCGACGCTAGCGACTTCGAGCTCAACTACAATACCTCAGGCTTCTATGGGGGTGTTACCATAAGTTATTAGAGACAAATTCAACCAGAGCGCACAGGAATAAACTTTGCATGTTCAATTGGTCAAATCATCTGGAGGGGCAGCATGTTTCGCTTAGAGGTGAAATTCCAAAACCTTACAATGAAAGAGTACATTCCCCAAGACGCGTGTACCTTGACGATTGGTCGCCATGGCAAAAATGACATTGTTCTCAGAGATAGCAGCGTCTCCCGCCACCATGCATCCTTTGTGAAAGAAGGCGAGAATCTATTTGTCACCGACGAAGGAAGCAAGAACGGGACTATTGTGAATGGACTAAAAGTGGAATCAGTCCGGCTCGAAGATGGTGACGTTATCAGAATTGGTGACAACCTCGTTATCGTAGTGTCTGTTAGCTCAAACGATGAGACCGGCGCAACCGTAACCGGAGAGCACGTCAAAAGAGCGACTGTGTCTAAGAGTTCTGACTGAGTTGAATGGCTTTGCCGGTAAAGATTGTGAGCTGTTTTGGGATGCGGGAGGAATAGAAATTCCAAACCACAAAGACTGAGGTTTCAGCTTCTATGTCTCTTTTTCCTGACACCTGACACCCGACACCTGAAACCCTTATCAAGCAGAGTCAAAAGGCTAAATCGCCACTTTAAAATCCTACTCTACCCTTCTTGAACAGTATTTTCTTTGCTTCTTCCACAGATAAGTGACCGTCAATTATTGCAGCAGTCAATTTGTAGAGCACGCGGGTATCTATGAAGATAAGGTCGTCAAGCTGATCTTCGTTGTCATCAACGTATGCCAAGCTTCTATCTTTGGGGTCAGTCTCTATGTTGTAATTTACAATAAGTGCGCCATCAGCTCTTGCCCCCAATCCAGAATAGTGCAGATCCTGCCACATTTGGGTGATAAACTTATGGGACGGAGAGACACGGGAGGTGCTCTCAATTTTGGCTAGAATCTTTCTGCCATTATATTTAATCAAAATATTTTTGTTGAATCCGCCTCCCTTGGTTTTATTCAGAAAAAATAATTTCAAGGACCAGTACTTGGCAAATATCAGCATAACAGCTTTTCTTAGTTCTTCACCCTCTAAGTATAAAATGCTCCTCAAATGTACATAGATCTTCTTTAACTGCTCTTTTCTGGCAACGAGTTTTTCTATCTCCTGTTTATGTTTTGCGATTTTTTTATCAATAGCATGTACAGCGAGAGGATAATAGCGGCTGCTATCTATCCAATTCGTCTTGTCAGATATCGCCTCTGGCTCTGTATCAACAGCGGTAACACCATCCTTTTTCCCAGGGGTTTTTTTCACGCGCTCTAGACTGACGAATAGATTTTCGGGAAGTGTATCCTCAGACTCAAGTACCTTTCCAGTCCCAGTTGTTTCATAAGTGGCTTCAGCCGCCAGTCCCAGATTGGCATTGCCGTCATCCGAGGGATCCTCACCAACGGTAAGAGATGCCTCCCTCACTTTTTTTGTTTGGGATGACTTCTCTACAAGTTCGGCCGCGAGTAACTCGGTCGTTTCAAACATTTTCACCAGCGATTTTTCAAAATCGAGATCCGCGTCATTCTCGTGAGTCAGCGTCTCGTTACTATCTCCGACATTGACACCCATCAACTCTTCATCGAGCGTGTCATCGAGTTCTTCTCCCTCAACAAGAAAAAGATCGAGGTTTGTCTCTATCGTTTCTAAATTCTCGTCCGCGGGCACATCATTGAGGGCGAGAGGTGTTTCTTCCACTGGATCCACGAGATCAATAATCTCATTTTCAATGGTATCTGCCAGGATGTCTAGCTCGGCAGTTTCTTCCACAGACCTTTTTTTCCTGGAAAGCTTTCCCATTGAACTGCTCTCCTTATTTATGGGAAAGAGACGCAATTATGCAAAGCGAGATAATTTTTGGTGCAAATCTTGTACCACTCAGTGCCAAGCCTTTTCACTTGTCAATAAGAGTCCTGGTCCCCACCCAGAAGATCTCTGCATTTTCGGGACAAGATTACCCCTTGATGAAATCTTTTGACCTACACAAAAAAGTTGTGCTAAGGTTGGCACGGAAAATGCTCTAAAGCGGTCATTCATTGAGTTTCTAAAGTACGTCCTTAATATTCATGCAATCTTTACAAGGAGAGGCCTATGTTGAAGAAAAGGAATGGCTTTTTGCTGGTAGGACTTCTTGCAGCTTTTCTTTTTGCTTTAGGCTGTGCCGGTTCAGGGGGAGAGACCAAGAAGGATGAAGAAAGCACCCCCAGGACGCTGCCTGCTTACAACTACTCCGGGAAAAAAATACCAATTGTGGTTATGGACTTTGAAACCAGCGTTCCAGGTCATAACTGGCGGGTGGGGAAGGGAGCCTCTGATATGCTCATCACCGCGCTGTTCAAAACCAAAAAGTACAGGATCTACGAGCGGAACAAACTCAAAAGCATCATGAAAGAACAGAATCTCCAGATGAGTGGTGCTGTTGATATGTCTACCGCGGTCAAGATCGGCAAACTTGTTGGGGCTAAATACATCGTTACCGGAGCGGTAACCGAATTTGGCGTGGCGAAATCAGGCGCCCAAGGCGGCGGTTATTTCTCTGTGGGAAAACAGTGGTACCGAAGCACGGTGGACGTTCGAGCGGTAAGTGTGCAGACTGGCGAGATTGTTTTTGCTGATAGCGGCTCCGGCGCGTTGAAAAGCAGAGCAGTGACCGTTTTGGGCATCGGTGGCGGTGAAAGCTATGATGAAAAGAAGGCTACTGAGTCCATGCGCATGGCCATCGAAGACGTGATGTCAAGAATCTACATAGAGCTCAACTGATGAGTCATTGACACCAGGTAGCAACGAAATGCCGCATCAGGGTAACTGCATGTGCTCTGATGCGGCTTTTTTATTTTTCTGCGATATGTCAAACTACTATATATCCCAGAGATAAAGTGAAGACGCAATCTGATATGGGGTGTTGGAGTACTGGAGTATTGGAGAGATAGAAATTCTAGATCAAAATGACTAGAGTTTCAGTTTTTATGTTTCTTTTTCCTGACACCCGACACCTGAAACCTGGTACCTGAATAGTTTTTCCGGTGTGAACCCTCCAAGTGGGTAAACTTTTATGACCAGTGCTTACGACAACCTAGTCAATCGTACAGCGCACGCCATCAACCAGGCTTTTGATGTATACCAGAAGCGATACAGAGCCATTACCCAGCGGGCGGGTGCTCGGTTTGCACAGAGAGACTGGCGCGGCATGCAAGCGGACGCAAGGGAAAGGTTGGATCTTTACAAGAAAGTGGTGGATGAAACCGTAGCTCAGGTCAACGAGTTGTTAGGCGATCGAGGTACCGATACCCGGATCTGGGCTAAAACCAAAGTCGTCTATGGTGCTTTAGTCAGCAAACTGAACCTTTGGGAGCTTGCAGAGACATTTTTTAATTCAATTACCAGAAGGATATTTGCCACTGTTGGGGTAAACCCTCAGATCGAGTTCGTCGACACCTGTTCTCGCATACGACCTTTACAGATTGCTCAACCGATGTATCGAACCTGTGAGCGGGCCGAGTCAACTGCTGCTTTGATCGAAGGCATCCTCACTGATTATGGGTTTGATGTGGGCTATGAAGATCTCCAACGCGATGCCCAGGCGGTGGCAGAGCAAGTAGACAATCATCTCATAAAAACTGCGGCTTCACCAGGTATCGACCGCACTGAAATGATCACCTCCGTTTTCTATCGAGGCAAAGGAGCCTATCTGGTCGGCAGATTTTTTAACGGTTCAGATCAATTTCCGCTGGTGCTTGCTCTGCTCAATACTCCTGGGGGCATCGTAGTTGATGCCGTGCTCTTACATGAGAACGAAGTCAGTATTCTGTTCAGTTTTACTCGCTCCTATTTCCATGTGGACGTCAAGAAGCCGGCTGAGTTGGTAGGTTTTTTGAAGTCCTTCATGCCTCGGAAGCGAATTGCCGAACTCTACATTTCCATCGGCTATAACAAGCACGGCAAATCTGAGCTGTACTGTGATTTGCTGCAGCACCTGGCTTCCTCGAATGAGAAATTCGAAATCGCCGAGGGAGAAAGAGGCATGGTCATGGAGGTATTCACCATGTCTGACTACGACGTGGTGTTCAAGGTAATCAAAGATCACTTCTCATCCACCAAGAGAACGACTCGTGCAGAGGTGATGGCCAAATATGACCTGGTATTTACGCATGATCGAGCCGGCAGACTGGTGGATGCGCAAGAATTTGAACACCTGGAGTTTGACCGGAAACGGTTTTCAAAGGAACTGCTGGATAAACTTCAGCGTTTTACGACGCAGGGGGTGGAAATCGACGAGAATCACGTGGTCATTAAGCATCTATACGTGGAGAGGAGAGTAACGCCCCTGGATGTATATCTCAGCGAGGTTGATGAGTCGGCAGCGCGGGCAGCCGTTGTTGATTATGGAAACGCCATCAAGGACTTGGCAGCCACGAATATCTTTCCGGGAGATATGTTGCTCAAGAATTTCGGGGTGACGCGCCATGGTAGAGTAGTGTTCTATGACTATGATGAACTTTCCTTGGTGTCCGAATGTAATTTTAGAAAGCTACCCCAACCGAGAAGTCATTACGAAGAGATGTCGGAGGAGCCTTGGTTTGCCGTAAATGAGCGTGACATTTTCCCCGAGGAGTTTCAGTCTTTTCTTGGCTTGCAAGAAGACTTAAGAGATCTATTTGTGGCGCAGCATTCAGACTTATTTGGGGTAGATTTATGGCATCAGATCCAGGCTCGTATAAGCGCTGGTGGAATTATTGATATCTTTCCGTATGAGCAAAACAGGAGACTTGGCATAGAGCATAGAGCATAGAGCATGGGGAGATAATTTCGAATTTCTAATTTCGAATTTGAAAAAGCTCAAAGCAGATTGGAGATTGCAGCTTTGGTACTGGTCATTTGCCTGCGGCGTCATTAGGTCAGTACGCTTCGCTGTCATTTGTTGTAATAGGTAGAGGACAGAGTTTAAAGTCAAAGGAAAGAAGAAAGGGATTTTTCTGTGGGAGCGGCTTTCCCCGTCCTGAGCTTGTCGAAGGGCAGCCGCGATCTTGCGATTTTAGCGACCTTAACGATTTCAACGACTTTAGCGGTTTAGACGATTTACCGTTTACTGCTGACACCTGACACCTGACTACTGGATTCCGGATTCTGAGTCCTTGCTTTATGCCTTTTTCGCAACGGACCACGGACAACTGACAAAAGTCCTCTGATCTCTGACTTCCGACCTCTGACCTCTAATCCCCGTCTCACCGTTTCTCAGTGTCCCCGCGTCGTCCTCCAGTGCCTAGTAGATTACTCAAATTGCTCCTCTTCGGTGGAGCCTGTTAATGCCGCCGTAGAGGTCTCACCGCCAGTAACCACATTCTGAATTTCGTCAAAATACCCTGCACCCACAAAACCCTGATGCTTAACGGCGCTGTAGCCCTGCTCCCGTTCCAGTGCAAATTCATGTTCCTGCAGGCGAGAATAGGCAGCCATCCCCTCCGTACTGTAGGCGTGGGCTAGCTCAAACATGGCAGTATTCAGGGTGTGAAAACCAGCCAGGGTAACAAACTGAAACTTATAACCCATGGTACCTAGTTCATCCTGAAAACTCCGAATTGTCGGTTCATCCAGATGGAGTTTCCAGTTGAAGGAGGGCGAGCAGTTGTAAGCTAGTAACTTGTTCGGGAATTTTTCGTGAATAGCCTGAGCAAACTCCCGCGCCTCACCCAGGTCAGGGGTTGAGGTTTCACACCAGATGACATCAGCGTAAGGGGCATAGGCCAGGGCCCTGGCAATTGCAAGTTGCACCCCACCCTTCACCTCGAAGTAACCCTCGACTGTCCTTTCTCCAGTCAAAAAGGGATGATCAAGGGGATCGATGTCGGTTCGGGTTAGTCGGGCTCCATGGGCATCTGTTCTCGCTACCATCACAGTGGGCACTCCGAGGACATCGCTGGCGAGCCTGGCAGCCACGAACTTTCGTAGATACTCCGAGGGTGGGGCCAAAACCTTGCCGCCCATGTGACCACATTTCTTCAAGGAGGATATCTGGTCCTCTAAGTGAACGGCTGCCGCGCCGGCGTCGATGCACGCCTTGGTTATTTCAAAAGTGTTGAGTAGTCCACCAAATCCGGCCTCAATATCTGCGACAATGGGGGCGAACCAATGGATGTTGCCCTTATCGTGCAGGTGTTGAAGCTGATCAGCCCTGAGCAGGGCATTGTTTACCTTCCTGACCACATTCGGCACACTGTCGGCTGGATATAAACTCTGGTCCGGGTAGGTCTGGCCTGCGGTGTTTGCATCCGCCGCAACCTGCCAACCGCTAAGGTAAATTGCCTGCAATCCAGCCAGTACCTGCTGCACAGCTTGATTGCCGGTCAGTGCCCCTAAAGCCCGGACGTAGGGTTCAGTGTGCATCAGATGCCACAGCCTCTCGGCCCCCATACGGGCGAGGGTGTATTCTATTTGAACTGAGCTGCGAAGCCTCACCACGTCTTCAGCGGAATAGGGCCGCTGGATTCCCTGCCAGCGTGGTTCAGTTTTCCAAGAGTTTGCTAATGCCTCTGCCTGCTGCTGCCTGTCCATACAAAGACCTCCCCCCTTAACCCGGATATTTCATGAATCGCTTACTGCGACCACGGATATGGCCGTCCTTTCTGGCGTCCTCGGGTGTCGGCCCCTGCGACGTACCGTTCAGGTACGCCTCGGAAGCAATCCCGCGGTTCGCGGGACGGTTGCCAGGTGGCACGCCCATCTTCTTGGTCTCGCGACAGCGATTCATGAAATATCCGGGTTCATTGTCATCGCCAAAGTCGAGCAACAATTCAGATCATCTTGTCATGAATTGAATGTTTATTAATTAGAATCGGGAAAACATAGATAATCAAGTAAAGTTAAAATCGATGTGGGGATTGTCAATACGAAAAACCCTTAAAAGCATAGGAAATATTAGTTTGTGAGCCCGTCGAAGGATGCTCCATGCTCCAATTGTACGAGCACAACGCCGCTTATAATGATTATCATTCCCAGCCAGAAGAGCGGCCCCAAATCCTGATCAGTGGACAACAAGCCGGCCCCAGCCATAAGAGCTGAGAGTGCGGCTGTAGTTGGTGGCTGGGCGTTGGTACAGATTGCCACCTCTACCGGTCCGAGATAGCGGAGCAACACATTCCAAACCAGTACCATTGTCACGCTGGTAAACACGATCATATAGGCCAGTCCAGCCCAAGCGGCCGGAGGGATCACTCCGTAATCCATGGTCAGGAGGGAATACCCACCGATGGGCGTCATGACAATTGCGCCAAGGATAAGACTCCATGCAGTTACAACTCGTGGATCATGATTTTGACAAGTGCGACCAGCCAAGACGGTATAGGCCACCCAGGCGAACATGGCGGCCAAAACCCAGAAATCACCCGAGCGCAGCTCCTTGATGGTCTCACCTCCTTCCCAAGGTCGGAGAATGATGTAGACTCCTACGAACGCAATAAGCACCCCAAGGATTTTTCTTTTTGGCGGTATTTTTTTACTCAATCCACTAGCAAGAATCATCACACCAAGGGGGGTCAGTGCATAGAAAAGAGCTGGATGACTAGGTACTGTATGCCGGAGGCCTCGGAGGAACAAGTACTGGTTCAGGGGCACAAGAAGGATACCGAATCCTAGTATTCGGAGCCATTCTTTTAAATCGAACCGCGGTTTCGGGATAACCCAGCCAGTGAGTAGAAGGAGAAGTAAGGCAGCACCCAAGGCCCGGGCGAGGACCAAGGTTTCAGCATCAGGGAATCCGACCGCAGCTGCCTTGGCAAAAACATAGGTGCCTGAGGCCAGACTGACGTGAGTAGCCATGAGTAGATATAATGAGGTCCGTCGCAAAGTGTTCACCTTAATGCATGAAGAAGTAAGACAAAATGAGCCACCATGCTTGGTGCATACAAGTTCAGGAACTCAGGAGAACAAAGCCACAGAATAATACATATCTCGCAGAAGGTTGTCATCTGCTAGTGAGGGAGGTCAACCCTAATCTTGTAATAAATAAAAACCGTTCCTATATTAGTTGGAATTTGTGACCTTTAAATATTTTCAATCCGAATTCCGAATTCCGAAATCGAAAATCGGAAAGGGAGGTAGAATCATGAATAGGCGTATAATTACACTCTTCGCGGTGTTGATATTCGGAGTTGTCTCTCTCATACTGCCGCTGTCAGCACGTGCGGAGGTTGAGACTTATATGATTGACAAGGTACACAGCATGGCGAATTTCAAGATTCGTCATTTGTTTTCTAAAGTGTCGGGTACCTTCTCGGATGTTACCGGAACTATTAAAATCGATCGTGACAATCTGGAGGCGTCGAAGGTGGAGGCCACAATCAACGTGTACAGCGTGGACACCAACCATAAAAAAAGGGACGCTGATTTGCTCTCGAGCAATTTTTTGATGTAGAGAAATACACGGTCATGCGTTTTGTCAGTACCGCTGTGGAGGCCAAGGGCAAAGACAGCGGCGTTATGCATGGCAAGTTGACCATACACGGGGTGACCCGCTCAGTGAAATTGCCCTTCAAAGTGCTCGGCTTCGGTCCTGACCCATGGGGGGGCTATCGCAGCGGTTTTGAGGCCGGCACAGCAATCAAACGAAGCGATTACGGCATAAACTATGGACTTGGAGAAGGACAAGGCGGAGCTGTGGGAAATGAAGTGGAAATTACCCTGCTGATAGAGGGGATCAAAGTGGGACCTTATGGCGCGCCCTTTCGAGTCCGGTAATTTGATCTTGCTAGATACACCAGGCTGACGTTGACGATATGAGCAGTGCCAGGCGCAAAGATGCCTCCCCCTTTCTCTGCTCCGCATCTTGTCTCGCAGCCGATCGCTACTCTCCTTCAATCCCCGGAAAGATGTCATAGATATAATCGTGGGCATCCAACTCTGACTTGTTCAGCGTGCCTGCTTGAACGCGCTTGACGACTTCCTCGCGGGAGAGGGTA
>Ga0210106_1000014_pt1 | contig 19778 bp, 15 predicted proteins | sample Tolay_CordC_D2_FD_185580 | JGI IMG/M metagenome (GOLD analysis project Ga0210106, IMG submission 185580) | Wetland microbial communities from the San Francisco Bay, California, USA, that impact long-term carbon sequestration - Tolay_CordC_D2... | ecosystem: Environmental > Aquatic > Marine >...
CTGCTGGTCCCGGCAGTTCGGAAGAAGTTGAAACGTTATGTGCAAGAGAGTTTGACTCAAGAGACTTTTGCCCCGGTTAATTATTCACGCCAATTCATCCGGGGTGAGATTCCACAGCCAGAACAGGCTGTAGTACGCAATCGGATTTGGACAGAGTCCAGGGACCTTACTTCGGCCTCGCGCCGAGACCAGGAAGAGTCGTTGCCGGGTCTGTCGGGTGATGCCGCGGTGAAACCGCGCTCTATGAGAAAAGCTGAAGGCGAAGCCAAAGCAAAGAAAACAGGGCAGTATTCGGCCGCTAAAGTTGAGAGCGCTACAAAGAAGGTAGAATTCCCGCAATATGTACTGAAGCCGCCCTATGTGTACACCGTGCAAGTAGAGTCGTTTAAAGATCCGGAAGTAGCTGAGGCAAGAATGCGGGAGCTGCAAAATCGCGGTTTCGATGCCTGGGTGGCCTGGATCGATTTGGGCGAAATGGGAGTCTGGTACAGGGTGTTGGTGGGAAAATTCAAGGATAAAAGTGAGGCGCAGGCAATGGCTCACCAGCTGAGTCAACGGAGGGAATTCCACAGGGCTCGGCAAATCGCGACTCATAAGGAAAGCGCAAAGGACCAGGAGGTTAAGAAGCCTTAATCTCGGAGATTGAAAGGTCAGAGGGTATTTCACAGGGAGGTAAATCCGAAATCCGAATATCGAAATCCGAAACAATGTTCAAATTATCTAAATCCAAATGACCAAAACCTGTAACTCTTAAGATTATTCCGTTTTGAACATTGGTAAATTCGAATTTCGGATTTGTTTCGTGCTTCGGGTTTCGTATTTCGAATTTACTAGTTTCGCGACTTTGCAGAGATGATCTACCGCACTACGTGCAGTGGATCTATCCTGACCTAGAAGGAGTTTCAAAGTGAGTCTCATTTCCGACTCTTTAAAAAGAGTGGCTGAGCAGCGGGCAGGACGCAAGCAACCGCCATTGGTACCGCGGAGACTTGCAGGTCAAGAGGATCAGCACAAAAAGCGGCGACTACTCCTCTTGGGCTTAACAATCCTGCTCGCCGTAGCTGTTGTTGGTGTGGCTGTCTACGGTGTGATCCAGTGGCGAGCCGGGAAGAGTAAACCTGCCGAAGCTGTGACCGCGTCTCCACAGAAGGTGATCTTTGACAAGATTACACCGCCGGCAAAACCCCTACGTAGTGCTGCCGATTCAGAAGCTCTGCCACCTCGTGATGGAGACGTAGAGCAGCGCACTCCGGTGAAGCCGAAAGTGGTGCAGGTTGCCATTCAACAGAAGCAGGTTTCCACCGGGGAGACGCGCCACCCCAAAGCGCCCGCCGTGGAAGAAGAAAAGGTTGAGCCAGCAGCCACCAAAGCTGCCATTGAACCACGAGAGTCATCGCCCCAAGCTGCAGAACAGCCGCGGCAGCCCAACAGCAAGATCAAAGTTGGCCTGGTAAGTGTCAAATCGGCAGAGCAGGTTGAAGCCCACGACGAACAGGTTTCCGCCGGGGAGACTCGCCATCCCAAAGCCCCGCCCGCGGACAAAGAAAAGGTTGAGGAGATAACTTCTGCAGCCGCACCCAAGAAGCCAGAGCCGGTGCTGATTGCAGGAATAAATCATGGACATCTCCTCAATACCAAAAAGACCGGCGTGGTGAACTTGCATGCAGAGACAACAGCTGAAGCCGCCCATTTGTATCGGCAGGCGGTAACCTACCAAAGAGCCATGAAGTGGCAAGAGGCTATTAACGCTTACCGGAAGGTAATCAAATATGAGCCCATGAGCGCTGAAGTTTACAATAATATTGGGGTTTGCTACGAGAAGCAGGGCAGTCTGAAAATGGCTGCCAAATCCTACGAAAAGGCTATCAGCATCAACCCCCGCTTTTATCGCAGCTACAACAATCTGGGGATTATCTATTACAAGTTGAAGAATTTCGATAAAGCTCGTGCCGCTTATGAGCAGGCCTTGCAATTGAATTCCGGAAACAGCCAGAGCGAAATCAACCTGGCCCTGGTATATGAACGGCTTCGTCGAGGTGGATTGGCCCGCCGCACCCTGGAGCGGGTGCTCGCCAACGACCCGGAAAATGCGGAAGCTCATTACAATCTTGGTCGGTTGCTGGAAGGTCAGGGTCAACATGAAGAAGCCATCACTCACTACCGCCAGTTTCTTGCCTCCAACCCTTCAGCTTATCCGCAACTACGAGAAAAAGTGAAGGACAGGGTACGCACTCTTGAGGAAGCATCGAGTAACTAAGGCGTAAGGCACAAGGCCCAAGGCGCAAGGTAAAGCGTATAATGGCCAGTAGTCAGAATCCAGGAGAGAATGACAGTCTTCATGCTTTTGCCTCCTGGATTCTTCATTTTTGAGTCCGATCCCTCACTCTTCAGTGCCTAGTGCCTGCTGAATCTCTATGCACTATGCTTCTCTTGCAACGGACCACTGACAACGGACAACTGACTCATTAGTTTTGCCTCCAACCTTGAGGCCCGCAGGGCCGCTCCTCCAACCTCCAACATTTTCTATGTCTGCTGCCGTCTGTCTTATTTCGTCTGTCTCCCCCCTTTTTCTACTGCCTGCTGCCTGCTGAAAATTTGGCCTGGTTTTTGCTCATGGTTTCTGATAGTTTTGCCCTGAAATATGAACAGGTTAAGTTTCGGGAATAAAAAGCTCTGTGTTCTGATCACAAGCAAGCATTAAGAATGAGGCTTGAGAATGAAGAGGAAGCGGCTGGGTGAAATCCTTCGAGATGAAGGGCTGATCTCAGAGGAACAGCTGCAGGCTGCGCTGGAGAGACAAAAGACAGAAAAAGGATTACGCATTGGAGAGGTGCTGGTGGCCATGGGAGCTGTCACCGCCGAGGATGTCGCCCAAGCGATATGGCAGCAGCGGCAGATTCCGTATGTGGATTTGGACAACTACGCCCTTGATCCTAAAGTAATCGAACTGGTCCCTGAGAGGATTGCCAGAGCCTATCTGGCACTGCCCATCTTCAAAATAGGCAACGCCCTCACTGTGGCAATGGCTGATCCGTTCAACCTCATTGCAGTTGACGACCTGCGCTCAAGGACCGGATGCGAGATCGAGACGGTGATTTCTACCGAGGATAAGATTGAAAAATGTCTGGACCATTATTATCGAATGGATGAGTCCATCACCCAGCTAATAGCTGGCGTCGCTGAGGAAGAAGGAGAGAAAACCGCAAGTAAAGATCCGGCAGTGGCAGCCGAGATTGGGGAAGCCCCTGTGATCAAGTTGGCCAACCTGATCATTCAGCAGGCGGTTAGAGATGGGGCCAGCGACATACATATCGAGCCGGGTGAGCACGATGTAAAGGTGCGCTACCGCATCGACGGAATGCTGCACGAGATCAACAAGATCCCTAAAACCATCCAGGAGGCTATTACCTCTCGATTTAAGGTGTGGGCTGAAGTTGATGTTACTGAAAAGCGAACGGCACAGGACGGGCGTTTTTTTGCTGGGTCTGACGGTAAGCGAGTTGAGGTTCGCCTTTCAACTTTCCCCACAATTTATGGGGAAAACCTGGTCATGCGGATACTGGATCCAACCGCCACCATATTGGAACTTAAATCTCTTGGATTGCCCCCCGCCATATTTGACTCATATATCAAACTGGTAAAAGCGACCCAGGGTATGGTTCTCGTCACCGGACCAACGGGGAGTGGCAAAACCACCACCCTGTATGCGACACTGGATACGGTCCGCGATCCAGCGCTCAACATAATCACCATCGAGGATCCAGTGGAGTATCGACTCGAAGGGATTCGCCAGACCCAAGTCAACCCGCAGGGGGGGGTTACCTTCGCAGCCGGACTGCGGGCCATTGTCCGCCAAGATCCGGACGTGATCATGGTGGGAGAGATCCGAGACCTGGAAACCGCCCAGATGGCTGTGCGGGCCTCTCTCACCGGGCACGTGGTTTTCAGCACCTTGCACACCAATGATGCTCCCGGCTCCATCACCAGATTACTCGACATCGGGGTTGAACCCTTTCTCATTTCCTCCGGTGTCACCGGCGTTCTGGCCCAGCGTCTGGCCCGCACCGTTTGTCGATCTTGTAAGGAGCCTTATGTTCCTTCTGAAGAAGATCTGGAGCAGTTCGGCATTGCCGAACGAGCCAAGGGTAGGACATTTTTTCGGGGCCGAGGTTGTCAGGGCTGCCGTTTTAGTGGATACCGCGGCCGAGTAGGTATCTATGAGTTGCTTCTGGTGACAGATGCGATTAGAGATCTCATTAACCAGAGAAGCAGTGATACGGACATTCGCAAGGCGGCATTAAAGACTGGTGATCTCCGCACCTTATATCGCGATGGTTTGGAGAAGGCGGCGAAGGGAGTAACTACCCTTAAAGAGATATCGAGAATAGTTCACCTCAAAGGAGAATAGAAGGTCAGCTGGCAGCGGGCAGATTGCAGCTGGCAGCATTGAACTATCCTCTGTCAAATATTCTTACCTTTTTATACCCACCTGAAATTGTTTATTCAAATCTGAGTTTTACAAGAGCTAAGAAAATGTGGAGAAGTCACTGAGAAGTGATCAATTGAAGAGAAAATAGCGGCTAAGCAGAACCTGTATCTTCGCTGCTTGCTGCCTCCTGCCCGCTGCCTGCTGTTTCTCCCGCCGGGAGCTTGATGGTCAATTTACTTCCCTGGCCGGGTGTGGATTCGGCTTCTATAACACCCCCGTGCTCTTCTATTATTTTCTTGGTCACCGCCAAGCCCAACCCTGTTCCCTGACTTCCCTTGGTGCTGAAGAAGACGTCGAAGATCCGTTGGCGGATCTTTTCAGGTATGCCAGCGCCATTATCCTCAACTGTGATCAGAACTTCATTTTCGCCTTGGCTCTGGGTGCTGATTTTCACCTCACCCCCATCTTCATCCAGGGCGTCAATTGCATTGGTGAGCAGGTTGAGCAAGCAGCGGTGAATACCTTGCGGATCAGCCTGGATTTTCGGAAGTTTGGGGTCCAAGTCGAGGTGTAGCTTTCCGTGTTTTGTCTTAATGCGGTCGTGACACAATTCCGCAGCTTCTTTACAAACATCGTTTAACGGGCAGGGTTGGGTGTCAGGTTTCCTCTCCTTGGAGTACGCAAGCATATCTAGCACGAGGTTGCTTATGCGCTGATTGCTGCGCCTTAGAATCTTCCACACCCGGTCGATTATACTCAGATCCTCAGCAACCAGTGCCTTTTCTATCATGGCATGGGAGGTATCCATGGCAGCAACAATGTTTTTGATGTAGTGGGACAGCCCCGAGATGGCCTGGCCCATGGCCGCAAGTCGTTCATTCTGGATCTTGTCCTTGTAGAGCTGAGCGTTTTCCACTGCAGTCCCAGCAGCATTGCCAATGGCATCCAGGAGCATAAGGTCCTCTTGGTTGAATTCGCCGGCGCCAGTGGTATCTGCGTGGATGATGCCGACAATCCGGGTCCGGCCGCGCAACGGCGAGCACATGGCCGAGCGTATATTATGCAGCACCACACTCTCGGCGAGGCCGAACTTGGAATCGGCCATGGCGTCAGCGATGAGCACCGACTCTTTCTTGTCCAGAACGTGCGAAATGATGTTCTGGCTAATACTGATGTTGTGGTCGAGGCCTTCTATATTTTGCCAGCGTGAGGCCTTGATTTCCAGTTGATCACTATTGGGGTCGATGAGAAGGATAAACCCGCGTTCGGCCCGGATGGAGGCGAATGTTTCGTCGAGGATCTTGTTGAGAAGAACGTCCAGATCAAAAATTGAGCTGGCTATACGGGTTACCCGGTACATGGCTCCCAAACTTTGATGGCTGCGACCGAGAAGGTCCATGAGCATAGAAGAACTTAAAGACTGGGTAATGCTCATGATGGAGTCTGGCTCAGATTCCTCACTGGTTACGAGCCGCTGACCTGGGGGCTGATGCAGCAGGGTGGGTTCGTCTGCGGATGGGATAGGAGGGGCAAGCCTCTCGAGCGGGGAAGCCTTTTCGCCTGCTGGCCGCACGAGTAGCTCAATGTTTCCGAGGGTCAACCGATCGTCCACTTTTAGTTCGGCACTGCTTACCCGCATACCGTTTACCAGAAGACCATTCGCGCTGTTTAGATCTTCAATGGTAAGACTGTCGCCGTCTTTTACGATCTTGACATGTTGACGGGAGAGCGTCCTGTCGTCAAAAGAGAGGTCGCAGGACTGATCTCGCCCTATAATGACTTCTTCGTCGCCCTCCAACGGATAGACTTGACCCTTCCCGGGTCCTTTGACAACAAGCAACTCGTACGTGGTCATCAGTGATACCCAAAGCTTTCGGATTTTTACAACAGCCTCACAAACTTTAGCTACTGTCCAGCAGAATGCTTGCTGGCCCATCCGGAGTTTCCGGATGGAGACTAGCTCACTCGCAGTCCAGGGCAAGGCTAACAGAAATCAGGAGCAAGAACTAGGCCAAAATGGTGGATTATGCATAGAGCAATGAGGTTCAGCAGGCAGCAACTATTGATTGGCGGTATGAGATTTTCTGCCAGCTGCACGCTGTAGAATAGCGCTTTGCGCTATTCTACTACGACGTGCCACTGACAACTGACCTTACCTAACAAAAGGATTGGATTGCTTTTCCTTGCCGATAGTAGATTGGGGCGAAAATCCGTAGTTGTGGCCGGGGAAGACCAAAGTGTCATCCGGCAAGGCGATAAGCTTGTTCTTGATTGATTGAATGAGTTGGGCCATTGATCCGCCAGGAAGGTCGGTACGCCCGATTCCACCGATGAACAAAGTGTCCCCGGTGAATACGTAACCGTTGGTATAGAGGCAGATCCCTCCAGGGGTGTGGCCGGGGGTGTGGATGACGTCGAGGGATTGGTTGCCGAATTCGATCCGGTCTCCCTCCTCAACAGTTATATCTGCCGGGGGTGAGGTTTCACACTGAAACATCTGGATGGCCAAAGCCGATGGATTGGCCAGTCGTTCGGCATCATCTTTGTGGACCACAATCTGGGCGTTGGTACGCTCTTTCATTTCCCTGTTGCCGCCGGCATGATCAGCGTGGCCGTGTGTATTTACGATGTATTTGATCGTGTCAATTTGCCTGTTCTTGGCAACGTTCAAAAGGACTTCCACCTGGTCTGCTGGATCGATTACGATTCCCTCGCCGGTTTCCGGACAACCCACAACATAAGCAAAGACCGCAAAGTTTCCCACTTGAATTTGTTCAATGATCATGTCTCCTCCAATGTAGCATCCGTTCCATCCCTATTATCTACTTGCCAACCTTTTATAAGATAGCATCTCCTGCTCATAGACAAGCAAAGTGTTTATGTCTCATATTAGCGATTAACCAGCAACCCTTTTTTTCTACTTCCTGCTCACCGCTTACCTCTTACTTGCCGCCAGCGGCAGCCTCGGCAACGATTTCCCTGCCGGCGCTGGTGCCGATACGGTGGGCACCCGCTACCACCATCTCCTCCAGATCCTGCAGGGTTCGAATTCCACCCGCAGCCTTCACCTTGATTATGCCCTGGCTGCATTCAGCAAGAAGTTTCACATCATCCACAGATGCACCAGTTGGTCCGAAGCCGGTGGAGGTTTTGACGTAGTCCAAGCCTGTGTCCACCGCCAACTGGCAAAGTTTTCTCTTTTCTTGTTGGGTGAGATAACCGGTTTCCAGAATGACCTTTATCACCACACTGTCAGCGGCCCGCCGCATTGCCTCCATTTCGGCAGCAATGAGCTCATAATCTCCACCTTTGACCGCACCCAAATTGACCACGTAATCAATTTCATCAGCGCCGGCAGTCAGGGCGGCTTGCGCGGTCTGCACCTTGAGTTCCCAAGGCTCAAAGCCAAAAGGGAAGCCGGCAACGGTGCATATCCGGACCCTGCTGGCTTTCATGATTTTGGCAGTCAACCGAACCCAGTTCGGTGCAATACACACAGCAGCGAAGTCCAGGGCAGCAGCCTCTTGACAAAATTCCTGAACCTGATCGCTGGTGGCCGTAGGTTGCAACAGAGTTTGGTCAATGATACTTGCCACTTCTTTAGGATTCTTGAAATCAATCATTTTCGTTCAGTTCCATTTGTATAGATTGCGTGCGGTTATAGATGATTCGGTTCTTGTTCACTGTAGCCAGGGGTGAGAGGTGATGCGCCGTGGTACGATGGCCGTCAAGAATGTGGATGGTCTCGATACCATGCATCAATAAGTAATCTGCAAGTAATGACCGATGACACTTCTGGGGTAAGGTCTCAGCACACATGAAGCAAGTGGGGCCCAGACTTGCCTGGCCGCTTAACCTGGCCCCAGCAGCACGGAACGGCTCAGTGGCCATGTAGTCTGCATAGTTGCGAATCCCAGTGCTTTTGAGGGCAACATGTGGTGACTCGTTGCCGAGGCCTGTTCTCCGAAAGCCGCCCAGCTCGGGGAACCAGGTGTAGGAGATGCCAGCTTTGCCGACTGTATGCTCAAGGGTTTCCCGGCTGAAGTGCGGATTACGTTTAGAGCTGGGGTAAGATCGGACGTCGGCAAGGAATTTGATTCCATGATTTTGCAGCAAGGCCAAGAATGTCTCGCTACCTCTGTTACCGTGGCCGATGGAGTAGATAGTGGGCCCAGTGCTTTTGATGGTTGCCTTTGTCGACATGGCGGCAATATAACACAAAATGTTCTTTGCTTGTTGGTCACCCTACATTGCCGTTCCTGTGGGCACTATGCTATAGAAAGTGAAAAAGCTGTGGGAGCGGCTTTCCCCGCCCGCCTCGCCTGAGCTAGAGCGATGGCGGGCAGGCAGCCGTGATTTATACATGATACAGGAGAATATGATGGCTGCTGAAATCCTGCCTGCGGGCAAACTTAGACCTGAAGCCTTAGAAAGACTCCTGGGCTATACTTCTCAGGCGCCAGATGTGGTGGTAGGACCCGCAGTGGGAGAGGATGCTGCGGTAATTGATCAGGGCGATCGATACCTGGTGGTTACCACTGATCCCATCACCTTCGCTACGGAGCACTGCGGCTGGTATTCGGTGTGCGTAAACGCTAATGATATAGCAGCCTGCGGTGGCACACCACGCTACTATTCAGCAGCAATTATTTTGCCGGAGGGGCAGACCAGAATAGAAGACGTTGAAGCCCTTTTTGCGGAGATTGAGGATGCCTGCCGGCAGATGGATGTTCTCTGGGTGGGTGGGCATACAGAGGTAAGCCCGGCGGTGAACTCTGTGCTGGTGGCCGGGCAGATGATTGGCGAGGTTGCCCCTGAACACTTGTGCCGGAGCAGTGATGCCAAAGCGGGGGATGCTCTCGTACTGATAAAGGCAGCGGCTATTGAGGCAACTGCAATCATTGCCACCGAGAAGGCGGAGGAGGTGGGGGCGGTACACGGAGCCGAAATGACGAAAAGAAGTCAGGATTTTCTCTTTGCCCCTGGGATCAGTGTTGTGCGTGAAGCAACGCTGGCTCGCAATTTTCCGGTGCATGCCATGCACGATCCCACTGAAGGTGGGGTGGCCACCGGGATTAGGGAAATATGCATGGCTTCCAACTGCGGCGCCGTGGTGGAGGCAACCGCCATTACAGTGCTACCTGAGACAGAGGCACTCTGCCAACAGTTCGGCCTCAACCCCCTGGGGGCGATCTCTTCTGGCGCCCTTCTTCTCACTCTACCGGCGGAAGTGGCTTCGGATCTTATTCGCGAATACGATAAGGCAGGTATTCAAGCAAGAGTAATAGGTGAAATTGTGCCTCCTGAGGTAGGACTACAATTGCAAGAAGCGGAAGGGGATGTGAGACCTCTGCCCGAATTCGTTGTGGATGAAATAACGAAACTGTACAAGTGATTAATTCAAATTGCGAATTGCGGAATTTAAATTAAATTCTTGATTTGTAGCTTATTCAACATCGAAAACCTGGTCCTCAGGGCCAGTCCCAGATCCCGCCTTGCGGGGGTCAGAGTTGAATGGCTTTGCCGGTAAAGAAGGAATAGAAATCTCAAATCACAAAGACTGAGGTTTCAGTGTTTTTGTTTTTCTTCCCTGACACCTGACACCCGACACCTGAAACCCTGAGATTTCTCCTTCGGAGTCCCCACCCTCTGGGCGGGGCCCCGGTTTGGTACTTGGAATTTGATATTTTGCGATGCTCCATCACTCCATCATTCCATTTCTCCAATTGGGTATAGAAAAAAACACACTCTCTTTTTCTGGAGTGGATGAGAGGATACAATAACAGAAACCAATAAAATGAGATATCTCAATGATTTTCAATATATATGGATTGGCACAACCCTTGCTGTCTCACCCCGGTATCTTCAAACCATTGGGACAGGAGCGAGATACATGGCGAAGTCGCGGGGTGGAAGGGAAATGAAGAGTGAGCAAGGGCAAGGGGCACCAGAAATTAAACTACCGGTATTTTACAACAAAGGGGGGAGGCGGGTGGAAGCTAATGGAACTCGCTTTTCACCCAAGGGCTGCGTTATCTACACTAATATCCCTCACAACTGTGGCACTTCATTCTCCCTAAGGATTACCAATCCGCACTCCAATAAGACCATCCAGGTAGACAGCTCAGTCATCCTGCGGAAGCGTTTTGATAGCGCCAAGAAATGGGGCATGGTGGTTCGATTTATGAACTTGAGCAAGAGCGAAAAGGATGAGATCGACGAAATCCTTTCCCAGGCGACAGCGATCCCAAAAACAGCAGGCGAATCGAAATACCTGAAAACCCCAATTGGTCAGGCGATCTTGCGTTATTTCAACCTTAAAAAGTTGACCGAATAATTTAACCCGAATGTTTCACGAAACGGTTGCTGCGACCGCGGATATGGTCGTCCTTCCGGGCGTCCTCGGGCCTCGAATCCTGCGACGTACTATTCAAGTACGTCTCGGGTCCGAGTCCCTGCGGTTACCCGGTGGCACGCCCATCTTCACGATCTCGCAACACCGTTTCGTGAAACATTCGGATTTTAACCCGCACATTTGTGAAACATGCGGGTTAACAGTGTAATCCCACAGAGTGATCCCAGATCCCGCCTTGCGGGGGTCAGACTTCAATGGGTTTGCCGGTAAAGATTGCGAGCTGTTTTGGAGTACTGGAGTTTATGAAATCCCAAACTCCAAGCACCAAATTACAAACAAATCTCAAATTCCAATATCAAATGACCGAAACAGGTTTGTAATTTTGAAACTGGGGACCCGCCTGCAGGGTGGGGAGTCCAAGCGAAGCGCGGACAATTTTGGTCATTGTTATTTGTTTGATATTTGTGATTTGGAATTTTTAGTCACTTCAGCAGACTGCCGCAAGAGGGGAAAGACCATTGAAGCCCCCTCAGGGGGCAGCACAAAGACGGGTCCTTTGGGCCCGGATTCTTTACTCCTCTCTCACCCTGCCTCCCGATGCTAAGCACAACTTTGCCTCATTCCTTTCTTCCTGGCATTAGGCTTGCATTATCAAACGTGCCACCGATCCATTTGACATGGCTTATCTGATCTTCAGCTTTCTTTTCAGAACAAAGTTGAAGAGCCAGAGGGGAACGGAGCTTTTTGTGGAAGAAGGGGTAAGAACGGTTGCTGATTACCTGGAACTCTCTCAGGACATGAGCGAGGGGGAGTTTGTAAGTACCTTTTCTTTGCCAGTTCTGATCGAGAAGATCGGGATTTTCCCCCACGAGGATGAGGAGACCTCTCTCCTCTCTGGGACCGTCCTCGTGCATGAACAGTCCGATCTCTGGGAGTCTGAAGACGAGCCTGATGATCAGGACATAAGAGACGCCAGAGTGTTTCTGCTGCAAAAGAAAGCCGGTTCCATGGGGCCAAATATATTTCTTGGCAGGGCTCCTACCAACGATATTGTCCTAGCCGGGGTCTCAGTATCAAAATCACACGCACAAGTCACTCACATTGCTGACACTGGGCGTTATCAAATAGCTGATATGTTTTCCTCGAATGGTACCTATGTGAATGGTGAGAAGCTTCATCCATTTGTAGAACACCAACTCAACGATTACGACCCCATAAGTCTAGGCCCTCATTATCACCTGATTTACCACTCTCCCCAGGCATTATATGAGTTGCTTGTCAGCCTTAAATCTTAACCACAGCCTGATCCACTAGGGACTAAGCACTACGCACCAATGATAGGGAAAATACTTTCCTTGATCCGCTCAACGACCGATTTGGCCAATGCCTGGGCACGTCCAGCGATGACTGGGTGGGTTTTATGAGATGGATCCGAGAGAGTGGGATTCTCGCCCAGCTCGGCTTGGTGTAGATCAATAAAGGATTCTGGCAAATTATCCGGAAGTTGGACTCCCTTCATAATGGCCCATGCCTTGGTCCAGGCTCGGGCCACATTCATGATATTGTATCCGCCTCCACCCAGTGCCACCCATTTGAAATCCCAAGATTTTATCTCCTCCACAACCCTGCCAAATCCATCTATACTGAGGTTCAAGGTGGCCAAGGGATCTGTGCTCATGGTATCCACGCCCAATTGGGTCACTATCACATCAGGATTGTAGGCTTGAACCAACGGCGGCACCACTTCCGTGAAAACTGAAAGGTATAGCTCGTCATCAGTTTCAGGTGCCAGCGGTACGTTTACCGAATATCCTCGGCCTGGCCCCTGGCCCATCTCTTCCGGAAATCCGGTACCAGGAAACAGTGTATGGCCGTGCTGATGAAGGGAGATGCTCAGTACTTGATCGGTGCCATAGAACGCTGCTTCAACTCCATCGCCGTGGTGAACGTCAACGTCCAGGTAGACCACCCGCAAACCGTCCTGTACCATCTTAGCAATGCCTATGGCTGGATCATTCAGGTAACAGAATCCGGAGGCCCGATCTCTAATCGCATGGTGCAGGCCACCAGCAATGTTGAAGGCAATCTTCTTGTTTTCTTCCCTGATCTGGCGGACGCATTCAAGCGTGGCACCGGTGACTAAAAGAGACCAATCATACAAACCAGAAAAGACCGGGTTATCACCGCTGCCTAGGCCGTATTTCCAGGCTTGAGAAGGAGCCTTGCCATCATTGGCCTCCTTTAAAATTCCAATATATTCTTGAGAATGAGTCAGGAGCAGGTCTTGTTCCTCAGCCTCCCGGGCTTCAACCCATGGTGCCTCAGCGTTGTCAAAGAGACCATAGGCGCGAATCAAGTCCATGGTCAACTGGAGTCGCTCCACCTTCAAGGGGTGATTGGACCCATAACTGTGACTACTGAATTGTTTGCTAAAAACGAGAACTGCTTGCTCGGCTCCGCTCATAACACTCTCCTGTTACTTCAACACCATTTCAACACGCCGATTGAGAGCTCTTCCCTTCTCCGTTTTGTTATCAGCTATCGGCCGGAAGTCGCCGTAACCTTTTGCTTTCAGCCGGCTGGCATCGACCCCGTGCTCAATGAGCCATCCTGCCACCGCTTGAGCTCGCCGCAAAGAAAGTTCTAGATTGTATTCTCGAGTGTATGTGGAGTCAGTGTGTCCTTCTATAATTATCTTCTGTGATGGCTGCCCTTGGATCGCCGCCACAATTTCTCGGAGTTTTGTTTTAAATTGAGGCTTTATCTCAGCAGAGTCGGTGTCAAAATATATGTCTTGAAAAATTGTGGTGCCGGTTTCCTCCTCGAGGGGTTTCTCTAGGACAGTCTCCTCCTGAACTTGATCCGAGCTGATTTTTTCCTTGGGCACACTCAGGCTGGCATCATAGATTGAAGTTACTAAGGCGTCTAATACGGGAATCTGGCATTGCGGCCGCCGTTCATCATCCACGCGCCTGCCATACCAGATGCCTTTCACCTGCCTCCTTTTGTACCATAGACCGTTTAGGGAGTTGCCATCTGACGATAAGACCAAGAAGGCGATGCCGGCGGTCGGTCCATCTTCCCACCATTGGAACTTGAGAACACGGCCATCCGTTCTGCCGGACAGGGTGCCGTTGTCACCATCGTAACAACCTATCACCACATTAGCGCTCTGTTCCAATCGCATCAGACCGAAATTGGTCGAGTAGATTCCTTGGATGGGCCTCTGTTGTGTGACTGCGCCTACGGGCTCCCCGTAGGCCTCGAGTTCCATGATTTGGGTGTGCCAGGAATTCCCCCAGTTCGACAAAACTTCCAACTTCAACCAGCGAACCTCAGTTGGCTCCTCCAGAAGAAACACTTTCCTATCACCCTTGGCTGCTTCCCCGTCAAGTATGAGGTCAAAGCCCTCCTCATGGGAAGTTGTCGAGCCGTAGAGCACGAAATGACGCCCCGATATCCCACGGAAGCTAGATTCTTCTGTACCCGTGTTGTCAACAACAAAGGATTTCAGCAGGTATTGACGCGGCAGCTCGATCACAAAATCATTGGGATAGGGGTGACCTCTGGAACTGCTCCATCCAGTGGTATTTGAGCCACTCAAAAGGGATTGGACGTTCCACCTTCCCCCGAACTGAGTTGTCGCTGACAGCGCCAAGGCGCCACTCTCAAGATCCAGTAAGTCTTTATCCTGGTCCGCCAGCAGAGGGGCTGAAGCAAGAAATACGGTCAGCACGAAACCCCACCACCAACCAGTTAGCAGTCGGCCTTTAATGGTTAGTTGACCTCTTGTGGACATTGTCATGTCTCCTGATCAACGGCTCTGGTGCAATTCTGTCCGAGCTCGGCGACACGACCACCCAGCTTGAAACCAATCGAATACGGCAGTTTTGGCAGTATAGACCAAAGCGTTTCAGTTTTACAATGCCGTAGGCGGTGAACAGGAGGCACTTTCAAGATGCGAAGCAGCAAAAACGCTGGTTTCTAGGTGGATCTGATGGTATTATCCACGCTATTTTCGTTTCGGCACTTTGGGGCAAGTTGGCTGGATTTTACTAGATTCCAGAGCCTTAACTGGATGCAACGCCCTTGGAGTGTTGGAGTGCTGGAGTGTTGGAGTATTGGAAAGAGCTTAAAATCGTAACGACTTCTTAAGTTCCACTACTCCACTACTCCATTACTCCAAACCCACTGTTATATGGAACCACAAAGCCCCATTATTACAACGTGAGATCATTGGAACAGGAACAACCTTGCCTCAGAATATTTATAAAGCTGATTCGCTCTTAATGCTGACTGCTGTTATTTGGGGTGGTGCTTTCGTGGCTCAGAGGGTGGGAATGGATCATGTGGGTCCGCTCACCTTCAATGGTGTACGGTTTGCACTCGGGGCTCTCACCTTGCTACCGTTCGCTTTGCGGGGTGATAGAGCCACAGAAAAGGAGCGGCTCCAGCGTCTTACCAATAAACAGGCTGTTCTTGGAGGTGGTTTAGCTGGGTTGGTACTCTTTGGAGGAGCTACTCTCCAGCAGGTGGGTCTCGTCTTCACCACGGCGGGAAAGGCAGGTTTTATTACCGGCCTCTATGTAGTCATTGTGCCGCTCTTGGGAATGCTGTGGAGACAGTGGCCAGGCTGGGGCGGTTGGGTCGGAGCGATCATAGCTGCAGTTGGACTCTACTTTCTCAGCGTTACCACGGAGTTCAACCTTGCTCCCGGAGATGCCTGGGTACTTGCGAGCGCCTTCTTGTGGGCAATTCACGTTCTCATATTGGGATACCTTTCACCCCGGGTAGACGTATTAAAGCTTGCCTGTGCCCAATATGCGGTTTGTTGCTTTTTAAGCCTGGTGGTGGCAGGGTTCATGGAGACTATTACCTTTCATGGTTTGCGAGGAGCAACAATCCCTATTCTTTACGGGGGTGTGATGTCTGTAGGGGTAGCCTACACCCTACAGGTGGTGGCCCAGAAGGTTGCACCCCCGACTCATGCAGCGATCATACTGAGTCTTGAGGCGGTGTTTGCGGCTCTAGCCGGGTGGCTTATCCTCGGTGAGGTGCTCACATCCCGCGGGCTGCTTGGTTGCGGGTTGATGCTGGCGGGAATGACAGTGGCGCAACTGTGGCCTTAGAGTTTTTCTTTCAGCGCCAGCTCAGCCAAGAATTCGAAAACTTCTAGGCCTTCCAGATCGGCTGTTTCCTCACCTCGGGCGTATTGCATGACCCAGGCAAGGTCTAAGTCACTCTGGGACGAGAGAGTTCCTTTCTTCAAACCCAGCGTGAAGTTTTCTTCGTTAAAAAACAAGGTATTCTCAAAAGTTGTAGCAGTCCCACCGTTCGTCTTTGGCCTGGCAAAGATCTGCAAATCGTACTCCAATACTCCCAGAGACACCGGCTGAAAATCCAGCAGTTCAAAAAAAAGATCGAAAGATTCCTGGATCCGCTCTAAAGATTTTTTTTCCAGACCCCGGCGCGCATCCTCCACCAGCAGGGCCAGGTCATCTTTGGTATAGCTGAGATCCAGCAGGGCCAGAGCATTGGCATGTATCCGTTTCAGTGATTCCTTACCCTTCGTGAAGATTACATCCTGGTCATTCATGACTTTTTTGATATTCTTAATGCTGAACATTTCTTTCCACTCAGGGCTTTTTCGCAGGGCTACGTCGTACACGGTGGTGTGGTAGATGGCAAGCTCGTTGTCAAACACCAGCACCTCCATGATTTCCCCGTCTAAGGGACGTACATAGAGGTGCAGGTCTCTGACCTTCTGGTGCTCAAGATCTGTCATCTCCAGGAGTTCCTGCGTGAGTTCCTTGTCCAACCTTCTCTGTCCAGGGGTCTCACGAATGGTTGAAGTAATCTTTCGCAGAAGTCCATCGAGGTTGATTTTCGCTCTTAGATTTTCTTTGAAAGACATGAAAACCATCTCCTTTTGAGCAAACAAATATTAACGTATCAAGTCCCGCGCTTTGCCTATGATAGCAGGAATTGTCAGTAGTTTGCTCAAATATTTGTAGGCGGTTACAACAATGTTGGACTTTCCCGGTTGAACTGGTATCCTCTTGCTAAAACTATAGCCCGGATATTTCATGAATTACTTGCTCGGACCACGGATATGGCCGTCCTTCCTGGCGTCCTCTGGTGTTCCTTCGACAGGCTCAGGACAGGCTCCCCCTGCGACGTACCGTTCAGGTACGCCTCGGAACCTACACCCTGTGGTTGCCAGGTTGCACGCCCATCTTTGTGGTCTCGCGACAGCAATTGAAGCTCCCTGCAGCGGGCTGCAGGGAATCTTCGAAATGTAAGGAAGGTATTCCATTTTATTGTAGTTCGCTCGCTATCCCCGGCCGCCTCAGGCGGACTGCGGGGAATGCGCTCGCTGCAGCATTTTCATGAAATATCCGGGCTAGCCTCGTGAGAGAAAATAATATGCGAAAGATAGGGCTCTTGAAGAATAGCATACAAGAGTATGCTTGGGGATCGAGGACAGCTATCCCTGAGCTTCTAGGCCAACCAGTACCGGCGGATAAACCACAAGCAGAACTCTGGATGGGAGCCCATCCGAAAGCTCCATCCCAGGTTCTTGCCGATGGCCTCTGGAGATCTCTGCCGGAGGTAATTCAAGAGAGCCCTGAAGAAACGCTTGGGCAGGAGGTAGCCGCTCGGTTTTCCAACAAGCTGCCATTCTTGTTCAAGGTGCTCGCTGCAGCGAAACCGCTATCGATCCAAGCACATCCCAATAAGGAGCAGGCCGGGCAAGGCTTCGCCCGGGAAAATGAGCTTGGAATCCCCTTGGATGCTTCCCACAGAAATTATAGAGACGACAACCATAAACCGGAAATTATCTGCGCCCTGACCCCATTCTGGGCCCTGAACGGCTTTCGTGGAGTAAGCGAGATATTAGAACTACTAGAAAGGACTCAAGTCCCAATCTTGGCAGAAACAGTATTGTATTTGCAGAATCGCCCCAGCCAGGCTGGCCTGAAGCAATTCTTCTACCACCTGATGTCCATGGAGGGAAAAGAGCAAGGCAAAATCGTAGAGGAGGCGGTTGGGTTTGCTGAGAAACAGGTAGATGAAGATCCCGTCTGGACTTGGGTGGTCAGACTCAACCAAGAGTATCCGGGCGATGTCGGTGTTTTCGCTCCTATTTTTCTGAACTTGGTGCAGCTGAAGCCGCAACAGGCCATGTATCTGCCAGCGGGTGAACTTCATGCCTATCTGGAGGGTGTTGGAATCGAGTTGATGGGCAATTCCGACAACGTCCTGCGAGGCGGGCTGACTCCCAAACACATAGATGTACAAGAGCTGCTAACAATATTGAGTTTTACGGGCGGAGAATTGAATATCCTGAGACCTGAGAAGCTCGAGTCCGGGGAGGCTGTCTATCCAACGAAGGCGGCTGAATTTGTTCTTTCTGTCATCCAGGTAAGTGCAACCGCTCCATTTAGAAGCTCTCGAAACCGGAGCGTGGAAATAGTGATTTGCACGAAAGGTGAGGCCAGGGTCACCGATTTGAGCGATGGTGAGATCACCCGCTTAACCAGGGGAGTCTCCATTATTGTCCCGGCAGCAGTGGAGCAATACAGCATTGAAGGGGATGGGGTTCTGTATAAGGCGGCAGTGCCGGTGTGAAAGAGGGCATAGAGCATCCTTCGACAGGCTCAGGACAGGTAGGGCATGGAGCATAGAGTAAGTGGCAAAAGGCTAAGGCGCAAGGTACAGGGCTTGAGGCAGGAATAGTGGAAAACTGGAATAATGGAAGTCTGCTGCCTCCAACCTCCAACATCTTGGCTGCCTGCTGCAAGCCTGTGCTGAGCCTGTCGAAGGGCTGCAAGCTGCTAGCTGGATTTTATGGTTTCACCACGGTGTTGGACAATTGCTCTAGGGCGAGCATAAGAGCCTGAGTTCCGAGCTTACCGTGTCCCTGGGCCTTGACCGCTAGGTAGAGCTGGTGGACTAAAGCCAGTCCGGGCAGAACAAGGCCCAGGCGGTGAGCCTCATCCAAGGCTATGGACATGTCTTTGATGAAATGTTCGACGAAGAATCCAGGGTCAAAATTGCGTTGGAGAATGCGGGGGGCCGTGTTGTCCAGAGCCCAACAGGCGGCAGCACCGCTACTAACAGAGCGCAGCATGGTCTCCAGATCCAGGCCTGCTTTATAGCCATAGAGAAGACTTTCGCATACGCCAATCATGGTGCCAGCTATAACGATCTGGTTGCACATTTTGGCATGCTGTCCAGCGCCAGGTCCACCCTGGTGGACGATCTGTTTTCCCATGGTTTCCAGTAGCGGCTTGATGGCCTCAATAACATCCTTGCTTCCACCGACCATAATAGAGAGCGTGCCGTTGCGTGCCCCCACATCGCCTCCCGACACCGGAGCGTCGACTGCGTGCACTGACTTTGTTGCTGCCGCAGAGTAAATCTCCTGGGCCAGACTAGGCGAGGTTGTGGTCATATCGATAACGATACTATCCGGTTTGGCGGTGGTCAAAATGCCACTTTCGCCCAGATAAACTTCACGTACATCTTCTGGAAATCCGACCATGGTGAAGATTGCATCAGACTGCTCCGCTACTGCCCGGGATGACTCCGCCCAGGTTGCACCCGAGTCCAGAAGGGGTTGAGCCTTGGCCTTGGTGCGGCTGTAGATCTTCACCTTATAGCCCTTGGTGAGTAGATGGTTGCACATGGAGAGCCCCATGACTCCGGTGCCGATCCAGCCAATACGGGTCTCCGAAGAAACCATAGAAGGTACGTTATCTCTGTTCATATTCATGGCCCTGTCCCTGCAAGTGTTGTGTTTTCAAGTTAACACTATTTGGTTATAACCTAGAGGCACAGATCATATAGCATAAGAGAGTGGTCAGTAGCTAGTAGTTGAGAGGAATTCAATCGTCATTTCGCATTTCTTCGCGCTCGCTGCGCTCCGCTCAGTCCCCAACCTCAAGGTCGGGTCCCCGGTTTCTCAATACTCATTCCTAAATCTCAAAT
>Ga0210106_1000016_pt1 | contig 19354 bp, 12 predicted proteins | sample Tolay_CordC_D2_FD_185580 | JGI IMG/M metagenome (GOLD analysis project Ga0210106, IMG submission 185580) | Wetland microbial communities from the San Francisco Bay, California, USA, that impact long-term carbon sequestration - Tolay_CordC_D2... | ecosystem: Environmental > Aquatic > Marine >...
TGAATGGTGATCAGCTTTATTGCAGACAGAGAGCAACACCAGTCGAGGAGGTAGTGGATTGGCGAGATGGTGATCCAATGATATGGCTCTGGCCATCCTTAAGGGATCAAGGGAAGGTTCTCATTACGGTCACGTTGTCTGCATGGTATGATTTTATTGTATAGACTCAAACATCAAAAGGCAAAATCTTTTTTGTGAGCCCGTTTGTCTGCTTGCCAGAGAATTCTCAGAGAAGTATGGTTAAGAGTAATAGTAATGCTTGTGGAAGCAACTAGTCCGTCATTCCGGAAGGCGCGAAGCGGCTGTCCGGAATCCAGAAAAAATGACTGCTTGCTGAATACCCAGCCGCCGCGGGGCTTTGCCTCATCCGGCATGACGAGTAGCGTCGCCTATTCTTTTCTTTCATTGCTGATAGTTGAATGCTGAACGCTGACAACTGGAATAGAAAATGACCAAACTGAAAAAAGGCACCGAAATCGAACTGGTGGTGGAAAACCTTTCCTTTGGTGGTAAGGGCTTGGCCCGGATTGATGGCTTTGTCATCTTCATCGATCGCACCATTCCAGGTCAGCGTGTCCTTGTCCGGATCACCCGCAAGAAGGCATCCTACGCCGAGGCTAGGGTGGTGGAGCTGCTCCAGGATTCCCCGAAGGCAATTGCACCACGCTGCATGCATTTTGGAACCTGCGGCGGCTGTCTGTGGCAGAATCTTCCCTACAACGAACAACTGGAGGTAAAAAGGAATCTGGTCTGGGAGTGTCTGGCCCACATTGGTGGCCTGTCCAACGACATTGTTCTGCCAGCCCTGCCTTCTCCAGAAGTCTATTACTACCGTAACAAGATGGAATATTCCTTTGGGGCCCGCCGTTGGTTGTTGTCAGAGGAACTTGAACTCAGCCACCTGGAAAAACCTCGCGACTTCGCTCTCGGGCTTCATATAAAGGGTTTTTATGGCCGGGTGCTGGATATTGAAGAATGCCACCTCCAAAGTCCTTCGAGTGTCTCCATCCTTAAGCAGGTGCGCCAGTTCGCTCTGACCTCAGAACTTCCCCCTTACAATACCCACGACCATACTGGTTTTTGGCGCTTTCTCGTGGTCCGGGACAGCAAGCATACCGGCCAAATACTGGTTGAACTGATCACTGCACCTCACCGCAGTTCCTCCAGTTTGATACGCCAGCTTTCCACGCTGCTCCAAGCCGAGATCCCTAACATAAGTACTCTGGTGCATGGGATCAGTGCGAAGAAGGCGCAGATAGCCATTGCAGATACTCAGGAAGTAGTCTTCGGGCCGGGGTACATCGAGGAATACCTAGGAGACTTCCGCTTCCGCATTTCCTCCGGAGCCTTCTTCCAGACTAATAGCACAGCCGCTCGAATTCTTCTGGATCAGGTATCTGAGAGCTGCGGTTTGACTGGTTCTGAAGTTGTCTGGGATCTCTACTCCGGTACTGGAACCATGGCCATTGGCCTTGCCAGGGCTGCCAGAAAAGTTATCGGTTTTGAACTACTGCAGGATGCGGTGTTTGATGCCCAGGCGAATGCTGGATTAAACGGTGTGGATAACTGCGAATTTATATTGGGCGATTTGAAAGATCTACTTCGCAACTCCTCTGCCTTTGCTAACAGCCACGGCTCTCCACACGTAGTGGTGACGGATCCGCCTCGAGCTGGCATGCACCCTTCGGTGGTAAAAAAACTCCTTACCCTGGAACCACCGAAGATAGTTTATGTTTCCTGTAATCCAGCGACCCTGGCCCGGGATTTAAAAATGCTTATGGAAAAATATCGCCTCCTCCGGGTGCAGCCCGTGGATCTTTTCCCCCACACTCCACACGTCGAGGCAGTTGCGGTACTGGAGAAAAGGTAATTCAGCTGGCAGCTGCCTTTTAAGCGTCGATCTCGCGGACGAATACAGCGTTTTCCTGGATGAAGGCGTAACGCTTGGCTGGCTCCCGGCCAAGGAGGGTATCGAAGGCTTCGTTGGTGCGGGCTGCATCTTCGATGGTTACCTGGAGTGCCATTCGGCTTTTAGGGTCCATCGTGGTTTTTTTGAGCTCCGCCGCATTCATCTCTCCCAGTCCCTTGAATCTTTGGATGGTGACATGATTTGTGGCATGACCTTCCAATAGTTTCTCTTTATCTTCCTCCCGGTATGCATAGTGGACACTCTTCTTTTTCTTTTGCCTGATCTGAATCCGATACAGAGGTGGCTGGGCCAAGTAAATGTGCCCCTTTTCTATCAGTTCCGGCATGTAGCGGTAGAAAAAGGTGAGCAGCAGGGTGGAAATGTGAAAGCCATCAACATCAGCATCACAATTGACGAAGATCTTGCCGTAGCGCAACCTGCTGTAGTCGAATTGGTCGCCGAGTCCTGTTCCTATGCAACGGCTAAGATCTTGTATTTCCTTATTGTTTCTTATCTTATCTGCGCTGGCCTGCTCCACGTTTAAAATCTTACCCCTCAAGGGCAAAATTGCCTGAAAGCGGCGGTCTCTTGCCTGTTTGCTGGAGCCCCCAGCCGAGTCGCCCTCTACAATGAATAATTCGGTCTCCTTCACCCGGTTTGAAGTGCAATCGGCCAGTTTGCCTGGCAAGGTTAGTCGTCTCGTGGCACTCTGGCGCCTGACACTCTGGCGAGCCTGACGGGAAGCCTCTCTGGCCTGGGCTGCCAGCATTATCCGATCAATTATTGCTTCGGCTGCGGTACGGTTGTGGAGAAGGTAGTTTTCAAATGCATCTTTGACCACACTCTCCACCAGGGGCTGAATATCGGAGTTGAGCCTCTCCTTGGTCTGGCCTTGAAATTCCAGGTTGCCTGAGACAAAAACGCTGAGCACCGCCACCAGACCTTCCCGTACATCTTCGCCGGTGACCCCTTTCGCCTTTTTGGGCTGACTGTTTTGTCGTGTCAGGTATTCACGGACCGCCCTGGTGATTCCATGGCGAAAACCGTTCTCATGAGAACCGCCGCCGCTGGTATATACAGAGTTGGCATAAGAATAGACGGCCCTCTCAGGAAACGTAGTCCACCAGAGAACCATCTCCAGCCGCAGGTCGTTGTCGTAGCTGAAGTAGAAGGGTGTCTCGGTCACAACCTCCTTTCCCTGAACCAGATCTTCTATATAATTTCTGATGCCATCCTCAAAATAAAAGCGATCTACGGTGTCGTTGATCTGGTCGTCCACAACGATGGTCAAGCCGCGGGTAAGAAAGGCCTTGGCCTTGGCCTGCTCTTTGATCACTTTGGGATTGAAAACGACATCTTTGAAGATGTCTCCATCTGGTCGGAACATCACTGTTGTGCCACGTTCTGAGGTGGGACCAAGATCTTCCAATTTACTCTTCTTCTTACCACGGGCAAAATTCTGCTGCCATCTGACCCCGTCACGTCTGGAGGTCACCTGCATAAATTCACTCAAGGCATTGACAACCGAGATGCCAACGCCGTGGAGCCCACCAGAAACCTTGTAGCTCTTGGTTGAGAACTTTCCCCCGGAGTGCAGGGAGGTCATAATGGTTTCAAGAGTATTTTTCCGCGACTGGCGGTGCATGTCTATGGGGATGCCTCTACCGTTGTCCGTTACGGTTATGTTGTTGTCAGCGCCGATTGCAATATGGATTTGATCGCAATAGCCATTAAGGGCTTCGTCCACTGCATTGTCCAGGGCCTCGGTGAAGAGATGGTGCATACCGGTGCTGGAGGTATTGCCTATGAACATTCCCGGTCGCAGCCGCACCGGTGCCAACCCTTTGAGTACCTGGATGTCTTTTCCGGTGTAGGTTGTTGTCATTACACTCCCGTCTTTACTAATATTGCTACCATATCAGCTTAGTACGCCAGTTAGTGTTTAGAGACCGCTTAACCACTGACGCGGTAAATAGTCGACACGGCAAGAAATTATATCAGAGTATGAAGTTAAATTTAAGTTTAAACTTAGATTTGCAAATATCAAATTAATTCCACATCTTTACTTGCCAGAATCAACAATATCCAGTTTCTCAACATATGCATTGTAATCTCCGCGTCGCCGAGTCAGTCTGCTCCTAATCGTCTTCCATCCCAAGCGCCCCCAACTCCTCTTCTCTGGGTTTTCGCTGGATGCTCTCAATCCCCCCTCGTATCACCGCCCCCTTAGTGCCGCGATTGTAAATGGGCTGTTCGGCCACAGCCAGTTCATTTACCTTGCCCTTCTTACTCTGGATTAGCAGGTAATCATCTTTGCTCACCGTAAAGAAATCCATTACACCAGGGGGGTCCGGTTTGATCAGTCTCATGCCGCGGCCGGCACCGGCCAGCACACTCACCTGGGCTACTGGGGTCATCAGCAGCCTGCGGCTGGTGGCAATGGCCAGAAGTGGTCTCTCCACTGGACGCACTGCAACCACTTCATCACCCGGACGCAGACGAATCAGGGTTCGCCCGCTTCTGGTGCTGGCTTCCCTGAGGCTGCTCCGCTCAAAACAGAATCCCGTACCATTCCGAGTCGCCACCAAACACAATGGTGGAGGTGGTTCTGGCGCGGTTGCTTTTCCAGGTTTTTCATCCCTGCCCATTCCAGGGAAAAAGGTCAATTGACCTTTTGCCTCTTCATCAGTGTCTGCTTCTGCTTGAACCATAAATGACATATCCACTGCCGACTCAGGTTCGGAAGGCAGGACCGCCACAATGCTCTCCTGGTCTTGAAAGTGAAAGAGAGTTTGAATCGGATCTCCATAGCCTTTCCCAGAGACGTCCAGGTCGTAAATACGACTGCCGTAGACCTTGCCGAAATTGGAGAAGAAAGCAACGGTTTCTTTGGTATTGGCGTTGATAACTGCCAGTACCTCGTCCCCTTCCTTGAGCAGTTGCGTCCGCGGATCATAAGATTTAACCCGCTTGAGCCAGCCATTGCGGGTAAGAACCACATAGACATCTTCGTGGACCACGAAATCTTCTTTATCATATGCAAGCTGCGGTCTGCCAGCGATCACAGCAGTACGCCGCTTGTCGCCGTAGGCCTTCTTGACAGCCGCGATTTCTTTCCCCACTTCCCTCCAGATCTTCTCCCTGCTGGCCAAGGTAGCGTTTATCTGCTTGAGTCGCTTTTCCTTTTCGGCAAGCTCTTCCTCTATTTTGCTGATCTCCATCCTTACCAGGGCATGAAGGCGAAGATCCAGGATAGCTTTTGTCTGTTCGTCATCAAGATCAAAGCGGGCTTTCAAGTTTTCGTGGGCCTCAGCTCTGTTTTCGGCCACCCGAATAATGGCAATGGCCGCGTCCAAATCCACAAAAATCTTCATGAACCCCTGAAGTATGTGGATGCGTTTCTCCAAACTGGCACGTTCAAACTCCAGCTTTCCAACCACCACTTCCTTACGAAAATCAAGAAAATGATTGAGAATTTCCTTTATGGATAACCTTTCTGGAGTCGCTAGTGGTGTCAAGCAGGTGAAATTCAGCGGAAAGTTTATCTCCATGTCACTGTGTTTATACAAGAAGGTCATTACCTTTTGGGGATCTACTTTGCCGTCTCTTAACTCCAATACGACTCTGACGCTTTCGGCACTCTCATCTTTAACGTCGGTGACCATTGGCAGCTTTTTGGAAAGAATCAAATCGGCGATCTTCTCCACCAATCGAGATTTATTTACCGAATAGGGCAATGAGGTGATAACCAACTGCCTCCTGCCCCGCTTGAGGGTTTCAACCTCGAACTCTCCCCGGATCTTGATGCTGCCTTTGCCGCGCCGATAGATCTCCTTCATTTCTTCTGCAGACACTATAATCTGACCACCTGTGGGAAAATCCGGCCCCTTGATCTTGGCCATTATCTCGGCGGTGCTTGCGTCTTCGTTGCCGATTAAATTAATGAGTGCGTCGCAAACTTCACTGAGGTTGTGGGGCGGTATGTTGGTGGCCATGCCCACGGCAATCCCACTGGAACCGTTAATGAGAAGATTAGGTATCCGGGCCGGCAGCACGGCGGGCTCAGTTAGGGTGCCGTCGTAGTTGTCGCTGAACGCCACGGTCTGCGCCTTGAGATCAGCCAGCAACTCTCCGGCAATAGCGGATAGCTTCGCTTCAGTGTAGCGCATGGCCGCGGCACCATCGCCATCCACCGAGCCGAAGTTCCCCTGCCCATCCACCAACGGATATCTCAGAGAAAAATCCTGAGCCATCCGTACCATGGCGTCATAAACGGCTGCATCACCATGGGGATGATATTTTCCGATCACCTCTCCCACTACTCTGGCAGATTTGACATGGCGCGCAGCCTGTTTGGCGCCAATGGCATCCATGGCATAGATGATCCGCCGGTGTACCGGCTTGAGACCGTCTCTCACATCTGGAAGGGCTCTGGAAACAATTGTGGAAAGGGCGTAGGCAAGATAGCGGGATTCAACTTCCTCATGAAGAATTGTTTGGGAAACCCCCATAGGCAGGTACTCTCCCTTGGTGGTAAACTCGGGGGCTTACACTCAAATGCCCTGTTTGTTGGCGATTTTTAGCACCTGCAGTCATCTCTGTCAAGAAGCAATACGCCAAAGAATACGGAAATTCAGCAGTTTAGAACGATCCAGCAGTTATTAAGCTTACAATAATCGTTGGGGCGGGGAGTTCGGCTGAGGCTCACTCGCAGCCCATACTCGAGCCGCCTACCCCCGCCCGACCTGACACAGATCCGAATAGTTTCCCTCTCCCCTCTGGGGCGGGAGAGGGGGGGCTCTGTCCAAATTACTAACTTCCAGTTGAATTATCTCTCTTTTTATTGTCTCATAGTGAGACCATCAGGGAGGAAACTATGAAAGAATTGATAGAACTTTTGGCAGAACTGTCTTCCTGCCCCGGTCCCCCGGGTGGAGAAGAGCCGGTGGCCAACATTATTAGAAGACACCTGGAGCCGAGCTGTCAGATTCAACGTGACGGCTTGGGTTCTCTCATCGCCAGCAAACAGGGGAGCAGAAAACAGCCCCGTTTGATGCTAACAGCTCATATGGATGAAGTGGGATTCATGCTCCAGAACATCACCGAGGGGGGGTACCTGAGGCTGCAGCCTCTGGGCGGGTGGATCGCCAGCAACCTGCCTGGTCAGCGAGTCCATATCAACGGCAGTAAGGGCGCAGTGGAGGGAATCGTTGCTGCAGTACCACCCCATTTCAAAAAAGAGCAAAAAAGTGAACTCAAGGTGGAAGACCTTCTAGTGGATGTGGGTGCTGCTTCCAAAAAAGAAATCTCCTCTCTGGGATTACAGCTGGGGGATCTTATTACACCGGTAAGTCATTTCGCAATTTATAACAAAAAACTACTGGCCAATAAGGCTTGGGATGACAGGGTTGGCTGTGCGGTACTGGTTGCTGCCATGAAGCAATTGTCTTCTCATCCAAATACGGTTGTGGCTACCGCCACCGTACAGGAGGAAGTCGGTACCAGGGGTGCGGTGACTGCGGTTGAGGTTGTCAAACCACAGGCCGCAGTAGTTTTAGAGGGAGCACCTGCCGACGACTTTCCCGGGATTACTAAAGATAGTCCCCAGGGTGCTGTGGGCAAAGGCTGTCAGATTCGCCTTTTCGATCCTTCCACCATCATCCACCGCCATTTTTGGCAGTGGGTAACAGAACTGGCCAAGAAGAACAAGATTGCTCATCAACTTGCTGTGCGCCAGAGTGGAGCAACCGATGCTCGTCCCATCCATCTGGCGCAGGGCGGCATTCCCACGGTGGTCTTGGCGGTGCCGGTTCGTTATGCCCACGGGCATAGCGGCCTCATTCATCTTGATGACTTCCAGGCAACCCTTAAACTCACCCTGGCGATTCTGAAAAAACTGGACAATAAGATTCTCAAATCATTGTTGCCAGCCTAAAGGATTGCTTCGCACTCAAATTCGAAATACGAAACCCGAAGCACGAAACAAATACAAAATCCTAATTCTCAAATGTTCAAAACGTAACTACTCGAAAGAACTTGTCAGGTGTTTCGGTCATTTGAATTTTGGTAATTCGAATTTGTTTCGAATTTCGATATTCGGATTTCGGATTTACACTACATGTGTGCCTCTGTGGTTACCCAAGAAAGAAAGCTATCACCTCAGAGGAAAGGGCCTGGGAATATGTATGACAAATTCGGTCGAATCTACCTAACAGACAACTTGCCTGGAATCGGTGGTAGAATCAAAGACCGGCCCGAGGATTTCGTTGTCGAGGAGATTCCCCTCTACGACTTTTCTGACCAAGGAAACTTTGCCCTTCTTCTGCTGGAAAAAATAAACCTCTCCACCCTTGACCTTGTGGCTCTTATTCGAAAACAACTGGATCTTCGCGATGAGGAGGTTGGATTGGCAGGCTGGAAAGACAAACGTGCCATAACCAGCCAGTGGGTTTCGGTGCCGCGGGAGAAAGCATCAGAGAGCCGGCTTGCTCAACTGGCCGGTGATGGTATTAAGATTCTACAAATTAGACATCACACCAACAAGCTCCGTACTGGCCACCTTTTGGGAAACCGTTTTACCATCCTCATCCGGCAAGCAGATGCAGAAGCGGAAAACAGGGCCCAGGCCATAATCCAACAGTTGCAAACACTTGGACTTCCAAATTTTTACGGGCCTCAACGGTTCGGCGCTGCAGGCGACAACCCGGAAAAAGGTCTGGCGTTGTTGCTGGGTCAATACCGCCTTCGCTCAGTGCGAAAGAGGAAACTCTTGGTAAGCTCCTACAACTCACTTCTTTTTAATCTCACCCTGAAGGAAAGAATGGAAAAAGATCTCTTTGCCAAGCTGCTTCAGGGGGACATCGCTAAGAAGCATGACACTGGAGGGATTTTCCTGGTGTCTGATCCGAAAAAAGAGCAGCAGCGGGCAGATAGACTGGAGATAAGCGCAACCGGTCCAATTTGGGGAAAAAAAATGAAACGCGCCGGTAATGAGGCCGCTGCCCTGGAAGAAAGAATCCTCAGCAGCCAGGGACTGACGCCGGATGTTTTTCGCAAGCAACCGGGAAGTAGGAGATTTCTTCGCATAGCTCTCAAAGAGGTCAATGTGTGTCAAGAAAAAGAGGGTTTGCGCTTGGAGTTTTTTCTTCCCAAAGGCTCTTACGCCACCGTACTCCTCGATGAAATTATGAAAGCATGAACTTGGCATCGAAAACGGATCAGTGGCAGCAGAGAGTAATCGATTCATGGCGGCCTGGCTCGCTTATTCTCACCTCTGGGGGCCGTCTGGCGCGCCAACTTCAGCACCGCCATCGGCTCCAACAATTAGAGAAAGGTCATAATAGTTGGCGTCCTCTGGAAGTTAGGAGTCTCAATGCTTGGCTGCATCAGAGCTGGCAGGATTTGTGGGAAAGCGAAGCTCCGGCGGGGTCCTGGCTGCGATTGCGTCTTTGGTATGAGATTATTCGCAATAATCCACCGCCCGCCGAGCTACCTTTGGACCTACCTCTCTGCCAAACACTGGACCGAACCTATGGAGTGTTGATCCGGCACCGTCTAGACCCCACCGAAACCAGGTTCCCCTCGCCACTGATTGCCTGGCGCCAGCACATTTGTCGAGAATTCATTTCAGCTCTCAACGATTTAAAACGCTGGCACCCCGCCGCCCTACCCTTGAAAATAGCTGAGGTCATAAATTCAAGTCGTCTAGCTCTGCCCAAATCTCTTATTCTCGCCGCCTTCGAAGCGGTGGCTCCTATCGAAGAGGAGCTCTTCCGTGTAGTCAGCCAGAAAACCGATGTGACGGTTTTCCCACTTCCCAAGGAAAAACCTGGCAATGTCCAAGCTGTCACCTTGCCGGATCAAAAGCAGGAAATTCTCTATCTAGGACAGGAGTTGTTGTGCTCATGTCAGGAGTTAAGACCGGGTTCTATAGGAGTTGTGGTGCCCAATTTAGAGCTCTACGCCCATGCTTTGAGAAGGACCCTAAGCACTCTGCTGGGCCAGCGATTAACTCCCCAGGAGGAAACCTTCAACATAACTCTAGGTACCCCTCTCTTGGAACATCCCTTGGTGCAGGCTGCCCTAATACCCCTCAGGTTGCTGGGGGATGAGGAAAAGCGACACGTCCTAATCGGACTACTTCTTTCACCATATTATGGAGCCTGGGCCGGGAATAGGAGGCAACTGGCCCGCTTGGACCGCCATTGGCGGGAGATGACTCCTGAAGCAGATCTGGACTCTCTCTATGGCAAAGCCCATAGCAGGGAGTCCACGTTAGCACCTTATTTGTCTCCGGGAGGAATCGATCTGCTTGAGTTGCTAGCACCATTCCAAGGGCGCAGCTCCCTTTCGGCCGAAAAATGGAAAGACTTACTCAACAAGCTTTGGGGCTCTGTCCAATTTCCCGCGCTGGCTGATGAATCTGATCGAGTTGCTTTCAACCACCTGGAATCCACCTTGACCAGCCTGGTCGCCGACCTTGGTTCATGGTCCATGGATTCCCGCACATTTCTAGCATGGCTCAGACAGGCACTCGCTGCCGAGGTTTTTCAGGTTGCCGGTAGTGAGCAGGCCGGTATTCAAGTGATGGGGCTCATTGAATCTCGTGGCCTTGCCTTCCAGCGGCTATTTCTTTTGGGGATGACCTCAACTGCCTTGCCACAGCCGGTAAGACCTCTTCCCTTTCTGGATTTCGAGGAACGAAGACAAGTACTAGGTGGCACCCTAAGAAGTCAGTACGAGTTTGCCCACGCCGCCTTTCAACATTTGATGGCAACTGCCCCAGAGATTATCCTCACCAGACCCGAAGAAATAGAGGGAGAACCGGTTTCAGCTACGCCCTTCTGGCCGACGCCCTGGCAGTCTACTCCTGTAGATTTTTGGACCCTACCGAATGCAGCCTGGTTCAGGGCTGGTTGGTTACGCTCAGCCTGGAAAGGATTCACCGAGTCGCACCCGGAAGAAACTGCAGCGGATCACCTAACCACACCCATCCCCTTTCCTAAATCACTCTCGGTGAGTAGTCTGGCCGTTGCTTTCCAATGCCCCTTTCGCTTTCTGATCCAAGTGTTGCTCGAACTCAAACCATTGGCCGAACCTGTTGGAGGCCTCCGCCCCGAAGACCGCGGTCTGAGTATCCACCATGTACTTTCCTGCATTACCCGGAAATTACGGCCAAGGCTTCACGAAGAGAATCTGGATTGGGAGCTTGTTTTTCCCTCAGTTCATGAATGTGTGAATGCAGTTCATGAGAAAATGGCTGCAATCCCAACCTGGCAGGTGGAACGTCGCCGTTGGCTGGGCAAGGAATTCGGCCTGCTCAAATTATGGTTCCAGGAAGAGCTTAACAACCTGCAGGCGGGATGGCACTGGCTGGCCGAGGAAATTCCTTTCAAGGGCCTCACGGTCGAGGGTTGGCCCACTACGCTCAATGGCCGTATCGACCGGGTTGACCTACATCCTGAGTTAGGCCTGCTGTGCTGGGATTATAAGAGCGGCTCCAGTCCTAACTTCTCGGAAGTCTTCAGCCACCTGAGCGAACCTCAGCTGCCGGCCTACTTGCTAGCCATACTTCAGGGTCTAGTAGAGCTTCCTGGACACTCTCAACTCCATGAATATCCTCTCCAGGCAGGCTATATAACTCTCAAGTCGGAAAAAAATCTCAAACTGGATCGTCTGCGGGCTGATGCAAATCAATGGCAGGATTTGCTGGGTGTCTGGCAAAAACGTCTGGTTGAACTGGGCCACCAACTGCAGCAGGGGCACTTCCATGCTGAACCTGTCCCTAGTGCCCAGCTTAGAGAGCGAGAACGACTTTGTTCCTACTGCGGTCTACTTACCATCTGCGGTCGGAAAAATTTGCAGGCGAGATAGCCAAAAGAACAACAGTTTGTCGAAGAAGTATATACTCCGTTTGTTATCTCAACACGTCATTCCGGAATCCGCCGTAGGCGGATGTCCGGAATCTAGAAAAAACAACAGACTCCTGGATACCGGATCTCGTCCGCCGCAGGCGGACTCGTCCGGTATGACGATCAATCGTTTTCGTAGGGCCGGCCTCTGTGCCGGCCAAAAGTAGACTAACACGAATCACACAAATTTCTGGCGGCTCCGGTGAGCCGCCTTACAGATACTTCAAAAACTTTAATACTCAAGCTGAAAGCTAACAGCTGATCGCTGAGAGCTTTCAATGGACGTCCGACGATAAACAAATGTACCCTCTGCCTGACGAACAAACCCGAAATAGGGCTTTAGACATCCGCCGAAGCTTCCACCTGGAAGCCCCGGCAGGCTCCGGTAAAACCTGGCTACTCACCGGTCGATTCCTTAGACTTTTAGCAGAAGTTGACCATCCCCATGAGATTGTTGCCCTTACCTTCACCAACAAAGCGGCAGGGGAGATGCGCCAGCGTATACGCGACTTTCTGACTAAAACAGAGAAAGGAGAAGTCCCACAATACCCCTATGAACAAATTCTCTTAGAGGCTGCGGCTGGTGCTAGAAAGCGTCAGCCGGCCCACCGCTTACAAGCACCGGATGGTCTAAGAATCATGACTTTCCACGGCTTTTGTCTCCACCTGGTTCAGCGTGCTCCCCTGGAAGCCTCCATCCCGCCCGGTTCAAAAGTGATGCCTGATGAGGAGCAACAACAACTCCGTACCCAAGTGGCGGCAAGGACAATTCGAGATTTGCTTTATCGTCCCTCTGGCGACCCTCTGAGACAGGCGGTGGAAAATCGACTTCTCAGGTTAAATAATAACTGGCTGGCTTTCAGGGACGAACTCGCTGATTTGCTGGAAAAGCGTGACCTACTGGATGACCTTCTAACACTCATGGGGCGCCATCCGGATAAAGAGCAGCTGGAAGAGATTTTGACCGGGAGGCTGGAGCTCTTGCTCAAACTGAGACTTGATAAATGTCTTACTGCCTTTGAGTCAACCTCTCTGGGAAGTAATTGGTCCAAATTTATCGGTCATCTGCATGAACACGGCGCTGAGGCTGCAGATCGTTTGCCTGAAATTTTGCCCCCTGCCGAAGGCTCGAGACTTGAAAACTGGCAAGAAATAGCCACAACCCTTACCACCCTTCAAGGAAAGCCGAGAAAAAGGTTGGGTCCTGCGGCCGGCTTCTACAAAGGATTCAACCATACTATCTGGGCGGAAACAATTCAGGAACTTTCTCCTGAAAGTTTGGAGAATTTACAGAACATCAAAACACTCCCCCTCTTGGCTTATGGTATAGCCAATCTCGACACTCTCTATGATCTGGTCTTGGTGGTGGGGGAGGCGCTAAATCGCTACCGATCAATCTGCCGACAACGACGTCTTCTAGACTACGTCGAACTGGAACAGGCCGCACTTCGTCTTTTTGACCAGGAAATCCCCACGGATTTGCAGCTATTCTTAGATCGAAAAATTAACCATCTCTTGGTGGACGAATTTCAGGATACCAGCCGAAGTCAATGGCTGCTGCTCCAACACCTATGTAGCGGTTGGCAGGCTGACTCCGGTAGGACCCTCTTTGTTGTGGGAGACCCAAAACAGTCTATCTATGCTTTCCGTAAAGCTGAGGTCTCTCTTTTCCTGGAAGCCACGAAAGGTTTACCGCTTCCGGGACAGGACCCCTTTCCCCTGGAGAGCCTTCAGCTTCTTGCCAACTTCCGTTCACATCCTCGCCTAGTTCATTGGCACAATCAGATCTTCGCTAAGACCATCATGAGTGCAGCTGATGACGAAGCCGACGAGGTGGTCCATGTTTCGGCTGAAGCTCTGGTGACACCTACTCCCGATCAGCTTTCTCTGAGTCTTTTCTCCTCAGAAAATCAAGTTGATCATCCCCGAAAGGCCGAAGCAGAATGGCTTGGACAGGCAGTGTTGCAAGAATTAGAGCACCTGTCTGAGAAAGAAAAGATAGGTATTCTTCTCTTCGCCCGTACCCACCTGCCTCTTTACCTACAGGGTCTTCAAACCGCCGGCGTGGCAGTGAGGGTACAAGAGGGAGCACCACTTTTGGTGCAAAGGGAGGTTCTTCACCTGCGGCAGATCTCTCATGCCTTGGTTAGGCCTCAGGACGATTTGGCCTGGGCGGCTCTCCTCCGCGCTCCCTGGTCCCAGCTCACTCTAGACCAATTTGTCCAGGTTGCCAGCCAGCCTGAACCAAGCTGGCTGGACAAGATAAAGACTTTTAAGGAAGACTTATCTATCGTGGGAAAAATTTGGCAGACAATGACCAAGGCCCGCCAGCGAATGGGCCGGGATGGTCTGGCTGAACTGGTGGAAAATGTCTGGGTTGAACTCGACGGCCCTGCGGCCGTGGCAAGCACTAGCTCCACCGCAGGTGTTGCAAATTGCCGCAGCTACCTGGATATTCTAGCTCAGGCAGAGCAAGGACTACCTGAGGACACTTTGGTTAAGGCTGAAATGCTGCTCCAGAATGCTTATGCTCCACCCGATCCGGGGGCAGCTCCTTCCCCAGTGGAACTGATGACGGTCCATCGGGCAAAGGGGTTGGAATTCGATGTGGTTTTCCTTCCTTTCCTGGACTGGAACCCGTTGAGTGGTGGCCGCCTTTCTCAGCCCCCCTATCTCGTGGAGAGATTACCAGGTTCCAGAGGAAAGCACCTGATAGCAATGGCTCCGGACCGGCGGCGAGAGAAAACTGCTGGGTTGTATAAGCTGTTGCGAGATATTGGCAACAAAAAGAAACTGGCCGAAGCAAAACGGCTATTCTACGTTGCCGTAACCCGGGCACGGAGGAGTCTCTATCTTAGTGGGGTGGTGGGGACCAGGGATGGAGAACTATCTCCCCAAAAGGATAGCCCCCTTCAGTGGCTCTGCAACCACCACCGGCTGAAGCTGTCGGAGAGGCAAGAGCTCATTGCAGAGAATAACGATTATCTTGACCTTTACTTCAATCCCCTTGTCACCCCTAAAATTGTCCATGAAAAAGTTGGGGTCCATGTGCTCCCCGAACCTCTATCCTTTTCTCCTGAGCCCTTACCCTACTCCACCCTTGCCCCGTCGCAAATGGTAGATTGGGGTCAAGCAACTGGAGAGCACAAAGAAGATCCAAACGCTAGGGCAAGGGGGACGGTTACCCATAGGCTAATGGAACACTTAGGCCATGGCCGTCCTCTTCCAGAGCCCGTTGCCCTGGTCGCAGTTCTCCTTAGCGAAGGAGTTCCGGACACTGAGGCAAAGCCATTGGCAAGGGAAATACTTAAAGAGGTTCAGCTTTGTTTGCAGGAGGACTTTTTCAACTGGCTGTTAAAGCAAGATCATCCTCAGTCCTATAGTGAATGGAGTCTAGAGGATCGGCCAGCCGCAGATAAAATCCGCACCGGCACCGTTGATCGAGTGGTTTTCGATGGAGATCGTTGGTGGGTTGTTGACTACAAGACCAGCCGCCCATTGGACGGTGAGAGTGTGGATAGCTTTCTTGAGCGGGAGTCCCATCTATATAGGCCGCAGCTTCATGCCTATGGAGAGATGGTGGCTAACTACTTCAAGGTAGACTTACGTTCGGTTCGAACTGTTCTTTACTTCACCGCCCTGCAACGCCAGGTCGAAGTGAATTCCACTCACTAAATAATGTCGCCCTCAACATAAGTTGTCCCTCCTCCTAAAACCAATACCCCCACTCCCAACCAACTCTATTATAAATTTAAAATCATTGCCAAAGACAACTTACCCATTTTATCCCGTACACAAAGTGGGTAATTTTACCCAAAACATGTACGGGATAAAATGGGTAAAAATTTGGAATTGCCAATATTGTGGTGTTTAGTGCTTAGTCTTCCACGGAGGTTTCAATGCTCAGCAGCTTGGCGCCCTGCTTCAGGATCAATTCACCATTTATGGTTTCCCAAATCCAACCAGAATAGCCATACCCTCCTACGGGCTTGCCAACAAAGGCCCCCTGCCACGACTCCGAGCGTGGTTGATTAACGGCTATGGTGCCGAAGACCCCAAATTTCATCTCCTCTACCGGGTGGCAATAGGATTCACCCACCAACTTTTCCCCAACTTTTCGGGCCTCATCATCACCCCCGTAGATGGCAGCTCTCAGGCCGTAGCGGTTATCCCGGGCCAAGTGTATGACTTCTTCAATAGTGGAAAAAGAGCTGATGAAGGACACCGGGCCAAAGGTCTCATCTCGCATACCCAACATGTCATGGGTGGCATCGACCACCACGGTAGGATGAACCAGATTTCCTTCGATTTTGCCGCCCAGAGCTAACCGCCCGCCCCGGGCCACAGCATCCTCAAGCTGAGCTTTGATGTTGGCAATGGCCCTCGGACTCGCCACGGGTCCCATCTCAGTGGCTGGGTTCTCAGGATCCCCCACCTTGACCGCACGGCTTAACTCCAGAAATATCTCCAGAAAGTCATCGTGGATCACTTCATGCAAATAGACGCGCTCAGGGGCGGTGCAGGTCTGCCCGGCGTAAATATATTTTCCTTCAGCCAACTCGTGGGCCGCAACCTCCAGGTCACCCCCTGGAACTACAATAAAAGGGTCCTTTCCTGGTCCCTCAAAGATGAATTTCTTCTTATGATTCCTTATAGAATCCTGATAACGGCCAGCATACTCATCCGTACCGAACAAGCAGATTGCGGGTATATGGGGATTGACAATGGCATTCTTGAGAAATGTCCTGCCGTCTGAATAATCAAAGCGGATGGCATCACCGAAGATTGGCTCGTATACAGACTCAATAAAACTGGCGATCTTGGAACCCCGGCTGGCGAATTTCACCCTTACCCGGTTGCCAACCAGGTAAATGGAGACTATGGCGGTATTAAGCCAAGCGCTGCCGTTGTAAGGCAAGATCAGGGCAACTTCTTGCTCAGGGCCACACAGGGGTTGCCTAGCGGCAAAAGTAGATGCCATTGCATCAAAGCCCTGCAAGTTCTTCAAATTGACATCCACTTCGATACTGCATTCTCGATGTGTGAAGCCGGTGTCTCGGACTGCAACGGAAATCAGTTCATCTCGCCTTTCCTTTATCCGATCTGTCAAGAGATGAACCCTTTCCATTCTTCCTTCAATTCCTGCCATTTCGTACTCCGAATTGAGACTTAGGGAATTAGAAATCTTGTGTTGGTGGAGCTGGAAAATTTGAATAGCTTATGTAGATTATAGGAACACTACACCATAATACCTGAATTCCTTAATCCCTCAATTGCTTAATTGCCCTTTGCCCTTGCTTTTTTCAAAAGGACCAGTATGTTATACGTCTGTGTCCGAGTGCTCGATCAAAGTGTTTGATTGCGACGGGCCGACAGTTCAACAAGTAATAGATCTCGTGGGGTAAAAAATGGCAACGAAAAAAGATGTTGAAAATGAAGAAATCCATTTCAAGGTGGGCAATGAGGTATGGCGTAAAGCGGGTTATTTTTACCAACGAAATACCATCAAAGGCATTGAAGGAGAAACGGTAACCCTTGAAAATAAGGAGGTCACCATCGACGACCTCCTGCCCGCTTCCATTTTTGCCTTACCGGATGAGATAAAGGGGTTGGCTTATGAGACCCATATATACGACTATCTGGTTTTCCGCACGTATGAAAGCGGCCGGATGAGGGACATGGGAGCCAGAGAAAAGGCTGAAGGGTTGTATGTTGAGAAACCGGTGTGTGACAATTATCGGAGGCAGCATTTCCCTGGACACCCGGCAGAAAAAGCTGATGTCCTCAGGTTGCTCGCAGATTTGGAGCAGCAAACCTAGAAAGATCACTAGACACTAAGCACCTAATGTTCGTAACTCTTTTGGAGAGCTTATTAATATGATTAGAGCTAAGGTGAAAGAGATTGAGGGCTGGCTAAAGGAAGTGCGTCGTGATTTCCACAAACATCCGGAGCCACGGTTCAAGGAAACCAGAACATCTGCTAAGGTTGCAGAGCACCTCCGTAGCTTTGGCCTTGAGGTCCAGACCGGAATTGGCGGAACCGGAGTGGTCGGTCTGTTAGGCGGAACTTCCCCCGGTAAGACTTTCGCTATCCGCGCTGATATGGATGCCCTACCTATTCAGGAAGAAACCGGTGCAGATTACTGCTCGCGCACACCTGGATTCATGCACGCTTGTGGCCATGATGCCCACATGACTATGGCACTCGGCGCAGCCCGAGTGCTGGCATCATCGTCGGCATTACGAAACCATCTAACGGGTCAGGTCAAGTTTATTTTCCAGCCAGGTGAGGAGGGTGGACACGGCGCTAGAGAAATGATTAGCGATGGCGTTCTTGAGAACCCAAAGGTGGATAGGATAGTTGCCGCCCACGTTGCTCCCCTCATACCTTTCGGCACGGTGGGTATCTATCTGCAGGAAGCGTGCGCCTCTGCGGACGCTTTTTATATCAACATAACTGGCCAGGGTGCCCACGCAGCATACCCCCACCTGAGCCGAGACCCAATTTTGGGCGGGGCTCAGCTTATCACAGCTATTCAGTCTATTGTGAGTCGTAACACTGATCCCAGCCAGGGTCTCGTCATTAGCGTCACCCAGTTTCAGGCGGGCACCGCTACCAACGTTATTCCCGAAGAAATAAAAATAGCCGGCACAATCCGTGCTCTCAACGAAGATGTGCGTAAGCTGGCGATGAGCCGTCTAGAGGAACTGGTCAAAAGTATCTGTCAGGCCCATGGTCTTGGCGGAGAGATCTCTTTTGGAGATGGTTATCCAATAATGAGGAATCACGAGCCGATTAGCCGCTTCGTCGCCGAGACAGCAGCAGAGATGCTCGGAGAGGATAAAGTAATTATCCGCCAGCCCAAGTTTGGCAGTGAGGACTTTGCCTATTTTCTTGAACGCTGTCCTGGGGCTGGCTACGAACTTGGCTGTTCAAATGAAGTCAAGGGTATTACCCATATGCTACACACCCCTCGCTTTGATCTGGATGAAGATGTGCTACCTCTAGGGGTTGAGCTTTATTTACGGCTTATTGAGAAATATTTTGAATAGCTATCAGCTGTCAGCGATCAGCCATCAGATAAAAGACAAAAACAAGGAGGGGCACCATGAAAGATTTCAAGAAACTAAAGGTTTGGGAGAAGGCTCATCGTCTAACGCTGAATGCCTATGAGGCATCGGCAAATTTCCCGCGAGAAGAGTTGTACGGTCTCACTAGTCAGATTAGGCGTGCATGTGTATCCGTACCAACCAACATAGCTGAAGGTTGTGGTAGAAGTAGTGACAAGGATTTTGCTCGTTTTTTGCAGATCTCTATGGGTTCCGCAAGCGAAGTCGAATACCTTCTTCTCCTTGGTCGTGACTTGGACTTGTTGGCCCATGAGGAATACGAAGAACTTAATAGGGTAGTTGTAGAAATCAAGCGAATGCTCACCTCACTCATTAAAACCTTGAGAAGCTGAAAGCTGACGGCTGAACGCTGATAGCTCAAAAAATGATTTCTTTCTATAATGTAAGTAAATCCTTCGCAAAA
>Ga0210106_1000017_pt1 | contig 19321 bp, 18 predicted proteins | sample Tolay_CordC_D2_FD_185580 | JGI IMG/M metagenome (GOLD analysis project Ga0210106, IMG submission 185580) | Wetland microbial communities from the San Francisco Bay, California, USA, that impact long-term carbon sequestration - Tolay_CordC_D2... | ecosystem: Environmental > Aquatic > Marine >...
AACTTCTCCTTCCAACCGCTCATTTTTTCGTGCGGCCAGCGTACGCAGAAGGCAGGTTTCCCCTTCATTACCAATTGAGTACAGGTGTCACATTCAGGATCGCAATGCAGGATCTCGTTTTCTCTGCCCTGTTTCACCTTTTCAGGCCATTGTGGATCTGTCCACAAAACCCGCGCCAGCCCAATCAAATCCGCCTGCCCGCTGCTGATAACATGCTCCGCCACTTCGCCGGTGTCAATCCTGCCAGCGGTTATGACCGGAACCTTTACCTCCTTTTTGATGGCCGCAGCCAGGTCAACCATGTAACCCTTATTTTTCGACTTTTCCACAATTTCCGGTAAGAAAAAGGATTCATAGGTTCCACCCATAACCGAGATATACGCTATACTGGCAGCCGCCAGCGCTTTGGCAAACCTGGTCGACTCCTCCAGCTTGAGACCGTCAGGCAACCATTCGTCCGCCAAGAATCGATAGCCCACCGGATAATCTCCAACTATTTCCTTTACGGTGGCCACTACCTCCAATGGGAACCTTTGGCGATGTTCCAGGGAACCGCCGTATTCATCTTCCCTTTTGTTGGTCCTCGGTGAAACAAACTGGGCCAGTAGATAACCGGTGCCACCATGCAGTTCCACCATGTCGAATCCGGCTTTCTTCACTCGGAGAGCCGCATGGGCGAACTTATCTGCCAGTCCCTCCATCTCCTTCTTGCTCAGCGCTTTGGGGATACCACCAAATGTCTCCACAGAGGAGGGTGCCACCGGCTCCGGTGTCCCGGCAAAACGTCCCGCATGGTTGATTTGCAGGCAAGCCAAAGGCCCTTCTTGCTTTATGGTTGCAGCAAGCTGTGCCAATCCCTCTAGATTATCGTCAGTATCCGCTCTTATTGTTCGATTGGAACCGCTGCCGTTGGGGTGGTCAACAGTGGCATTCTCAACCACCACCATGGCTACACCGCTCTGGGCCATGGCACGGTAGTAATCCAACAACAGTTTACTCACCGTTCCACCTTCGCCGGCATAGCCCAGATAGAGCGGCGCCATAGTTAGACGGTTTTTCAATGTGTGTTTCCCAAGTGTTAGTTCTGAGAAAAGATTCGTGAGGGTGGCCATGGTACACCTCCTCTGGAATAATGACGTGGTATTTTAACCGCAGAGATCACCGAGATCATAGGTGACACTAAGCGTATCATATCAAATCTCAGGAAAAATGGTCCAATTTGTCAGGAGTTTCCCCAAAAATGGATGGTTACTGCTTATACATTGAAGCTATTGCCGAGCTGAGGTCTCATGTGGAAATGAAGATGTCTTCCTGGTGTTTCTTCTGTCGTTCCAAGGCTCCGTCCTGGTCACTTCAAGCGCAGCTGCTTGTGGGGGAAGGCGCCCCCTCCCTGTTCCCCGTTCCTTTGGAACGGGGCCAGGGGCTCCCCCACCCACAGCTGCGGAAGTGGCACAGGCCTCCCACCAGTCACTCAGAAGAAACACCAGGAAGGCCAATGGGGGAGGCTGCGAAACAACGAGCATCTGAGCCTCATCTCTTTACGCATCTCAGCTTGGCTAGAGCCAGCATGAAGATTTGGTGCATCTTCAAAAGCTACACTGCCATAAAATGGCGCGAATTGCTCGTTGTGGACGAGCCTTCCCCTTTGGCCTGTGTCGCTCATAACATTTTTGGGGAAAGTCCTGTTCAATTTGTCTCTCAGAATATGAAATCTGATCTCCAACTGACACTGGAGGACGAGTCAGGGACAAAAGACCACGAACCAATGTTAAAAATCTGTTAATTACTCTGTTGATAATAAAATTCGGTTATTTCAACCTTTTTTGCATTTTTCTCTTGTGAATCGCGAAAAAATATTTTACACTTCGCCGCTAGAACCAACCAATATTATCGAATATATACCTAAGTCAACAGATCTGATTCCGGAAAAAACCTCATGGGATCTCCTCTGCACCCAAGTATCAATTTCAATGGCCGAACCGATCCGGAGCCAACCTTAGAGGCGGAAGACTGCCAACAACGATACCAGCGGTTATTCGAAAACGCGCCCGTGGTGGCCTATAGCCTGGACAACCAACTGCGCACCCTTTACATCAGCCCTTATTGCCTGAAGGTCTTTGGCTACAGTGACGAGGAAGTCCAGAAAGACAATCTTTTCTGGGACAACCATATCCATCCCGAAGATCGGCAACGAGTTCGCCACAGCAGAGAACTCTACTTGGAAGAGGGCAAAGGTCTTACCCTGGAATACCGAATTATCCACCGTGATCAGACGGTGCGTCATATCATTAACCACACCATCCCAATCAGCCACAACAACAGGATTCAATGTACCGACGGCTTCATCTTTGACATCACTGCCAGAAAACACTTGGAAGATCAGTTGATACTCACAGAAAGAATAAAGGTCCTAAACGACATGTCTCTGGGCGTCGCCCACGAGATTCGGAACCCCTTGACCTCCATTGGCGGTTTTGCCCGCTTGCTCGACCGACGAATGACTTCGGATGATCCAGGTCGCGCCCACCTGGAGATTATCTTGAAGGAGGTATCCAGGCTGGAAGAGACTGTCAATCGAGTTTTGGATGGGTTCAAGCGCATAAGATTGCACCCAGCTCCCGCCGATATCAATGCAATCCTTACCAAGGTTCTCAACCAACTAAACCACGAATTCCATCATATGGGAATTCAGGTCATCACGAGACTGAGCAACAAGATACCTGAGTTAGAATTGGATCGACACCTGGTTGAAGAGGGCCTCCGTTCCATCATAAAAACCACCATACGAGGTATGGAAGGCGGTGGTGAGCTCACCATCACCTCTGCCCCCAATCATAGGTATGTGATTATCGAAATTGATGGCATACATCTCAATCACGGACCTCTCGATGCATGTCAGATGTTTTTCCCTTTTTACCGTGAGCCCGCCTTTGACGGTGGAATCGGCATCCCTCTTTCTCAGCAAATTATTAGTCAACATGGTGGTAACGTGGTCATCAGGAACGGCAACGACCAGCGCGCCAGCCTCGTAATAACACTACCTTTACCTCTCTCGAGCCAACAAAAATAGCAACCCCCCATCCCTACAGACAAGCATCCCCAGCAAAGCACTCAGCGACTTTTAAGCTTGAATTCCTCCCTTCGGAACTTTATAAATGAGAGATCTCAATAGGATATTTTCTCCGATTGTGTGATTGGAGCACTAACGTAAGTACCTGAATTGAGGCAAGACCAAGAACCCAGGTTCTTGCCCTAGCCCGGATATTTCATGCATTGCTGTCGCGAGACCACGAAGATGGGCGTGCCACCGGGCAACCGCAGGGTGTTGGTTCCGAGGCGTACCTGGACGGTACGTCGCAGGGACCGACACCCGAGGACGCCAGGAAGGACGGCCATATCCGTGGTCGCAGCAAGTGATTCATGAAATATCCGGGCTAGAGGTCAAAACAGAGGGGGTCAAATGCACAGCAGTAAAATGGAAAGTGTGCGCGCCAGAATACGAGAAAAGCAAGAAAGCTATACTCTTTACAACTTCGAGCGCCTTCAGGAAGAGGCCTTTGCCTCCTTTTTTGACCTGGCTCAAGAATATACCACCTTGGACAATCTCTATCTCGTCTGCGCCCTTGTACCCAAAGAATTCTTCGCTCTCGACACTCGCCTCTACCTGCTGGATCAAGACGGCAAAACCCTTAGTCTCATGTGTTCCAGTACCAACGGCCTCGAGAAGGATTTCTCCGCCGGTAATCCAGAGGTCGTGGTCCAGGAAGACCCCTACTTTACAGACAGTTCATATGTCATCCCCATTCGAGGCAACAGAGCGGTGGGCGAACTTCTGCCATTTCAGCATCTCAAAGAAATCCTCGGTATGTTTGAAATATTTTCTGCTGAAAAAATAAGCGAGCAACAACGTTTTTTTCTCGAGAAATTCACCAATCGCATCGGCTACAATCTCCATCAAAAACAACTCATCCATCAGAATCTAAACCATATTAAGTTCATTAACCAACTGGTTGCAGACATTGATCACAATGTAATCTCTCCTAATCTCTACTATCGGTTGTTCTTAAAAAAACTCAAGAAGAGTATCAAGGAGGAGGCCGCGATCCAGGAAAAGGTTCGAGAACTGGTATCGTTTTGTCCAGAGATTGATGATCGGACCTGCCAAAAGCTGCGGGAAATCTACCATGCACTTGGGAACAACCTCGAGGCTCAGGATGAATCAAGAAAAGAGATGGAGAGGCATTACGAACGTACCAGCCTGTACCTGGAAACCTTGCTTCGCCGTGACCACTTTAAGCATGGTACCTATGTACTGCGCAAACAACGGTGCAACTTTCGCACGGAAATCATCGAACCCACCCTGGCTCGCTATTTACCGCAGTTCAAACAAAAAGATATCAAGGTGGATAACAGGTTGGATGAAGTTCCCGACGAACTGCTGGAACTGGGTGTTGATAAGGGGCTTTTAGCCCAAGTTTATGACAATTTCTTCTCCAATGCCGTTAAGTATACCGAGGAGATCCAAGACGAGTACGGCTATCGGGTCAAGTTTGTTTCTTATGGCAAGAAACGTTTGAAAGACCATTTTGACCAGGGTGTAAATGGAGTAAAATTTACTGTCTTCACCACCGGCACACCAATAGAAGTTGATGAAGGTGATCGCCTTTATGATGAGGGCTATAGAAGCCCCGCGAGCGAATTCAAAATAGGCACGGGCCACGGCTTGCACTTTGTCAAGCACATAATTGAGATCCATGGGGGTGAAGTGGGAGTGGAGCCTCAGAAGTACGGAAACAATTTTTACTTTATTCTGCCGCAACGACAGGACCAAACCGCTGTTGCTGATGACCGAGAGGCAACCGGGAGAATCATATGGTAAGGACGCTGGTCTGGTGGACCGTAGCCGCTGCCAGCGCGATACTGTCCATCTTTTTTCTTTTTGTGGGTATCTCTTTGTGCCGGGCTGCCTACGACCTTAAGCACCCGTATCAGTTTATCCTCACCTTCTTTTCCTCCAACTTCATCATCTTGATCAGCGCCGTCATCTTGCTCGGGGTAGTTCTACGGATGATCGGTCGTCTGCGCCAGGGTCCTTCGCCAGCCGCTGTGGATGGTCCTCGGCTGACTCCTGACTCTTCTCAACTAGAAGATCACGGTGAACCGTAGAGCGATCTTCTGTTCAGAAATCCCCATGACCAACCTGACTCCTGAAGACTACTTTAGTTCATACTCTGCGATGATCCCGGATTTCGCTGCCTTCTGCGGCAAGCTAGCCGATCCTCTCCCTTTGCACTTGCGCATCAATACCTTGAAGGCCAGTGTGACCGAAACCCGCGTGCGACTTGAGCACCGCGGTATCTTTCTCGTGCAAGAAAAACCCCTGCCCATGGTTTTCCGCGCCCAAAACCTGAGCCAGCCTGGTCACCTTCTGGAGTTTTCCCTGGGCCACCTTCACTCTCAAGCACTCTCGTCGGTGTTGGCTGCTCTTGCCCTCGGTCCCCAGCCGGGAGATGTGGTGCTGGATATGTGTGCCGCCCCGGGGAGCAAGACGAGTTTGCTCGCTCAGCTGATGGAAAATACGGGAACAATTGTCGCTAACGACAATAAGCCCAACCGCCTTATTCCCCTCCGAGCCAATCTGAAACGGTTGGGCGTCACTAATACCATCCTTGTTCGCTATCCAGGCCAACACCTGCCCAAACGATTTACCTTTGACCGGATTTTAGTGGATGTGCCGTGTTCAGCCGAGGGCACCTTGCGCGCTGGCGCCCAAGGAACAATCAGGCCACCTCTCCCGGCTGGTGAAAAGCTACTCAGACTGCAGCGTGATCTTATCCTGAGAGCGTTTGATTTGCTCAATCCTGGTGGCACTCTTGTTTATTCCACCTGCACCTATAATCCAGAGGAAAATGAAAGCGTGGTCCAGTTTCTTTTGGAAAACAGGGAGGCAATCATCCAGCCCGTTGCTCTGGACCTACCCCACAACCCCGGACTGAACCGCTGGAAGGAAAAGGCCTATGAGCCCTCCATCAAACAGTGTTGGCGCATCTACCCCCACCAACTCGATACAGTGGGATTCTTCCTGGCCAGAGTGGTTAGAGGGAGCTGAAAGAAGTCATTTGTTGGGCTTCTTACAAACCCGCTTCGGTATTCCAGAGTCGGTCTTTGCTAACCATCACCTTCTGAGAAGAGGTTCTACTGTCTGGTTGTTGAGTAAGGATGATCGATTAATGAATCTGGCTTCACTGCCGGTGAAATCTGTTGGTTTGCCACTGCTTCGCCAGAAGAAGACACAACTCAAGCCAACTACTGCTGCCCTTCAACTTTTTGGCCCTCACGCCAACAAGAATATCGTCAGTTTGGCACTGGAGCAGCTGAGAGAATTGGTGGAAAAGAAAGAAATCAAAGGTGAATTCGGTACCAGCCCTGGTTATGTAATCGTCGCCGCTGAGACCACAATCATTGGCTGCGCTCTCTCCCTACCCGGCCGACTTATTTCCCAGTTTCCCCGGCATTTGTTCACGGAGCAAACGTGGGAATATCTGCCGGCAGGCAAAGGGGGTTGAGGAATTCAGGGATTAAATACAAAAGGCGGGGTTTAACCCCGCCTTACTGTTTAGCCTCATAAGAAGTACTATGTATTGTCTCTTGGATCTTAATCATGCATCACGGCAACTAGCCTGCAGCCGCGTCAACTTTTTTCGAATCAGAGGAACTGTCGGTGCTGGATTCGGTCTTGGTGGGCTTGTCAGTTTTTTCCTCTTTGGCGGTCTCTTGGCTCGAGCTCTTGCTCGGTTGACCGTCGGTTTTCTTACCAGCATAGTCGGTTACATACCAGCCACTTCCTTTGAGATGAAAACTATTTATAGACATCAATCTTTTTAGTCTGCCGCTGCAATGGGGGCAGTCATTCAGGGGTGGATCTGAGAATTTCTGCAAGGCTTCAGTTATCTGACGGCATCTGCTGCATTCGTATTCGTAAATAGGCACGGCTTTTCACCTCCAACAAATTGAATCGAGCCGGACACGCGTTTTATTTCACGACCTGTCCATATATAATCACCACAGCCCACTTGTCAAGGGCAATTCCTATCAGGAGTTTCCCAAAAAATGTTATGAGCGACACAGGCCAAAGGGGGAGGCTCGTCCACAACGAGCAATGCGCGCCATTTTATGGCAGTGTCGCTTTTGAAAATGTACCAAATCTTCATGCTGGCCTTACGGGACTAAGAGTGGAAGGAGAGGTGGCTCAGGTGCTCGTTGTTTCGCAGCCTCCCCCGTTGGCCTTCCTGGTGTTTCTTCTGTCGTTCCCTCCGGGGCGTAGGCCCCTCATGGGCCGGAGGCCAAGGCGCCGGCTAAACGGTTCCCACACTATCCCTCAGTTGCTCCATGAATTGGTAGTTGCGATAGGCTTTCAATACGTAATCCAGATGAGGAATTTTTGGGGTGCCGAGTGCTTTCTGGGTGATATCATGCACCCGCATCTCCTCTTGCTGGCGTTCCAGTGGTTCTGCGTCAAACCGTTGTAGGAACTTGCAAAAGCGGACCACATGCACCAGTTCGTGAGTAACCACATAGACTGCAAGGGGGAACAGCTGCACCGGTTCATCCCGCTCCACCGCCGCCATTATGTTGTGATCCTGGAGGCAGATCTTGAAATAATCATAATGACGGCCACCGCTAAAAGTGTGGTCAGGTTTGCGACTGTAGCGGGTGATCTGAGCAAAAGCGGAATCTGTGATCTCATCGGCTCTGAGCTCAGCCAGGGTCCGGATATCGTAGCGAACATGCTTCCACTGAGCGGTAGAAATCTTGAAATAATTGGCGGTCACATCTTCTGCAATTTCCACCGCCTGGGAAACTACCCCGATTTGCGCTGAGTTGAACACGACCGTTTCCCTATTTGCCTTCAGCTTCTATTACCTCCTCCACCCAGCCGATAGCGGCAATCATTGCCGGAAATCCCACCGTAGTGAGGGCGAGTAGGAGCGCATGGTGAAGTTCTTCGCTGGTAGCCCCTTGCTCCAGGGCTTTGCGGGCATGGGATTTTACTGCCCCTGGTGAGACCGCGCCGACTGCAATCCCCAGGTTAACCAGATAGCGGGTTTTTGCATCCAAGGGCCCGGCCGACTGGCACTTGACCCCCAATTCTTCATAGAGCTTAACAACTTCGGGATACTGACTCTCAAACTTTTTGAATGGCTGAGGCAAATACATATCTTTCTCCTTTCATAGTACGCATAGGGCAAAGAGCATAGCGCATAGCGAATATCCAGCTATCAGCTAGCAACTGGCAGCCAGCAGCAACTGCTGATCGGCGGTAGAAATTTTTCTGCCAGCTGCAAGCTGTCCGCTGCCGACTGTACAATAGCGCTCTGCGCTTAGCGCTTAGCGCTTTGCGTCTATCACTCCGGCCAAACTGGATCTCGTTTTTGCAGAAATGCGGCCATGCCTTCCCGTGCCACCGGCATCACCCCATTGACCGATATAACCTCACTGGCGTAAGCATAGGCCAGACGTTCCGACATCTCAATCTGTTGGTAAAAAGCTTCCTTACCTACACCAAGCACGGTCCGGCTATACTGGCAGATGTGATCAGCCAGCTCTCTAACGGCATCATCCAGTTCTGCCGGAGGAACTACCTTGTTTACCAGTCCGAACTGCAATGCTTCCTGAGCCGAAATGAACTCACCGGTGAACAGCATCTCCAGGGCTTTCTTGCGGCCCACTACTCGACTCAAAGGCACCATCGGCGTGGTACAAAAAAAGCCGATCTTGACGCCGGGGGTGGCGAAACGCGCATCTTCAGCGGCAATCGCCAGGTCACATGCTGCCACCAGCTGACAACCAGCGGCTGTGGCAATGCCGTGCACCGCTGCAATCACCGGTTGAGGAATCTCAGACAGCAAGAGCATCATTTTCATGCAGGTTGCAAAGATTTTACGATAAGCTTTAAGATCGCCATCGGCCAGTTCATGCAAATCGTGCCCAGCCGAAAACATAGGACCATTACCCCGAAGGACCGCCACCCTCACCTCTTGGTGTGTTGCCAAATCCTCGAGAGCATGGATCATCTCTTCCAGGGTGTTGAGTGACAGAGCATTTCTTTTTTCCGGCCGGTCCAACAGTAGCGTGGCAATATGTCCATCTACCTGGAGCTGGATGTCCTTATATTTCATCGTTGCTCCTGCTTACAGTCGAATATTCACCAATGCATTAATGACAAATGTGAAATGGTTGAATGAAAAATGTTACTTTCCTCTAATCTCAGCCAGATACACAGTGATAATCTTCGCATCTTGGTCGCTTATCCGCTCACCTGCATACCCTTTCATCCTCAATACTGTCTTTTCCCACTCCTCACTGCTCTTGGTCTTGCCCAAAGGCCTGCTAGTAGGGTGACACAGGGCACAACGCTTTTCAAAAAGGGCTTTGGCATCACTCTCTTCGGCTGTTATACCCGAGATGGGGATCAAGCCAACTAAAACCAGGGGTGTCAGTAACAATCCAACTCTCAACAATGTCTTCATTTCAACTCCTCCCGTTTACTACTGGTTGACGACCAACCGGTGCAATGAACAGCCAGCAGACCACCTTCTGGTGGGCATTAAATAGGTAACAAATACCCCCTAACTGTGTAGTAGGTTGGATTTGCTGGGCTTTGCTATGAGATGTGCAACAGTTGTACAGAATTGACATTGGGAAGATCCATGAGATCTTCCATGGTTTCCTCCTCCACCGGGGTGTCTACCCTAATGAGCAGTACATTTTCGCCCGTTTCAACAATCTGCCCAGCTTTCCACATGGAGATATTGATATTGTGCTTGCCAAAACAGGTTCCAATGCTGCCGAAGGTTCCGGGCACATCTTCATTGTAAATCAGCACCAGATTGCCCTTTATATCCCCTTCCAGGGAGGTATCATTGAAGCGGACGAGCCTGGGTTCTCTCTTCCCGAAGAGGGTTCCCGAAGCCAGCGTGTCCTCTGCCGTACTTCTGACTTGAATCGTTATGAGGTTCAGGTAATCCTGAGCCTCTTCACTCCTCGAATCCTTCACCACAATTCCCCTTTCCTTTGCCAGGATAGGAGCGTTCACATAATTGACCTCATGCTGAAGGATGGGCTCCAAAAGTCCTTTTAACGCCGCCAGCGTAATGGGCTCTGTGTCCAAATGAGCCACGCCGCCCCTGTACTCAATGGTCACCTCCTTCATGGCACCCTGAGTTATCTGCCCCAGAAAAGACCCCAATCTCTCTGCAAGCGTGAGATAATGGCATATTTCGCTCATCAGTTCGCAGCTTATCTGTGGTGTATTTACGGCATTCCGGATGCCCCCGGCGAGGAGAAACTCCTTTATCTGCTCGGCAATGGCCACAGCCACATTTTCCTGGGCTTCGCCAGTGGAGGCCCCTAGATGAGGGGTACAGATGACTTGTCCTAACTTGAGCAGGGGATGGTCACCAGGCGGCTCTTGTTCAAACACATCCAGGGCTGCACCTGCGACCTTGCCGCTGGTGATTGCCTCATACAGATCCTGCTCGTTCACAATGCCCCCGCGGGCACAGTTTATGATCATTACCCCTTCTTTCATTTTGGCAAAGGCCTCATGGTTGAGTAACCCTTTGGTATCTCTGGTAAGGGGAGTGTGTACACTTATATAGTCCGAACGCTGGTAGAGTTCGTTTAAATCAACCGCCACAACCCCCAGCTTCTGAATGGTTTCAGGCTCAAGGTGGGGATCGTAAGCGATTACATGCATCCGTAAACCAGCGGCACGTTCGGCCACAATCCGCCCGATACGACCGACGCCGATAATACCCAAGGTCTTATGGTAGACTTCCTGTCCTAGAAATCTTTTCTTCTCCCATTGTCCCGCTTTCATGGAAGTGGTGGCCTGATGGATGTTCCTGGATAACGCCATCAGCATGGCCACGGTATGTTCGGCCGTGGTAATCACATTTCCGTCCGGGGTGTTCATTACCACAATACCCCGCTTGCTTGCCGCAGCGATATCCACATTGTCCAATCCTATTCCGGCCCGGCCGATAACCCTGAGCCTTGGTGCCGAGGCAATAACATCTGCGGTCACCTGGGTGCCACTTCTAATGACAAGCGCCTCAGTATCACTGACAGCACTTTTAAGCTCTGCGGCAGAAAGCCCAGGTCTTAATTCCACCTCAAACTCAGGAACACTGCTGAGCAGATCAATCCCTTTCTGAGCGAGGCCGTCACTAATAAGGATTTTCATACAACCCTAGCCTCCAAAACTGTAATGTATTTGATGTGCCTTGCTGTTAGTCCTAGCCTAGCGAGCCGATCTGCTGAGCGCAAGAAAAAAATCTTGTGGCGGCTACGGCTCCCACCCTACTCCTGTTGGGACCGAAGTCAAGCCCGGATATTTCCAATATTTACGCCTCCTATGCCTCAAGACTTGCCTCTCGCTTCGCCGCTGGCAACTTCCGTCTCAGCAGGTAGACAAATAGATAAACCAAAGGGGTATCGAGCACTGCGATCCCTACCTTTACCACCCATTGTCCCACGATAAGCGGCACCAGTGGCATGCTGCCGTAGAAGGCTATGGTAATGAACACTACGCTATCAAGCAATTGCGAGACTATCGTGGAGGCATTGTTGCGGAGCCACAAAAATCGTGCGTTCGTCACCCGCCTCCAGAAATGAAAGGCCCAAACATCATGATACTGACTGCAGACATAGGCGACAAGGCTGGCTATCATGATCCGCGCACTGCTCCCGAGGATAGTTGCGTAGGCCTGCTGGTGCGGCCAGAAAGGCGCGGGCGGCCAGAGAATACTCAGGCCGGTGAGCACAAAGACAAGAACCAGGGTGATAAACCCCCCTATAACCACAGTGTGAGCTTGCTCTTTGCCCCAGATTTCACTGATGACGTCCGTGATAAGAAATGTAAAGCAATAGGCGAGCACACCGGCAGGAACCACTAAACGTCCCACGGTAATAATCTTGCTCGCCATTACCGCAGCCAGCACCAAGCTGCCAGAATAAACGCAGGCCAGCAACGCTAAATAACTCTCAGCTCGTTGCAGATCAGACGAGATCATCGACGCCGTGCTCCACCACAACAGTTAGGCCAATGCCGCCTCTCGGGTTCATTACACTTTCCACCTGCATCCAACGGGGTCCGCATACCTGGACCAGATCGTCCAGAATACTGTTGGCCATGGTCTCGGCGAACATCCCACTCTGCCGAAAACTGAAAAGGTAAAGTTTCAGTGATTTAGACTCCAAGCATTGAAGAGCGGGGATATACCTGATGGTTATACGGTAGAAGTCGGGCTGACCGGTGATTGGGCAGAGACTCGTCACTTCCTGGGTGGTAAAAACCACTTTGTATTGGCGATCTGGATACGGATTGGTAAAAGTCTCCAAGAGCTCAGGGTTCACTTGGTATTCGTACTTGGTCTCACCACTGCCAAGATGCCGAAACTTCTCGGTCATAAGTCTTACCTCCTAAGCATGTCCCTCACGCTTGGCGCTATGCGCTTCGCGCTTTGCGAAATATCCGAATTGTAGAACCTTTTTTCTGGATGAGCAAGGATGTTCACATGTTCAACGTGCCTCGCCAGACGAAAGGTGTCCGGGTTCACTCTTGAACACGAGTATAAATGAATAGCTATTCAGTTATGCTCTACCGTAGTATTTTCCGTAATTCAATCTGCCCCTGAATGCTGATTTTTATATAAATATTTGCAAAGAATGTATTTTTAAGAAGAAGATAAAAAAGATTGACAATTATATCCCCTTTCATATACCATAAGTATTGAATGAACGATCATTCAGAAAACAATTGGGATGCTCCTTGTCCCCATAGAAAGAAGTCTCGCAGAGGTATGAAGGATGGTTCGGGTACCAAAAGGCGATAACAAACGCGACCGGATTATGAATGCCGCCATAACTACCTTTGCCCAAAATGGTTATCACCAGGCAACCATGGCTGCTGTCGCACGAGAGGCTGGAGTGGCAGCCGGCACCATCTACCTTTATTTCAAAAGCAAAGATGACCTTCTCATCAGTATCTTCGAGGAGAAGGTTCAAGGGTTTATTGATGGGTTCCACAACCAGTTGGCTCAGGAGAAGAGCGCGGAGATCAAGCTGAGAAAACTGGTTCAGCTCCACCTGTTGGAGATGCAAAATCGTCCCAATCTGGCAGCAGTATTTCAACTGGAGCTCCGCCAGAGCCGTCATTTCATGAGCGCTTACCCGAAAGCGGATCTCAAGGGCTATTTTGACCTCATTGGTGAGATTGTCGAGGAAGGCCAGCAGCAGGGGTTGTTTCGTAAGGATCTTTATGTGAGTGCAATCAAAAGAGCATTTTTCGGGGCAATGGATGAAACGGTCACCTCATGGTTACTGGCCGGCAGGAATTACGACCTTACTCATATGGCAGATCCCTTGGCCGACTTGTTCATTCGGGGGCTTAGGGAATAATGCGGTCAGCGATCAGCTGTCAGCAAAAAGGTAGGAAACTTGCATAACCAATACGGGATTGTTCACATCAATTTTTTTTCCTGAAGGCTGAAAGCTGATCGCTCTTGAAGGAGATAACAATGGCAAATTTACTGGTGGATGAAAGAGATGTCAAATTCGTCCTCTATGAGCAGCTAGAAATAGAGCAACTCAGCAACACCGCCAAATATGCCGAGTATTCTAAGGAAATGTACGACCTGGTTCTTGAGCAGGCCTGGAAGCTGGCGGAGAATGAGATGGCCCCAGCCAACCGCAAGGGTGATGAGCAGGGATGTGTCTGGGAGGACGGCAAGGTGAGAGTTCCAGAATCCTACCATCGACCCTATGAAATGTATCGACAAGGCGGTTGGCTCTCCATGGCGGAGGCCTTGGAAGCCGGGGGGCAGGGATTCCCGGTAGTCATGGGGCTCGCGGCCATCGAAGCCTTCGGAGCAGCAAATTTGTCCCTTTTCTTGTACCCCGGACTCACCCATGGAGCTGCCAGACTCCTTGAGGTTTACGGAACCGAGGAGCAGCAGCGTACCTTTATGGACAAATTGTACAGTGGTGAGTGGAATGGGACCATGTGCCTCACTGAACCTCAGGCTGGAACCGATGTTGGCGCTCTGCGCACCAAAGCGATCCTGAATGATGATGGCACCTACTCCATCACCGGCACCAAGACCTTTATCTCTTGCGGCGAGCATGATCTTACCGAAAATATTGTCCACATGGTACTGGCTAGGATTGAAGGGGCGCCACCGGGCACGAAGGGTATCTCCCTCTTCATTATTCCCAAGCTTCGTCCGGAAAACGGTGAATTGGTGGATAACGACGTGGTTTGCCCCGGCATCGAGCACAAGCTAGGAATTCACGGCTCCGCCACCAGCACTCTGAACTTTGGGGAAAACAACAACTGCATAGGTTATCTCTTGGGTGAAGCCAACCAGGGAATGCGAATCATGTTCCAGATGATGAATGAGTCAAGGCTTTTTGTGGGCATGCAGGGTCAAAGTCACGCCAGCGCCGCCTATCTCTATGCCCTCCAGTACACCAAGGAACGGACCCAGGGGTCAGATGCGAGCCGGCTAAGAGATCCCGCTGCCCCAAAAGTGGCTATCATCAATCATCCCGATGTACGAAGGATGCTCATGTTCATGAAGTCAGTGAGCGAAGGGTTACGAGCTCTTCTCTATTACGTCGGCTTTTGTGACGACATGGTACGTTCTGCCGAAGATGACCAGGAGAGAGAAAAGTACCAGGACTTCATTGACATCCTCATCCCGGTTTGCAAAGCCTATGGCAGCGACATGGGCTTTCGGGTCTGTGAAACCGCCATCCAGGTCCTGGGAGGCTACGGCTACTGCCAGGAACACCCGGTGGAGCAGTTCTTGCGGGACTGTAAGATCGCCTCCATCTATGAGGGTACAAATGGTATTCAGGCCTTGGACTTGGTGGGTCGCAAACTGGTTATCAAAAGGGGACAGCTTTTCAAACGACTTATTGCAGAAACTGAAGAGTTCCTCAGATGGGCTCGCAAGAATTTTGAACTGCGTGAACTGGTGGCCACTTTTGAAGCTGCCCGCCAGCAGCTTATTGAGGTAACAAAGTACTTCGGCCTCAAAGGCATGACCGAAGACTACACTGAGACTCTCCTTTACGCCACCCCGTATCTGGAACTGTTCGGAGATATTGCTGTTGGTTTCATGTTGCTGTGGCAGGCGTTGATCGCCCAGCGCCGTCTCCAAGAGATTTATGTCGATGCCGGTGCCAAGGATGCTCATTCTCAGCGCGAGGTCCTTGCCTCCAATAGAAGTGCTGCCTTCTATCGGGGTAAGGTAGCCTCAGCCGAATTCTTTATTACCAACATTCTCTCTCTGGCCCAGGGCAAGGCCAAGGCGATCATGAGCGGACAGCGGGCTGCAGTCGAGATCCCGGAGGAGTCATTCTCTCTGAGCTGAGGCGTGTCAATGATATAAACCACAAAGAACACAAGGGGTATTATAGAATGTGTAATAACTTTGTGACCTTTGTGCCCTTGGTGGTGAAATACTAGCTTTTTGCATCCAGAAAAGGAGCAAAATATGAAATCACGAGAAGTAGTCCTGGTGGACGGCATTCGTACAGCGTTCGGCAGAGCCGGAGAACAGGGATTTTTCTGGCACACCCGTGCAGATGACATGGTGGTGAAGGTTATCCGTGAGCTCTTGCGTCGCAACCCCCAGGTCGGTCCCGATATGGTGGAAGAGAACGTCTGGGGTGCCACCACCCAGGAAAAAGATCAGGGGCTCACCCTTGGGCGGACCTCGGCCCTCCTGGCAGGACTCTCTGAAAAGTGCGCTGGAGCCTCGGTGGATCGCATGTGTGCCGGGGGAATGACTGCGGTTACAACCGCCGCTTCGGAAATTGCCCTGGGCGCTTTTGATATCGCCATAGCAGGCGGGGTGGAACACATGGGCCACCATCCCATGGCCGCCACCGCTGATCCCAACCCTCGGTTTCTGGTGGATCGGTTGGTTTCCGAAGATGCACTGGTTATGGGAAAAACTGCTGAAAATCTCCATGACATGTTTCCGGAGATATCCAAGGAGATGGCGGATGAATACGCCATGCTTTCACAGAAAAAAACAGCCGCGGCCTATACCGAGGGAAAAATTGGCAGGATGATTGTGCCAATGACTGTTTATACTCCCGAGGGCTGGGTGGTTGCCGACCGTGACCAGCAACCACGTCCTGATACCACCATGGAGGGGTTGAAAGACCTGAAGACACCCTTTCGTCCCCTGGGAAATGTAACCCCTGGCAATGCCTCAGGACTTAATGATGGCGCTTGTGGTGTCCTGCTCATGGCGGCGGAAAAAGCCAAGGAGCTAGGAATTCAGGCCAAGATGCGTATGGTGGCTTACACCTACGCCGGAGTCAGACCAGAGGTCATGGGTTTGGGCCCCATCCCTGCCACCCACAAGGTCTTTAAGATCTCGGGGCTCAGCATGGATGATATCGATCTGATTGAAATCAACGAGGCCTTTGCTGTGCAGTGCATTGCCTTTATGAACGAATTCGACCTCACAGTGCCCGACGAGCCTCGTCTCAACCCATGGGGAGGAGCCATTGCCTTCGGCCACCCCCTGGCGTCATCAGGCCCCCGTTTGATGATCCACCTGATGCACGAGTTTGCCGAAAACCCCAAGGCAAAGTACGGTCTGGCAACCATGTGTGTCGGGCTCGGCCAGGGAGGTTCAGTAATATGGGAGAATCTGCAAAACAACGGTGAGAAAGCACCAAAGAAAACATCTGCACCGAAGAAGAAGTAATTGGTTTGACCGGCCAACCTAAATTGTAAGGAGAAAGATAATGGCCAAAATCGTCACTCAGTTCTACACCCATTTCTATAACTCTAGAGTGGGCAAGATCGCTCTGGTGACCATGGACAATGGTGAAGATTACAAAAAACCCACCACCTTCGACGAAGAGGGGCTCACCTCCTTGAACCGGGCCCTGGACACGATTCAAAAGGAGCCGGACGTCAAGGGTTTTTTGCTTACCGGGAAACACTACATCTTTGCCGCGGGTGCCGATCTTACCCAGATTCCTTTTATCAACACCTTTGAGCAGGGAAGATCTATTGGTCAATTAGGCCATGCAACCTTTAAGCGCATAATGGACCTGCCCTACCCCACGGTGGCGGCTGTAAACGGTGCAGCCCTAGGAGGCGGCCTGGAGATAGCCTTGTCTTGTGACTACCGCACTGTTTCCAAAAGTGTAACCGCCATCGCTTTCCCCGAATGTTTCCTGGGGATCGTCCCAGGGTGGGGCGGCTCTACCTTGGCACCTCTTTTAATTGGCCCGGAGAAGGCATTGGAGCTCATCATTTTCAACCCCTTGAACCAGAATCGCATGATCAAGGGTTTCCAGGCTTTTGAGATGGGGCTGGCCGATCGTTTATTCGACTCTGCTGAGTTTTTGGATGATTCCATCCGTTTTCTGGAAGGCATCATAGAGGGCAGTGAACAGGTGGAACGGGCGGAGGTGGATTCGAGCGATCTTAAGCAACTAATAGAGAAAGCCCGAGCCTTCGTGGACAGCAAAGTACATGGCGCTGCCGTTGCCCCCTATCGCGCCCTAGAACTAATCGAGGGCGCTTTTGGCTGGGATGTGGAGCAAGGATTCGCGGAAGAGGACAAGGCCCTGGGGGATCTCATCAAAAGCCGCCAATGTAAAGCGAGCATATACTCCTTCGATCTGGTCCAACGCCGGGCCAAACGTCCTGCCGGTGTTCCTGAAATTAAACCTCAGAAAGTGACGAAAGTGGGTTTCATCGGGGCGGGCCTCATGGCATCTCAGCTGGCACTTCTTTTTCTTCGCCGCTATGAGGTGCCGGTGGTCATGAAGGATATCAAACAGGAGTTTTTGGAGAAGGGCCTGGGCTATATTCAGGCTGAACTTGGCAAGCTGGTGGAAAAAGGAAGACTCACTGAATCAAAGGCCCGCTACCTTTTCACCCTGGTAAAAGGCACTCTTGCCTGGGCTGACTTCGCAGACTGTGACTTTGTCATCGAGGCGGTATTCGAGCAAATGGAGATTAAACAGCAGGTCTTCGCCGAGGCCGAACAAGTAGTCTCCGAAACCTGCATCTTTGCCACCAACACCTCCAGTCTATCGGTTTCAGAAATGGCCTCAAATCTGAGACACCCAGAACGTGTGGTGGGCTTCCACTTCTTCAACCCGGTAGCAGTGCTGCCACTGGTGGAAATCATCCGTGGCCAACAGACCAACGATGTTACCCTGGCCACCGTTTTTGCCGCTGCCAAACAATTGAGAAAGACAGGTATCCTGGTGCAGGACTCTGCTGGATTCTTGGTCAACCGTATCCTAACCAAAATGCTGGCGGACTGCCTGGATATGGTGGACGAGGGTGCTGACTTTCAACTGGTGGATGAGGCCTTGCTCAGCCTGGGCCTGCCTATGGCACCTTTCGAACTCCTGGGATTTGTGGGTCCGGCCGTAGCGGCCCATGTGCAGGAGACCTTGAACCGCGCTTTTGGACCTCAGAGTTTTCCCATTAATGACAACCTGAAAAGGATGGTGGAGGCCAAAATCCCAGGGATCTACGTTGGTGAACCTCCCAACCGACAGGTGGATCCGGCGCTCAAAGATCTCTGGCAGAAAAAAGGTGACAAAGAGTTTCGCAAAGAAGAGATCATTGAGCGAGTGCTTACCGATCTAACCCGAGAAATTGATCTTATTATGCAGGAGGGTGTGGTGGCTGATACCAGGGACGTGGACCTGGCCATGATTATGGGCGCCGGCTGGCCTTTCTTCATGGGAGGGGTAACCATGTATCTGGATATGGCCGGGTATACACCCAAGGTTCTGCAAAAAGTATTTTTCACTTTCTAGACCGCGGATAACCGTTAGTGGCGTCTTTTTTGTGGACACGGAGACGCGATGACGCGGCGACGCGGAGATCTAAGACTCCTCGCCGCGTCTCCGTTGCACCGTTTCTCCGCGTCATTGCCTTTTGACTACTCCCACTTCTTACTGCCAACTACCTACCAAAGGGCCCACCACTTTAGCAGACCACATAGTCCTCTCTCAAATAATCGTTGAAAAACCATGGGCTCTATGCTAAAAATCTCACATTTGTTTTGATACTTCGCATCCCTATTATTTTGAAAGCACATGTTCTGATCTGGAAGTCCCACATTTGGCTTTTCAGTTGAGCTGTACTTTCGCTATTAAATCAACACATTAAATGGAGAATGGGAGGATGGCGATGAAGAAGAGACTCGTTTTTCTGGTTGCGTGTCTGGTGATCTGTCTTGTTTTTGCGCCTTCG
>Ga0210106_1000018_pt1 | contig 18754 bp, 16 predicted proteins | sample Tolay_CordC_D2_FD_185580 | JGI IMG/M metagenome (GOLD analysis project Ga0210106, IMG submission 185580) | Wetland microbial communities from the San Francisco Bay, California, USA, that impact long-term carbon sequestration - Tolay_CordC_D2... | ecosystem: Environmental > Aquatic > Marine >...
AATGAATTCCCCTGCCTCTGTCAGAACCTTTTCCACAACCTCTGACAACGATCCTTCTAGACGAAATGCTGCCGCATTATGGTGCCCACCACCACCATGAATCCGGGCAAACTCAGCCACGTCCAGGCCACCCCGAGATCGCAAACTAACATTCACCGCATCCGCAGCTATCTCCCGAAAGAAAATAGCTATCTCAGCGCTGCTAATCGCCCGGGGATAATTAACGAACCCGTCGGTATCGATGAAACTGGTCCCAGTCTCCTCCAACATCTGCCGGCTCACGTGCATGGCCGCCACCCGTCCGTTACTCCTGAGAGTTAGGGTATCGAGGCTGCGAGCTAACAGCTCTATCCGCTCTGAGCTCATACTGTCATAAATCTCGCCGGCTACTTTCTCCGGCCCTACTCCGAGCGAGACCATTTCTGCGGCTATGGCCAGTGTTCTTGCCGTGGTGTTGGCAAAGCGAAAAGACCCTGTATCGGTCAAAATGGCAGTATAAATGTTCTCTGCTACCTCCGGGGTCAAGGACACTGGAATGGCCTGAAAAATTTCATAAAGAATCTCGGCAGTGCTACTGCACTCTGGCCGGACCAGGTTCAGTTGGCCAAAATCACCACTGGAACTATGATGGTCGATATGGATGATTTTTCCGACGTGCTGGAGAACATCGGCAGCGCTGCCAATCCTGTCAAGTGCACCACAATCCAGCACCACTGCCACTTCAAAGCGGTCGAGGCCCGATATCTCTCTGACAATTCGGTCCGCATAAGGAAGGAATCGCAAGAACTCGGGCACCTCATCCTGGCAGTAGGCCACCACCTGCTTCCCCATTCCCTCAAGCACCAAGGCGAGGGCCCCCAGAGAACCGATAGCGTCACCGTCTGGGTTTACGTGGGTGGCCAGCAAGAAGCGTTCGTTGTTCTTGAGCTCTTGTGCAATTGTCGCAATCATTCCAGACCAGGTTCCTTGAGCTCAGTGAGCAGTTGATCAATGTGAGATCCGTGTTCCAGAGAAGCATCGAAGTAAAATGCAATATCCGGAATGCGTCGGAGGTAGAGCCGCTTACCCAGTTCACGCTTGACAAAACCTCGAGCACTTTCCAAACCCACAGCTGCTGCAGCCTTTTTGTCCTCGTCACCCAGCAAGCTGTAAAATACTCTGGCCTGTCGCAGGTCCGGTGACACCTTGACAGCCGTCAAGGTGATGTCAGCAAGGCGAGGGTCTCTCACCTTCCGCAGAAGCACTTCGGCAAGCTCCTTCAATACGAGATCCGCAACTCGATCTGCCCGCTTGTGTTCCATGAGTGTCCGCAATCAAAAATGAATCAATTCCCTCTGGACATCCACAATCTCGGCCAACTGTATATCCTCAATGAAATTGATGGCTTTGTCCAATTTAGATTCAATGTATCTTCCCTCATTGCCCACTGCGACGATACCCAACTCAGCAGCCTGCCATTTATCCTGGTCGTCGGTTTCAGCCACTGCCAGATTGAAGCGTCGGCGTAACCGCTCGCAAATGCTCTTAACCACCTTGCGCTTGCCCTTGAGGGATTGGTTACCCGGCAAACGCAAGCTCAGCTTTGCAATCCCCACAACCATCGCCCTACTCGTTGCCCCAAGCTGAAATCATGCTCGCAAACATCATCCCGACTTGTTGCCACCAGGTTCCAGGACAGCTTTGATTTCTTCGATTGTGTATGTCTCCAGGATATCGCCAATCTTGACATCGTTGAAATTCTCAATGATTATGCCGCAATCCTGACCCGCTTTGACCTCTTTGACCTCATCTTTGTAGCGCCTGAGTGAAGCGATCTTACTATCGTTGATCACCACGTTGTCACGCAACACCCTGATCTTTGCTCCTCGTTCCACCCGGCCTTCATTCACCATACTGCCGGCAACAGTCCCTACCCGGGAAGCATGAAAAGTCTTGAGCACCTCGGCACGACCCATGGAGTGCTCTTTGTATATGGGATCTAACATTCCCTCCATTGCGTCTTTTACTTCACCTACAAGTTGATAGATGACGTCATAGAAGCGCAGGTCGACTTTCTCGGCGTCTGCTAACTCTTGGGCTTTCTGCGAAGCCCTGACGCTAAAGCCAATAGTTATGGCATCTGAAGCGGAAGCCAGCATCACATCTGTCTCAGTAACAGCTCCCGCTGCACTATGAATGATGTTGACCTTGATCTCCTCGGTACTCAGATTGTTCAGGGAGTCGGTAATGGCCTCCAAGGAGCCCTGAACGTCAGCCTTGAGCACAATCCTGAGCTCCTTGGTCTCACCCTCTTTGATGCGCTCAAAGAGGTTGTCCAAAGTTACTTTCGTCGCTCGGGAAAGCTCTGCCTCACGCGACTTCAACTGCCGGTGCGCTGCCACCTGTTTTGCCTGCTTCTCGTCGTTCACCACCACCAACTCATCACCAGCATGTGGCACCCCTGATATTCCGTGCACTTCCACAGGCATGGACGGCGTTACTTCTGCCACTTTACGGCCGCGATCGTCCAGCATGGCTCGCACCCTGCCGTAAAAAGTGCCACAGACGAAAGGATCTCCGGCTCGCAGGGTTCCCTCTTGCACCAAGACAGTGGCCAACGGTCCCTTACCTCGGTCCAATCGAGCCTCGACCACCCTCCCTCTGGACTTCTTGTCTGGGTTCGCCTTCAGTTCCATGAGTTCAGCCTGGAGCAGGATGAGCTCAAGCAATTCATCCAGCCCTGTCTTCTCTTTGGCTGACACTTCCACCATGGTGGTATCACCGCCCCACTCCTCTGGATTCAGCCCTCTCTCGGCCAACTCACGTTTCACCCTGTCGGGGTCGGCATTTGCTTTGTCTATCTTGTTTATGGCCACCAGGATCGGGACTTCTGCCGCCTGGGCATGGTTGATTGCCTCAACCGTCTGTTGCATAACCCCATCGTCGGCCGCCACCACGAGAACCACCAGGTCGGTTACCCTGGCACCACGGGCCCGCATGGCCGTAAAAGCCTCATGGCCCGGGGTGTCTAAGAAGACCACTTGGCCGGCATCCAGCTTCACATTGTAAGCACCTATATGCTGGGTGATGCCTCCTGCCTCTCCCTCTGTAACCTTGGTCTGGCGGACAGCGTCAAGCAGTGAAGTCTTGCCATGATCAACGTGTCCCATAATGGTTACCACCGGAGGCCGTGGCTTGAGGTCTTTCTTCTTATCCGGTACAGCCTGTAAGATTGTCGCCTCCTCAAAACCTGTTTTCTCGGCCTCATAATTAAATTCCGTCGCCACCAGGGAAGCGGTGTCAAAATCAATCGCCTGGTTCACTGTGGCCATGAGGCCCAATTCCATAAGTTGGGTAATGACCTCTCTGGCCTTGACTCCCATGCGCTTGGCAAGACTGGCCACGGTGATGGCTTCGTCAAGTTTGACCCTTCGCTTGGCGGCTTTGGGTATGGTGATCTCGGTTTGCTTTGCGTCTTTGGCAACTGCTCGTGCTCGCGCGCCCTTGCGGCCTTTCATCATCCGGCCCGGCCCGCGACGCCTGGCGTAAAGATCGTCCCCAGTGACCACCTCTTTGCGGCGGCTCGGCAGTCCCCTCCTCACTGGCCCTTCCTCACTCTCATCAACTCGTGCTCGCTTCCCTTTTTTCTTCTTGGGTTTGCCCGGCCTCTTTGTCGCCTCGGCCTCGGGTCCTGGTGGAGTGGGCACAGGCTCAACCACTTTCTCCACTGCTTCCATTGATTCTTCAATCTTTGGCTCTGCCTTCTTCGGTTCAGGAACAACCTCGGCCCCCCGCTCAGGTAGCTTGATAATTTTGGCGGCAGCCTCTTTCTTGCCTCGCCTCCGGGGTTTTTTGACCTTCTTTTCCTTTACTTTCTTCGCCGGTTTTTCCTCTTTCGCAACCTCGACATCCGGTTCAACTTTCTCTGGCTTTTCGGGCTCAACTTCTGGTGCTTCTCCCTCAACCACAGGCGGTGGCAACTCCGCCTCGACTACCGCTTCAGCCTGTTCCTCGACGGGGGGTGCTGTCTCTGCCGCTACTTCGGTCTCCACCTCCTCCGCTGGAGGCTCAGCCTTAACAATCTTTCGCCGCCTGCGGATGATTCCTCGACGAACCCGCTTTTCCTCAATCAGTTGCTGCGCTCGACCCGTCACCGTGTCACGAAGCAGTTGGGCTTGCTCTTCATCCAAAGAGCTCATGTGCCCTTTGATCTGAATGCCCAAACTTTCGATCCGCTCCAGCAGATCTGTGTTGGGAATCTCTAATTCTTTTGCTAGTTCGTACACCCTCAACTTCGCCATTCAATCCCCCGACTTCTATTAATATTCTATCTCCAAAAGTGCATAACCGCACTCTTGAGTGTTTGGTCAGATCATTGCTCTTGAAATTGGACGCTACACCTCTGGAGAGCCTCCGCCATGGTCAGGGCAGGACTCCAAGCGGTCTGGGGTAACGATCGTCGAAACGCCTTCTCAAGGTAGGCCAGTTTGACTCGCGTCAGGCACTCTGGCCTCGGGCACACATAAGAACCACGCCCACGGAGCCGCTGCCGGTAATCCAGGCACACCTTGCTCTCCTCATCCAGCGCCAACCGAAGGAGTTCGGCTTTGGCTCTCTTGCTGCCGCAGACAATGCACGTTCGCTGCGGCTGTCCCCGCTTCTCTCCTTTCTTCATACTCATTCTGCGGTGGTCTCTTCAGGCTCGCCGGCTTCCTCGTCCTTGGCCGCAGCCTCCTTCTCCTTTTGCTCGGCCGCATAACTCTTGGCCGCCTCGATTAACTTCACGGCCTTCTGTTGACTGAGACCTGGAAGCGCCACCAATTCCTCCACCTGAGCGCCGGCCAAGTCCTCCGCCGAGGCAAAACCAGCCTCAGACAAATTGTCAGCGGTGGAACCCCCGACACCTGGCAGGGCCAGGAGAGAATCATAGCCCTCTTTGAGCGCAGCCTCTTCCTCCTTGGCCGCAGCCTCCTTCTCCTTGGCCGCAGCCTCTTCCTTCTTGGCCGCAGCCTCTTCCTTCTTCGCCGCAGCCTCCTTCTCCCTGGCCACAGCCTCTTCCTCTTTGGCTGCAGCCTCCCTCACCTTGCGCTCGCCCTCGTAAACCTTGGCCGCCTCGATGAACTTCACGGCCTTCTGTTGACTGAGACCTGGAAGCGCCACCAACTCCTCCACCTGAGCGCCGGCCAAGTCCTCCGCCGCAGCAAAACCAGCCTCATACAAATTGTCAGCGGTGGAATCCCCGACACCTGGCAGAGCCAGGAGAGAATCATAGCCATCTTTGAGCGATTTCTGATACTTCGCCTCGCTCTTAACGTCAATGCGCCACTCGGCCAGTTTCGAAGCCAACCGCACGTTTTGCCCCCGCTTGCCGATGGCCAGCGAAAGCTGGTCATCAGGAACGATGACTTCCATGAGCCGATTTGTCTGGTCGATGACAACTTTGGAAATAACAGCAGGTGCCAGCGCGTTTACTACATACCTGGCAGGATCCGGATTGTATTCGATGATGTCTATTTTTTCACCGCGCAACTCTTGGACCACACTTTGTACCCGAGATCCCTTCATGCCCACGCAGGCACCCACCGGATCGATGTCGGGGTCTTTGGAGGTCACAGCTATCTTAGCTCTGCTGCCAGGTTCGCGAACCGCTGCCATGATGGTGACAATACCTTCGGCGATCTCGGGCACCTCTGAGCTGAAAAGGTTGGCGAGAAAATCAGGGTGGGTGCGGCTAAGGATGATCTGAGGTCCACGCGATTCTCTATTCACATCGAGCACCAAGGCCCTTATGCGATCACCCCTCCGATAGGTTTCTCTGGGCACCTGCTCCCTGTAGGGGACAACAGCCTCAGCCCGACCCAAGTTAACCGTAATACCCCCTCTATCGAGGCGTTGAACGATGCCGTTGATGACCTCGCCAATCCGGTCTTTGTAGTCCTCGTAGATCATCTCCCGCTCTGCATCCTTCATTTTCTGGATGATTACCTGCTTGGCGGACTGAGCGGCAATACGACCAAAGGTGTCGGTGTCCAGCTTGATTCCGAGACTATCGCCGATTTCACAGTCAGGATCCAGTTCCCGCCCTTCATCCAGCGAAATCTCCAGTAGCGAATCCGTTACCTCGTCCACAACCTCTTTGAATTGAAAGGCCTCAATCTCCCCAAATTCGTCATTGTAGGCTACTTCCAGATCAAGATCGTGGCCAAACTTCTTCCTGGCCGCAGACCGCATGGCCTCTTCCAATGTGGAAATAAGGACATCCCGCTCAATGCCCTTATCTCTGCTGACTTGCTCGATTATCCTCTTTAAATCCTGGATCATCTCCCCTGCTCTCCTTGTGAACTTAATTCTGTGTCCAAAATCTCATTTTCTCAGGCGCTAGAACTCATAGATCAAATTGGCCTTGGCAATGTCTTTCAGAGCTACTGAACAACGACCTTCAGGAGCCGCCACGATAACCGATTCATCTTCAACTCCCTCGAGCTCTCCCACAATTTTCTTTCGCCCATCTATGGGCGCAACCAGCCGCAGCCGCACCTTCTCTCCCGCAAAACGAGAGAAGTCCTCCTTTTTTCTGAGACGCCGATTCAAGCCTGGCGAAGAGACCTCCAGCACGTAAGCCTGGGGGATTACATCTTTTACATCCAGAAGATCTCCCAGTTCGCGGCTAATATTGGCGCAATCATCCAAGGTGACTCCGCCGTCCTTGTCGATAAACAACCGAAGCATCCATCGGCGCCCTTGCCTTCGATACTCAAGGTCCACCAACTCCATTCCCTCCGAAGCGACGAGGGCCTCCGTGAGTTGCTCCAGCTGCTGCCGAATCTGTTTTTGGATCTCTGTTTCCATATACAAAAAAAAAGTGGGCTTACGCCCACTTCTCTTAGCAGACTAGATTATAACTAAATTGACTACAAAAGTTAGCTTTTGAAGCAAGTAAGATTATAACCTAATAATCCACTAATCGAAGTAAGCTTCCTGCCGGTGACTCAACACCCACCGGGCAGCTACCTCAAAAAGGGACATGAACATCGGCCTGTCGCCGTGTTCCCTCCGAACATTCATCCAACTCAGCTGGAAGAATCGGTGGAGCGGGCAACGGGACTCGAACCCGCGACACCGAGCTTGGGAAGCTCGTACTCTACCAACTGAGCTATGCCCGCTCAAGCGTTCCGAAGTCTAATCAATAAGCTATTTTTTGTCAACCATTTTCCCACTTTGGCTGTTCGTGTACTTTCGACAAGAAAAATAGGGTAATCCCTGTGGCTCCACCATTGACACAACCTGGCTCGTATGCTACCCAATTTTGATAATCTTACAACTGCATTGTTCGCTGATACCCCGGGTTCATCCGAAAGGGTGGACTCCGAGAGCTAACCCGGATGTTTCATGAATCGCTGTCGCGAGACCACGCAACTGGGAACCCGCTTGCGGGACTGAGCGGAGCGCAGCGAGCGCGAAGAGGATGCGCGTGCCACTGGGTAACCGCAGGGGGTTGGTTCCGAGGCGTACCTGAACGGTACGTCGCAGGGGGAGCCTGTCCTGAGCCTGTCGAAGGAACACCCGAGGACGCCGAGAAGGACGGCCATATCTGTGGTCGCAGCAAGTGATTCATGAAACATCCGGGTTAAGTGGGAGGTAAATCCTTGTCTGAACACTTTAGAAAATGGCAACCTTACGGGGCCGCCACTCTCGTTGGCAGTCTGCCGCACCATGATCGGCAAAAAGCCATCGACTTGGTATTTGAGGAGATAGGCGAAATCCCCGCCTGGCCTCAGCTCTCCTCCTACACCAGTGAACAAATGATGGTGCAATACAACGAGGGACTGCCCGGACTAGAGCGCAAGAATGACCGCATTCTGTTTGCCGTCTCAGACCCAGGCTTCGAACAGGAGCTGCTTGCATTCTATGAAGAATACCTGCCGGTCTCAAATGGCGAGCTTTCTCTGGATGAATCACGCTTCCGTTTCGGCGAAGACACTGGCAGGACCTTCTTCGCCTTCTTGGAACGTCTGAAACGACAGGAACCGACGGCTGCTGCAGTGAAGGGACAGATAACCGGACCTTTTACGCTACTGGCGACGCTCAAAGACGAGAATGGCCAGCTCGCCCTCTATGATCCTCGCCTTCGCGATGTGGTGGTTAAAGCTCTGGCGCTCAACGCGCAATGGCAGGTAGAACTGCTCAGCCAGTTTTCGCTTCCTACCATTATATTCATTGACGAGCCAGCTCTGGCTGGCTTCGGATCATCCGCCTTCATCAGCGTTTCTGCAGAAGACATCTCTACAATGCTTGATGAAGTGGCCGGCCATATTCACAGAGCAGGCGGTCTTGCCGGGACTCATGTTTGTGCGAACACCGATTGGTCTCTGTTTTTCGGCCGTTCTCTGGATGTGATCAATTTTGATGCCTATACCTATTTCGACCGCTTCGCCCTCTACCGTCAGGATCTCGTTTCCTTCATCGAGCGCGGCGGTATCGTGGCCTGGGGCATAGTCCCCACCATGGACCCGGAGAATATCAAAAAAGAAAATGCTGATTCTCTGGTGAGCCGCTGGCGTCAGCAGGTGGAGCAATTGGTCGGCGATGATCTTTCGTTGGAAACCATCTTTCGCCAGTCGATCATCACCCCCAGCTGCGGCTGCGGCACCCTGACCGAACCCCTGGCTGAACGAGTAGTTCACCTCACCCGTCAGGTCTCAGAACAGCTACGCCAAAAGACAGGAATTTAAAGAAAGGCACAAGGCGCAAGGTACAAGGCGCAAGGCCTGTGTTGGTTTGGAGCAGACAGCTGTAGTGACTAAAAATTCCAAATAACAAATACCAAATAACAAACAAAACACAATGACCGAAATTCAAAATTCAAAACCCGTATATGATCTTGAAGAAAGAACATTTCAATTCGCTAAAGCTGTTAGGCTTTTCGTTAAGACATTGCCGAAAACAATTGCGAATATCGAGGATGGCAAACAATTGATAAAGGCCTCCGGTTCAGTAGGTGCAAATTATATAGAGGCCAATGAATCATTAGGCAAAAAAGACTTTTCAATGAGAATCAAAATAAGCCGCAAGGAAGCAAAAGAAAGCGCTTATTGGCTCAGGGTGATTCATGAGACGAACAATCTAGAGAATGCGGATGATGCCCAAGGTCTGATACAAGAGGCAAAAGAATTGAAGAAGATTTTTTCATCAATACTGGAAAAATCAAAATGACCTAAATTTGAGTTTTCAAATCTGTTTTGGTCATTGAGTATTGGAATTTGAGATTTATTTGAGATTTGGTGCTTGGGACTTGTTATTTGAAAAACTGGTGCTTGGAGTTTAGGATCTCATAAACTCTAGCTTTCCAGTATTCCAACCCAGTCCGCATTACTTATTGGCACCGTGGTACTGAAAAGAAAGTGCTGTGGATTGCGTTGACCGCGCTGTGCAGATCTCGGGTTCTCACCAGAAAATAGAGGGCCACCCTGGACGGGCCAAATGAGATCATCTCCACATTGACATTACAGCCAGCCACTGCTGCAAAGCAGCGAGCCGCAATGCCCTTGCGTTTGGCGAGACCCTCGCCCACAATGCCCACCAGAGCCACATCATCAACTTTCTCCAACCGCCCATAGGACCTGGGCCTTAATGACTTAAGGGCCTCGCGTCCTGTCTCCAGGTCATTGTATGCGAGTAAGAGGCTGATGCAGGTTTGAGAAGTGACTACCGATTTGATGTTTACCCCGCTTTCTGTGAGCCGACCAGCCACTTGGGCCAGAATCCCGGGTCGAGCTCCTACTCCTGAGGCATGGATCTTGAGAATACCAATATCAGTGTCATACGTGACGCTTTTAATCACCTTCTCGGGCCGGGGACTTTTTGCCGTGATTTGGCTCCCAGGTCCTTCCGGATCCAGGGTGTTCTTGATGGCAATATTGAGCTTGTTTCTCCTGAGCGGCTCCACTGTGCGGGGGTGAAGAATCTTGGCGCCGAAGTAAGAGAGCTCTGCAGCTTCCTCATAAGAGAGAACCGGTATGAGTTGCGCTTCGGGCACGAATTTGGGATCGGCGCTCATGAAACCGTCCACATCCTTCCATATCTCCAGGGTCTCGGCTTTCATTGCCACAGCCACTACTGCGGCCGAATAGTCGCTGCCGCCGCGGCCAAAGGTAGTGATATCGCCCTCCTCACTTATCCCGAAGAAACCAGGAATAAAGAGGATCATCCCTTCATTTAGTAAGGGCGTCAGATTCCGCTGCAGATTGTTCGTTGTTTTGCGTAGATTTGCAGTGGCATCACCGAATTTGCCGTCGGTGTACAAGCCGATTTCTTCAGGCATGAGGCATGCGGCATTGATACCTCGGCAGCGGAGGGCGCTGGCAAACAGCTCCACTATGAAGCGTTCGCCATAACTGCTTATCATGTCTCTCATTCTCGGTGTGATCTCCCGAGTGAAATTGAGACCGTAATACAGACGGTCGAGCTCACTCAGAGACTTGTCTAGGTCCCGGCTGAACACTTCGAGACCGTCACAGTTGGAGATTAGTTGGCGAGCAACCACTGTGTGCTTGCTCCTCAAATCTCCGATGATCTCAGGGATAGCATTCTCATCGGCTAGAGCCGCAGACATCCCGTCGATGAGGGCGTCAGTGACCCCGTTCAGGGCAGAGAGCACGAAAATATTGCCCTGCCCCCGAGTAGCGATGAGATCAAAAATGTGCTCGATGGTCTCTTTATCCTTCAGAGAGCCACCGCCAATCTTTATTACCTTCATCTTTTTGCACCCATGTTCTGTATGTTCTTTGTGATGTAACGCAAACAGGCAAAAAGATCAACAGAGGACCTGGTTCCTTGCTATGAAGTCGACTGTTTGGTAACCTTGTCTTGGTTTACATTCCTCGTGAACTGGCATGGAGAGCAATGAAGATCTGCAGACCACGTAGAAACTTATTGGCAATGTGGCTGTTCGCAAGAGCTCTCCTCTTTGTTTTGCCTTCGTTTGTCTTCCTTACTCCCCCCCTTTTGGCATCGCAGCAAATCGAACGAAAGAAAGTTCTCGTGCTCTTTTCTTTCAGGCCGACATTGCCTGTAGCTTACCAGTGGGATCGAGGTATTCAATCGGTCTTTGAACCGAGCACATCCCATAAAATGGTTGTCAATATCGAGTACCTGGACCTGATGCACTTTGATGACGAGCGCTACATCCAAATTCTGCTTGATATTTTTCAGTACAAATATTCAAAACCAAAACCGGATTTAATTATCCCGGTGTTTAATTCGGCGGTTGCTCTGGTGCTGAAGCATGGACCGGATCTTTTCCCTGGTGTTCCCATAGTATTTGGCGGTGTTGAAAGCAAATTTGTTGAAAATCGGTCCCTCGGACCAAACGTCACCGGTTATTTAACAGACAACAATTATACAGGTACGCTTGACTTGGCGCTCAATTTACACCCGGATACCCGGCATGTTGCGGTTGTTGCGGGTGCGGGTCCTATCGGTCGCGGATGGAGTAAAGCTTGCCGGGAAGCGTTTAAGGCATATGAAGAACGTGTCGATTTTACCTATCTGATCGGACTCCCGTTGGAAGCGCTTTTGGAGAAATTGGCGAACCTGTCCGCACATACAGTGGTTTTCTCTCTTCCGGTCCTCCAAGACGGTGCAGGCAAAAATTTTATTGGCAATGAGTCGCTTTCTCAAATCACACGTGTGTCCAGTGCCCCTGTCTACTCTTTCCGGGACGTAAATATCGGCACCGGCATCGTCGGTGGGTATATGAGCAGCTTTGAAGAAGATGGAAAGGCGGTTGCGCAATTGGGTTTGCGTATTTTAAACGGAGAACAGCCAGAAGACATACCGATAACGCGAGCGCCAACTTTTCTATACATGTTTGACTGGCGACAGCTCAAGCGCTGGTCTATTGCCGAAGACAAACTACCGCAGGGCAGTATTATCAAGTTCAAACAACTCACCATCTGGGACATGTACAAGGGCCGAATTATCGGTGCTTTCGCAATGATTTTGTTGCAGGCGTTGATTATTTTCTATTTACTACATCAACGCCGGATACGCCGCCAGTCCGAAGAAAATTTGTTGCAGACCGAAGAGAAATACAGAACTGTTGCTGATTATACATATGACTGGGAATACTGGCAAAATCCTGACGGCTCATTACAATATATATCTCCATCCTGCGAGCGCATCTGTGGCTATCCGGCTCAGGATTTATTGACCAATCCCTCTTTGCTCCAGGATATGATCGTACCTGAGGATAAAGCGGCCTGGGATGAACACAGATGCAGTGTCCAAAAGGACATGAGATCAGAAGAAATTCAATTTCGTATTCAAAAACCGGATGGAGAAATTCGCTGGATCGAGCATGCCTGTCAACCGGTATTCGACCACAAGGGGAATAACCAAGGCATTCGCGTCAGTAATCGCGATATAACCAAAAGGGCATTTTATCGATCAGAAACACACAAGCTCCAATCAGAATTGGCACACATGGATCGGGTTGTCACAATCAGCACTCTGACCTCTGCAATGGCTCACGAAATCAACCAACCGCTTGCAGCAATGCGAAGTTATGCGCAAGCGGCTCTCCGTTTCATGGATAAAGACCATCCTGAATATGATAGCGCACGAAAAGCACTGCAAGGTATTGTTGCGGATAACAAAAGAGCTGCAGCAGTGGTCAATCGATTACGAGATTTGGTGAAAAAAGGACCGACGCACTGGGAAACGATTGAGATTAATTCGATCATCAATGATGTGATAGGCTTTATTAATAGCGAGGTAGTTTTACGAAACGCCTCGATAACATTGGATCTGTATCCGATTGTTCCGGTTGTTCAGGGTGATTCAGTCCAGATACAGCAGGTATTGATTAACTTGCTGACGAACGCTCTAGATGCGGTGGAGGATCAGCCGATTGAGGCGCGCACCTTAACCATATCCACCAGACCTGAGAATTCAAATGGAATCATCGTATCGATTTCAGACTCAGGAGGGGGCATCCCTCCGGATACTATAGAAGCTATTTTTTCTCCTTTCCATACGACAAAAAGCACAGGAATGGGCCTGGGGCTTTCCATATGCAAATCGATCATTGAAGCCCATGGCGGTAAAATCTGGGTCGAAAACAACCCGGACGGAGGCGCGATATTTTCTTTAATCCTGCCAGCTGGCAGTCAAACCGTGTAAGGAATTATTGGAGCTAAGATATGGTGGATCGTATCCCCGTAGTGTTTGTAGTCGACGACGATCCTTCAATCAGAGAATCCCTGAGTCTACTTCTGAGCTCTGCAGGTTACGACATGAAAACCTTCACTTCGGCCAAAGAATTCCTTGAATCGAAACGCGATATATCGGGTCCCGCCTGTCTTGTCTTGGATGTAAAAATGCCGGGGCTGAGTGGCCTTGATTTACAGAAAGAATTGAGATCAAGGAATTACGCCATACCAATCATCTTTATAACAGGTCACGGCGACATTCCTATGAGTGTGCAGGCTATGAAGAAGGGTGCAGTCGATTTTCTTTCCAAGCCATTCGATGATGGCGACCTTCTTAATGCCGTGAAAGAGGCGCTTTTCAAGGATTCGCAAACCCGTGCCGATTTTAATGAACAGAAACACATTAGGCATAGACTGGATTCCCTGACCAAGAGGGAACACGAAGTTCTGACCTATTTAATCACCGGCATGCTGAACAAACAGATTGCCTATGAATTGGAAATTTCGGAACGGACGGTTAAGGCACATCGCAAACAGGTACTTGATAAAATGGGTGTCAATTCTATAGCTGAGCTCGTGCGATTGACCGAGAAAGTGGGTGTCGGGCCGGCGGATGTCTCCTTCTAATTTTCCCACCTCCCTTCAAAGCTAAACAATTTAGCCTCTTTTCCCCTTTTTAGTAGTGCGTTACCATATTGTGCTAAAGTGCAATGCACCAAAGTACAATTGTTTTTTTCTTCTTCGTTGATTATCCATTACATAGGCTGAGAACAAATTTAACTTGCCATTAGGAAGACCGCTTTGCTGGATGAACCAAAAATACGTATTTACGTTGTCGACGATGACGCATCTGTTCGCCAGGCCCTGACAATGTTGTTTATGTCAGCAGACATGGAGGTCCAAGCCTTTGAAATGGCTGAAGATTTTCTTAAATGCCAGTTCAGAGAAAAGAAGGCCTGTCTGATCTCCGACATAAAAATGAAAGGACTAAGCGGATTAGAGCTTCAGCAGCAACTTGCGGAAAGAGGAATTAAGATGCCGGTTATTTTCCTCACCGCCTTTGATTCGAATGAGATCAGGCAGCAAGCCAAACAAGCCGGTGCTGCCGGCTATTTTCGAAAACCGGTGGATGATCAGGCCCTACTGGATACCATCCAATGGGCCTTAAGCAGCCAATCCTTATCCAAGAAATAAATCAAAACGAAACGACTGGACGATTTTTGTCTCAAATTACCAGATAAGGAGGAAGCCATGGATAAGAAAGACAATCAGTCAAAAGATGAAAAAACTGTTGATAAAAGCCGACGTGACTTCTTGAAAGGAAGTAGCGTAGTTGCCGCCGGGGGCCTGGCAGCAGCGGCCGTGCCTGGGTTGGCTGAGGCTGCTGCGGCCCATGCTCGGCAGCAAGACTCAACTGAGCCCTCGCCACCGGAGAATCCATATGGAAGCCGTCCTGGCGGTGGTATCAGCCTGCCGGAATACTACAAACCATGGCCCGCGATCAAGAATCGCAACATGTACCTTCCGGGCACGGAGATCCTGCCGAAGAACGAGATGCGGATCACATTTCTGGGAAGCTCGCCGTGGCCACCTAATCGCTTGCAGAAAGGAACGTCCATGCTGGTGGAGCTTGGCAATGGTGGTCCGCAACCGCGACGGTTCTTCTTCGATCTGGGCAACGGCAGCGTCGGCAATGCGATCGCGCTGCAAGTGCCTTCACCGTTCATCAACGACATCTTCATCAGCCATCTCCACGCGGATCACTATGCTGACCTCCCCTACATGTATCCCTTCCGCGCCTTTTCCGGCGGCTTCACGCCCCTGCGGGTGTACGGACCTTCGGGAAGGACCCCCGAACTGGGGATCAAGAGCATGATCAAGAATATGCGGGCGATGAACCGCTGGCACGAGGAGAACTTCAATTCCTGCCCTGTCGGCGATGGTATGGAAATCGAAGTCACCGAGTTTGATTGGAAGGAACGAAACGGTATCTGCTACGACAAGGACGGCGTCAAGGTGCGCCACTGGCCGCGCTCGCATGTGAAGGATGGCGCCTCCGCTTACCGTCTCGACTGGGAGGATGCCGGCCTGTCGTTTGTCTGGACCGGGGACGGGCGGCCGGATGAACTCTCCGCCAAGTACGGCAAGGGAGCCGACGTGTTCGTATCGGAAGGCACCATCGACGTGCCTTCTCTTTCGGCGCTCAAACTCGGCGCTCCGGCCGAACTCTGGGAGTACACCATCGACATCTATCACACAATGTACTACGCCGCGGGCTACCTGTTCAAGCTGGCCCAACCCCGCATGGCCGCTATATGCCACTTCGAGTGGTCGGGCGATCAGCTCATGGCCGAGTCGGTGGCCGAAGTTCGCTCTCACTGGGACGGGCTCTTCATGTTTGGACTGGATCTCCAGGTCATCAACGTTACGAAGGATGCGATCTGGTCGCGGGAGGCGGTGATTGCCGATGGAGCCGCGCCGGCTAACATGGACCCGCGCTGGTTTGTGCCACCGGGAAAGAAACTGCCCGAGAAAATCGAGTTCCCGACGCCAAGGATGCCGCGCGAGGTGCAGCAGGAGCAATTCGTACGAGACCTAGAGATCGACCCGAAGCTCTACTATCCGCCCGATGCCTATCGAAAACCGGTTCAGAAATGGCCAGGCGTAGTGATCAATCCGCGTGAGATGCTCAAGGCTCGCGGGATCAAGGTTGACGACAAGTAGATCGATGCAACCACAACGGGCAGGTCGCCGGATAGTTGGGCGACTTGCCCCGTTCAGCATTAGGAGATAAGCATGACTAAAGATCCTTTTCCGATACTCGCTTCAGCTCCGCGAACCGAACCTATATCAATTCCGGGGCGCGATCCTGTTCCGGTAACGCTATTGACCGGTTTCTTGGGCGCCGGCAAAACAACACTGCTAAACCGCATCCTCAATGGAAAACACGGCCTGCGGGTGGGCGTGCTGGTCAATGATTTCGGCGCCATCAACATCGACGCCGAGCTTGTTGAAGGCGTTGAGGAGAACACCATCAATCTTACCAACGGTTGTGTGTGCTGCGAAATTCGCGACGACCTCGTCAAGTCGATTGAACAACTCCTCACTCGCGCTGAAGCGATCGATTATATGATTTTAGAGGCCAGCGGGGTCGCCGACCCTGAGGGTATCGTGATGACCTTTTTGAACCAGAGATACGAGGAATTACTGCGACTTGATAGCATTACCTGTATTGTCGATGCTGAGGCGATCTTTGCACATGGGGACAACGAGGCGGTGAATATGCTCAAGCTGCGTCAGATCGGCTTTGCCGATATGGTTGTGCTCAACAAGGTCGATCTCGTCGGTCCAGAGCACATCGAGGTGGCCAGAGAGTGGATTAATCACCATCTGCACCGGATACGGATCATCGAAGCCACGCGATGCGATGTTCCCTTGGAGATATTGCTTGCTGTTGGACGCTTCGACCCGGCCAAAGTGGTTCTGCAGGAGCGAGACACCGACCCCTTTCACCGACCTGAGGCTGCTGGCAGAATGTTCGATACGTGGAGTTATGAAGCCGATCGGCCGTTTTCGCTCGAAGGGCTGCGCGAGATGGTTCGGCGAGAACTTCCGGCGTCCGTTTACCGGTGTAAGGGTATCATCTATGCCGCTGATTTACCTGACAAACGTCTCACTCTGCAAACAGTGGGAAGACGCACCGAGATCTATGAACTGGACGATTGGGGGGAGCGCACTCCGAGCACACAGATTGTCGCCATCGGCTCGCCAATAGATGCTCAGGACTTGAACAACAAGTTCGACGCGTGCATCGAATCATCTTTGCGGAAATAGCCTGTTAAAAACTAAAGGAACTTGCAGGAGGTTCAAAATGAGAAAAGAAATTTATGAAACCAAAAAGGGTATCGGACTAAGGTTAATGAGTTTACCGGTGGTTTTCCTGACGGTAATGTCCTTGATGGCATGCCCTATAATTATTCCTCCGGCAGTGCATTACTACGAGACCAGAGATGCGTACGTTGCATCAGTCACGTTAAAGGTCGATGCTGAGAAGGTGTATAGTGAGGTCGTCAGTCTAGCGGAACAACGACAAAAAGAAGGGAAAATCAAGATCACCAACGAGGCTAAGCAGATTTTATTTCTTGAAGCCACAGATGGGGCGCAGACGGCTGGCATCAAGGTGAACAAGGCCGGCAAGGGGCTAAGCCATCTGGTTATTACATCAGATATCCCGAAAGATAAAGGAATGTCGAAGAAACTGCAGAAGGATCGAGAGCAAGAACTCGCTGTCAGGATAGTGAGAGATGTATGTCAGGCATTGAACCAGAATTGCACATTAGTCGAACAATAAAAAAAGAGGTGTGACTCTTTTTTGCATCTGATCAAAAAAGAAAGGAGAAGATGAGATGAGAAAAGCAAGTTTAGTCGTAATGGTGATTTGTCTGATGATTTCCCTCGTGGCATGCGGAGCCAAAAAACAAAAGAAAGTTGAACAGGAGATGAAACAGCCAATTCAGTGTACTACCGCAGAAGGGGATATCAGAGTTTTAAAGAGTGAGAAAGCCCATGTGGGGCAGCAAATCGCAGAAGGGGTGACCTCAATTGCCCCACCGGGTTTCGTCTTGGGCGTTGTCACAGGGACAGAAAAAGAGAAACTGAAAGTGGGTGTCGGTGAATACAACAAGATGATCGATCAGAGAATTGCCGAAATAAAAGAAACGTGCGGGGTTGAATGACGCCGCCGAGGAGCTAGGGACAAGACAGTTGAACACCAACCACAACCATGAACATAAGCAAGCAGTGCTTCATTATCGCGTTTGTGGTCACAACTAAAGAGCCCTACCACCATGTCTTACGGCTGGGATTGACAAAGGAGATTTGAAAGCATGAAACGAAAAATGAAATTCTTTGGGATTGGGCTAATAGCAGTATTTACTGCTATGGGCCTTTACCTCTGGGGACAGTATACCGCCCAGGCAGGAACGTCCATCGAGATTGTAAAGGAGGCGGAGGCCGCCGGTGGAGCTAAGTACAGCTCAAACGTGAAGAGTCCCACGGGAACAATGAGTCCTCGCGACATGTATTTCCCGGGAACCGAGAAACTCGCCCGGAATGAAATGCGAGTAATTTCTTGTGGCACAGGCATGCCGGCAGCACGCCGCAGTCAGGCCGCGACCTGCTGGCTGGTCGAGCTTGGCAATGGGGATAAGTTCCTTTTCGATATCGGCACAGGTTCCGGGGCAAATATCGGAAGTCTCAATATCCCTTACGATTACCTTGACAAGGTTTTCGTTAGCCATCTTCACTCTGATCATGTTGGAGATATGGATAGCCTTTGGATCGGTGGCTGGACCGGCGGAAGGCACGGGGCGCTCAATGTTTGGGGGCCAAGTGGGGCGAAACCGGAGCTAGGAACCAAACATTTCATCGAAAAATTAAAGGACGCCTTTAGCTGGGATTACGCAGGACGACTCGGAATCATCCCCACGGGGGGCGGCGATATCAAAGTTACTGAATTTGATTACCGCCAGGTAAACAAAGTTGCGTATGAAAAAAACGGGGTT
>Ga0210106_1000019_pt1 | contig 18176 bp, 15 predicted proteins | sample Tolay_CordC_D2_FD_185580 | JGI IMG/M metagenome (GOLD analysis project Ga0210106, IMG submission 185580) | Wetland microbial communities from the San Francisco Bay, California, USA, that impact long-term carbon sequestration - Tolay_CordC_D2... | ecosystem: Environmental > Aquatic > Marine >...
CCAAGTTTAACCTGGCATCTGTACAAAGGAACAGGTCTGCCGCCCAAACGATGTTTATATTCTTCAGTGCCTTTTAGAAAATCGTATTTCTTTTTTCCTGTTCGAATGCTTTCTTTAATGGTCAAAACCTTGCTGAGCAAACCCACGCTCAGCGAACTGAATCTGCCATCATAACCATTGTTGTAAAGATATATGGTAGAATCATAATCAAAGCACATCACCGCGGCCGCAGGTGTACCATCAAGGTCTAGGAAATAGAGTTTCAACAGATTTTCTCGCGCCATGGTTTCTGCCAGCGAGCGAAAATACGTAGCCATTTGACCGGTCATAAAAGTCGCCTTATCTGATCGACTCAATCCGAACAGTGCAAGGAAAGTCTCCATTTCATCCATCACCTCTTTGAAACCTCCCACAACCCGATAATTGACCTCGGCAGCCTCATTCAACCTCCTGAGTTTTCGTCTTACTTCATGTCGCTGTTTACCGGTTAACATTCCCAAGAATTCATCCCAGGTTCCTGGCAGGTCCAGTTCATAAGTAACATCCTCTGGATCACAAAAAATCTCGCATTTGAGGTTTTCAGCTACCCTGGAAAATTCGCCGAGGATCTTGGAATCCGCCCTCACAGTGTTCAGGTCCAATCTACTAATACCTTCTCCCCTCAAGTGGTTTATGAGAGCCTCGAAAAAATCCTTTCCCCTCTTCGGGGCAACAATGAAATCTTGGTAATCGCATACATCAGGATCACCGATGAAGCGTGCTTCTTCTCCTTTCACCATAAGGGGTGCAACACCAATGAGTCTGTTGTTGTCTCTAACAGCAGAGAGGTAGGTCGCCGAGCCGTTGTTGAATACACTCCACCATACCTTCATCCAGCTGGGCAAGACAAAGAGACAATCCCATCGCAAAGGCTGTTCAGGATCCAGCCAGAGGGAGTGCAAAGTTTCAAAGGTTTCTTGAGTAACGGTGTATTTGCCGTTCTTTGTAGCCAGTTTTCTGCCTCCATACTTAGACGTGTGTTTAGGAGTACTGAAGCATTGCAAAATAACAAATCCCAAGCACCAAATTACAAATAAATCTCAAATTCCAATATTGAAGCTCCCTGCAACAAGCTGCAGGGAATCTTCGAAATGTAAGGTATTTATACCATTTTATTGTAGTTCGCTCGCTAACCCCGCAGCAAGCTACGGGGAATGCGCTCGCTGGAGCATTTTCAATGACCAAAACAGGTTTGGAATTTTGAATTTTGGTCATTGTTATTTGTTTGGGATCTGTTATTTGTTATTTGGAATTTTTGGTCCCTCCATCACTCCGGAGAGCATTCACTTCCTCTGTAGGTGAATTCTCTACAACTTGATTGTTTCACCAGTTTTTGCTGCTTTTGCCAGTCCATCCAGTACCCGCATATTGCGAATACTTTCCTCCGGGGGCATAGTCAGTTCCGTCTTTGCCAAAACCGCATCGGAGAAATGTTCCACCATGAGTAGATATTCATCGGCACCGGGCGTCACATGTTTCTTCCCCACCTCCTGGTCTTTACCGCGCATCGAGAAAACTGCATCTTTTTCCCATGGGATAAAAGCGTCGTGAGGCAATTCGATGGCCCCTTCGCTCCCCACCACGGAGTATGTCTGCTGCATTGACGAAATGAAACTGGCTTCCAAAGTAGCAAGTCCATTTTCAGGAAATCGTAGCGACGCTACCAAGTGCATATCAACGCCGCTGGAATGATACACAGCCTGTGCTTGCAGTTCAGTCGGCTCTGCTCCCATGTACCAACGAGCCACGCTGACACTGTAGCACCCCACATCCAGCAGAGCACCGCCTCCCATTTCTGGTTTTAAGCGGGCATTGTTACCGCTTGCCAGCAATTCCTCGTCCATCTTGTAACAAAAGGCAGATCGCACCAAAGAAACTCTCCCTATTTCTCCCTTGGTAACCGTCTGCTTAATGCTCTGGCTCCTTGGGTGAAAGCGATACATCATCCCTTCCATCAACAGTAAACCAGCAGCCGCAGCCGCATCTACCATTTCTTGAGCCTCAGCCTCATCGCAGGCGAGAGGTTTTTCGCACAAAACATGTTTTCCTGCTTGTAGGGCTTTCAAGGTCCACGGGTGGTGCAGGTGATTGGGTAGTGGGATATAGACTGCGTCAATATCCTGATCGGCCAACAGATCATCATAGGTGGAGTAGACATGATGAATGTTGTTATCGGTTACCGTTTGCCTGGCATTCTTCGGTGACCGGGTGGCAAATCCATGAACCATACCGTTTCGGGATTTTTGTATGGCCGGGATAACACACACTCGGGCAATCTCGGCATTTCCTAACACACCCCACTTTACTTGCTTAGTCATTCAGTACCTCTACCGTACCACCCTTGGCGGCTGACCTCGCCGCCGCTTCCAGAATCCCCACCACCCGCACCGAGTCCTCGAGTGGGGCTACTATCGGCTCTCCTGTCAGCAAATGATCTGCCAGGTTACGGTGAAAAAGATAGTGCTCCCGTTCGGGTAAAGCAAGTTTCTGGGCCACAATCTGTCCAGAATGGTGCCGGTGGTGAAGAGTCAGGTCCGGCACCATTTCAGTAGCAGGGATATCGTGCTCATGGAAATAAACTATAGGGTCAATTTCATAAGAGGTCACATCTCGCCAGTGGCCGACAATAGCACCCTTAGTCCCGAGCACATACCATTTTGGCTTGCGCACGGCGGCAATATCGGAATGGATGAATTCCGCCTCCAGACCCCCGGCAAATCTTATTTGTATTCTCTCCTGGTCCGCGTTCGTGACGTCATGCCAAACACGGTTCTGGCGAGTGGAGATTACTGCCGTTACTCGCTCTGGGATTAGGCTTACCACCCAATCTAGGTAATGAGCGCCCCAATCATACGTGGTGCCCCCTGAGATTGCATCATGCGAATGCCAGTAACCACAGGGATGGTTAAAGCCACCGACAAAAGTTTCCAGGTAAAAGAGATCGCCAATCAGGCCGTCGGTTAAAGCCTGTTTAATCGCCAAATAATCCACGTCCCACCGCCGGTTTTGGTGACAACTGAGAAGTACGTGTTGTTTCCCAGCCATCTCCACCATGGCGGCGGTTTCCTTACTATTCAATGCCAGGGGCTTCTCACAGACTACGTGTTTGCCTGCCGCCATCATTTTCAAAGACAAATCGGCATGGGTATTGGGCGGCGTGGCCACTATGACCACATCGACTTCAGGATCCTTTGCCAAACCTTCAGCCGAATCATAAGTCTTCACCTCGGGAAAATCCTGTTGTGCCTGCCTGAGCCGTTCCTTATCGAGATCGCAGGCTGCACGTAGGATCAAACCAGGTGTGGCCTCGATGCCCAAGCCGTGAGGCTGACCCACAGACTGAGCGTAGCCCAATAGCCCAACCCCATAGGTTCGATGGGGTTCGAAATGCCCGGCTAGCAACCGTAACAATCGGTAAAGAATCTGTTGGAAAGCTGGATCGTTATAAGCATGCAAGGTTGTACATGCAACTTGCCCTTCACTGGCAGTGCGACGCACCAGTACGGGGCTATGCTGGTAATGCCAGTCAGCATAAAGAACCGTTTCTGTGTCTTCGGTCGTCTTGTCCAGGGGTTGGTGACATCCCTTGAGATAAATGGCCTCTGGCAGGCGAGTTGCCAAGGGATGATCTTTATTTTTAAAGAGAACACGTAACTCGGCCTCAGGTCCCAGAGGATTTGTCTGGGCCCCGAATAACTGTGGCAAGGGTTTATCCGAAAGCTTGACCAATCCCAGCCATCCACCACCTCTATGTACGAACTTTGTCAGTTGCTCGTTGTCACCTGCAAAGGCAGCCGTGTTTTCAGTGACAACCACATCATAGGGACTAAGGTCCTTCACCATCTGGGACTCGATAGTCAACTTGAGGTGGCCAATATTCTGCAAATAGGACAACAAAGGCTGCAGAGATGAATCGTCGTCACCAACCACGAACAGAACTGATGTTGTAGGGTGGATTATCATCTGGGATCACCCCTATCTCGAAGACTATCTCTCACAGAATTCTGAGACGACGCCTGTCGTCATCAGGTCATTATGCTCCGCGTCATTTGCCTCCGCCGTCATTAAGTCATTAGGTCTTTAAGTAGTTACAATGAATGACTATGAGTGAGAGCGAAGCGTAATGACTTAGTGACCATAAAGCATTTGCGCTTTATGACTTTAGTCTCCAGCGTGAACCATCTTCGGCATCTTCCACGATTATCTGGGCCCGCTCGAGGCTGTTCCGAATGGCATCGGCCTCTTGCCATTGCTGGTTCTCTCTGAATTTCTCCCTCAGAGTGAGCAGATCTTCAACAAGAGGGCCAAGACAATCTGTCCTGTCTTTCGGAGAAGCCTCCAATCTCATCCCCAGAAGCACAATAAGATCCCGGAGCACTTCCCTGGCTTGGGAGATAAACTCCTCATGCTCTAGCTCCTGTGTGGCCTGCCAGATGGTTCGATCCAGCTCAAGAAGAGCGTTGGTGATTTCTTTTGTATCGTCTTGTTCGAGACCAGCGCGAAAGGCCGTTTCGATGGCATGAATTCTGTCCCAAAAGGACTCCCCTTTTATCTCAGGGGTCTCCTCCGAGACCGTCTGCTCCCGAACCACCGGTTGCCAATCTTTGCCAAGATCTTCACCTCGGAGGATATCAAGAGAAAATCGATCTCCTTTTGTAAAGGCGATCTCGCCTCCCCGACTTCGCAGGGTCACAGTGCCGAGCCCCTTGATTACAGCTTCGTTTTTATCGAGATCAATAAGGCAGGCCGTGTGTTCGTCTAAACCAAAAATGGAGACATCTTCCGGTAGGAGCGACTCAAGCTTTGCAAAGCGCGACTCACCCATGAAACAGAACCGCGTGTCATGAGTCCCACCTTCCGCATTGTTCCAATGGGGTATCACCACAAGATTAAAACCAAAGTGCTCGAGAATATTCATCCCCTCCACCCAATGCAGTTCTTCTCCCACTTTATAAATCTCATATACGGGAAGGGTGAAGCGTCCCACCGTCAGAGCCGCTGCACTGGCAGCCACCAAGCAACCTCCATCTTCCACCCGCTTGGTAAGAATCTCTGGAATGGGTGTTTCTTGCCATTGGCGCACCGCGTAGCTGGGACTCCCAGGTCCTACCAGAAAAAAATTCGCTTCCCGCATTGCGTGAAAGGCCTGCTCCGCCTCCAATGGCGTAGACCTCTCTTTAGACTTGAAGGAAACGATGGACATGTCTTGTTGTACATGCTGGCGAAAGTACTCTGTGGCTCTTTCGGAGAGATGGTCCACATTGAGCTGAAAGCCAGCTGGCGTGTCAAGAAATACAGCTTGAGGGGGATCAGGCAACTCCGCCAGTAGCTCTTTGTGAACTTCCACCATGGTTGCGGTCAACTCACCCGAGCCCATGAGTGCGATGATGCCCTTCTTCGTTGACATATAAGTACCTTCTGTTACTCCATCAGAAACAATGTCGTCCTGGCTTTACCAAATTTTGTTGGTTCTCAAGCCTGGGTATTGGAGTACTGCAAAATATCAAATTCCAAGCACCAAATTACAATGAAATCCCAAATTCCAATATTGAAGCTCCCTGCAACAAGCTGCAGGGAATCTTCGAAATGTAAGGTATTTATACCATATTTATTGTAGTTCGCTCGCTAACCCCGCAGCAAGACTTGTCGACGAGCTCAAGTCGAGTCGCTACGGGGAATGCGCTCGCTGGAGCATTTTCAATGACAAAAACAGATTTGTTATTTGGAATTTCCATTCACTCCAACACTCAAGTACTCCAATGCTACATACTAAGCAAGGCAGTTCAATTCTCGCCCCGCCAAAAAAACTCCGGATTGAGAATGAATGAGTAGCTTGCTTTGTAAGCTAAGACACATGATATGGACTTGTCAACATTATCAAGAATTGTTGGGTGTCCATTGCCCACCGCGCTGGGGAAGGAGTATGGGGCAGAGGCGGCCCCTCATTTATCAATATTTTTGTGTCATTAAGGTAGTGGGGTTGAGGCTAACAGTTGGTACTCGGGAGATGAATATTCCAAAGGATTGGAACTTAAAGCAAAGCGGTTTTGTTTGAATCGGCAGTTTCAGTGCCTTCTTGTCGTCTAACATAGTTCCCGTGAACCCAGCCATCCGTGATCTCATTAGTAGATATTCGTAGCCACACTCCTCTTGTTTCTTTCACTGTAATGACGTCTCCTTTATACAAGACACCAACAATTTGATGATTTATGCCAGGTTTTTTTCGCAGCCGTAGCCGCTGAGACGTCACAACAGCTTTGTTTGATTCTTCCAACTTTGTTGGGGAAGATTCAACAGGAGCAGGCGAGAGTTTGCTTCTCGCTTCCTTAAGAGACACATCATTTTCTAATTGGTAACTTCTAAGTTTCTTATTTTTTTCAACTAACTCATCCAGTATCAATTTAGTTGCATACTTATTTATAAACGTTTCTTTCTGCAGAATAGATAGTGCACTCGTTATAACCGGAGAACAGAGTACTACTGACCCCAAGACCGCAAAGAAAACGCCAGGAGCCAAGTTAGCAGTTCTAAATCTCCATCCTTTCAGGTCTGAGAATATATCAAACGGTTGGTTTGCGCCTATCGTAAGAAGACGATAGCCGAGATAGATGCACAGCATTCCTCCCAGCGAAATAAACAAGACCTCAAACAACTCGAGCGAACTTATAATTTCCATAGGACCACACCTCAGAAGTATGTGAAAATATCTTGCGATGCCCCGAAAATATTCGAGAATTCCGGTCAGTCCCAACCACTATTAGGAAACTAACCATCTGATAGATTGAAGTCAACTTTACCCGTAAAGAAATAGGGAACACTCGTGAAATTTGTGATTCATGGTTAAATGTTTGCTGAAGATGTGACCTCATTCCACGCCCCTATCGGCTCATCGCTCCCAAGCCATTGTAATAATCTAGAAAGAATTACGACTAAGCCACAAACTGCTCTTTAAATTATCGGGCTGAAATGGTGTCGGCTAGAAGGAGGGGTGGTTGACAAGTATTCACCCGGTATTATGTTTGAGATGAGCATGGTGGCTCCTAGGTCGAGCTTTGATCGCGGTTCGGGAAAGTCACCCATGTCACGGTTCTTGTTATTAATTTAGCCCGGATGTTTCATGAATTACTTACTGCGACCGCGGATATGGCTGTCCTTCCGGGCGTCCTCGGGTGTCGTACCCTGCGACGTACCGTTCAGGTACGCCTCAGGTCCAACACCCTGCGGGTACCCGGTGGCACACCCACCTTCGTGGTCTCGCGACAGCAATTCATGAAACATCCGGGCTAGCGGTAGAACGAATAAATCGCGCAGGAGAAAAGCGCAATGCCATCTATGCTTAAAGGGCTCTTTAGCCTACCCACCGCTCGCCTGTCCCGACGGATAGTGTTTTGGGTCTTTGTGAGTGTTGTGGTAATCGAAGCCATTATTCTCATTCCTTCATACAATAGACGCGAACAAGAACTCCTATCCCAGTTGAGAGAAGTTTCCTCAGCAAAGATATCTGTAATTATGCAGATGACCGGAGCAGAAGCGTCTGCTCTAGAACTTCTGGATCAAATGAGACAACTCCAGCTTGATCCAATCATTCTGGGCGGGGCGGTGTATGACTCTGACGGAAAACAGGTTGGGATGTTTGGTGAGCAACCTGAGCTTTCCTTTTCTGAGGGCAATAGTGGTGGTGCGATTTATCTTCAAAGCCAAAATATTTTCCGCTACGATGCAGCTTGGTCAGCGGCTGAGCTGCAGAGAGATTACACTCTGATCCTTCGTCATGATGGATCCCCCGTGATGCTTGAGTTACATGCCTTTGTTCTACGAATTTCTGGTTTAGTCTTGATAATTTCGCTTTTCGTCACGGCGGGGGCGTGGATAGCGTTGCGCCCGATTGTGGTTGCTCCCATTATGCGGCTAAGAAATGACTTAACTAGTGCAGGTGAAGCAATCAGCAAAGATCGAGAAACTCCTGAATTCTACTCAGCTTCAGTTCAACGCCAGGATGAGTTGGGAGAAGTCATCGCAGCCTTCAACCATATGTACCAACAAATTTCAGATGCTATTGGCGAACGCAAAAAGGCAGAAGGAGCGCTGCAAACAAGTTTGAGTCAAGTTAAATCCTATTCGCAAGCACTTAAGGACGAATTAGAGAAAGGTCGGGAGATGCAGACAAACTTTCTGCCCGGCCAACTACTGCACAAGCCCGGCTGGGAAATCGTTGCTTACTTCAAACCGGCGCACCAAGTGGCAGGTGACTTCTACGACGTCTTCGAGCTCCCCGGTGGCCTCGTTGGTTTGGTCATCGCTGATGTTTGCGATAAAGGAGTGGGTGCGGCACTTTTTATGGCTTTATTCCGTAGCTTGATTAGGATATTTTCTGGTCAAACCTCCCTGAATGGATTGGTTTGCTCACACAGCCAAGCTTCTGCCAACGCACTCAGTCTGGCTTCGGATGTACAGGTGGCAGAATCCTCCCACCTCGACGCTCTCAAAGCTGTTGGGCTCACCAATAATTACATCGCCCTAAATCACGGCGAACTGGCTATGTTTGCTACCCTCTTTTTCGGCGTGCTGGATCCATCCACTGGCTTGTTGACCTATATAAGTGGCGGACACGAGCCCCTATTGATCGTCGACTCCTCTGGCGGCGTAAGGGAGCGTCTCAATCCTACTGGGCCCGCTGTGGGCATAACACCCGACACCGAGTTCAAGATTGAGCAGACCCGGTTAGAACCGGGTGACATCCTGCTGGGTTACACCGACGGTGTGCTGGAGGCCCTCGCTGCGGGCGGCGAGTTTTTTACTCGGAAACGATTGTTGTCAATGCTGGAGCAGAGTACTTCGTCTGCCACCCTATTACTAGACCAAATCGTGGCGAGTGTACTGTCTCACATAGGTGAAGCCGACCAGCATGATGACATTACCGTGCTAGCCGTGCGCAGGGACCCCAAAACCGACGGCGATAGTAAAAGGGTAAAAACGCAGGCATGAGGAACATCTTCTATTTTGTGCCTGGAGTCACGGCAGGGACGGAACAGCAATAGAAGCCAATCGTATGGCGGAATTAAAGCGAGAGAAGCGGCCGTGCTGAGCTTTTAGCCTGTCCTTCCAACCAGTAGTGTCAAAAGGGCTCGCTGGACGATCAGAACTTCCAAATCGTCCCGGCCAATCTTTGAGACCGCGATCCGAAAGGCTTCATCCATGTCGGCAGCCGGAATCATGTGGAGCTGGCGAACCACCTCAGGTGTCACGGTTCCAACAATGATGACATGGTTCTTTTCCAAAACTTTGGCCATAACAAAGGCCCGTTGGGCCCCGGGTGGGTAGCCGGTGCGCCGCAGTTCAGCCAGCAGAGAAGGCATATCGCTACCGCTTCGCATGGTTTCCAAAAAACGTCGCTCACCCTCCCCCTGGCCCGCCCCTTCCGGAGTAGGAGCGGGGACGATAAAAACGGACCCATCTCTTACTACTGAGGTGGGGGCAAAAAAGAGTTGACTGGCAGCCCGGCTCGCCTGATAGAGGTTCATATCTTTGGGGAAGCCAACCCCAGCTACCACCACATCATATTCTTGTTGGACGGGGACTTCATACAGCCCTTTGGCAGCCTTGACTATCTCCTCGAACGTATCTTCTGGCCTACCGGCAAAGATGGCCACTGGTCGTTTATGGTCGTCCTGGACCACGTTAAGGATAAAGTCCAGGCCCGCGCGCCGGGCCGCTTCGGTAACCGCCTGGTGAAAGATGTTTCCCTCGATCTTGCCCAGCCGCGTCCCTGGGTGATCAACCATCTGGGGACCGTGGGTGTGAGCGATCATTGGTTCCCCGGCCGCACCTATGGCGACAGTCTTGGGACCTCCTGAATAACCGGCGTACTGGTGGGGCTCAACAATCCCGGTGGCAATCAGCAGATCCGCTTGGTAGGCAACGCTATTTACTGAAAGGTGAATTCCACTTTCGGTGACGCCCAGGTCCTCAAGTCCGGCCAGGTTGAACGGTTCATGGTCCAGCACCCGGTAGCGGTCAACAATCGACTGCCCGAGCTTGATGACCTTTTCCTGCGGCGTGCTTGGCCGGTGCAGGCCAGTACCGCAGAGCAGGGTAATGTCCTCATCGCGCACACCAGCAGCGTTCAACTCGGCCAGGATAGCGGGAACCAGAAGATGCTCCGGAGTGTTCCGGGTAATATCAGTGAAGACAATACAGACGGTATCGCCCTGTTTAGCCAGTTCACGCAAAGGTGGGGAGTTGATGGGATCAGCCAGGGCTTTGTCAATGGCTTTCTCTACGTCGGCCAGCGGCTCCACCGGGCGGGAGGCTGAGTAGGTGCCACGCATATTTGCCGGCAGCTCAAAGTCTAGATATGTCTTGCTGAACGGAATGCGGTACATCCTTGTTTCACCTCCCCAATCCTTATAACCCACAGAATTTAGATACACAAATGCATAAGAAGAACAGAGTAAGGGACCTACCCCGACACCAGGGTGGCTCTTATCCTAAAGACGATCTGAACGTGGCGCCCCGCAGAGAACGAAAGGAAGCTAAAGTTCTGGCCATGCCAGCTTCAAAATCTCCCCTAACCCCCCTTTTTCAAAGGGGGGAAATATCAGGAATTGATTCAAAATCTCCCCCTTTCGTAAAGGGGGATAAAGGGGGATTTATCTTTGCCTGTTGCCCTATACGCAGAGCGCCACAAGATTTTCTTGGTCAATGGACTAACCTGCTTTATTATTATCGAAGTAATACCATGAAGGACAGGAAAGACTTAGTATGCCGAAATTTCCACTAGCCATGGCTTTTCTAGCTGCGCTCTTGTTTGGGGCGGCAACACCAGCAAGTAAGAAATTATTGCAGACACTGCCCACTTTTCAGCTGGCCGGGCTGCTCTACTTGGGCGCAGCCCTCGGGGTTATCCCGCTGATAGTCAAGGAGAGGAAGTTTTCTTGGCCGTGGAAATTGGATCGCAAGACGGCTCTTCGCCTCCTGGGGGCCATTAGTTTGGGTGGCGTCGTCGGACCGGTTCTTTTACTCTTCGGCCTCAAACTCGCGTCATCTGCTTCGGTGTCCCTTTGGCTCAATCTGGAACTCATTGCCACCGTTCTTTTCGGATATCTTGTTTTTCGCGATAAGCTGAGCACCCACGCCTGGGTGGCCACCGTGGGAACACTGGCAGCAGCAACGCTCTTGTCCATATCCGAGGGCTACGCCGGCGTGCAAGCAGGTCTCCTGGTAGCCTTGGCCTGTTTTTGCTGGGGCTTGGATAATCACTTTACCGCTCTGATCACTGGTATCACCCCTGCACAGACCACTTTTTGGAAGGGGTTGGTTGCAGGTATTATCAACCTGGTTATCGGCTTACAATTGGATGTGTACACTGCCACAGTCTCTTTGACTGCCGCGGCTCTTTTCGTTGGTGTTTTCTCCTATGGCATAAGCCTTTTACTCTACATCACCTCAGCCCAAAAACTTGGTGCCACTCGAAGTCAGATCATCTTCTCCAGTGCGCCCTTCTTTGGGGTCATCTTGGCCGCAACTTTTCTCAGAGAACCCATTTCAATGGCTCAAATTATCGCCACTGTGGTTATTATAATCTCCTTGGTGTTTCTCTTCTTTGAACAACACTTGCATACGCATCGACATGAAGCTACCGTGCATGAGCACTGGCATAGGCATGACGATGGCCATCACGATCACTTGTTCCCGGGAGCGCCGCGCGCCACCTACCACAGCCACAGGCACGAACACAAAGCAATGACCCATACTCATCCACACTGGCCTGACCCTGAGCATAGACACGAACACAATGAAGATTGAAGAAGGCATAGAGCATAGGGCATAGAGTGAGAATCTAGGAGTAAGGAGTCAGAATACAGTAGGGCAGGCGTCTCTGCCTGCCAAAGAGTGGTCCCCCGACAAGCATCCAGAATTCCTAAATCCCCAATTCCGTCTTCTACCTATTACAACAAATGACAGCGAAGCGTAGTGACCTAATGACGCCGCAGGCATATGACTCATGCTCTTCCCTATACTCTACCTGTCCCGGGGCTGCCTCCTGCCTGTTTTTTTTAAATCCGCAATCTCAAATCCCCTTGACTATATCAGTGAAGATGGTAATAATTTTGTAACCGTGGGTTGAAGCCCATTTTACTACCATAGAATACAAACATACTATTGCTGTTAGGCCACGAAGGCTTACCTGTACTCAGGAGAGTGGTAGAGGATAAGCTGGGTGGCCTTTATTGGTTGGGCCAAAAAGATATTCTAAATCTTCGCCTTGAAAAAGGCGACGCTTGTCATGTTTTCTTAGCAGTACAGATAAAGGATCGAACGATGCATATATCTGAAGGAGTACTATCTGCACCTGTGCTTGTTACTGGAGCGGCCCTCACCGTAGCCGGTGTAGCGGTGGGGCTAAAGAAGATGGATTATGAGAAAATTCCCCAGGTGGCGGTATTGACCTCGGCTTTTTTTGTGGCCTCCCTCATCCGGGTGCCGGTCGGACCTTCCGCTGTGCATCTGGTATTAAACGGCTTGTTGGGACTCATTCTCGGTTGGGCAGCGTTTCCGGCTATTCTCGTTGGGGTTGCTCTCCAGGGGTTGCTCTTCCAGTTTGGGGGTTTGACCACTCTGGGCGTCAACACCTTTATCATGGCCATGCCCGCTATCCTCTGCTACTACCTCTTTGGCCGGGGTATCGGACACAAACACTCAGGTGTGGCTATGGCCTTAGCTTTTGCCTGCGGCTTCTTTGCGATCTTGCTTAGTTCTCTATTGTTGGCGCTCTGTCTGATATTCACCGGCGAGTCGTTTCTCCAGGCAGCTAAGGTTCTTGTGCTGGCACATCTTCCTGTGATGGTTCTCGAGGGAGTAGTAGTCGCTTTTTGCCTGGCTTTTCTCATGAAGGTCAAACCCGAGCTCCTTGGAGCAACTCATGCTGCTGGATAGTAAGCCCCGTCGAAACTGGGGAGCTACCCTCACCGTATTTGCTCTCGGCATAGTCATGGCTTTGCCAATGGTGTCTCAAGTCTGGGCCCATAAGGTTAACGTTTTCGCCTGGGTTGAGGGGGACACGGTTTTTGTGGAAGGCTATTTCCCCGGCGGGAAAAAGTCACAAGACTCATTGGTGGAGGTATTCAATCCTGCTGGCACCAAACTCTTGGAAGGCAGAACAAACAAAAAGGGTGAGTTCTCTTTTAAGGTCCCGGAACGGACCGATTTAAAGATAGTCCTAACCTCCAGCATGGGACACAAGAACGATTTCATTGTTCCAGCAAGCGATTTTAAAGACGTGGAATCATCGCCATCCAGTCCGGCACAGTCGTTCGCAGAAAGTGCAAAGGACTCATCCGCACATCCCGCTGACCTGAGCCAGCTGGAAGAAATGATCGACAAAGCTCTGGACCGGAAGCTTGCCCCGGTGATCAAGCAAATCCGCGACACCCGAAAAGAGGGCCCTACTATCTCGCAAATCGTGGGCGGCATAGGATATATTTTCGGCCTTTTTGGATTGATCATGTATTTCAAGAGTAGGAAGAGGAGCAAGTAGGCATAGAGTGAGGAATCTTGTATTTACTCTATGCTCCATGCTCCATGCCCCATGCTTTGTTAGCCTTGCGCCTTGAGCCCTGTGCCTTACGCCATAGCCGCTGTTTAGAGCTCGAGCTCCGAAACAGATGTGGTCGTTTAGAAAACTAGAAATGGAATAATCGTGCATATCGATAATTTCGCCACTGGCGACTCTCTTCTCCACCGTCTTGACCCTCGAGTCAAGATCGTAGTCGCCATCCTGTTCTCAGTGGTGGTGGCAGTGGCGGACAGGTACGGTTGCCTGGCAACGGCTGTTTGCCTTGCCCTTACCCTTTTGTTTCTAGCCCGCCTTTCCTTGAGAGAGGTTTTTTTGCGGCTTCTGGTAGTAAACGCTTTTATTGTTTTTCTCTGGCTGTTTCTGCCCTTCACCTATGGCGGAGAAAAACTCTTCAGCATCGGTCCTCTGGATGCTACCCGGGAAGGGATTATCTACGCCCTGCTCATTACTGTCAAATCTAACACCATCGTTCTCGCCCTGATTGCACTCCTGGCCACCTCACCGGTCGTTACCTTAGGTCATGCTTTGAGCCACCTCTATGTTCCAGACAAACTGATTCATCTGCTATTCTTCACGGTCAGGTACCTCCAAGTGCTTCATTTGGAATATGATCGGTTGCGTGACGCCATGAGGATTCGAGCCTTCAAACCTGGCACGAATGTGCACACGTATAAAAGTTTCGCTTACCTGCTTGGCATGTTGCTCATCAAAAGCTTCGATCGAGCCGACCGCATCCGTAAGGCCATGCTCTGCCGCGGATTTCATGGAAAATACTATCTCCTTAGCCACTTTGAATTGCAGAGAGTGGACATGATCATGTTGGTGATCATGATGCTTCTTGTAAGTGGCATGGCATCATTGCAATGGATAATTCTGAAGTAATCATAAGGTTCAAAGGGATTTCCTTCGCTTACCATGACAACCAGTCGCATCGGCCGGTGCTGGATGATCTCAATTTACAGATCAGTCGTGGTGAACGGGTGGGTCTAATTGGCGCCAACGGCAGTGGAAAGACCACCCTCTTTCACCTGCTGATGGGTCTGCTCCGCCCCACTGCGGGAGCAATAGAAGTGTTCGGCGAGGAGCGCCAAAAGGAGAAAGACTTCAGAGAGGTGAGGGAGAAAATCGGGCTGCTGTTCCAGGATTCTGACGACCAGCTTTTCTGCCCCACCGTAGCGGAAGACGTGGCTTTCGGCCCGCTGAATCTTGGCAAGAGTCAAGAGGAGGCTTTGGCGATCACTCGGGAAGTCCTGGAACGTTTGGGACTGGAAGGATTTGAGGACCGCCTGACCTACAAGTTGTCGGGGGGAGAAAAAAGACTGATTTCCCTCGCAACTGTTTTAGCCATGAAACCCGAGGTACTCATTCTGGACGAGCCCAGCACAGGGCTTGACGAAGACACGGTGGAGCGGCTCATTGAAATACTGAGAAGTTCCGATTTAACCTACCTTATTGCCTCCCATAACAGCGACTTTCTCTCCAAGACCACCGACATTGTCTACCGCTTATCGCAAAGCAAGTTAGTGAGAGCAACCAAGCACCACTAGCTTGTTCAACTAAAGGACAAGAGTCTTACTGAGGAAAAACCGAAAAAGAAATAGAATGACTGGCCATTGATTGCAAAAGAAAAAATTTCTTAAAGGGCCCACCCATAAATATACCTCCATCACAGGGGAATCCTTATGACCGACCCAGACAAAATTGCCCAAGAAAAAAAATACACAGGACCAGCAATAGATATAGCGATTCGAATCGGCGTTATAGCCCTTTTGGTAGTATTGTGTTTCCAGATATTAAGGCCCTTTATCTCTCTAGTGATCTGGGGAGCCATCCTTGCTATTGCATTCTACCCCGCCTGCAGAAGACTCAGAGGGGTACTGGGCGGCCGTGACAAGTTGGCGGCTGCCATAATTACTGTAGTTATGCTCCTTGGTATCATCCTCCCCAGCGTCCGGATGGTAGGCTCGCTTGTCGATGGGGTGAAATATATCAACCACAGGATACAGAGCGGCGAAATGAAAATGCCGCCTCCGCCAGATGGTATCGATAAGTGGCCTTTCATCGGCGAGTCATTGAAGAGCGAATGGTATGAGGCTTCGGAACACCTTAAAGCAACGCTGACCCGGTTTAAACCTCAGCTCGAAGCAATGAGCTTGAGGCTGCTGAAGTCGGCGATGGGCACCGCTCTGGGATTGCTTCAATTTGCCCTTTCGATTGTCATCGCTGGAATTTTCATGGCCAATGCAAGGGGAAGTGGAAACATGGCAACAGACCTGTTCGTGCGTCTGGCTGGAGAGCGTGGCGCTGACTTTGCTGATATTTCGGCGAAAACTGTGCGCAATGTGGTCAAAGGGATTCTGGGTGTGGCCATTATTCAGTCACTGTTGGCAGGTACTGGGTTTGTGGTAGCAGGGGTGCCGGGAGCTGGTCTTTGGGCTTTTTTCTGTCTGATGTTGGCCATTATTCAAATCGGGATTTTTCCGGTTGTCATTCCGGTCATCATCTACATGTTTTATACCGCAAGCACTCTTACTGCTGGATTGTTGACGGTCTGGCTTATTCTGGTTTCTTTATTGGATAATTTTTTGAAGCCAATACTCCTGGGACGCGGTGCTCCGGTGCCCATGCTCGTCGTTTTTCTTGGTGCCATCGGAGGTTTTTTTTCAATGGGATTTATTGGTCTATTTGTTGGGGCCGTCATCTTATCCCTAGGATTCAAACTCTTCCGGGTATGGCTCGATGACCTTTCGCAGCCCAATGGGCAAGCGGCGAACCTGAATTGTATTTCCAGCGAAGAGGTCTAGCCCGGATTATTTATGAATCGGCTGCTCCGACCGTGAATCGGTGGTCGGACCACGTCAACAGATTAAAACGACAATGAAAAGTTTCTGCGGGACACAACCTCTCTAACAACATACATAGGAGGTTAAAACATGGACAGAAAAATTTTTATCGATAAGCTGACTGCGAAACTCAAGCAATGGGATGATGACATTGATAAGCTTGAAGCCAAGGCGCAGAAGGCAGAAGCAGATGTCAGAGCAGAGTACAACAAGCACATTCAAGATCTGCGTGACAAAAAAAATGCGGCTCAAGAAAGATTAGAAGAGGTGAAGCATGCTGGCGAAGAGGCTTGGGAGGACCTCAAATCCGGGTCCGTGCAAGCTTATGACTCTATAAAGAATGCCTTCCAGTCAGCTCTGTCCAAATTCAAGTGACCAATGGGTGCCTCACCGTGTTGTGCCCCTGACCCTAGTGGGGAGTGCGTCCCTCGCTGGGGTCGTTTTCTTTTTTATTTGGCAATCCATTCATTTATGATAAGGTGTTAAAAGAGTAGGGGATTTTTTTCACTGCATCACTCTACTCCCTAAGGCTTTGCCCCCATAGGCCATCACTGGTCAGTGGGGGCTTTCCTTTTGTCTTTACTACCGCTTCCTTGACAACTCTCAACATCTTGTGCCAGGTTCAATCCCAGCGAAAGTGTGAATTAAGGGATGTCATCCAAACTTCCGTGCTTAATCGAGGAGAGTTCGTATTCCTAACGGTCAAATCTACATCTTGGTCTTGGTGGTATTGACAAGTAGTATGCAGGGGCTTATTCTACTTATTCAATAGTTTTGTCCGTGCCTTGGATGCCAAGAAAACAACCACACGTTCGACAGGAGCATTTCATTGAAGAGAATTTTCCCTTAACAGGAGAATGGTCATGAGACGAGAGCTGTATCTGGTTATTTTGCTCCTTGTTTTTGCGCTTGTTGCCGGACCCGCTCTGGCGCAAGAATTTATTATCTATCCGGCCAAGGGCCAAAGTCAGGAGCAAATGGAAAAGGACAAGTTCGAGTGTTACTCGTGGGCTAAAGGGCAGACCGGATTCGATCCCATGGAGATGCCCACAGCGACGAGCGCGCCACCACCCAAAAAAGCTACGAGCAGTACGGCAGGTGGCGTAGTTAAAGGCGGCGTGGGCGGCGGACTGCTGGGAACTGGTGTGGGCGCCATCGCCGGGGGCAAGAAGGGTGCTAAAAAGGGGGCAGCCATAGGAGCTGTATCTGGCGGTGCCATCGGCGGCATGCGAAGTTCCTCACAGCAAAAACAAGACGAGCAGGCGCGGAAGCGTTGGGAGCAGGAGCAGGTGGCCGCATATGCTCAGAAGCGTAACGCTTACAATCGCGCTTACACTGCTTGCCTTGAAGGTAAAGGCTACACGGTGAAATGAATAGTTGGAGGGAGCTATGATCAGGCTGAGACTGATTGGTTTGGCTTTTTTGTGCGTTTTGGTTGTACCCTTTCCAGTGATTGCGGGTGATTTTGATGGTTCCAAGCCGCTGCTCTTTGCGGCGATCGATGTCATCGAGTGCGGGGCTAATGGCGAATGTAGCAGGGTAAGCCCGGAAAGCATTGCGCTCTCACAATTTTTCAAGATTGACTTCAAAAAGAAAAAGATCTTTCCCGTGGGAGAGAGTCAAGAGAAGAAGTCTACCACTATAGAAAACATGGAACTGATTGATGGCAAGCTGATCCTCCAAGGAGCTGAGGACGGTGTGGAGGGCGTTAGAGACGG
>Ga0210106_1000021_pt1 | contig 17982 bp, 16 predicted proteins | sample Tolay_CordC_D2_FD_185580 | JGI IMG/M metagenome (GOLD analysis project Ga0210106, IMG submission 185580) | Wetland microbial communities from the San Francisco Bay, California, USA, that impact long-term carbon sequestration - Tolay_CordC_D2... | ecosystem: Environmental > Aquatic > Marine >...
CCCCTTTATCCCCTCCCGCCAGGGGAGGGGAAATGAGTTGTCGGAAAGCCTCATAGGGGGGATTTGGTAGTGAGCAATGAAACCATTCGAATCAATCGAAGAAGAACTGCGACGACGTGATCCGGGGTGGTGGGATCGAATCGTTCACAATATTCCCGAACTCGATACCCTTGCAGGTACTCCCCAACCGGAACGGTTCCACGCTGAGGGCGATGTGGCCGAGCACACCAAACTGACCATCGAGGCCTGTCCCCCCGATTGTGATCCTGATTTGCTCTGGGCCGCACTTCTTCACGATGTGGGCAAACCTTTGGTCACCAAGGACGAAGATGATAAAATCACGGCCCACGGCCACCACGCGGTCGGGGCAGAGATAGCAGAAAGGATCCTCGAGCTACTACAGATGGAACCCGCACGCAGGGAGCGGATCGTGTGGGCGATTCGACATCACACCTTCCATCTTTCCTGGAACCTGACCGCCCCCGAGCAGGCTTCCCAAAAACACAGGCGGTTCGTTGCCGACCAACGTTTCCCCCTGCTACTTGAGCTTCTGCGCGTCGATTCAGCCGCGTCCTTGGGGCACCCACGCGGCATGCAGGCCTATGAGCTCTACAGTCGTCTGCGAAAAAGCGTGGTTGCCGAAGCTTAGCCTTGTATCAGCTCAAGCTCCACTCTCCTCTGCCTCATCTCCATTTTTGAGCAGGGAAAGAGCTTTTGTCAATTCCAACACTACTCCCATACCCTGCTTGACTTCACTGTTGCCCAAGGCAAACAGCATACCGAAGGGGCCCACCGCTTTGGCTTGAGAAAGATCCACTCTGGCCGGCACTTCCGCAGCTTTGTCCAAAAGGTTCAATGCCTCTGGAGCAGTCAGTTTCTTGACCACACCTACCAGAGGAACCAGACCATTTCCAATCTGCTCAATATCCTCCGGAGTGTAGGTTTCAGCAATTTTTTCCAGAACTCCCATCATGTTGGCAAGAACCAGGAAGACCCCCTGTTGCTCTAACTTATCAAGGTAGATTATCGCCTGGGGCACAACCGACTTGAGCAAGGGCTCGACGGTTCGGATAAAATCAATGAGGTTCTTCAGTTGGTCAACTGACCAGGTCAAGTTTCTGACATTCCTCATCAGGTTCTTCAGGAGAGATACCAGATCCTCAAACTGAACATCGGCCTCAATTTCCGCCAGTTCCTCGATGAGGACCTTAACCGTTTCATTGACCCTGGGCGACAGATCATCCCGGAGTTCCCGCAAAGACCTGGCCGAATCGGTCAATATGGCGATTTCCTGCCCCAGGTGATCGAGTTGATCTATAATCACTTGTTCGTTATTCATTACCGCCTCCTCCAGGCTATGCTGTCTGCCTCAACTTGCCCGCTATATTCATCTGAGCCTCCAGCGGCAGGTCAAGACCCTTCATCATCAGGTTCCAGTAAACCCACTTGAACATCATCTTGCCCCAGTAATTGCCGAATGTATCCTCGAGCAGACTGAACGGCCCCATCCCGGGGAAAGGGAATTTTCCGGGCAGAGGCTCCACCTCATAATTGAAGTCAAGGAGGATGGCCTTTTCAAACCCCGAAGCCAGAAAACAGGTGGCATGGCCGTCAAAACTCGGCAATGCTTCATGACCGTCTATCTCTCTAACCAGGTTTTCCACCACGGTGTACGACATATAATGTGCCACCGACCCTGCTTTGGAGGTGGGCACGTTGGTGGCATCCCCCAGCACATAGACCCGGTCCGCATTCTGAGCTTTCAGGGTATGTTGGTCCACCTGCATATAGCCCATGGGATCTCCCATACCGGAGTCGGTAATGGCCTTAGCGCCGAAGTTGGGCGGTATGGCCACCAGGAGATCGTATCCCACTTTGTCACCCTTGTGGGATTCGATGGTTTTTTCGTTGGCATTGACCTTGGCCAGATCGAAATAAGGCGTTACTTTAATATTCTTCTTATCCGCAAATGCCCTTAAAGCCTTTGCCGCCACTGGCTTGGTGAAAATGTTATCGATAGGCGTTACGAGTTCGATCTCCACTTTGTCCCTGACACCATTCACCTGGAAAAACCAGTCGGCCATAAAGACAAACTCCATGGGAGCGATGGGGCATTTGAAGGGAAATTCGGCGATATTGAGAACGACCTTGCCTGAATCGAAGTACTTAAGCTTCTTGCTCAAGGCCACTGCCCCATCCAGGGTGTAAAAATCAAATACGTCTTCACGCCAACCGTCCATCATGCCTTCAACTTCTTCGGGGACTATCCTGCAACCGGTTGAGATCACCAACCAGTCGTAGTCATAGCTGTCACCCTTTTCAGTTTCCAGCCTGCGCTGTTCAGTGTCGACCTTGATTACGTTGTCGACAACGAAGTCAACTCCTTTGGGGACGAAGTCTCTTTTTGGCTTCAGGACATCATCCTTGGAGTAGATGCCAAAGGGTATCAAAAGATACCCGGACTGGAAGTGGTGCTGTTCGTCCTTGTCAATAAGAGTGATTTGCCACTCGCCGTCGTCCAACTCTTTGCGCAAATTGGCAGCAACCATAGTGCCGCCGGCCCCAGAGCCCAAAATCACAATCTTTCTCATGATGTTTCCCTCCCGCTTTCAAGGTATGTGGTATTAGGGTGTATTAATGTGTGCCATACAATACATGGCGGTACTTCACTTTTTGAGTTGGCCAAAACGAGAACACCTGCCAGAAAGGAAATGAAGCTAAAAATGACGCAATGGTCTGCTGCCGGAGCCTCAATACGCCCCGCCGAACTCCCAAGACAAGCATCGGGCCGGCCGTTCAGCAAGACAAGTGGTGCCAGTAGGCTTTTTTTTCGCAGGCTGTGAGCAGGTGAGGTGAAATCGAGCACCAGGTCGGGATGAGAGGACAAATCCATTAGTGTAGGTGGAACTCCTGCCTGCAGAGGGAAAAGCAGTGGGGCTTTCACACCACTCCCAGGTAGATTAATTCATATCAGCCGGACAGAAAATCGCTTTAGCGTAAGTCAAAGAAATTGGGTTTTTCGTACGGGCACGAACAACAACTCTACTTCTCACCTGGCTATGGGTCTCGAAGTGGACGGAGCAGGAGAACGAGGTGAGGTAGCATAAATTCGACTTAATTCCTAGGATATTAACATGGTTTTCAGGGCAGGGGTAGGCATTTTCTCATCTTTTTTCGTTTCCTGTTCTGAAAGCTACCAGCTCACACGTGGCGACACGAGTCAGAGAGAACTCTGTTGACAATGAGGGTTTCACCCTTATATTTGAGAAATCAATCTGGCGATTCTTAACAGGTGAAACTAGTAGCAGTAACCGGAGGAGGTATGAAAATGTCAGATCCTGAATTTGTATGCGCTGCCTGCGATAAAGGCCATGAATCCCATGCAGGTGATGTTATGACTGAATGCCGGGTTTGTAATAGACTCCACTGCACTGAATGTGTTGACGAATACGGCCGCTGTATAGAATGTTCTAAAGATTAGTAAATGTCATACATCACAGAAGCACGGTTGGGCGTGATTTTCGATGTTGACGGGGTGCTGTTGGATTCCTATCAGATGCACTTTGAGTGCTGGATGTCCCTGGCGGAAGAGGATGGCATCGTAATTACTGAGTCCGAATTCCGTTCACTGTTCGGACGCAGAGGCCGGGAGATTGCTCGCGAGGTTTGGGGCCCAGAATTTCCTGAGCAGCAGATCGTCTCGATTCACCGCCGAAAACAAGCTCTGTACCGCGAATCTTTGCAACGGAACTTACCTGCCATGGACGGCGCAGTCCAACTCATCGACGCTTTGGTGGAGGCGGGGTTGGTGCTCGCCGTGGGCTCCTCTGCTCCGCCCGCAAACGTAGAGATGACTTTGGAGAGACTGGACCGGAGGCAGGCCTTCAGCGCCATTGTCACGGGAAGTGACGTGACCCGGGGCAAACCAGATCCTCGGGTTTTTCTCCTTGCAGCCCAGCGACTGGGCCTAGAGCCATCTCATTGTGCTGTAATCGAAGATGCGCCGGTGGGAATAGCAGCGGCCGTTACAGGTGGCATGACTGCCATCGCTTTGTTGGGTACCGCCCCAGCTGACAGGTTTACTCAGGCGCATCTGGTGGTCAATTCACTCCACCAGTTGAGCCCGAAGCGGATCGCCGACCTTATTCAAGCACAGCACTGAAGTGTAATCCGGGCTAGCCATTACGGTTCGTTTTCTTGACAGCCGTCCTCACCTCCTGATAGCTTATCCCAATATCAAAATTCGCTTAACCCTGATATTTTATGAATTGCTGTCGCGAGACAACGAAGGTGGGCGTGCCACCTGGCAACCGCAGGGTGATGGTTCCGAGGCGTACCTGAATGGTACGTCGCAGGAGCCGACACCCGAGGACGCCAGGAAGGACGGCCATATCCGTGGTCGCAGCAAGTCATTCATGAAATATCAGGGTTAACTTAGTGAAGAAGACAAAGGGGAAAGAAATGTCCTGCTACTTTAGGCATATGAAAGATGTTTTGAAAGAGGCCGGGGTTGAAATTACTCCGGAGAACAAGAAAGAGATAGACAGGATAATCCATGAGCTGGTGGAGGTAGAGTACAAAACCTGTTCACCCACATGGAAGGGAGTCAAAGAGCGGATCAGGGGAGACGAAGCGTCCAGAAGCCGCTTTGTTACCAGGTTGAAAGAAAAGCTCAGTGAGGTGGAGTCATGAATGAGGCAATCACGTATGATGATGTTCTTTTAGTTCCTTCTTACAATCATTGGGAGTCCAGAAAAGTCGTTGATATTTCGGTGCAAGACAGAACAGGAAAGCTGTCTTTGGACCTCCCCCTTATGACCGCCAACATGGATACGATCACTGAAGCAGAAATGGTCAATTTCATAGGGGCAAAGGGTGGCATCGGTGTATTGCATCGTTTCATGTCAATAGACAAGAACGTGGAGATCTATAAGAAGTGTGAATCTGGTGTATTTGTGTCTATTGGTTGTGCCGCTGAGGACTTGGAAAGGGCAGAGGCCTTGAAAGGTGCTGGCGCCAATCTGTTCTGTGTCGATGTGGCACATGCGCATGCAAAATATGTCGGTAAGACTCTCAAGAACATCAGGGATATGTTGGGCAAAGAAGCATGCCTCATGGCCGGCAATGTGGCAACGTATGCCGGCGCTGACTACCTGGCTTCATGTGGAGCAGACATAATTAAGGTGGGAATCGGCGGTGGTGCAGTTTGCACAACGTGTATTAAGACTGGTTTCGGGGTGCCTAATCTTACCGCAATACAAGAGTGTTCAAGAGTGAGCCGATCCATTGTCGCCGACGGAGGCATTCGGACATCTGGTGATATTGTAAAAGCACTGGCATTCGGGGCGGATTTTGTCATGGTGGGGAGCATGCTCGCCGGCACCACCCCTACTCCAGGGGAAGTTTTGACAAAAGTGGGAAAAGGCGGAGAAGAAACCAAGGTGAAGATATTTCGCGGCATGGCCAGCAGTGAAGTACAGGACGATTACCATGGCGGCATGGCTGAATGGAGGACAGCCGAAGGCGTCTCAACCGAAGTTCCTTTCAGCAATAACGAAGATTACATCATCGCAGATATCGTCGGAGGTTTGAGATCCGGAATGACGTATGCTGGGGCCTCTACCATCAGGGAATTGCAGCGAAAACTGGTTTATGTCAAAATCACACCAGCAGGAAAAATTGAGAGCTTGCCGCACCGCACCCTCTAGTGGAGGTTTCAGGTTTCAGTTTTTTTTATTATTCTTCCCTGACACCTGACACCCGACACCTGAAACCTTAAGATTTGGTGCTTGGAATTTGATATTTTGCATTGCTTCACCACTACCACCGCTATGCTTCCTCAACAAACCTCCCTCCACTGTACAAACAACGAATTCCTCTCTTGGATTGTGGTATAACGAATCGCAATCAGTGGGAAAGGGCTTCTAAGAAATGTTCGCCGAACTCGAAGGCCAGATAGAGAAAATCACCTACACCAGTGTGGAGACCGGCTTTACCATCGCCAAGGTAAAGGTGGATGGCCATAGAGGGCTGGTGACCGCGGTGGGAAATATAGCGGCCCCTAAGGTGGGGGAGATCATCAAAATGAAGGGCGAGTGGGTGAAACACCCCAGATACGGCGAGCAGTTCAAAATAGCCCACTACGATACTAAAATCCCAGCTTCCGTATATGGCATTGGAAAATACCTGGGTTCCGGGCTTATCAAAGGCATCGGCCCGGTGATGGCCGAGCGGATTGTGGAAAAATTCGGCAAGGAGACTCTTGAGGTAATTGAGCAGCAGGTGGATAGGCTTGCGGAGGTTGAGGGCATAGGCAGAAAACGAATCAAGATGATTAGAAGGGCCTGGGCCGAGCAAAAGGAAATCCGGGAGGTAATGATCTTTCTGCAATCTCATGGCGTGAGCTCAGGTTATGCCACCAAGATCTTCAAGCGCTACGGCAGGAAGTCCATTGAGGTGGTCAAGCAGAACCCTTACACTCTGGCCACAGACGTATTCGGCATTGGTTTCGTCACGGCAGATGGCATCGCCGAAAAACTAGGATTCGCCAAAGACTCTGAATTGCGAGCTGAAGCAGGAATCCTCTACGTCCTCAATCAACTGGCCGAGGAAGGCCATGTCTACTACCCCTATGAACCACTGGTGGAAAAGTGCCAGGGAATCCTCCAGGTGGAGCGGGAAGTGGTGGTCAAGTCGTTCGCCAAAATTGCCCTGGACAAAAAGGTTGTCATAGAGGATTTGAACCAGGACATTGAGGAGTTTCGCGAAAACTACAAAGCTGTCTACCTGGCGAAGTTTCACTTCTCCGAAGCCAGCATTGCCTCCCGGCTAAAAGGTTTGATCAGCGCTGCCAAATCGATCAGAAAGATCGCTACCGCTAAAGCCATCGACTGGGTCCAGGAGCAACTTGATATCACCCTGGCAGAGAGACAGGTAAAGGCGATAAAGGCAGCAGTTGAGGACAAGGTACTGGTAATCACCGGTGGACCGGGAACCGGCAAAACCACGATCATCCACGCGGTCTTGAAGATATTTGCCAAACTAGGGGTAAATATAATGCTGGCTGCGCCGACCGGCAGGGCAGCCAAACGGATGAGTGAGGCCACGGGACATGAAGCCAAGACTCTCCATCGGCTGTTGGAGTACAGCATGCAAAGAGGGGGATTTCAGAGGAACCAGGAACGGCCACTTACATGCGATCTCCTTATCGTTGACGAAGCCTCGATGATGGCCACCACACTTATGCACCATTTGTTGAAGGCTGTTCCTTCGGAGGCCACGTTCATTCTGGTGGGCGATGTAAACCAGTTACCATCGGTTGGAGCTGGCAATGTTCTGAAAGATATCATCGACTCGGGTGCAGCCAAAGTGGTGGAGCTTAATGAGATTTTTCGCCAGGCCCAGGAGAGTTCCATCATCGTAAACGCTCACAGAATCAACAGCGGTGAACTTCCCACAATTGAGACTCCAGACCGGCCTGATCAGGACTTCTACTTCATCGAGCAGGAAGATCCGGATGAGGTTCTGAGGATAATACTGGAGCTCGCCAAAGAGCGCATACCCAGACGTTTCGGGTTTGATCCGCTTGATGACATTCAAGTGCTGACTCCCATGCACAAAGGTGTGGTGGGGGCTGAGAATCTGAACGCGGAGTTGCAAAAGAAGCTCAACCCCGGAGAACAGGGGATAATCCGGGGTGGCGTGCAGTTCCGGGTCAACGACAAGGTAATGCAAATCAGAAACAATTATGACAAAGAGATTTTTAATGGTGATATTGGCAGGATTAAGAGCATCGATTCCATAAACCAAGAAGTGATGATCGTCTTTGATACCGGTGAGGTTTCCTACGACTACGCCGAACTGGATGAAGTTGTTTTGGCGTATGCCATATCGGTGCATAAATCTCAGGGTTCAGAATACCCGGCGGTAATACTTCCCGTCTTGACACAACACTACATCCTCCTCCAACGCAATCTGATATACACCGCTGTGACCAGGGGCAGAGAACTGGTTGTGCTGGTTGGTACCAAGAAAGCTCTGTCCATTGCGGTGAACAATGATAAGACCCAGAGACGCTACACCTATCTTCGCTACAGGCTGAGCGCGCATTGAGAACTAGGCACCAGATAGGATCCTCGGCAGTTACCATATGTGGTGGCTGGATCTCGAATGACAAAGTGTGGAGTATGTAATGTGCACTTCCGGATCGCTTGGCTTGTCTCACATTTCGCCCTGATGAAACATTTAGGGCTGGCGCCCGGCTCAATTGTCTAATGACGCATTATTCTACGATCCGTGACATCTTGGCTGGCTCTTTGAGTTCTCGAATGGCAAAATAGACATCACTGCCCCGTACGAATATCCTCACCCCATAACCACCCGGTGCCGATATTTCCTGGCCGTTGATAGTCCACTTTTTCCATTGTTTTACCTTTTTTTGTCCGCTTTGCCAGGTGCGATAAAAGTAAAGGGCGTATTTGCCATCGTATTCTATCAATCGATACTTTATATAGTTTTTGTCCATCTTGGCTACATCCGCTGCTCTGGTATAACGACCCTCCCATGTTCCCATTAATAGGGGGTCTGGCTTCTGGATTACCTCGCAAAAAACATCAGGTTGTTCTAAATCTGAAAATGATTTGCCCCCCTTGATCCCACAGCCAACGAAAGTAAGGAGGAATATCAAGAAAATAATGAGTTTTTTCATAGCAGTCTCCTCGATCATGGCAAAGGTTACATTACATCCCTTAATTCAAACTTTCGGCTCTGGTCTGTTGATTGACTTGTCAGGCCGCGTACCAGAGCACTGCGAAGAAATGGCAGCAAGTGCCTGTGAGAACGAACAGGTGCCAGATGAAATGGCTGTAGCGCAAGCGCTCAGCTGCGAAGAACGCCACGCCCGCAGTGTACGCGAGCCCCCCAGCCACGAGCCACGCTAAGCCCGACAAAGGCATGCGAAGCCAGAGAGGCTGAACTGCAATAAGGACAAGCCACCCCATTCCGAGGTAGAGACAAGTCGAGAGCCACGTAATCCGAACGCTTCCAACGGTTTTCAGGACTATGCCCAGCACCGCCAGTCCCCACACGAGACCGAACAGGGTCCAGCCCCACCCACCACGCAGCACACCGAGAGTGAAAGGAGTGTAGGTGCCGGCGATGAGGAGGAAGATAGCTCCGTGGTCGAGCACCTGAAACACACGTTTCGCCTTGTTCTTTGGTAAGGCGTGATATAGCGTGGATGTCAGATACAGCAGAACCATCGTTCCCGCGAAGACGCTCGCGCCGACAATGCCAGCTGCGCCACCACGCCGAACCGCTGCGTCGATCAGTATTGGGACCACGACAAGAGCCGCTACGAGGCCGACGCCATGGCTAACGCTATTGGCGATCTCCTCTCCTGGCGACTGCGACCGTTCATCTGATTCGAGTGCTCCGCTCATAACCTCAATTCACTCACCTTCCCCGTCATCTTCTTCCCGCGACACTACACTGAGAGGCTGCCCTTTAGGACTAATCGACCTTGAACTAACCGATTCGTCTATGCTGCGTAGGTGCAGATCTCTCTGCGGAAAGGCGATTTCGATTCCCAACTCCCGGAACCTCCGGTCAATCTCCTGGTGGAGATCACTCTGCACTTGTCGCCTGTTCTCAACATCCGATATCCAGACGCGAACCTCAAAGTCGAGAGAACTTTCTCCGAATGCCAGGAAAAACACCTTAGGAGTGGGCACTCTCGTCACCATCGAGTTTGCCTCCGCACACTCCATAAGAGTTTGCATGACCAGTGAGACGTCAGAACCATATGCCACCCCAACCGGAATGATAAGCCGTATAAACCGATTTGAAAGCGTCCAGTTGGTTACCTGGGTAGAGACAAGGTCGCTGTTGGGAACGACGACCTCCGCCCGGTCGAAAGTCTCGACAACGGTCGCTCGAAGCCCAATCTTTTTGATCTCAGCCCATTTCTGGCCAAGCTCAATATAATCACCAACCTTGATGGGCCTTTCAAAGAGAAGGATTAGACCCGAGACTAAATTAACCACAATTCCCTGGAGGCCAAAGCCGATTCCAATTCCCAGGGCGCCAGCAATGATTGTGACATCTCTCAGTTGAACACCCAGTGCCACCAACGCCAATAAGAAGCCCACGAATATAAAGCCGTAGTGGACTAACTTTGCCATTGAAATCCGCACTCCAACCTGCAGCTGGCGTCTGGTAAACACCCCCTCCATGAGCATCGCCTGCACGGCCCAGGATATGATAAACGAACCGTAGAGGAAGGCCGCCGCAGCAAAAATCAATCCCACAGTAACCTGCCGAGACCCCACGGTGAAACCGAATGACATGAGTCCTTGGATTGCCTCAATTGGCCTGTCGTATAGCCTCCAGGTCACAAGAATGAAGGTAAGGAGAAGGGCCCCTACGAGGAGGTTGGCCAAAAGTGCCGACCTGCTGACAATCACATTCGCCTTACTTTGCAAAAACGGAATTTTCTTGAGAGGGGCGCTCTGCATTGCCCATTCTAAAAAACCTCGAGTCATGAGCATTAACATCCAAGCCGCCAGCACGATAAAGGTCGTCCCCAGCGAGGACTCGAGCACATGAGCAGCTAGGGCGTTGTAGCCACCTATCTCCGCTATTATTACCCCCAGGAAAACCAAGCCACCCAAACGCAAAATCCAGGCATACAGGAGCGAGCCTCCACTACGGACACTTTCCACTGAGCGCCAGATGCACAGGACCATGCCAATCAGTGCCGTAGAGAAAACGTACAACCGGAAAAGCGGAAGTGGCAAACCAAAAACCCTGAGCAACTTGGTTGTGATCAAAAAGATAGCCAGAGCATAGACAAGCCATTTTCTCCAGAATTTAACTACGCCCCCCCCCACAAGACGAGCCAGGGCGATTGTGACAACAGCGCTAAGTGCCAAAGCCCACGTGCCTGGAATCGGCCCATAGAGTGACAGGGGGGGCGTGAAGCCAACGAAAATCCCAGCGGCAAGAGGTCTTCTGGCAATAAACCGCCATCGCTCCTCCCCCTCCAGCAGACTCCGATGACGGACTATGCTAGCTGTAAGGGCTAAGGAAAGAAAGACCTGGAGGAATACCAACCATCCGTGTCGTTGCAAAAACTGCCGACCTGGCCATGAGACGATACTCAGACCTTTTTGTAGTTCTTCCCACAGCCCTTTGCTGAATTGGGTATAGTACTTGGACGAAAACATCGAAGGAGCTGACTTCTCCCAGACGTCATGGCGAACGGCCAAGAGCAAATCATCTACTTCGACCTTAAGCGAATACATCCCGGCCTGGATTTCCCCTGCCCTTTGTTGTGCGGCGAGCAGAAATTTTAGTTGTTGCTTGATGAGATTGACCGATCTGTCGATGATATCTTGGGCTCTTGCAAAAGTGGGCGCCATCGTTTTGAGTGGCACATGTTTCGGGACGGAAGATCGCAACTCCTTCCATCGTTTACTCTCGTTCAACCACTCTGTTTCCCAAATTCCAGTTTGGTTGATCGCTTCGGTAAGGGAATCGACCGTCTTCTGGAGGGAATTGGCTTCGATTCCTATTCCTACTTTGAGCTCGGCAAGATGGTAGTAGCCGTAACCTCCGGTGGTCTTTAAGTCTTGCAATTGTCCAGAGAGTTTTTTTTGGCGTTTCACTATCTTAGCCAAGCTTTTTTCAGCCGCAGATAAATCGAAGACTGCTGCAATATCTTTTTCGAGAACGGCCGAGCGTTCGGCCAGCTCCGTAGCCAAAGGGCTAAGTTCGGCCAGGCTCGGTACCGAAGGCTCCTTTTCCTCTGGGGTAGGGGAAGGCTGAGAAGCTTTAGGTTCCTGGGCTGCCAGCCCACCGCTTAATGTTAAAAAGATGAACATCAGCATCGACAGGAACCAAAACACTCTCACCGCCTGCAATCTCATAAGATACCTCGGGACTAAAAAAAGTCGATTTTTAAGAGTTCCACTATAGGTCTTGGAGTTATTCGTAATTTTAGACACCAACATTAATGATCAGTGCATGATTGTCAATAGGTAAGACTGCCATCCTGCTAAGAACCGGACGGACCCAAGGATGGGGCAGAGTGGAGATAATGATGAGAAATGCAAACCAGCCCGGATCACCGTGAAAATTTATATTATATCCCTTAGACGAAACGTCTGCTGGAATTTAGTCTGGCACAATATGTTGATAGTTACTAGAGGAATAGTGTCTCACCGTGGTTGAGATGGACCAACCGGTCCGATAGACCTTCTTTTTCCATCTCTCTTTTGATCTCCATGGGCGGAAAGTAAACTGGTTCGTCCCCTAAGCGGAAAGTCCCCCAATGAGTGACCATTAGGCGGGCGGCTCCAAGTTCCTTGAAAGCCTGAACCGTATCACTGGGATTCATATGGCTGCCGGCCATGAACCAGCGGGGCTCGTACGCTCCGAGGTTAATGATGGCCAGATCGATGGAGAATTCTCTGCCAATTTCCTGGAAGCGATCAAAATAGGCTGTATCTGCAGATAGGTATATTGTCGCCCCTGAGGCGGTCTTCAATAAATACGAGCCCCAGAGAGAGGTATTTGGTCCCTCGAGTGGGTTACGCATGGTCCAGTGGTCGCATGGAAGGAAGATAATTTCTCTTTTACCGTCCTCAAACGTGCCAAACCAGTCCAGCTGGGTTCGATTGTTCATCTTGAGGTCGGCAAATATGTCGTCATAGCCCAGGGGGCTGATAACATGGGTGTCCCGACCCAGAGCAGCCAGTGAGCGGGAATCCAGGTGATCGTAGTGTCCGTGGGATATGAGGATGTGGTCTGGTCGGGGGATCTCCCGCACATCAAACTCTAGTGGGGAAAAGTCCTTGATGAATTGAAAGATTTCAGAAAAGACCGGATCCAGTAGTATATATTGATCTTGATCCTTGATCATGACGCTGGCATGTTTTACAAAAGTGACCGATAGGTTCCCGTGATCTCTGATGGGTTCCCAGTCGATGGATACCGGCACCACCTGCTCCTGGTCGTAGTAGGACCTGAACTGGTTCTGGCTGAACAGTTTCCAGTGGAGAACGCGTAACATGTTCCCATGTTCTTTGTTGCTGAAGGGGTTAACAAAGCGATCATCACCGTGATGGAGTTTTTCTTGGGCCAGTTCTCGCAGACTGTAGTCCTTGAACGGTGAAGGCGGGGCTTCCTCCGCGGTTTGGCTGGCACTGGTCTTAAGATTCGTGCAGCCAGCGAGGAGGTGAAGAAAAGCTGCCTTTTTTCCTAAATCTATGAACTTTCTGAGAAACATGCGACGGTCCATCCGGTCATCACCTTCATTTGGTGCGCAAAGCCCACTCCACATTACGGGGTGGTCAAATAAGCACGGGGCATGGAGTCAAAGAAAAGAGATTATCTCACGCTATGCGCTTGGCGCCATGCGCTATGCAGTTCAGCAACTGATAACCATACCGGACTCAAAAGGCAAGTCAGGACAGTATTTTTCAAATGGGCAAGCCAGAGACTTTAAACCAAATAATGAAGCTTGAGCTATTTGTTATTGACCGTTGATACTTCGAGCATTAATATTACCATCCGTCCATCTCGAACGACATACTTTGCAGGCTGCCATTCGGGAACTCAGGGCAATGAATATATATGAAAGTATAGGGCCTGACTGTGCTAGCAAACAACGCCAACCAACCTGTGAAATCATTCAGCAGTTCTCTTTGTGTTCTCCTGCAGCTGCTCTTTTGTGCTGTCATTTTAGCTTTTTTATTTCCCCCTGATACCTCCTCAGCAGGTGGTTCTACCAGCCATTCCGGGAAAACGGGGCTTTCCTCGAGGCCCAGCACCACCGTGGCGAAAAGCACTACCCAACAGAGTCTCGTCATTTCGGCCGACTTAGATGAATTCTCGCAGAATCCTAAGCTCCTGGACCGCATCCTGAGGGGGCCCCATGGCTACTTTCGTTTCATCAACGAAATATTTGCCGAAGAAGTGTGTGTGCGCTTTCGCGACGACCTGGGTTGGATTCCAAACGGGAACCTCCACGGCGACGCGCACTTGGAGAATTACGCCATCACTGAACAAGGACGCGGTCTCACCGACTTCGATGATGCGACAATAGGACCCGTGGTACTTGATCTCGTGCGGTTTGGAGTGTCAATACATTTGGCCTGCCGAGCCAATGGCTGGGAAGAGAAAGCTGAGCCGATAGTTCATAGCTTTTTCTCCGGCTATCGAGCCGCCCTGGAGGACCCTGGGCTCACCATTCCTCCTCCCGAGCTGGTCGCCCGGATCCGGGCCCGCTTTACCAATGACCGCGCGCATACCCTGGCAGCACGGGAAATTCTCATGAAACCCCTGGGGGTAAGCCGCGAGAATTTCACCCGGGAAATAGGGCAATTCCTCGACCAGATGGCCGAGCAGTATCCGGAGCTTCCACCGGGCTTCTTCGAAATCCAAAACGCCGGTCGCTTGAAAATCGGTATTGGCAGCGCTCTGGACGAAAAATATTTGTTTATGATCGAAGGACCCACCAAGGCCCGTGAGGACAACATAATCCTGGAGATGAAGGAGGTGCGTGATCTTCATGAGATCTCCTGCATCCTGTTAAAAGAGGCAAGCCCCGAGCGCCCTATTCTCATGCAGACTCGCCTCGCCTACCAACCATACCGCTACGCGGGTTTCGTCATCTTCGCTCTGAGCAAAGGAGATGAGAAAGACAAGAAGTTCTGGGTTCATGAGTGGGCCGACCAATACCATGAACTCTCCAACCGCACCTCTTTCCAGACACCCGCGGATCTTCACGACATTGCCTACGACGCGGGCGTTCAACTCGGTCTTGGTCATCCAAAGAGTATCGCCGATTCCTACAGTAATCACCTGCGCGGCAGACTGCTGATCACTATGGCAGAGTTACAGGAAAAACTTGATCGGACCATTTCCGACCTCACCGAGCAAACTATCGCGGCCTGGCAGCAGTTCCGGGTTGAGGCAAGCAAACGAAAAACCAGGCCAAATGGCAAAGAGTAAGTTTTCTTTCATTATTTTTGCCTTGTGCCCTGTACCTTGAGCCGTTCCCTTCGTTGTGCCACCAAAGAGCAAAGCTCTTGGCCCTCTTTTTGCAGGGATATAGAGGGTGATCACCTTTGTAGTGGCAAGGCTAGGCGTACAGCAGGAGGGGCACTATGGCGGAAAAGATTCTCGTGGTGGATGATGAACGAGATGTGAGGGGACTCCTGAGCGACTTTCTTACGGAAGAAGGCTACAGGGTCATTTTAGCAAAGAACGGCGCGGAAGCCATAGGCTTGGCGGAGATAGAGAATCCAGAGGTGATTCTTTTAGACATAAATATGCCAGGCATCGATGGCATAGAAGTGTGCAAGAAATTAAAAGCACAGGAAAAAACTCAATTCATTCCAATCATCATAATAACTGCGAACGAAGACAGTGGTTTTATAGCGTATTTAGAGGGGGCTGATGATTTTGTAGGCAAACCTTTCAATCTTGTAGAACTCACTTTTCGAGTAAGATCGATGCTCCGCATCAGGAGACTAAACACTGAACTTCTGCTTGCCAAAGGTTACATACGGCAACTGGAGAAAGAACTTTTTAAGCTGCAAAGGCCAGATCTCTATATTGAACGTTAGGTCTAACCCTTACTGCCCGGTCAGCAAAAAACTCACCACATCGGCTAGACTCTCGCGCTTGGCTTGTTCCAAGGAATGATGTTTGGGGTGCTCTTGGTAATACCTATCAATGCTCTGAATACAATTGAACGTTGCTTCTGCACGACGGTTGTTGTTCGCCCAATTGTGTTCACCTGCATATTGCTTCAGAGCATCGATACATATGAGCCTTTTTGTAGACATGTCAGCATTTAACCATTGGTAGCCATTTTGAGGATATTCGGCATAAATCTTAGGCTTTACAAAAAACACTGCAGCGATCAGAGTCATCAATAGCATCAGACGAAATTGTTTTCTGCTCATCTCTCCCCCCCACTTCCAATCACCGAGAAATAATGATTCTTGATGATCTTACCATGAAATTCTCATCAATATCTACTTTTCGCCCCTTTTTCGGTTAGCCTTACTTCTGAAGAATTGGATATTTCTGCTATTGACAATTCTCCCTGGAAGCTTACTTTTTACCTAATTAAAATGTATAGTTATTTAAAACCAAAAAGGAAGAGTGGGGTCGATGCGTAGAAGTGCATGCATGCTCTTGTTAAGTATCTTGATTATCTCGGCACTCATTTTCACTGGATGTGCAGCAACATATCATCCAGGATCTATCCATGACGTTGCCTTTCGAGAACGCGCTCAGTCGAAACATGATGAAGATGTCCGGGTCACGGTTGCCGTGCTCAGTGCGGAAGAGAGCAAAGAACTCTTTGGGGTCGACCTGGCCCGAAAAAGAATCCAGCCGGTCTGGGTAAGAGTTGAGAATCATGATACTGCCGCATATTGGTGCTCTTCTATAGGCCTTGATTCGGATTATTTTTCACCATTGGAAACTGCCTATTCATACCATTCCGGTTACTCGAAAGCCACTAAGGAGGACATAGACGACTACTTCCAGCATATGAAATTCAAGAATCCCGTAGTCCCGAACGCCGCTGTATCCGGTTTTATCTTTACCAACCTTGACAGGGGAATGAAGGTGGTAGACATTGATTTAATCAGTTATGAAAAAGCTAAGTTTTTCACATTCGTTGTTCCTGTCCCTGGAATTAAGGCTGATTATCATGAGGTTGATTTCGATAAACTCTATTCTGAAAAAGAGATTGTTAATTATGACGAAGATGGGTTGAGAAAAGCACTTGAAGAATTGCCCTGTTGTACAACCAACGAAGATGGAACGCAAAAAGGTGATCCACTGAACCTCGTTTTAATTGGAAGTCACGAAGATATTACAGCAGCATTCGTTCGAAGAGGATGGCTCCCAGCCGAACAAACATACGGAAAAGCGGTAGTGAAGACGATAAAATCTTTTCTGTTCGGTTCAAGATACCGATACTCACCCGTCAGTCCTCTCTATCTCTATAAACGACAACAGGATTTTGCCGGGCAAAAGCCTCGCCACACTGTCCATCAGCGCAACCATCTTCGGGCCTGGTTAAGTCCAATGCGCTTTGAAGGAAAGCAAGTCTGGATAGGTCAAATCAGCCGGGATATCGGGGTGCGGTTCACTACGAAAACCTGGCCGCCAGTGACCCATAAGATTGACCCAGATATTGACGAAGCCCTGTTTGCCCTTCTTGAGGATCTCGTCTATTCTCAGCAGGTCGCGAAACAAGGATGGGTTAAAGGTGTTGGAGCGTCGACCCGCTGGAATCCCAGGAAAAATCTTACAGGAGACCCTTACTTTACTGCTGGTTTCCGTGCTGTTTTAATGTTTGTTCATAGACCGCACTCGTTACAGGAGCTTCAAAGGCTGGATTGGGATGAGGGTCCCATATCTTACAGGATAGAGCGACTTGAGACTAACCGGCAACAAGATTTCGACTAACAACAATAATGTTGTGCCTGAGGCCAGATTCCAGGATAAGTTTCTCCTAAACTTCTACTTTACTCCCCCAGTTAATTGTTGCATTCTGTCCAGATACAGCCCCCGCGAGTACCAGACTTTGTATGACACCAGATCAGTTCAAACCTTTCAATAGCTCCTATTGAGGGAAGCTACCCAGGGTGTCTTAAAATCTTAGATGTGATGATCATTGCTGCATAATCCCAGTGAAAGGTGAAGTTTAGATGAAGGGATTTAAACGTATGCTTTCTTCCTTTTTAGTATGAATTTTTCATCAAGATCTACACTTCACCCATCTTGTCGGTTAGACTTATTCTTAAAGAATTTGACACATCGGGTATTGACAATTTTTCCTTGAAACTTACCTTTTACCTAGGGCTCATCAATAGCTTTGACATTGCATTTCAATGAATCGGGTGGAACGATCTTTTCGTTCTCGAAAGGTTCATCTTCAAATACATACAGTTA